>Ga0070741_10011715_pt1 | contig 16098 bp, 14 predicted proteins | sample Coa_R1_4_FD_66440 | JGI IMG/M metagenome (GOLD analysis project Ga0070741, IMG submission 66440) | Surface soil microbial communities from Centralia Pennsylvania, which are recovering from an underground coalmine fire - Coalmine... | ecosystem: Environmental > Terrestrial > Soil > Unclassified ...
TGCCGGGCGAGACCCACGATACGCGCAACGTGGCGGAGCGGTCCGTGGTGGTGCGCGTGGAGAGCCAGAAGACGGCGACCCTCTGGCGTCACCGCTACCAGCCGGACAAGAACACCGCGGTCGCTTTCCTGGGAGCGGGCTAGCAGCCCGCTCGCGGCAAAGCAGGATGTTAGCGAGGAGAGGGAGCGAGATGGCGACGAAGATCAAGGAGCTGGTGACGCGCACGTTCATGGGCGACCGGAGCGGCCACGACGGCGAGCGGCCGCCGATGGTCGAGATCGACGAGGAGGCGGATGTTCTCGGGTGCCAGGAGCGCTTCGAGCGGGCCGCGACGCACGTGAAGCCGCTGAAGATCCTGAAGGTGGACTTGCCCGGCGACAGCGCCACGCGGCGGATCCCGGTCCTCGTGAACGACGACGTACGGATCGAGCTGGCGACGACCGGCGCGGCGGCGGAGACGAGCTACGCGCCGGCCGGCGGCTGGTATGAGACGCACATCCAGGTCGAGGGGACCAGCACGAGCCGCACGGTCGCGGGGGAGTACGCGATGACCCCGTCGAACCTGCTCGTCGCGCCGCCCGGCGCCAGCCATCACAGCACGAACGACGGGCCGATGAGCCGCCTGATTGTCTCGACGCGCCGCCCGCTCAAGGTCGCGGCCGGCTACCCGCTGCGCGAGAGCGCGGCCACCGGGGACCAGGGCGCGGGCGAACCCTGCCTCTACCTGCGGCCGGGCGTGGCGGCGGAAAGCGCCGAGGAGGGCGTGTCAGGCGGCAAGCACTTCGAGCTGGTCGTCAACGACGACCTCATGATCGAGACGACGTTCCGCGCCGACGACCAGCGCATCTACCACCGCGGCTACGCGCAGGACGAGGTCCACTTCCAGCTCACGGGCCGCCGCGCGACGCGCACCGCGCAGGGCGAGTTCGTGCTGGAGACCGGCGACATGCTGCTGATCCCGCCGGGGGTGACGCACCGCAACATCGGCGGCATGCCCACGATCCGCATCGTGCTGTACACGCGCAATCCGCTGCGCGTGGCCGACGAGTACCAGGCGCGGCTCGGGAGCGCCTGGGGCAACTGAGCCGAGGCTCAGAGCCGCTCGGCCGGCTGGGGCCGGGGCGCCGGCACGGCGGCGGGCGGGGGCTCATGCGCGTAGCGGCCCGGGGACGGCTCGCGCAGCCGCAGCAGCATGATGAGCGGGACAATCATCAGCGCGGCGCTGACCCCCGCCAGCGCCGGCAGCCCCACCAGCTCCACGAACGGCCCCGCCAGCAGCGGCAGCGTGATGGAGGCCGCGCCCGAGCAGGTGTCGTTCAGCCCGATGGCGCGGCCGCGCGCCAATGGCGGCGTCGTGTCGGCGAGCAGCGCCACCACGGCAACGTTGCCGCACGACCAGCCAAGCCCGACGAGGAACGTGCCCAGCGTGACGACCCAGTAGTGGGGCGAAGTCGGCACGAGCGAGCCGCCCAGGCCGGCGAGAAGCAGGCCGAGCAGCATGACGTTGCGCCGGCCGACCGCGTCGGCGAGGCGCCCCAGCGGCAGCGAGAAGCCGTACATGCCGACGATGTGCAGCGCCACCGAGAGGGAGATCGCCGGCAGCCCGTGGCCGTGGTGCGCCAGGGCCACGGCGTTCATCGCCATCATCATGCTCATGTTGCCGAAGAGCGCGAAGTTGGTGACGAACGCGACCTGCTTCGGGTAGTCGCGCAGGTACTCGCGCACGCTCACGCGCGGGGGCGCCTCCGCCGTCGTGGTCCGCGCCCGCTGCGGCGGCTGGTAGCCGGGGTAGTAGCGGTCGAGGTGCGCGGCGATCTCCTTCGGGTCGGGCCGCACGAAGAACACGAGGGCCGCCGTGGGGATCAGGACGAGCGGCACGAGCAGCCAGGCGAGCGCCTCGGGCGCGAGCCCCAGTCTAGGCGCGGTCGCCTGGGCGGTGCTGATCAGGAGCGGGCCGCCGAAGGCGCCGACGAGCGAGCCGGTCAGCACGTAGCCGAGGCCCTCGGCGCGGCGGCTCGGCGGGTACATATCGGCGGCCGCGAGCCGGAGCTGCTGCACGGCGCCGACGCCGACGCCGAACACCACCAGGCCGAGGAAGAACTGCGCGGCCGACTCCCGCATCATCGCCAGGCCGATCGTGACCGAGCCGACCATGCTGAGGCTGAGGCCGAGGAACAGCCCGGCCTTGCGGCCGTGGGCGTCGGTGATCTGGCCGGTGGGATAGGACGAGAGCAGCCGGCAGCCGCCCATGATGCCGGACGCCGCGCCCGCGAAGGTGGCGGAGCCGAGCAGGTGGATCACCATTAGCGCGCCCAGCGTGGGCGTCATCTGATTGCCGATGCCGACGCAGGCCTGGGCCGCCGCGAGGAAGAGGGTGTTGCGCCGCACCAGCGGCGGGATGGCGGGCCGCCCAGCGGCCACGGGCGCGGTCGGCTCGACGGTGGCTGTACTCACCTTGCTCGCGCTCCTCCCCATCGGTCTGCGCTCGCGCCGTCGGCGATCCAGGGCCCGCGCCAGTGCCCGTGTCGCGCGCGGCTCCCGAATTGCTAGGAGCGGGGGCGGGCCGGCCAGGTTGATATAGCATGTTATACTCCGTCGCCGTCCCGCGGCGCCCCCTGTTCTGTATGGCCGTGCCGGTTGTGTGGGGGCCTGCAATGGGAGGGTGGATCCAGGAGGAGGGCAGCAGTGGCGCAGATGATCGTCGGCGGCAAGGCCCGCGAGGCGGGGAGCCGCGCGCGCACGGAGATCCGCAATCCGGCGAACGGCGAGGTCGTTGACACCGTGCCGCGGGGCGATGCGCCCGACGCCGACGCGGCCGTCGAGGCGGCCGCGGCCGCCTTCCCCGCCTGGGCGCGCACGGCGCCGCACCAGCGCGCCGCGCTCCTGCAGAAGGGCGCGGCGCTGATCGGCGCCCACGCCGCCGAGCTGGCGACGCTGCTCACGCGCGAGCAGGGCAAGCCGCTGCGCGAGAGCAGCCTGGAGATCAGCCGCTTCAGCGACATCCTGCGCTACTACGCCGGCCTCGCCGACAAGCTGCGCGGCGAGCAGGTGCCGCTCGCGGAGCGCGGCAAGTTCGGCCTCGTCGTGCGCCAGCCGATCGGCGTCTGCGCGGCCATCGTCCCCTGGAACTACCCGGTCCATCTGATGGGGAGCAAGATCGCCCCGGCGCTCATCGCGGGCAACACGGTCGTCGTGAAGCCGGCGAGCACCACGCCGCTCACGGCCATCCGCTGCGTCGAGCTGCTGAACGAGGCGGGCCTGCCGCCGGGCGTGCTGAACGTCGTCACCGGCCCGGGCGGCACGGTGGGCGAGGCGCTGCTCACGCACCCGCTCGTGCGTAAGATCGCCTTCACCGGCGAGACGGCCACCGGGAGGCACGTCATGGCCGTGGCGGCGCACGAGATCAAGCGCGTGACCTTGGAGCTGGGCGGCAGCGACGCGATGATCGTCTGCGACGACGCCGACCTCGACGCCGCTGCCGCCGCCACGGTGATCAACCGCTTCTGGAACGCCGGCCAGACCTGCATCGCCACCAAGCGCCTGTTCGTCTTCGACGCGGTGGCCGACGAGTTCCTGGCCAAGCTGGTGGGGCGCGTGGAGCGGCTGAAGGTGGGCGACGGGCTGGCGAAGGACACGCGCATGGGGCCGCTGCACACCGCCCGCCAGCGCGACGAGGTCGAGGCGATGGTGGCCGACGCCGTGGCGCGCGGCGCCCAGGTCCTCACCGGCGGCGCGCGGCCCGACGATCCCGCCTGCGCCCAGGGCCACTTCTACCTGCCGACCGTGCTGGAGCGCGTGGATCCGCAGAGCCGCATCGCGCGCGAGGAGTGCTTCGGCCCGGCGCTGCCGGTGTTCCGCGTCGCCGACCTGGACGAGGCGATCGCGCGGGCTAATGATTCCCCCTACGGACTCGGCTCGTCGGTGTGGACGGCCGACCTGGCGCGCGCGCAGGAGGCGGCCGCGCGGCTCGAGGCCGGCTACACCTGGGTGAACGCGGTGCAGATCGACTATGACGAGCTGCCGTTCGGCGGCTACAAGCAGAGCGGCTACGGCAAGGAGCGCGGCACCGAGGCGCTGGACTACTACACGGAGAGCAAGTCCATCGTCATGGCGACCTAGGGCGAGGGTGGGTGCCACCCTGACGGGCGCCCCCCAATCCTGGCCCGTGTTAGGTGATAACTCCCCGAACCTGCCCGCCTCCGTCCCACACAGGGCACCAGGCGGGCTGCAGAAGTCAGTAAGTGGGGTTGACTTAGTCAACTTTACACGCTGGCCCTGATCTGTCTGCCCAGACACCCCTATTTTCCTTCAACCCCCACGATCTGCTACCTTTGAGCCACCATTCGCCCCCGGTAGATGGCGTTACGCCGGGGAGCGCGTCCTGTAGGGAGGCGACGATGCCTTACCGCGACATGCGCGAGTATCTGGCGACGCTGGAAGCGAAGGGGCTGCTCTGCCACGTGGCGGCGGAGGTGGATAAGGACTGGGAGATCTCCGCGGTGACGCGCCGCGTGTTCGAGCGGATGCCGCAGGAGCAGCGGCCGGCGCTGATGTTCGACCGTATCCGCGGCTACGACATCCCGCTAGTGGTCGGCATCCTCGGCGGCTCGCGCCAGATCTACGCCACCGCGCTGGAGACGACGGTCGACGACGCCGTGGACAAGTGGCAGCGCGGTATCGCGCACCCGGTCCCCCCGGTCCGCGTGAGCGACGCGCCCTGCCAGGAAGAGGTCTGCCTGGGCGCGGACGCCGACGTGCTGAAGCTGCCCACGCCGATCTGGACCGTGGGCGAGGATCCCTCGCCTTATCAGACCTCGGCGATGGTGATCTCGCGCGATCCCGAGACGGGCGGGCGGAACGTGGGCACGTATCGCGTGCAGATGAAAGGCCCGCGCCGCACTGGCCTGATGATCGGCGCGCAGCGCAACATGACCCAGCACATTCGCAAGCACGAGGCGCGCGGCCAGGACACGGAGGTCGCCATCTGCATCGGCGGCGACCCCGTGATCGGCCTCACCGCCGTCACGCCGTTTCCCTACGGTCAGGACGAGCTGGCGCTGGCCGGCGGCATTCGCGGCGCGCCCGTCGAGGTCGTGCGCTGCCGCACCGTGGACCTGGAGGTGCCGGCGACCGCGGAAATCGTCATCGAGGGCCGCATTCCGAGCGGCGGGCGCGAGCCGGAGGGGCCGTTCGGCGAGTACGCCGGCTACATGGGCGCGGGCGGCAACCACCCGTTCGTGGAGGTGACCGCCGTCACGCACCGCCACCGGCCGATCATGCAGGCGTTCCTCAGCCAGATGCCGCCGAGCGAGTCGAGCTGCATCAAGCAGATGGGCCGCGAGTCGGTCATCCTGAAGCACCTGCGCGACAACTGCGGGCTGGCGGTGCGCGATGTCTGCCTCACCGAGAGCGGCGGCGCGACGGGCATGCTCATCATCTCGCTGGCCAAGCAGCACGCCTCCCAGCCGCTCAAGGCGATGTGGGGCGCCTGGTCGCTGCACGACGTGTTCGGCAAGGTGACGATCGTCGTGGACGACGACGTGGACGTGCGCGACCCGTTCCAGGTGGAGTGGGCGCTGTGCTTCCGCATGCAGCCGGCGCAGGACGTCTACATCGTGAACAACACGGAGGCGCTGACGCTCGACCCGTCGCAGGCGCCGCCGGAGGTGCCGGCGAACGACCCGCGCCGCCGCATGAGCTCGAAGGTTGGCATCGACGCGACGAAGAAGCACGCCTTCCCGCCGCTCGCCGTGCCCCCGAAAGAGCACCTGGCACGGGTGGACGCGCAGTGGGACCGCTACGGCATCCAGCCGGTCCAGGCGCTCGCCGCGCGCGTCGCGTCACTGGCGAGCAGCCGCTAAGCCCTTCTCCTCTTCGAGGCTGCACCAGCGTAGGCAGGGCGCGGCGAGCAGCGCCCCTACAGCGGTTTTCAGCGTGCTTGAGCTACCCTGGACGCCGGGCGGCAGGGGACGAGCCCCTGCCCTACCTTGTGGCTCGCCTTTTGCAGAGATCCACGTTGGTGAAGACTGCTGTACATGAAGGCCGGTGTAGGGGCGCTGCTCGCTGCGCCCCCTGGGTGCGCCCAACCGTCCTGGTCGGCGCTGGGCCAGCCGGCGAAGGCCCCGGTGCGCCAAACGCGCCGGGGGTCGCTTCATTTACTCGCGGGATGTGGGGGCGGCGGTCAGGCGGCCGCGGCCGGCGCGCGCTCGGGCCGCGGGAACGGCGCGTAGCGCGCCCGCACGCCCTGGTAGAGGTCGGGCGCGCGCAGGCCGAGGTCCGCGAAGTCCTGGGCCATGAAGTCGATGAAGATCTGGCGCACGTGGCCATTCTGCGCCGTCTTGATGCCCAGCTCGCAGTAGCGCTCCTCGTTCGGCGAGCCGTCGCGCCCGAACACGTCCACGGCGTAGGGATACCACTTGTCCACCGCGGCCTGGACGGCGTCGCGGTGGCCGGCGGCGATCAGCCCGCGCGTGCGCTCGCGCCACGCCTCGAAGAAGCGCTCGTGCGCGAGGTAGTGCATGCCCGCCCAGGCGGCGAACGGCACCAGGCAGCTTCCGAAGCAAGCCAGGCTACTCATCTGGTTCGCCCGCGCCCAGAGCATCTGCTGCGGGCACGTCTCCACCCAGTCGAAGCCGAGCGGCTGCTTCAGGAAGTCCACCTTGTAGCGCCCACCGGTTAGCGTGCGCTCCGCCTCGTCGGCGATCGGGTCCGGGTCCTCGCCGAGCGCGCGCAAGAACCGCGCGACGTACAGGCCGAGCGCCCGCTCGTCGCGGAGCTGGTGGCCGGTGGCGACCTTCTCGGGCGGCGTGGGCGCCGAGAAGACGATCGGGTCGTTCTGGCGCGCGTACTTCGACTGCACCCACACGCGCAGCAGCTTCACCAGCCAGGGCCGCGTCTCCGCCGGCACCTCGTCGGTGTCCAGGTACACCTGCAGCGCCGCCTCGGGCTCCGGCGGGTAGTGGTGGCGGTCGCCCTGCCAGGGATCGGCCGGCAGCCGCAGCCCGAGCGTGTCCATGTCGCGCTTCAGCGAGCGGATCCAGAGCTGGCGCGTCTGGTTGTTCGTGAGCGTCTTGATGCCTAGCTCCAGGTACTTGCGCTCGTTGGGCGTGCCCACGCCGCCGAAGATATCCAGGCACCACGGGTAGAACTTGTCCGCGGCGCGCTGGCACTCCTCGCCGCGCCCCTCGTCCATGAGCCGCTGCGTGTAGCGCACGCCCTGGACGGTATGGCCGAGCGCCTCGTCGCCGTAGTTCTTCGCGTGCCAGAGCGCGAGCGGCACGAACCACGCCCCCAGCCCGGCCACGGTCTGGATCGCGCCGGTGCGCTCGGCGAGCACGCGCGTCAGCGTGCGCTCGACCCAGTCCTCCATGCGCATCCGGAAGTAGTCGAGCTTGCGCGAGCCTTCCGTGACCGACGACTCGGCTTCCTTGATATAGTCGGTCGGGTCGACGCCAAGGCTCTGGAGCATCTGGGAGACGCCGAGGCCGTGCTCCTTCTCCTGCGAGAGCTGCAAGTCGAGCCACGTCTTGTCCTCGACGGTGGGGCACACCGCGCCCGAGCGGTCCGGCGCATCGCCGTATTCCGACTGGAGCTGGACGGTCAGCATCTTCGCCAGGTACTGGCGCGCCTCCTCGGGCAGCTCGTCGGCGGTGAAGTAGAACTTGCGGTTGCGGACCTTCTCGGGGATAGGCATCGGCGGCCTCCTCGTGGTCAGGTCTCGGCGGTTCGGCATCAGGTTCAGCGCTCGGCCGTCCAGGCGTGTTGGGGCGCGCGCGACCGCCGATGGCTGGCAGCTAATGGCTTAGTTTAACATTTGGGCGCCGGCCCGCCGCCGCAGCGCGCGAAGCCCGCGCCACGGCCACCGGTGAACAGTTTGCGGCTAAAGGCATGTCCATGACCGATGCGTGGTCGATCGACGCGGGGAAGCTGCTGCGGCGCGGCGCCCAGCGCAACCCGGGCAAAGTCGCCGTCATCTGGGAGGACGGCGCGCGGACCTATGGCGAGCTGCTGCGGCGCGTGGACCGGCTCTCGGCGGGGCTGGCGGCGCGGGGCGTGCAGCGCGGCGACCGCGTCGGCGTGCTGTTCCAGAACGGCCCGCACTTCCTCGAGGTCTGGTGGGCCGTGGCCCAGATGGGCGCCATCGTCGTGCCGCTCAGCACCCGCGCGCTGCCCCACGACTTCGTCTACGTGCTGAACGACGCGCAGGCCGTCGCCGTGCTCGCCGACGCCGAGTTCCTGCCCACACTGCTGGACATCCGCCGTGAGGTGCCCTCGCTGCGGCTCCTGGTCGGCCAGGGCGCGCCGCTGCCGGAGGTCGTGCCGTTCGAGGCGCTGGCGGATGGGCCAGCAGTCGCGCCGCCGGCCGTGGACCTCGCGCTGCCGGACCCGTGCGCCATCTACTACACGGCGGGGACCACGGGCGTGTCGAAGGGCGCGGTGCGCTCGCACCTGAGCGTGACCTGGGGGCTGGCGCTGCTCGCCGCGCGCATCCCGCCGAGCGAGATCTACCTGGCGCGCGCGCCCATGTACCACACGGGCGGCTCGCTCACCGGGCCGTTCGCCACGCTGGCCGCGGGCGCCACGCTCGTCAGCATGCGCCACTTCGACGCGCGGGCGCTGCTCAGCGCCGTCGAGCGCTACCGGCTAACGCGCATCTACGTCCATCCCACGCTCGTCGCCAACGCGCTGCTCGACGAGATGGCGCGCCACCGCTACGACCTCTCGTCGCTGCGCTACATCCAGTGGACCGCCGGCCCGCTGCCCGAGGCCGTGCGCGCGCGCCTGCTCGACGCCTTCCCGGGCCTGCCCTTCGAGGTCACTTACGGCATGACCGAGGTCAGCAACATTGCCAGCTACGAGTACACTGGCGGGCCACTGAAGGCGGCGAGCTGCGTCGGCCTCGGTCCGGTGGGCACGGCGGTTCGCATCGTGGACGAGGACGGCCAGCCCGCGCCCGCCGAGCAGGTCGGCGAGGTGGCGGTGCGCTCGCCCACGGCGATGACCGAGTACTGGCGCGATCCGGAGCGCACGGCGACGGTGCTGACCGCCGGCTGGGTCCACACGGGCGACCTCGGCTTCCTCGACGAGGACGGCTACCTGCACCTGGCCGGCCGCCAGAAGGACTCGATCAAGACGGGTGGCGAGACGGTCCACGCCGTCGAGGTGGAGAACGCGCTGGCCAGCCTGCCGGCGGTCCTGGAGGCGGCCGTGGTGGGGCTGCCGGACGCGACCTGGGGCGAGGCCGTGACGGCCATCGTCGTGCCGCGGTCCGGCGCCGCGCTGACGCCCGCCACCGTCATCGCCCACTGCCGCGAGCGCCTGCCGGGCTACAAGTGCCCGAAGCGCGTGCTGTTCGTGGACAGCCTGCCCAAGAACAGCGTCGGCAAGGTGCAGAAGGTGGAGCTGGTGCGCCGGCATGGCGATCCCAGCGCGCTCTCCGCGCTGCCCGGCGGGGGCGGGGACGGTCGTGGCTAGCGGCCCCTCGCCCGCGGCGCGGGAGCGGGCGAGCGCTGGGTTCCGCGCCGCGGGCGTTGCGCCGCGCCGCGCCCGCGTTACGGCGGCCGGCGTGGACCTGCACTACCTGGAGTGGCCGGGCGATGGGCCGCCGCTCGTGCTCCTGCACGCGACGGGGCTGCTCGCGGCGCTGTGGGCGCCGGTGGCCGCCCGGCTCGCCGCGCGCTTCCACGTCTACGCTCTCGACTTCCCCGGCCACGGCGACAGCGCGCGCCCCGCGCGGACCTGGCGGTGGGAGGCGTTCGCCGACGACGCGTGCACCTTCATTGACGCGCTCGGCCTGGCCCGGCCGCGCGTGATGGGCCACTCAATGGGGGCAACCGTCGCGGCGCTGCTCGCCGCGCATCACCCGGATGTGGTCGAGCGCCTGGTGCTCGTCGAGCCGGTGGTCATGGCGCCCGAGGTGATCGGCCGTGAGATCCTGCAGCCGGGCGTGCCGACGGCCGCCGCGACGCGCCGGCGGCGCGCCGTCTGGCCCGACCGCGCGAGCATGGTCGCCAGCTACCAGGGCCGCGGGCCGTTCGCCCACTGGGAGCCGGCGCTGCTGGACCTCTACGCGGCCGAGGGGGCGGCCGACCGCGCCGACGGCCAGGTCGAGCTGAAGTGCCCGCCCGAGCTGGAGGCGCGGATGTACTACGAGCGCAGCTTCCTGGAGATCTGGCCGGCGCTGCGGGCCGTCGCCTGCCCGACGCTGCTGGTCTACGGCACGGAGCCGCGCCCGTACCCGCGCGCCCCGGCCGAGCAGGTGCAGGCGGCGATCCCGGGCGCGCGGATCGCCCACGTGGCCGGCACGGGCCATTTCCTGCCGCAGGAGCAGCCGGCCGCCCTCGCTGAGCTGGTGGAGCCGTTCCTGGCCGGGCCGTAAGCGCGGCTGGGCACCCGCGCGCCTGATCCCGGAGCGCCCATAGCCGAGCACGAGGAGCCGCAACATGGCCTACGACACCATCCTGTTCGAGGTGCGCGAGCGCGTCGCCTACGTGACGCTGAACCGGCCCGACGCGCTCAATGCGCTGAGCTTCCAGATGCGCGCCGAGCTGGCCCAGGCGTTCGAGGCCTGCGCCGCCGACGATGCCGTGCGCGCTGTCGTGCTGGCGGGCGCCGGGCGGGCGTTCTGCGCGGGCGTTGACCTGCGCGACGGCAGCTTCGAGGAGAGCCCGATCGAGTCGGTCGAGGTGCGGGTGCGCGGCGACTTCCGCGCGAAGCTCGTCGGCATGGGCAAGCCGACAGTCGCCGCGGTGCAGGGCTTCGCGCTCGGCGGCGGCTGCGAGCTGGCGCTGTGCTGCGATTTCCGCATCGCGGCCGACGACGCGCAATTCGGCCTGCCCGAGATCAATCTCGGCTCCATCCCCGCCGGTGGTGCCACGCAGCGCCTGCCGCGGCTGATCGGCACTACCCGCGCGCTGGAGCTGCTGATGACCGGCGACCGCCTGCCGGCCGACGAGGCGTACCGCCTCGGCCTGCTGAACCGCGTCGTCGCTCGCGACGAGCTGGCGGGCGCGGCGAGCGAGCTGGCGGAGAGGGTGGCGGCCAAGGCGCCCCTGGCGGTGCGCTACCTGCGCGAGGCGGTGTATCGCGGCCTCGACCTGCCGCTCGACGAGGGCATTCGGTTGGAGGCGTACCTGGGCGGGCTGCTGCGCACGACCGAGGACCGGGTGGAGGGGCTGGCCGCTTTCCGCGAGAAGCGCGCGCCCAACTTCCAGGGCCGCTGAATTGTCGCGCCGGTACCCGCGCCAAGCGGCGGGGCGCCGGCGGTGCCGCAAGGGGAGGGGGCCGATGGGTCCGCAGGACGGGGCTCGCCCGGCGTTCGGGGTCGGCTTCTGGGGATCGCTCGCCGCGGGCGCCGTGCTGGAGGAAGTCCAGCTAGCCGAGCGCCTCGGCTACGACGCCGTGTGGATCGGCGACTCGCAGCTTCTCTGGCGCGAGGCCTACGTGCTGCTGGGCGCGGCCGCCGCGCTCACGTCGCGCGTGCGGCTCGGGATCAGCGTGACGAACCCGGTCACGCGCCACCCGACGGTCACGGCGAGCGCCGCGCTCACCCTTCAGGAGGCCTCGAAGGGGCGCGCGGTGCTGGGCGTCGGCGTGGGCTCGACGGCGGTCCGCACCCTCGGCCAGCAGCCGGTGAGCCGCGCGGCGCTCGCGCGCTGGGTCGCGCTGCTGCGCGCGCTGTGGAGCGGCAAGCCGGTAGCGGCGGATGGGAGCGCCTGGCGACTGACGTTCGGCACGGCCGCCAGCGCCCCGCCGATCGTGGTGGCCGGCCGCGGCCCGAAGATGCTGCGGCTGGCCGGGGAGATCGGCGACGGCGCGATCCTGACCGGCTGCGGCCGCGCGAACGCGATGGCGCGGGGCATGCTCGAATCGGTGCAGGCCGGCCGCGCCGCCGCGACCGACCCCGCGCGCCCGTTCCGCACGTACCTCTCCATCGCCGCGGCCGTTCACCCCGACCGGCGCCTGGCGCTGGATGCTGTCCGGCCGCAGGTGGCGGTGGCGCTGCTTATGCCTCACTGGCCGCTGAGCGGCCCGGCCGAGCAGGCGCGCGAGCGGCTGCGCGCCTCCTACGACTACTACCAGCACATGAGCCGCCAGGCGCGGTACGCGGAGCTGATCCCCAACGAGATCGTGCCGAGCTTCGCGCTCGCGGGCACGCCCGACGAGTGCGTGGCGCAGCTTCGGGAACTGATAACCCTCGGCTTCGACGAGGTCACGCTCATTCCCTACGCGACTGAAGACGCTAGCCGCGCCGACATGGTGGCCGCGCTCGCGCGCGACGTCGTCCAGCGGCTGTAGGGGCCGCTAGTCCTGCGGTTTCGCCGCGCCCTGTGCCCAGTCCCCAGGCTCGCGGGCGGGAAGCCTCGGCCGCCCGGCTCGCCGCGCGCCTGCCGCGGGCGCGTGCCCCGGCCAGGTCCAGCATCCGGCGACCGGGGTTGCCGCCGAGACACGGGGCTCCTACAATCCCGCTGGGTGCCGGCCCGCCGCGCGCCCGCCCGGTTCGCGGCGCCGGCCGGCGCCGGGCTAGTTGCGGACCCTGAGCCGCTCAGCAGAGGAGGGCACCGCCGTGCGGGCAGAGGTGGCCGCGCGAATCCGCGAGGGCATGCAGCGAGCGGGGGTGAACCTCGTCGCGTCGCTGCCAGAGAACAACCTGGAGCCGCTCGTCGCGCTCTTCCGTAACGCCGCGGACGTCATCCACGTCCCGCTCGCCCGCGAGGAGGAGGGGATCGGCGTGTGCGCCGGCGCCTACCTGGGCGGCAAGGTGCCGGCGATGATCATGATGGACGCCGGGCTCCTCGCCTGTAGCAACGCGCTCACCGTGCTGGCCGTGCAGGCCGGCATCCCGATGCTGCTGCTGGTGGGCTATTCGGGCGGGCTGGGCGAGCCGTATTTCATGCACACGCCGCTGGGGCGCGTCGTGGAGCCGCTCTTGAACGCGCTGGGGCTGGTCTACACGGTCGCCGAGCGGGCCGACACGGTCGGCGATAAGCTCGTCCGCGCGAACACGCTGGCGCACAGCTCGAAGCGGCCGGTCGTCGTCCTGCTCGACGGCGAATGCTTGCGGCAGTAGGGGAGGAGCGCGGCATGGAACGCTACGAATGCCTGCAGGCGATCGCGCCGCTGCTCCGCGAGGCGCTGGTCGTGAGCTGCATCGGCGGCACCCGCACGGAGTGGAGCACGCTCGCCGCAAACCCGGACTTCACGGTCCACGCGATGGGGCTCACCTCGTCGGCCGCGCTCGGGCTGGCGCTGGCGCTGCCCGACCGGCAGGTGGTGGCGCTCGACGGCGACGGCGGCCTGCTGATGAACCTCTCCACGCTCACGACGATCGGCGCGATGCAGCCGTCGAACCTGCTGCACATCGTGTTCGACAACGGCAGCTACGAGTCGTCCGGCAAGGGGCCGACGCACACGACGCGCGGCACCGACCTCGTGGCCGTCGCCCGGGCGTGCAGCTACCCGCACACTGCCTGGGCCGAGAGCGTGGAGGCTTTTCGGGGGCTGGTCGAGGCGGCGCTGGGCCGCCGCGCGCTCGCTCTCGTCGCCGCCAAGGTGATCGCGTCCACGGCGAACGTGCCGAATACGCCGTACGACAACGTTGAGCAGAAGTACCGCTTCGCGCGCTACGTCGAGGCGTCCAGCGGCGTGGAGGTGCTGCGGATCGCGCCGCCGGCGCACACGATCGAGCCGCCGGCGCGGTAAGCCGAACCGCGCCCGCGTGGCGCGGCCAGACGTTATTGGTCGAAGGGCAGCTCGCCCTGTAACCCCGTCTTGCCGCGCGCCAGGCGCAGGTGCTCGTACGCTTTGTAGGTGGCCTTGCGCCCCGTGGACGTGCGGATCAGGAAGCCCTCCTGGAGCAGATACGGCTCGACCACGTCGGTAAGCGTGTCCACCTCTTCCTGCAGCGTTGCGGCCAGCGCCTCGATGCCGACCGGCCCGCCGTCGTAGCGCTTGATGATCGTCTGCAGCACCTTGCGGTCCAGCTCGTCCAGCCCCACGTCGTCCACGCCCTCGAGCTGCAAGGATGCGCGCACGAGCGGCAGGTCTACCGCGGGTTGGCCCCGCACCTGGGCGAAGTCGCGCACGCGGCGCAGCAGGCGGTTGGCGATGCGCGGCGTCCCGCGGGCGCGGCGGGCGATCTCTGCCGTGGCCTCGGGCGTGATGCTGACGCCCAGGATGTCGGCCGAGCGCGCCACGATCGCCGCCAGCGCTTCCGGGCTGTAGAAATCGAGGTGGAAATACAGCCCGAAGCGGTCGCGCAGCGGCGAGGAGATCAGGCCGGCGCGCGTGGTGGCGCCGACGAGGGTGAAGCGCTTCAGCGATAGGCGAATGGCCTTCGCGAACGGCCCCTTGTCGAGCACGAAGTCGACTGCGAAGTCCTCCATCGCCGGGTACAGGTACTCCTCGATGGCGCGCGGCGTGCGGTGGATCTCGTCCACGAACAGCACGTCGCCGGTCTCCAGGTTGGTGAGGATGCCCATCAGGTCGGCGGTCTTCTCCAGCGCCGGGCCGGAGGTCGTCACCAGCTTGCCGCCCATCTCGGCCGCGATGATGTGGGCGAGCGTCGTCTTGCCCAGCCCCGGTGGCCCGTGAAACAGGACGTGCTCCAGGAACTCGCCGCGCTCGCGCGCCGCGTCCACGGCGATCTGCAGGCGCTCTTTCAGCGTCTCCTGGCCGACGAAGGTGCTCAGCCGCGTCGGGCGCAGGTTGTTGCCGCTCTCGTCCTCGGGGGTGCCGGTCGGCGACACCAGCCGATCTTCTCGCACTTCTGCCCGTCCCTACTTCGGACTCTTACGGAAGTATTCCATAACCAGGTCTTCCACGGTGCGGAGGTCCGGGTGCTCCTTCCGTAAGCGGGCGATGTCGCGCTGCGCGTCCGGGCGCTTGATGCCCATCTCCACGAGCAGCGCCACGGCCAGGCGCTCCAGCTCGTCCTCGCTGGCCGGCGCGGGGCTTGGCGTGGGCGCCTCCAGCGCGGCGAACGGCGCCACCCGCTTCCGCAGCGAGGCGATGATCTTCTCCGCGCCCTCGGCCGAGATGCCGGGCAGGCTATCCACGAGCTGGCGATTGCCCTCCTGGATCGCCTGGGCGATGCTGTGGATCGGCAGCACCATCGCGCGGGCGGCGCTCTTCGGCCCAACCTTCGGCGCCGACTTCAGCAGCTCCCAGAAGCGCCGCTCCTCGTCGCGGGTGAAGCCGTACAGCACGGGCACGGGCTGGTCGCGCGTCGCGTGGTAGGCGATGCGCAGATCGAGCGGCGCGCCGTCGGCCAGCTCGCCCAGCGCCTGCTCGACGATCGGCGGCAGCATCACCTCGTAGCCCACGCCGCCGACCTCCACGACGATGCCGTCGGCGGTGTGGCCGCGGTACACCCCGCGCAGGGACACGATCATCCGCGTGCCTCGCGCAGCAGCCGCGCCAGCGCGGCGTTGGGCCGGCGCCGCGGCGCCAGCGCCGCCCGGGCGCCGCGCGCCTCCTGGCTGAGACCGGCGATGGCCAGCGCCAGGGCGTCTGTCACGTCGGCGCGCAGCGGTTGGGGAGGCATACGGCACAGACGGAATACCATTCCCCGCACCTGCTCCTTCGAGGCGCGGCCGTTCCCTGTGATGCGCTGTTTGACGGTGCTGGCCGTGAGCGAGCGCAGCGCCACGCCCTGCTGCTGCACGGCGAGGCATAGCACGCCGCGCATGTGCGCCATGAGCAGCGCCGATTTCGGGTGGGCGGGCGCGGTGTAGATGTCTTCCAGCACGACGAGATTGGGCCGCTGCGCCTGCAGGACCTCGACGAACGCCGCGAAGCCCTCGGCCAGGCGCGCCTCGAACGGCGCCTCGGGGTCGGGCGCGATCAGCCCGGCGTCCACCAGCTCGGGGCCGAGCGGGCTGTTCGTGGCGAGCGCCCAGCCGGTGCGCACGAGGCCAGGATCGACGCCGAGCACGCGCATGCGATTCCCCCCGGGGCGGGAGCAGTCCTTACCGGATGGTGCGGCATCGCGCGGCGCGACCGCAACCGCGGCGGGCGGCTCCGGCAGGAGGCGCCCGGGGTGAGATGCGATTGTAGCGCCCTCAGGCTGAGGGGGCGGAGAGCGAGTCGTCGGGCTGC
>Ga0070741_10011716_pt1 | contig 16097 bp, 13 predicted proteins | sample Coa_R1_4_FD_66440 | JGI IMG/M metagenome (GOLD analysis project Ga0070741, IMG submission 66440) | Surface soil microbial communities from Centralia Pennsylvania, which are recovering from an underground coalmine fire - Coalmine... | ecosystem: Environmental > Terrestrial > Soil > Unclassified ...
GCCAGCCGCGAGACGCCCCCGCCCCAGGCCGCGCGGCCGACGGAGTGGAACGTCGTCGTCGCCGAGCAGACCGGCGGGGCCGATCCGCTCACCGAGTACGGCACCAACAGCATGTACCTGCTGATCCCCCACGTCCTGGAGCCGCTCGCGCACATCGAGCTGTTGCCCGACGGCAAGGCCTGGGGCGTCGTCAACGACCTCGCCGAGCGGTGGAGCTTCGCGGACAGCACCACCCTGGTCGTGGAGCTGAAGCAGGGGGTCCACTTCCAGAACGGGGAGGAGCTGACCGCCGAGCACGTGAAGTACGCCTACGACGCGATCGTTGGCACGGACAAGCCCAGCCGCCGCGCCGTGCTCCTGCGGCCCCTCGGGGAGGCGGAGGTCGTCGACAAGTACACGATCCGCTGGCACCTCCCGGCCCCGAATAGCTCCGTGCTCGCGGTCCTGTTCTTCCTGCTCGTCCCACCGCTGGCGCGCCGCGACATGACGGCCGAGGAGTTCGAGGCGCGGCCGATCGGCACCGGCCCCTACAAGGTGCTCGAGTGGCCGCGCGACGGCACGGTGCGCCTCGAGGCCTGGGACGGCTACCGCAAGGGAAAGCCGTTCCCCGAGCGGCTGACCATCCGCACCGTGCCCGAGCCCTCGACACGCGTGCTGGAGCTGCTCGCCGGCTCGGCGCAGATCGCCCAGACGGTGCCGATCGAGTCGCTCGGCTCGATCGAGAGCAATCCGCAGAAGGAAGTCGTCAGTCTGAAGGGCAGCTCGGCGCTATCGTACGTGATCAACGTGTTCAAGACGACCCCGCCGCTGCGAGACAAGCGGGTCCGCCAGGCGATGAACTACGCCGTCGACCGCGAGGCGATCGTCAGGTCGATCCTCGGCGGGCGCGGCACGGTCATGCCGGGCCCGCTCTGGCCCGGCTGGCTCGGCTACACGGACCAGTTGAAACCCTACCCCTATGACCCGGAGCGAGCGAAGGCGCTGCTCGCCGAAGCGGGCTACCCGGGCGGATTCTCCTTCAAGTGGAGCATCACGCAAGGCGTGTTCGTGAAGGACGCCGAGATCGCCCAGGCCGTCGCCAGCCAGTTGGCGAAGGTGGGGATCAACGCGACGCTCCAGCCGCTGGAGCGGGCGCGCCTCCTGGCCGAGCGTACGGAGGGGGACTACGACGTCACCGAGCTGATCTGGCCGATCTCCTGGCACCCGGCCGTGCTCTACTCCTCGACGCTCAACCTGAGCTATCCCGACGACAAGCTGACGCCGAAGTGGGGCCCGGTCCCTGCGGAGCTGACGGAAGCTCGACGCCTGGTCGGCGAGGTACGGGGGGCGACCAACGTCGAGGGGATGGCCGCTGCCTCGGCGGCGGTAAGCCAGGTCATGCACGACGAGGCGTTCTGGCTGTTCGTCCACACGATGGACGATCTCTGGGGCGTCCAGAAGGACGTTGGCTGGCGCCCCTATCCGACCGCGTACCCACCCTTCTACGATTACTGGGCGCTCCAGGGGAAGAAGGCGCCGAGCGAGGCGACGATCCCCCTCGTGCCCAATTGAAGCGGAGGAGTCTATGCTCCGCGTCGTACACTACGTCAACCAGTTCTTCGGCGGCATCGGCGGCGAGGAGCAAGCCGGCGTCGCGCCGCGGGCCGTCGACGGCCCGCTCGGGCCAGGCCAGGTGCTGCAGCGGTACCTGGGCAATGATGCCACGGTGGCGGGAACGCTGATCTGCGGCGACAACTACTTTGCCGAGCAGCAGGAAGCGGCCTCGCGCGCCCTGCTGGGCATGCTCGCCGACGCCCGCGCCGACCTGCTGGTGGCGGGGCCGGCCTTCGCAGCCGGCCGCTACGGCCTGGCGTGCGCCCACATCTGCGCCGAAGCCCAGCAGGCGTTCGAACTGCCCGCGATCACAGGACTGGCGCCGGATAACCCCGCCGTGGAAGCGTACCGCCGGACGGTGACCATCGTGCCCACCGGCCCGTCGGCCGCTTCGATGAGCCAGGCGATGGAACGGCTGGCCGCGCTCGGCCTGAAGCTGGCGCGCCGCGAGCCGCTCGGCCCACCCGACGAGGAAGGCTACCTGGCCCACGGCTTCCGCCGCAACACGCTGGTGGCGGCCAACGGCGCCCAGCGCGCGCTGGCCATGCTCCGCGCCAAACTGGCCGGCGATCCCTACACCACCGAGATTGCCCTGCCGACCTTCGAGCGCGTCCCCGCCGCCCCGCCGCTGGCCGACCTGGCCACCGCGACGCTGGCCCTGATCACCAGCGGCGGCCTGGTGCCGCGCGGCAACCCGGACCACCTCAAGTCGCACGTGGCCGACGCCTACGGGCGCTACTCCATCGCCGACCGCGCCGAGCTGTCGGCCGAGGCCTACGAGGCCGTCCACGGCGGCTACCATACCGCTTACGTCAACGACGACCCCCACCGCCTCGTGCCGCTCGACGCGCTGCGCGCGCTCGTCCACGAAGGCGCGCTCGGCGGCCTCCACCCCACGCTGTACACGCTGGCCGGCACGGGCACCTACCCCCAGTTCGCCGAGCGCATGGGGCGCGAGGTCGCCGCCGAGCTGCGCGCGGCCGGCGTCGACGCCGCCATGATTACGTCTACCTGAGGGTCCTGCTCGCGCTGCGGGTCAGCGCTGGCCAACACGCTGGAGCGGGAGGGCATCCCCACCGTCCTGGTCACCAACCTCCTGAGCGTCGCGCGCACGATGCACGTCAACCGCGTCTTCCCGGGTGTCGCCATCCCGCACATCCTGGGCAACCCCACGCTGCCCAGCGCCGAGGAGCGCGCCCTCCGCCGCGCCCTGACCGAGCGCGCCCTCGGCCTGCTGACCCAGCCCGCGGGCGCGGCCGCGGAGGCCTCCCGTGCCTGAGACGCCGCTGCAGTGGCGCCGCTACCCGGTGGCCGAGGCCGCCTTCGGTCCCGAAGCCAGCTACCGGAACGGCCGCCTGACGATCGCCGCCGAGGCACTGCGCGCCGAGCTACTGCAAGATGCGCACTTCGCGGCCGTGGACCTGGCGCTGGTGGGCCCGGGCGAGCGGGCGCGCATCATCAACGTCGTGGACGTCGTCGAGCCGCGGATCAAGCCCGAGCGCGCCGTGCCCGACTACTACCCCGGCGTCGGCACCGATCCCTTCCTCGTCGGCAGCGGCCCGACCCACGTCCTCGCCGGCCTCTGCGTGATGACCACGGCCCTGCTCGACCAGGCCGAGGACACGGTCGTCTCCACCGAGCCCGAGCAGGTGCTGCGCTCGCGCCACGCCGACGGCTGGATCCTGGTGGTCTCCCCCGCGCCGGCGCCCGGCGTGCCGAACGAGGAGTTCGGGCGGGCCGTCCTGGTAGCCGGCTGCCGCGCCGCGGTGGCGGTGGCGCGAGCGACGCTTGGTGCCGAGCCAGCCGAGACCGTCACGCTCGATGTGACCAGCCCCAGCACGGTCGGCCCGCGCCTCGGCTACCTCTGCTACCTGTACTCGCACGGCTTCGGCCGCCAGAAGCTCGTCTACGGGCGCGAGTCGCCGGGCCTGCTGCCGACGATCCTGCCGCTGCCGCAGCTCCTCGACGGCGCCCTCGTGGACAACGGCCACACCCGCTCGGTGCGCAACAGCACCTACGACCTGGCCAACAATGCCATTGCCTACGAGCTGGCCGTCGGCCACGGCCGCGAGCACACCTGCGCCGGCCTGGTGCTGGTCCCCCACGCCACGGAGCTGCGCTACAAGGCTGCGTTCGCCGAGCAGGCCGCGCGACTGGCACACGACGTGCTGCGCTGCGACGGCGTGCTGATCAGCAAGGACGGCGGGGGGCAAGCCGACGTGGACGTGATGGAGGCGGTGGCGGCCTGCGAGGCGCTGGGCATGCGCACGGTCGCGGCCGTCGCCGAGCTGGCCGGCGAGGCCGGCGACCAGTTTCCGGTCGTGACGACCGTGGAGCAGGCCGACGCGCTGGTCAGCCTCGGCAACCACACCGAGCCCGTCCAGTTTGGCCCCATCGAGCGGGTCATCGGCGGCGCTCGCTTCGGCCGCGCCACCGCCGACCCTCACGGCTCGTTCACCCTCCCCAGCGGCCAGGTGCCCGGCCTGACCGACTTCACGGGCGGCACGCGGGTCCGAACCGTGGTCTACTAGCGCTCCATGACGGCTGATGTGGTGAGTGGTCGTGTCTGTCCCAGCCCCAGCGTCTGGGTACAGGCGAGCAGCCGCACGAGCGGGGCTGCGCTGGTCGGCTGCACAGTTCGCTAGAGGCATGGCTCGGCAGTTTCCGCCGCAGGACGGGCGCGGATCAGGATGCCGGCGGCGCAGGGAGCGTCGTGGCGCCCAACTGCTGCAGCAGACCGAGGACGTCGTTCTGGATCCATCCTTCCTGGATCTGGCCGTTCGCCACACGCACCATTGACAAGCCGGGCATCGTGACCTGGCGACCAGTGGCCGGAATCCCAAAGAGTGGACCACGGTGCGTGCCGCGGAAAGTCGCGCGCGAACTGACTATGTCTCCCTCTGCCACCTGTTCGTGGATTTCGATCCGAAAATCGGGGAAAGCGGAGCGGAAGAGCGTGATAATCTGCTTCACTCCCTCCGCTCCAGACGGCACGCCAGGAGGAGCGCTGTGATTGACATAGGTGGAGGCGAGCACCTCGTCCAGCGCCGCCAGCCGCCCCTGGTTGAAACCCTCCTCGATGAAACGCCGGTAGACAGCCTTGTTCGCCTCGGTCTGCACGAGTGTCCTCCTCTGGGCGCTAGACTGCGCTGAGTACGAGTTCACACAACTACGCCGCCCGCCCACGTCCACCAGGCATAGTCAGCTCTTCTTCCTGACCGCGCTCGACTACACAGTTAGCGTACGCCCTGTCTCGTGTAGAAGTCCAATAGCTAGTCAATCTGCCTGTTAGAATCATCCATTATGGAACTGCGACAGTTGGAATACTTCGTGGCCGTAGTCGAGGAGGGTACCTTCACGAAGGCGGCCGCCAAGGTACACGTTGCCCAGCCCGGCGTGAGCGCCCAAATTCGCCGACTCGAGCGCGAGCTCGGCCAGGCCTTGCTGGACCGCTCGGGGCGCCGGGTGCGTCTCACCGAGGTGGGCGCCGCCGTGCTTCCTTACGCCCGAGCTGCGCTCGGAGCGATCGCCGCCGCGCGGCTTGTCGTCGACGAGCTCACCGGCCTGGTGCGTGGACGCGTCGCTGTGGGGACGGTCCCTTCATGCTCAGCCGTCGACCTGCCCGAGCTGTTGGCCGCCTTCCAACACAACCATCCAACCGTAGAGATCAGCCTCTTAGAAGCCAACTCCGACCGCTTGATCGAGGCGCTACGAGAGGGTCAGCTCGACATGGCGTTGGTCGGTCTGGCGGCCGCGCCGCCAGCGGGAATCGCGACTCAGGTTGTTGCAGATGAGCCGCTCGTCGCCGCTGTCAGCCACAGCGACCCGCTAGCCGCAAGAACCACCATCAGCCTCGAAGCCATCCAGGAGCGAGCCCTCATCACCCTCCCCCGCGGGTCAGGCCTGCGATCCGCCCTTGACGACGCCTGTACCACTGCGGGCTTCCAACCACGCATCGCCTTCGAAGCCAGCGACCCAGACGTCCTCGTGCGACTCGCCGGCCGAGGACTCGGTGTGGCCATTCTGCCGGCATCCGTCGCAAGCGCCCGCTCGAAAGAGCTACATGCGATCGCCATCACCCGGCCCCGGCTGCGCGGGCGCATCGAGCTTGCCTGGAGAGCCGAAGGACCGATCAGCCCGGCAGCCCGAACGCTAGTCAACCACGCTCGGAGCATGCTAGCGGACCCGGTGGCCGGCCACTGACAACCCTGCTCCGCCGAGCTCCTTAGCACCACTTTGGCGTGATCGCTCACACCCGCTCCCGCGCCAGCGTCCCACCGGCCGGTCCGCCCTACGGATCCGCCGCTGTGGCTCATGACCCCACACGGTAGGCCGTGAGCCGACCTTGCTTGAGCCGGCGGTGGATGCGAAGCCATCCACGGCCGGTGTTGCCTGGCGGCTCCGCCCGCTCAGGTGGGCACTGGTCACGAGGCAGGGAGTTGTGCGAATCTGCTGTCGAGCGCAATCGGGCCTAGCCTGCGAGTGAGGCCCAAGCGCCAAGTCTGGTAGCGGGAGGGAACGATATGCAGACACACGCCCCGCGGCGACACGAGTTCACCAGCGTCGTCCCGGCCATGCGGCGCGAGTTCGAGGTCCTCGACAGGTACCTCGGCGCCCTGAGCGCCGCGCACTGGCTGGGGCCGACCTACTGTTCGGACTGGACGGTGCAGAAGACGGTTTCCCACCTGGGGTCGGGCGCCGATCTCCACCTGCGCACGCTGAAGGAGAACCTCGACGGCGCCGAGCCGACGACGGCCGAGGTGCGCCAGAGCGTCTGGGACTACTTCGACAGCCTGGCGCCGGAGCCGCTGTACGCCCAGTTCCAGGACCGCATGGAAGCGTTTCTCGGCTACCTCGAATCGATGGCGCCCGAGGCCCGCGAGCGGACGGTCCGCTTCTTCGCCGGCGAGGCGCCGATCGCCGAGTACGCCCAGTACCGGCTCAGCGAGCTGTCGCTCCACTCCTGGGACATCCGCGTCGGGCTGGACCCCACGGCGCGCCTGCTCCCCACCTCGGCGCGGGCGCTCTGGCCGCACGTCCTCGACAACCTCAATCGCCGCGCGAACGCCAAGGCGAAGGCGGAGCTAGACGGTGCGGTCTACGAGCTGGAAGTGTTCACTCCCGCGCGGCAGCACGTCTTCCTGACTGTCCGCGACGGCGCGGTCGCGGCGCAGGAGGAAGCGGCCCAGCCGCCGCTGGCCTCGCTGCGGCTCCCGGCCGAAGCCTTCATTCGCCTGTACAGCGGGCGTCTGCCCCTCGAGGAGGCGGAAGCGGCCGGCGAGGTGGGCATCAGCGGCGATCGGGCCGCGGCGCTGCGGCTGAACTCCCTGTTCCCGGGATACTGACGCCCGGTGCCCCACGACCGCCTCGCCTCGGTCACGCTCCACCAGCTCCGCGTGTTCGCGACGGTGAACAGCGAGCAGAGCTTCCGCCGGGCCGCGGACGTGCTCCAGCTCTCGCAGCCGACGGTCTCGGACCAGATCAAGCAGCTCGAGCAAGCCGTCGGCGCGCGGCTGTTCGAGCGCTCGTCAGGCCGGCGGCGGGTCGAGCTGACGGCAGCGGGGCGCATCTTGCTCCAGACCTGCGACGACATCTTCCAGGCGCTGGAGCGCACGGCGCGCGTGTTCGACTCCATGCACGGGCTGGAGGGCGGGACGATCGCCTTCGGCACCGACCCGCACTTCGGCGGCTATCTCCTGCCGCGGATCTACGACGACTTCCGCCGCACCTACCCGACGATCACGGTGCACCTGGAAGTGGACGCCGGCCACCGCGTCGCGGACCTGCTGAAGCAGCGTCGCCTCGACCTCGCCGTGCTCGTCGGACCGATCGCGTCGGCCGAGCTGACGAGCGAGCCCCTCGCGGCGCTCGATCAGGTTGTCGTCGGCCAGCCGGGCCATCGCCTGGCCCAGGCCGGGCGCGTACCACTCCAGGCCCTGGCCGACGAGCAGCTCGTGCTGCCGGACCAGTTCGCCGTGTCTCGCCAGGTCTTCGAGCGGATGGTGGTGGAGGCGGGCATCCGCCTGCGGGTGAGCCTGGAGGTGAACAACCTCGACGCCCGCAAGAAGGCCGTGATGGGCGGCCTCGGCATCGCCGTGCTGAGCACCTACAGCGTGGCCGACGAGCTCGCCACCGGCCAGCTCGCGCTGCTCGACGTCGAAGGGTTCCCGCTGCGCCTCCCGTGGTTCATCGTCTACCCGCGGGGGCCGCTCAGCCCCGCCGCGCGCGCCTTCCGCGACCACCTGCTCGGCTACCGCGAGCAGGTGGAGGGCATGACCGCCGCCCTCCGCGCCCGCTTCGTCCCATCCCCACTGGCCGATCAGCGAGTTCAGTCCTCGCCCGGGACCACCGGCAGCACGATGCACGAGGGGTAGGCTGCATCATGGTAGACGGTCTGGTGGGCGACCCGCGGCTCGGTGGGATTGAGGTAGGGGTTGTCGACTCGGGTGTTGGGGTTTGGCGCGAAGCGGGGGAAGCTCGAGCTGGTGACGTGGACGCGCAGGCGGTGCCCGGCGCGGAACAGGTTGCTGGTGGCGACGAGGTCGACCTCGAAGCGGTAGACGCGCCCCGGCTCCAGGAACGCAGCCTCCGCGGTGCCGTCGCGGTAGCGGGCGCGGAGGATGCCGTCGGCGATCAACATCGCGCTGCCGTCCGGGTACACGTCGATCAGCCGCGCTACCCAGTCAGTGTCCTCGGCGCTGCTGCTGGCGTACAGCTCGAGGCTGACGGGGCCGGTGACCTCCAGCGGCCGAGTGAGCGGCGGGCTGGTGTAGACCAGCACGTCGGGCCGCGCCTCCAGGGGGCGCTGGTCCTGCGGGCCGGCTCTGCGGTTGACGGCGTGGCCCTCCATCAGCGTGCCGCCCCCCAGCGTCGGCGCGGGATCCGCCGGGTCGTAGCGATAGGTGTCCGGCGTCTCGTGGGCCGGCGGCTCCGCACTCAGCACCCCGCCGGCGTGGAGGTAGTAGCGGGTCCGGCGGGCGCGGGCGAGCGGCCACTCCTGCTCGTCGCGCCAGACGTTGGCGCCCATCACGAACAGGCGCACGGGCGCCTGGCCGGCGAGCGCCGCCTCGCCGCCCAGCAGCCAGGCGTCGAACCACTGCCGCAGCATCCCACCCACGCCGGCCGCCTCGCCGCCGGCCGCCACGCCGAACTGCACCGCGCCGACCACCTCGTTCATCGGACCGTGCGCCCACGGCCCGATCACGAGCCGCTGGGTGGGTACGCCGTCCTGCCGGCGCTGCTGCTGGGCGGCGAACGCTCGCAGGGTGCCCTGCAGGAAGATGTCGTACCAGCCGCCGATGTGCAGCGTGGGTGTAGCCACGGCGTCCAGGCGGCGCTCCACGTCCCAGGCGCGCCAGTAGGCGTCGTCGGTGGGGTGGGCGAGCCAGTCGCGGAAGTAGGGCAGCGCCGCGGCGGCTAGCTCGGCCAGGGGGCCGTGGGCCAGCGGGGGGCGCTCACGCGCCAGCTCCTCGAACGCGTCGATGGCCTGGCCCAGCCGGGCCGGCCAGGCCGGTGGGGCGGCGCCCGCCCCCACCAGGCGGCGGACCGTGTCCGGCCCGAGGCTGGACAGCGCCCAGTGGAGCAGGAAGCCAAGCTGCAGCACCCCGCCCTGGTAGGCCCACGGCTGGTAGTAGCTGGCCGCGCTGCGGGCGGGCGTCATCGCGCCCAGGGCTGGCGGCGCGGTGGAGGCGGCCAGCCACTGCGTCGCCCCGGCGTAGGAGGCGCCGAACAGGCCCACCCGGCCGTTGCTGTAGGGCAGCGCTGCCGCCCAGGCGATAGTGTCCGCCCCGTCCTCGGCCTCGTGGCGGAACGGGTAGAACGCGCCGTCCGAGGCGAAGCGCCCGCGGGTGTCCTGGACGACCACCGCGTAGCCCTGCTCGGCGTAGCGCAGCGCGTCGAGCATCACCCCCGGCCGCCCGCGCGCCTTCTTGTCGTACGGCGTGCGCTCCAGCACCACCGGACAGCCAGTCGCCCCATCCGGCCGGTACACGTCGGCGCGCAACACCACGCCGTCGCGCATCGGCACCGCCACGTCGCGCTCGACCACGATCCGCGAATAGACCATCTCGCGTCCTCCCTCAGGCGGCCAGCGCCCGGCGCACGCAGGGGCAGTCCTGCACCCAGTGGCCCGGCGCCAGCTCCCGGAGCCGCGGCTCCACCTCGGCGCACTCGGGTGTAGCGTAAGGGCAGCGCGGGTGGAAGCGGCAGCCGCTCGGCGGGTTAAGCGGCGACGGCACCTCGCCCGACAGGACCAGGCCATTGGTCTTCTGGTCGGGATGGGTGGACAGCGCGGCGGCGTACAGCGCCTGGGTGTAGGGGTGCAGGGGATGGGTGAACAGCTCGCGACCCGGCGCCAGCTCCACGATCTGGCCCAGGTACATCACGGCCACCTGGTGGCTCATGTGGCGCACCGTCGCCAGGTGGTGGGCGATCAGCACGTAGCTGAGGCCCAGGCGCTCCTGGAGGTCCTTGAGCAGGTTGAGGATCTGGGCGCGGATCGACACGTCCAGGGCCGAGACGGGCTCGTCCAGCACGATCAGTTGCGGATCGATGCTCAGCGCCCGCGCGATCGCGATGCGCTGGCGCTGGCCGCCGCTGAACTGGTGCGGGTAGAGCTGGGCCTGCTCGGGCCGCAGCCCCACCTGCACGAACAGGTCGGCCACCCGCTCCTGCACCGCCGACGGCGCGAGCGAGGTGTTGACGACCAGCGGCTCGGCGACGATCGCGCCCGCACGCATCCGCGGGTTCAGCGAGCTCCAGGGGTCCTGGAACACGGCCTGGACCGACGAGCGGTAGGTCTTGAGCGCCGCGGCGTCGAGCTGGTCGAGCGGCGTGCCCCGAAAGGCGACCGTGCCGGCCGTCGGCGTCTCCAGGCGCAGCACGAGGCGGGCCGTGGTGGTCTTGCCGCAGCCGGACTCCCCGACGATGCTCAGCGTCTCGGCGGCGCCGATGCGGAAGGAGACGCCGTCGACGGCGCGCACCGAGCCGATCTCGCGCGTGCCCAGCAGGCCGCCGCGGACCGGGTAGTGCTTCTTGACGTCGCGCAGCTCGAGGAGGGGAGTCTCACTCGCCATAGTTGTTCAACTTCCAGCAGGCGGCCTGGTGTCCGGCGTCCACCACCACGGTGGGCGGCGGGTGCTGCAGACACCGGCTTCGGGCGGCGGGGCAGCGCGCGGCGAAGCTGCAGCCCGGGGGCAGCGCGTGCAGCGCCGGCGGCTGCCCCTCGATGCTGTACAGCCGGTCGATGTCCTCGTCCAGCCGCGGCACCGAGCGCAGCAGCGCCTCGGTGTAGGGATGGGCCGGGCGCTCGAATAGCTCGCGGACCGGGGCGACCTCGACGATCTTTCCGGCGTACATCACCGCGACGCGGTCGCACATGTTGGCCACGATTCCGAAGTCGTGGGTCACGAACAGAATGGCCAGCCCCGACTCGCGCTGGACATCCTTGAGCAGGGCGAGGTACTGGGCCTGGACCGTGGCGTCGAGGGCGGTCGTCGGCTCGTCGGCGATCAGCACCGCCGGCGGGCCGGCCATGGCGATGGCGCCGCCCACCCGCTGGCGCATCCCCCCACTCATCTGATGTGGGTAGGTGTGGATGCGCGCCTCGGGCGCCGGGATGCGCATCCGGCGCAGCGCCTCCGCGACCGCGCTCCACAGCGACTTCCCCTTCAGCCCGCGGTACAGACCGACCGCCTCGCCGACCTGGTCGCCGATCGTCAGCACCGGGTTGAGCGAGGTCATCGGGTCCTGCAGGATGATCGCCAGCCGCCGCCCGCGGTAGCGCCGCATCTCGGCCTCGCTCAGCGCCAGCAGGTCGGTGTCCTCGAGCAGCACGCGGCCCCCGACGGTCTGGCCGATGCCCTCCGGCAGCAGCCGCAGGATCGACAGGCAGGTCATGCTCTTGCCGGAGCCGGACTCGCCCACCAGGCCGAGCGTCTCGCCGGGGTACAGCTCGAAGCTCACGTCGTCCACCGCCCGCACGGTGCCCTGCGAGGTGCGAAGCTGGGTACTCAGGTGCTCGACGCGCAGGATCGGCCCGGCGGCTCCGCGCTCCGGGCGGGTCGGACTCTCGGTCAGCGGCGCGCGGCGATCGATCACGGTCTCACAGCCCCCGCAGCTTCGGATCGAGGCGGTCGCGGATCCAGTCACCGGTCAGGTTGAAGGCGAGCACCGTCACGGCGATCGCGATCCCCGGGAACAGCGAGATCCACCAGGCCGAGGCCAGCATGCCGCGGCCGTCCTCGACGATGACGCCCCAGGCCGGCTCCGGCGGCGGAATGCCCACGCCCAGGAAGCTGAGCGTGGCCTCGAGGATGATCGCGCTGCCCACCTGCAGGCTGGCCAGCACCATCAAGGACGGGACGAGGTTCGGCAAGACGTGCGTGGTGAGGATCCGCAGCGGCGAGCAGCCCGCGATGCGGGCGAGCTTCACGTAGTCGTGCTCCTTGATCGACAGCGTCTCGGCGCGGATCTGGCGGGCGTAGCGCGGCCAGTACAGCACGCCGATGACGATCACCACGTTCTGGAAGCTCGGTCCCAGGGTGGAGGCGAGCACGATGGCGACGAGGATCGCCGGCACGGCCAGGAAGGCGTCGACGATGCGCATCAGCACCAGCTCGGACGCCCCGCCGAAGTAGCCGGCGACGAGCCCGACCGCCGTGCCGATGGCGCCCGCGACGAGGATCGCGATCACCGCCACGCTCAGCGACACGCGAGCGCCGTACACCACGCGGCTGAGCACGTCCCGCCCGAACAGGTCGGTGCCGAACGGATGGTCCAGGCTGCCGCCCGCGACCCAGGCCGGCGGACGCAGGCGGTCGGGCAGGTTCTGCTCGGTGGGCGGGTAGGGCGCCAGCAGCGGCGCAGCCAGGGCCATGACCAGCAGCACGCCGATCACCAGCAGCGGGACCAGCGGCAGCGACGCCAGCCGCGGCCAGACGCCCCGGCCGGCCTTCGCCTCGGGCCGCGACGGCAGGTTCTCCAGCCCTTCCAGCGTCGCCATCGATTCCTCTCTCGTCCTCTGTCTCGGCAGGTCGGCGTGGGGTCTGCGGCGGCACCCCCCACGCCGACCCGGCTATGAGCGAACGCGTGGGTCCAGGTAGCCGTACAGCAGGTCGACGCCCAGGTTCACCAGGACGTACAGCGCGCTCAGGAACAGTACGGCCGCCTGGAGCTGCGGGAAGTCGCGCTTGCGCACGGCGTCGATGAGCAGGCTGCCGACTCCCGGGTAGGAGAAGACCGTCTCGGCCACGATCGAGCCGGTCAGGAACAGCGACACGACGACCAGCGCGGAGAAGGTCAGCACGGGAATGGCCGCGTTGCGGAAGGCGTGCTTCCAGACCACGACGTGCATCGGCAGGCCCTTGGCCCGCGCCAGCTTCACGTACTCGCTGCCGAGCACCTCGAGCATGCTCGAACGCGTGAGGCGCATGATCCCCGCCACGGCGAACCAGCCGGTGGTCAGCGCCGGCAGGATGATATGCTGCGGGCCGCCGCGCCCGCCGGCCGGCAGCAGCCGCAGGTCGACGGCGAAGACGAGGATGAAGATGAGCCCGACCCAGAAGCCCGGGATGGCCTGGCCGAACACGGCGAAGCCGCGCGCCAAGTAGTCGAGCGGCGAGCCGCGGTGGGCCGCGGCGTAGACCCCGATGGGCAGCGCGAGGACCAGGGTGATGATGATGCCCACCAGGCCGATCTCCAGCGTCGCCGGCCAGCGCTCCATCACCTGCGCCAGCGCCGGCTCGCCGGAGACGATCGACGTGCCGAAGTCGCCCCGCGCGACCTGGCCCAAGTAGATCACGTACTGCTGCCAGAGCGGCTTGTCCAGGCCGAAGCGCGCGCGCAGCTCCACTTCGTACTCGGCCGTCGCGTGCTCGCCCGCCAGCAGCGCGACCGGGTCGCCGGTCAGGCGCGCCAGGAAGAACACCACCGTCACCACCATCCAGAGAGTGACGATGGCCTGCGCCAGCCGGCTGAGTAGGAACCGAACCATCATCTTTTCCAATGATGAGTGATGAGTAATGAGTGATGAGTTGCTCCCCACTCATTACTCATTACTCATCACTCATTACTGGCGGGCGGGAACCGCCCGCTCGTAGCCGCCGATGTAGGACTCGCCCGGCTGGAGCGGCCAGGCCGCGATCGCCTTCGGGTTGTAGGCGTAGATCGTGGGCACCGCCGCCACCGGCACGGTGTAGTACTGGCTGTAGATCATCTGGGCTAGCTCGCGATAGTCCTGCACGCGCTTGGCCCGGTCGAGGTCCGCGCGAATCTTCATCGCCAGCGCGTCGATCTCCGGCGTCTCGGCCACGGTGTTGTAGCGCGATTGGCTGGTCAGCCAGGTCTCCATGCCGATCAGCGGCTCGGAGACGGGGCGCGGGATGTAGCCGTGCGCCCAGGTGACCCAGGCATTCTTGCGCGGCACGCCCACGTTCGGCACCCAGGTCGCGAAGTCGATCGGCGTGCGCTTGACCTTCAGCCCCAGGTTGCGCTCCCAGAATCCGGCCACCGCCTCCCCGACGTCGACCATCTCGGCTCGCCCGGGCCAGGGCATGAGCTGCATCTCGATCTCGCGGCTGAAGCCCTGCGGGTAGCCGGCTTCGGCCAGCAGCCGCTTCGCCTCCTGCGGGTCGTAGGGGTACGGCTGGAGCCCCGACGGCATGAACTCGCTGCCCGGCAGGTAGTACGGCGCCACGCCCGGTACCCCCTCGCCCTCGAAGACGCTGTTGATGATCGCCTGCTTGTCCACGGCCAGGTTCAGCGCCCGCCGCACCTTGAGCGCGCGCTCCTGGCTCGCCGCGTCGCCCGGGGTGCCCACCCAGGGCACGTTCGCATCGAAGGTGTCGCGCGTGGGCAGGATCTGGCCACCGAGCTGGACGTGGTAGATCGCGGCTCCTTCCACCCGCAGGAACTGCAGGCCGCTCGCCTCGGCCTCCCGCTTCAGCTTGAAGGGAATCTCGGTGATGTCGATCTCGCCGGCCCGCAGCATCGCCAGCCGCGCCGCCTGGTCCGGCACGCGGCGGAGCACCAGGGTCTTGATCCGCGGCGTCTCCCGCCAGTGGGGCGCCACCGCTTCGAACGTCGCCGACTGCTGCCGCTTGTGCTCGATCAGCTTGTACGGCCCGGTCCCGATCGGCTTGGTGGCGGCCTCGCGCTCGCCGACGCTCTCGACGTACTGCTTGGAGACGACGCCGAAGTTGCCAGGGGTGAGCCGGCCAAGGAAGGTCACGTCGGGATGCTTGAGGTGAAAGACGATCTCGTAGGGGCTCACCACCTCGGCCTGCTCGACCAGTGTCTGCAGGGTCGCTTTGTTCGACGCGACCGACCGGTCGGAGATGTACATCTCGTAGGAGTACTTGACGTCCTCGGCCGTCAGCTCGCCGTGGCCGTCCTGGAACGGGATGCCCCGGCGCAGGAAGAAGCGCCAGTGCTTGCCCGTCTCGTCGACCTCCCAGCGCTCGGCGAGTTGCGGCTCGATCTCGCCCGTCTGCACGTTCGGCGCGACCACCGACTCGTAGATCGGATCGAGCACGAGCCAGCCCTCGCGGCCGGCTTCGAGCCACGGCAGCCAGGCCTCGGCGGTGCCCAGCGAAGACAGCCCCACGGTGAGCTTCCCGGTCGGCTGGCTCGCGGCCGTCTGTCCAGCCGGCGCCTGGCCCGAGCCGGCTTGCGCGGCCCGCGGCTCCCCGCTCGGCGTCTCACGCGCGGGCGCGCAAGCGCCCTGCACCGCTAGCAGACCGACCATTACGAAAACGCCAACTACACGTCGCATCGCACGCTCCGTTCGACGACTCGGGTGCTCAGCGGGCCGGCACCGCGTACTCGTACCTGTGAATGTACGGCTCGCCGGGCGCGAGCGGCCAGCTCCCCACCGCCTTCGAGTTGACCGCGTACAGCCCGGGGACGGCGGCGATCGGGATCACGTAGTGCTGGTCGTGGATCAGTTGGCCCAGCTCGCGGTAGAGCTGCACGCGGCTGGCGCGATCGGGCTCGGTCACGATCCGCCCGTACAGCTCGTCCAGCCGCGGCGTCTCGGCGATCGTGTTGTTCGGCGACTTGCTGGTCAGCCAGGAGATCATGGTGATCGCCGGCTCGGCGCTCGGGCGCGGAATCGCCCCGTAGGCCCAGGCCGCCCAGGCCATCTTGCGCGGTCGTTCCTTCTGCGGCGCGAAGGTCGCCCACTCGGCCGGCACCCGCCGTACCTGGAGTCCCAGGTTGCGCTCCCAGTAGCCGGCCACGGCCTCCCCCACGTCGACCATCTCCCCGCGGCCCGGGAAGGGCACGAGGTACATCTCGATCTCGCGGCCGAAGCCCTGCGAGTAGCCGGCCTCGGCGAGCAGCCGCCGCGCCCGCTCCGGATCGTACGCGGATGGTACGACACCGGGGGCCACGAATTCACTCCCCGGCACGACCCACGGGTAGGCGCTGGGGGTTCCCTCGCCCTCGAAGACGCCGTTGATGATCGCCTGCTTGTCCACGGCCAGGTCCAGCGCCTGGCGCACCTT
>Ga0070741_10011717_pt1 | contig 16097 bp, 14 predicted proteins | sample Coa_R1_4_FD_66440 | JGI IMG/M metagenome (GOLD analysis project Ga0070741, IMG submission 66440) | Surface soil microbial communities from Centralia Pennsylvania, which are recovering from an underground coalmine fire - Coalmine... | ecosystem: Environmental > Terrestrial > Soil > Unclassified ...
CGCGCTCGTCGCGGGCGAGCAGGCGCACGAACTCCGCGGCGTTGCGCTGGGGGTAGTCGGCGTAGTTGTTGTTGAACGTCACATGCACGTCCGCCGCCTCCTGCGCGATCTTCCGCACCGGCGCGACGAACTCGCGCAGCTCCGCAGTGGTGTAGAGATAGTTGAAGCGGTCAGACGCGCGCTCGAGTCCCTTCTTCTCCCAGGTCTCGGCGTTGCGGCCGTGCAGGCGCACGACCGAGAGCGCCGGGTCGGTTACCTCCCACACCGGCGGCACGCTCGAGCGGAAGCCTTGGGGCTCGTCGACAATGACGAGCGCGATCCCCGCCTCGCGGAGCGCCGCGAGCGTGCGTCGCCGGTTCCGCTCGCTCAGCCAGTACTTGTTCCGGAACTCGACGGCCAGCCGGTAGCCCTCGAGCCGGTCTGCGCTCTCGAGCAAGTGGCGCTCGACCTCGGGCCCGGGCATCGCCCACGGCGGTAGCTGGAAGACGACCGCGCCGAGTTTGCCGGCGGCGCGTAGCGGCGCCAGCGAGCCCTCAAAAGCGGACCAAATGCCGTCGCGTAGCTCGTCCGGGAGGTCGCGGTAGTACCAGTTTCGTTTCCCCGCGGGCGGCGGCCCGAGCGCCTCGCGGAGATCGCGCGGCAACATCTTCGGAGGTGTCTGGTGCAGCGTCAGGATGCGGAACGCCTTGACGTCGAACACGAAGTCCGCCGGGGTCCTCTCGGCCCAGCGCACAGCCTGGTCAGCGAACTCCGCCGTGTAGTAGGTGCTATCCACCTCGACGAACGAGAACTGCGACGCGTAGAAGCGCAGGCGCTCTTCCGGTGTTGTGACGTCCTTCGGGTAGAACCGGCCCGACTCGATGAGGCTCGGATCCGTCCACGACGCCGTGCCGACGCGCACGTTCCGCAGCGGACGGCCTCGCTCCAGTGATGCGGTGGCAGGCACACCCGCATCGTAGCGGCCAGGGGCCGGTGCGCATCGGCGGCCGCACCATTGTCGCACGCGTCACATCACGCGCTCACGATTGTCACGCCGGCTGGCTGGGCGGCGAAATGGTCTTCCGGTCGCACCTCGCGATGATCGCCGACGACCCCGAAGGCGTACAACGCGAGGAGGCCCGCCACAGGTTTCGTCCGGCGAGCCAGCGGCGCTAACGGCTGCCCGTCGCAGGCCTTCACGCGAGCGCGGCGCCCCGCCAGCCCTCGGCCTCGGCGCGCCCGCGTGAGTTGAGGTGAGTTGCCACGCGGCGTCCGCCGGCCTATCGTCCTGCTGTGCATCTGATCATCGACGGCAATAACATCGCGTGGGCGGGCTACTACGCCCTCGAGCGCGCGATGAAGCCTGCGGACGAGCTGCGCCGTCGCCGCGTCGCGCTGCTTGGCGTCGCCGGCGGCGTCCTCGGCGCCATCGCGCGCGGCGGCGTGCCCCCGGGAGCCGCGCGGCCGAGCACCGAGCTCACGCGCGTCACCGTCGCCTTCGACGACGGCCGGCCGCTGCGACGCCGCCAGATCTACCCGCCGTACCAGACCGGCCGCGAGCGCGACCCGAAGTTCATCGCGAACGAACCGATCGTGCTCGGCGCCATCGCGACCTTCATCGACGTCGCGGCCCACTCACTTCCCATCGATATCGTCCGCTCAACGAATGTCGAGGCCGACGACCTGATCGCCGGTACCGTCGCCCGCCGCGACGGCACGCCGGTGCGCATCGTCTCCACCGACCGCGACTTCCTGCAACTCGTCGGCCCTGACGTCGATATCTACTCGCCCGTCAAGCGGATCATCGTGGACGAGGCGAACTTCGACGAGCAGGCACTCCCGCGCACGTCCTCCGGTGCCATCGCGCGCTTCCCACGAGAGCGCTTCCTGCAGTACCGCACGCTCCTCGGCGACCCGTCCGATGACCTGCCAGGCGTGCCCGGCATCGGCCCGCTCACGGCTGCCGCGCTTGTCGCGCGGGCGGACGCGCGGGCGTTCGTCGGCGACCCTGCGGCGGTACGTGAAGCGATCGGCCGCAAGAGCCTCGCCGTCGAGCGCGCCTTCGCCGACGGCACAGCAAACGCCGTGATCGAGCGCAACGAGACGCTGATGGACCTGCGCCGGCCATCGCCCGTATGGGACCTGCTCGACGTCGCGCGGACGCGCGGCCCCTGGGATGCGGCCACGTTCAGCGCCTGGCTCGACGAACTGCGGCCCGCCGGCATCGACCGGGCGGCGCTGCTCCGCGAGCTCGGACACCTCGCCGCCGCGCGCGTGTAGCCGGCAGCACGCACCATCGATGCCGTAGCGGCCGCCGTGTACCTATGGCCGAAGGGGGTGGTGGGCGGTACAGGACTTGAACCTGTGACCTCTTCCGTGTGAAGGAAGCGCTCTGCCAGCTGAGCCAACCGCCCGAGGTGCAGCGCAACGCATTCTATCAGCGTCGCGCCTGGCGCCTCAACGCCGCGTGCCTCCACGCCCGGACGCTTCGCTACACTTGGCCGATGCGTGTCCGGCTCGTGGTGTATGTGTTCGCGTCGTTGGTCGCGCTCTGTGCGGCCATCGCGTGTGGTGTAGACAGCGCGAGCAAGCGCACGCCGACCGTCGGAGGCGTCGGCACGATCACGCCGATCCCGACGCCTCCCGGCACCGTCGCGACCGGCACCGACATCCGCTCCGTCGACCTGCGCGCCGTGCCGGCCGTGCAACAGGCGCTCGCCGACACGCGCGGCCGTCTGGTGCAGAGCGACGTGCGCTACGACGACGTCACCGGCGACCGCGTCGCAGAGGCCGTCGTCCCGATCGAGTCCGGCGGCACGCAAGGCGCGGTCGCTGTGCTGGTGCTGACGCCGGAGGGCGCAAGCGCACGGGCGTTACTGGAGGTGCAGGGCAGCGGGCTCGTGGCCTCGGTCGAGGGAGGCGCGTTGGTCATCACGGAGCCTGCCCCCGGGCCGGACGACCCGGAGTGTTGCCCCTCGATGCTGAAGCGCACGACGTACACGTGGGACGGCTCGCAACTCAAGCCCGGCGAGACCACGACCGTCCCGAATCCGGACGGCGCGAAGCCCACGTCGACGCCGGCGGCGCCCCGCAGCTCTGGCACCGCCGCCTCGACGCCCGCTCGCCCCGGGCCGCAGCCGGTGCAGTAGGAGGACGCATGGCGACGCCCGTCGGCCACGCCCTCGCCGGCCTAACGCTCGGGCGCCGGCTGGGCCTCACCTCGCCGGCCGCGATGGCAGCGGCGGTCATCGCCGCAGGGCTGCCGGACCTTGACGTCCCGGCCGGGATCCTGCTCCGCCGCGACCCGTGGAAGCTGCACAAGGTCCGCGGCGGCACCCACACGCTGGGCTTCGCGCTCGCTTCCGGCATGCTCGCGGGCTTCGTGGGGCTCGTGAGCGCGGGGACCGCCGAGGGAGAGCGCGACCTCGTGGCCGATGCGCTGGCCGGAACCCTGCTCGTCAGCTCGCATCTGGTGATGGACAAGGCGCCGCTGCCCTACTTCAACGTCAAACGGTCGCGCTCGGCGAAGGAAGCGCTGCGCAAGAGCGCCTGGAACTGGACGCTCGACGCGCTGGTCTATGGCGCCTTGGCCTGGCGCTTCTGGCCGAGAGCGGCCATCGGGCCCTCGTAGCGGCGGTCCCGCCAACCCGTGCCCGATCGTGACAATTTGTTCCTGGACCCTCTTGACAGCGTGCGATACCGCGGAGTAGGCTCTGCCTCACTACAGGCGTGGGCTAACGGAGTACGGCTCCGTGCCAGGGGAGGGCACCGGCAAGGCTGCCCTCCCCGTGCGTCGGGCGCGTAGACTGCAGTCAGCAGTTGGGAGCGCCCGTATGCCCGAACTCACGCTGAACTGGTCCGGCGACCTGCGATTCACGACGACGACCCCGTCCGGCCACGACCTCACGATCGACTCGCACGTCACCAGCGAGGGCGCCGGGCCGACCCCCATGGAGCTCCAACTCGTCGCGCTCGCGGGCTGCGGCGCCATGGACGTGATCTCGGTGCTCGCCAAGATGCGGCAGGAGGTCACGGCGTACCAGGTTACGGTCCGCGCCACCCGCGCCGACACGCACCCGCGCGTCTACCGGACCGCCGAGATCATCCACCGCGTGCGTGGCCGGGGCGTCCGCGAGCAAGCGGTCAAGCGCGCGATCGCCCTCTCGATCGCCCGATACTGCCCCGTCTACGCCATGCTCCACCCAACGGTCGAGATCAGCGAGCGCTACGAGATCACCGACGAAACGACGGGCGCCTGTCAGGCGGGCACGGTCAGCCCCGCGGACGCCGCGCCCGCCTGACAGGCGGCGCGGGCATGGGCGGACGTGCGCCGGGGATCGAGGCGCCTGGGCGGAATGGCCATCTTCTGTCAAGCGCCTGGTCCCTGATGCATTGTTACGGCCTGTTTAGCACGTGGTTAACACCCGGCGCCTAGACTGCGGGTGTAGGGCATACGACCACGAGCTACCTCCTGCACGTGGGCCGAACGCCGGGCCAGGACGCACACAAACGTAAGGCACCAGAATCTGCGTCCTGGCCCGGACGATGACAGAGCCGGAGACCATGAACGATCGCGAGGGCCCCGCCCTCGCGATTTCTTTTCTCTCGCCTTCAGCTCGCTAACACTGCCCGCGTGCCCTTCGCCTCCGTCAACGGCATCCAGCTCTACTACGAGAGCCACGGCTCCGGGCCGGCCCTCGTGCTCGCCCACGGCGCCGGAGGCAACCACCTCAGCTGGTGGCAGCAGGTGCCCGTCTTCGCCGAGCGCTACCGCGTCATCACATTCGACCACCGCGCCTTCGGCCTCTCCCGCGACGGCGAAGGCGAGGCGCGCCGCGGCCGCCGCGCGTTCCACGAGGACCTCCGCGCCCTCCTCGACGAGCTCGGCATCGACGAAGTCCGCATCGTCGCCCAGTCGATGGGCGGCCGCACCGCCGTCGGCTTCGCGCTGCTCAACCCCGGCCGCTGCAAGGCCGTCGTCTTCGCCGGCACGACCGGCGGCGCCGTCGACGACGAGATCCGCCAGATGCAGGCGGAACACCGCGAGACCGATATCGGCCGCCTGCCGCTCGCGAAGCGCGCCGTATCGCCACAGCTACGCGAGCGTGCGGCCGCGCTGCACTTCCTCTACCACGAGATCCGCCGCCTGAACCCGCCGCGTCCGCGCGACTTCCTGGCGCCGGTGCCCGGCTACCGGGGCACCTCCGCGGACCGCCTGGCCGCATCCGGGGTCCCGATCCTCTTCCTGGTCGGTGAGCACGACACTGTGACGCCGCCGGCGATCATCGAGGCATGCCACCGCGCCGTCCCCGGCTCGCGCTTCGCCGTCATCCCCGATGCCGGCCACTCCGCGTACTTCGAGCAGCCGGACGCCTTCAACCGCACCGTCCTCGACTTCCTCGCCGAGACGTAATGGCCGCTCCTCCCCTTCGTTAGACTGCGATCGTGCCCTCCCTCTATGACCTCTCGTTGCCGGAGCTCGAGGCGCGTGTCGTCGCGCTCGGCGCGCCGGCCTACCGTGCTCGCCAGGTCTGGCACTGGGCCTACACGCGCCTCGCCGCCTCCTACGAGGAGATGGGGAACCTGCCGCATGCGCTCCGCGCCCGGCTCGCCGAGACACTGCCCTTCCCGGACGCACGGGTTGTAAGGACGGCGGCAAGCGAGGACGGCCTCACGCGCAAGCACCTGCTTCGCCTCCACGACGGCGTGCGCATTGAGACCGTGCTCATGCTGTACGACCCGCGCTCCGACGCCCGCGGCCGCGCGACCGTCTGCGTCTCCAGCCAGGCCGGTTGCGCGATGGGCTGCCTCTTCTGCGCGACGGGCCAGGCCGGCTTCCAGCGCAACCTGACGACCGGCGAGATCGTGGCGCAGGTGCTCGGGTTCGCGCGAGAGCAGCGCGACGCCGGCGGCCGCCCGATCACGAACGTCGTCTTCATGGGGATGGGCGAACCGATGGCCAACTACGCCGCCGCCTGGGGCGCCGTCGAGCGCCTGCACGACGGCCTCGGCCTCGGCGCCCGCCACATCACGATCTCGACCGTCGGCCACGTGCCCGGCATTCGCCGCCTCGCTGAAGCGCGCCTGCCTGTCGGCCTCGCCGTCTCCCTTCACGCGCCGGACCAGGGGCTGCGCGAACGCCTGATCGCGACGGCACATCGCTATCCCCTCGACGAGATCCTCGACGCCTGTCGCATATACACGGAGCGCACCCGCCGCAGGGTGACGGTTGAGTACTGCCTGATGGCCGGCGTCAACGACGACCCGGCACAGGCGCGGGCGCTCGCCGCCGCCCTCAAGGGCATGCTGTGCCACGTCAACCTGATCCCCGTCAACCCCACGCCGGACGCCAGCATCCGGCGGCCACCGCGGGCGCGCACGCTCGCGTTCCAGCGCGAGCTCGCCGCGCGCGGCGTGCCCTGCACCGTGCGCGTCGAGAAGGGTGTCGAGATCGCCGCCGCCTGCGGCCAGCTCGCCGCGCGCACGCCCACACCGCGCGACGAGCGCAGTGTGCCCGTGTCCATCGCCGGTGCCGTCTCCTAGGCAGCGTCCGCCTTCGGCGTCAGCGATGCCAGCAGCGCATCGACGGCGACGGCGTCCATCGGCTGCGCGAAGAGGAAGCCCTGTCCCAGCTCGCACTCCAACGACTGGAGCCGCGAGAGCTGCTCGTTGTGCTCGATGCCCTCGGCCACCAACTCCAGGTCGAGCGTCTTCCCGAGCTCGATGATCGCCTTCGTCAGCTCCTTGCGGTTCCGCATCTGGCCGACGTCGTCGATAAACGACTTGTCGATCTTCAGCATGTCGAATGGGAACTCGCGCAGGTAGCTCAGCGACGAATAGCCTGTGCCGAAGTCGTCGATGGCGAGCTTCACGCCGAGCTCCTTCAGCGCGTGCAGCCGGCGCATCATCGAGCCGACGTCGTGCATCATCACGCTCTCCGTGATCTCGAGGATCAGGCGCTCTGGCATGATGCCGGTCTCCGCGATGATACGGCGCACGTCATCGACGAACGCCGCGTCCTGAAGCTGTTTCACGGAGACGTTCACGCTCATCAACCAGGTGGCCTGCGCGGGGAACCGCTCCTGCCACTCCCGCGCCTGCCGGCAGGCCTCGGCGAGCACCCAGCGTCCGAGCGGGAGGATGGCGCCCGACTCCTCGGCGAGTGGGATGAAGTCGGCGGGCGGGATCGTCCCGCGGCGCGGGTGCTGCCAGCGCACGAGCGCCTCGACGCCGAACAGCTCGCCGGTCTGCAACAGGACCATCGGCTGGTACTGCAGCACGAACTCGCCGCGCTCGATCGCCCGTTGCAGGTCCGCCAGCAGCTCCAGCCGCTCCATCATCGAGACCTGCATGCTCGGCTCGAACAGCCGGTAGCAGCCCTTGCCCGCCGACTTCGCGACGTACATCGCCACGTCCGCATTGCGGAGCAGCGATTCGGCATCGCTCGCCGCGCCGTCGCTGACGGCGATGCCGATGCTGGCGCGCACCGCCAGCTCCTTGCCCTCGAGCTGGAACGGCGCATCCAGCGCCTCGAAGATACGGTCGGTCACCGAAGTCGCATCCTCGATCCCGCGGACGTCCTCCAGCAGGATCGCGAACTCGTCGCCGCCGAGGCGCGCCACCGTATCGACGGGGCGGATGCACGCCTGCACGCGCTCGGCCACCTGCGTGAGGAGCGCGTCGCCCGCGGAGTGGCCGAGGCTGTCGTTGACGCCCTTGAAGTTGTCGAGGTCCATGAACAGGACCGCCACCGCGTGGCCCGTGCGCGCGTTCCGCAGGAGCGCGTGCTCGAGCCGGTCGGAGAAGCGCGTGCGGTTCGCGAGCCGCGTCAGCGGGTCGTGCAGCGCCTGGTGGCGCAGCTGCTGCTCGAGGAGCTTGCGCTCCGTGACATCGCGGATGTTCAGCACGAAGCCACCGATCGCCGGGTTCTCGAACTGGTCGGTGCCGATGAACTCGACATGCCGCCACGAGCCGTCGCGATGCCGCACCCGCGCCTCCGCCGTCACCTGGCCCTGCTTCGAGCCCATCGCCTGGTTCAGCGCAGCGAGCGTCCGCGCGACGTCGTCGACATGGACGAGGTCGGCGAGGCGCGTGCCGACGATGTGCTCCGGCTTGTGGCCGAGCACGTGCTCGATCGACGGGCTCTGGTACGTGACGGTCGTGTCGGCGGCGATGACGGTCACCAGGTCCGAGGCGTTCTGGACGAGCGCCCGGAAGCGCTCCTCGCTCTGGCGCAGCTCGTCACGCGAGCGCTCGAGGTCGCGCACCAGGCGCGTGCCCTTGATCGTCGTCGCTGCCTGCGAGACGAGGGCCTGCAGGAACCGCACCTCGTCCGGCTCGAACGTGTGACGCGTCGAGGCCGAAAAGCTCAGGTCACCGATCACCCGGTCCTGGAAGACGATAGGGAACATGCAGACGGAGAGCACGTGCGCGCGCTCGTAGTACTTTCGCAGCAGCGGCATGAACGGGCGCACGGGCGCGTTGTTCGGCGCATCGTCGAGCGTCGGGTCAAGCGCGTCCGGGAAGAGCGCGGGCCCGCCCTGGCGCGCCAGTTGCACGCCGAGCAGCTCGCGCATCGCCGGCGTCTGCTGCTCCGGCCCGCGCAGCCAGCGCCCATCGCGGAACATCTGCGCCGTCTCAGTTTCGGAGTGGCGCGCAAAGTTCAGCGCGCTCTCAACCGTGCGTCGGCCCTCGTCGTCGTAGACGTTCAGGGTCACCCAGTCGAAGCCACTCGCCTTGGCGAGCGCCGTCGCGACGTTGTCCAGCACGCGCTCGTCCTCGCGCGCCTCGCTGAACGCCCGTGCGACGTTCGTCAGCGACTCGAGCTGTGCCCGCTGTCGCCGCTGCCGCTGCGCGTCCAGCACGTTGCTGACGAGCTGGGAGACCATCGGGCGTGCGACTTCGACGAAGCGCGACTGATCATCGGTGAGGCCGTTCGGCCAGGGGCCGCGGACGACGAGCAGCTCCGAATTGCTCTCGTCGCCGGGAAGCATCGCGGCGAGATGCGTCGCCGGGTGGCCTGCGCGCAGCACCACCGCCGGCTGCACGATGCGGTCTTCGACGTCGAACAGCCCTGCCGGCACATCCGGACGCGCCGCCGCCTCGCGCCAGATCAGCCAGTAGCCCTTCTGCTTGATCTCGTACGCGTTCGGCGGGCAGTCGCAGCCGAGGCGCACGAAGTGCGGGTCGCCCGACCGGACCACGTAGGCTTCGGAGGCGGCAAGCACTTCGGCGATTGCCGCGCACGCCTGCATGACGTCCGCCGTGTCGGCGTGCGCCTTCATCGCAAGGCGCGCGAGCTGGTGCAACCGGTCGAGCACGCCAGCGCTCCCCGCCGGACCCCGCTCCGGCTACGTTGAGGGTCGGCAGACCGGTAGCCGTGTTTAGCTCCTCCACGAAGTAGTGAGCGTTATGACGAGTGTCAGGCGCGCCGCCGCATCGGCTACCATGCGCCCGCCATGGTTTCCTCGCTCGACCGCTTCCAGTCGATCGACCCCGCACTCCTCGACATCGCCCCGGCCGACCGCGTCATCGACCTCGGCTGCGGTACCGGCCGCCATGTGTTGGAGCTCGCCAAGCGTCCGGCGGACATCATCGGCGCCGACCTCTCCCGGCACGACCTCCGCGCCGCCCGCTATCTGCTCGAAATCATGCGGCGCCGCGGCGAGGTCCGCGCCCGCGTCCACTGGCTGCAGACCGCCGGCGAGCGGCTCCCGTTCAAGAGCGCATCCTTCGACCGCGTCATCTGCACGGAGACGCTGGAGCACGTCGACGACGACAGCGTCCTCGCGCGCGAGCTCGTCCGCGTCCTCAAGCCCGGCGGCATCCTCGCGGTCAGCGTGCCGGACGAATACTCCGAGCGGCTGTTCTGGAAGCTCTCTCGCAACTACCGCACCCACGCCGGCGGCCACGTCCGGATCTACAGCCGCCGCGATATCGTGCGCCTCCTGCGCGACGCCGGGCTGGCGCCGTACGCCGTGCGCTACCGCCACTCGCTCGAGACGCTGTACTGGCTCTCACACATCGCCTTCTGGAGCGACTGGGGCAAGCAGGGGCCGATCACGCGCGCCTTCCGCAACCTGCTCGATTCGCAGCGCGCCCGCCAGTCCCGCATCGTCACCGCGCTCGACGACATCGGCAATCGCGTGCTGCCGAAGAGCATCGTCGTGTACAGCCGCAAGCCGCTCGCCGGCGATGGCGAGAGCAGCCCGGATGACCGCGCGACCGTCGAGGTCCGCGCCGTGCCGGCGCCGTTTGCCGTCGAGCCGCCCCAGCCGCACCTCGATGAGGCGCACACGGCCGCGAGCCCGCTTTCGCTACTCGATGAGCTACGCCTCATCCTCCAGCTCGACCCGGAGCAGCAGAAGCGGCGCCTCATCGAGGTGCTGCGCAGCTCGCGCTTCGCCCTCATGCGTGAGGTCCAGGAGCTCGGTGGCGAACAGGCATCGGCGCCGCGCACCGACGACGGCCGTTCGGTGAAGGAGGTCGTCGGCCACCTTATGAGCTGGGAGCGCTGGATCACGGCGGCGCTCGACGAGATCGCCGCCGGCGCGCGCGAGCCACAGATCATGTCGCTCGCGGGCTACCCAGAGGGCATGAGCCGCTATGGCTCCGTCGACGCCTTCAACGCCGCATGGATGGCAGACGCCCGCGAACGGCCGTGGGCCGGCCTCCTCGCCGACTCGGACGCCGTCTTCGCGCGCCTCATCGCAGCCGCCGAGCGCCTACCCGTCGAGCAACTGCGCGCCACCGCGGACTACTACTGGCCGCCTATCGGCGGCACCGTGCCCTGCGGCCTGTATCTGCTCATGTCGCAGGCCTACCACTACCAGTGCGAGCACCTGCCCGAGCTGGTGGCCACCGCCGGCAGCGCCTGACCTGCCGCGCCTTCGCGGTGGCGCGCGCGTAGGCAGGCCGCTACCTTCCACGCATGCCAGAGCCCAAACGCGTCTGCATCACCGGCATCGGCGCCGTCACACCGTTCGGCCGCGGCGCGCAGGCGCTGTGGGACGCGCTCCTCAGCGGCCGGAGCTGCATCCGGTCCATCGAGGCGTTTGCGGCCGCAGGACTGACGTGCCGCATCGGTGGCGAGATCGGTGACTACGCGGCGCGCGACGACATCGACCCGGACGCCGCCGCGGCGATGGATCGGCCGTCGCTGCTGGCCGCCGACGCCGCCATCCAGGCGCTCGTGCAGGCGGAGATCCCGATCAACGCCGAGACGGTCTCGCAGATCGGCGTCGCCATCGGCAGCGAGCTGCCGCAGCGCTTCAACCGGACGACGGCCGCCGACGTGGCGCGCACCGTCGGCGCCGCAGGCCCCGTTCTGCACGCGGCGTGCGGCGCGCCCTCGGGCCTGATGGCGATCGGCGAGGCCGCGGAGTGGATCCGCCGCGAGGACTGCTCGATCGCGGTCGCCGGCGGCGCCGATGCGCCTCTATCGCATGAGGTGATCGCGCAGTTCGATGCGCTTGGCATGCTCACGCACAACAACGCCGCACCTCAGCACGCCGTCCGCCCCTACGACGCCGCCCGCGACGGCTTCGCCCTCACGGAGGGCGCCGCCGTCGTCGTGCTTGAGGACGAGGATGTCGCCGTCCGGCGTGGCGCGACGATCCTGGCCTACCTCGACGGCTACGGCGCCACCTTCAATCGCGCCGCCGTCGCCCAGCCGCGCGCGAATGAGTACGACGCGGGCCGCGCCATGCAGAAGGCCCTCCTGGCATGGGATGTCACGCTCCAGTCGGAGATCGACGTCATCTTCGGCAGCGCCGGCGGCGGCGCCATCGACGCTGTCGAAGGCAAGGCGATCCGCCGCGTCTGGGGGCCGAACACCGACCGGCTCTACGTCACCGCGGTCAAGGGCGCGCTCGGACATACGCTCGGCGCCTCCGGCCCGCTCGCGCTGCTCGCGGCGCTCTATGCGCTGCAGGCAGGCCTGATCCCGCCGACGCTCAACCTTGAGCGCCAGGACCCCGAGTGCGGCGACCTCGACGTCGTGTGCGGCGCCCCGCGGCGCCTGCAGGGGGCGCGCGCGCTCGTCAATGCCTTCGGACTCGGCCACAACGCGAGCATCATCCTCTCGCGGCCATAGGCGGCATCGCTTCAGCCGGCGTGACCGCTCGCACGGACTCGCGGTAGATGCGTGAGGCTTTGCGCGACCCGCCGCGCCCCGCGCACCGCCTGGCGGACGGACGGGCGAAGCAGCACCCGGTCGCGCAGGCCCCGCGCAACGTAGATCGGCCCGCTGCGCGGCACGCGCCGATAGCGCGTGATCATGCCGTCGAGCTTCTCCTCCGGCTCGAACCCGGCGCGGTGGAGGGTGTAGCGGAGCGGAAGGTCATCCTCGTACAGGTGCCAGGCGTTCTCGCGCGTCATCGGCCGAGTGTCGAAGTTCGCGAACAGGATGCCGCCCGGCCGCAGCGCGCGGTACAAGTCGTCCGCCGTCTTCGCCAGGTCCGGCACCAGCATCAGGACGTCAATCGCCGTGATCACGTCGTACCGTTGTTCGCCGATCGTCGCCGCGTTGAGGTCGACAAAGCGCGCGGGGATATTCCGGCGCGCGAGCCGAAAGCGCGCGAATTCGAGCAGCGACGTCGACACGTCGGCAAGAGTCGTCTCGTAGCCGAGCTCGGCGAAGAAGGCCGCCGTCGCCCCGCAGCCAGAGCCGAAGTCGAGGTGAGACGCGCCGGGCCGGTGCGGAAGCAGCGTCCGCGCAAGCGCGACGCTCACCGGGTACAGGTAGCGCTCAGCCTGCAGGTAGGCGTACCAGGCCACGTCAAACGCTGTCGCGACCGTCCGTCGGTGGAAGTCAAGGATCTGGTCCGCCGTCTCGCGCGGGGCCGACTCCCATTCGTCGGCCGACCAGCTCTCCCACTCGAGGCATCGCGGTACCACCTCGTCGCGCGGGACCTGAAAGTGCGTCGCCAGGTCGTCGATGATCGAGGCGCGTATGTCATCGCTCCCCGGGAGCAGCAGTGAGCGCCGGAACGCGGACATCTCCTCGCTCTCGAACGCGTCGCGTTCGCGCGCGGTCCAGCGCGCCGGATCCGGCGGCGGGGTCGCGGGATCGAGCGGGTCGGGATGCCGGCCCTGCTTGAGTTTTCGTTCGACAGCCAACGTTGCCACCTGGTTGGTCCCGACTGGCACGTCTAACGGCGCCAGGAAGCGCACCGAAACGGGCCTTCGGTCAAGTTCGAGCATATGCAGCGTTGATGGGAGCCAGATTGGAATGAGCGCGGCAATGGCCCCGGCTCAGGTTCGTCCGACTGCGCAACGGCGCGCGCGGCCCAGGCGGAGACGCACGTCCGCTTGCGTCCGGGCCAGCCGAGCCAGAGCCGTCAGGCTCGCGGCGCTCGCTTCATCGTCCAGAAGTGCGGCCCGCCCGGCAGGTCGCCTTCGACGACGACCTCGAACCCGTGCTTGCGGTAGAAGTCGAGGTTGCGCGTCTTGAGCGTCTCCAGGTAGCAGGGCAGGCCCTCAGCATCCGCGCGCGCCAGGACCGGCGCGATGAGGCTCCCGCCCACGCCCTGGCCCTGCCTCGGCGGGTCCACGCCGAGCACCATCAGGTACCAGTGACGCTCGGGGGCGTCGCGCTCATGCAGCTTCTCGAAGAGGTTCATCGCCTTCATGAACCGCATGAACGGCCCGAACCCCATGCGTAGCGGCGCCGCCAGCATCCCGGTGCGCACCATCCGCCCCGTCGTGACCTTGGCGTCGCCCGGGGGCAGCCAGAGCGCGGCGCCATCGATGCGGCCGGCCGTCGTGAAGGGCTGCCCGAAGTTCGAGGCGTAGTTCGACGCGGCCGTCATGAACCACGTCAGCGGCCGGGACCGCCGCGCCTCCGCCGGGAGGATCCACGTGACGAGCGGGTCATCGAAGAACGCGCGCGTCAACGCCCGAGCCGCCTCCGGCAGGTGGGCAGCGGTCATCTCGATTGGTTGCACAGCGGCGGTGGTCATGCGTCCCTCCCGGTGCGCGGTGATGCTGCGATGCTCTCACCACCTCGGTCCGCTGTCAAGCTCCGCACCCGCGCAGCCACTTGCGGCGACGGTATATAATGAGTTATATATAAGTGTCGATATATTTGAAGCCGATATATCGACGGGAGGGACCGATGTTTGACCTCATGTCATACGCCGCACCCGAGCTACTCCGCACGGTCGAGGCGGAGCGCGAGGCTCAGCGCCGGAGCAGCCGCTGGCGCCGCAAGCTGGCGGAACTGCGCACCGCGGAGCGCCGCCGCATGTCGCCCGCCTACCTCGAGCAGAAGCGCCGCGAGTTTCGCCGCGCCCTCGACGAGGCGCAGGCCGCAGGTGTCACCGTCGACGCCTGGATGACCCAGCCGAGCGTCCGTATCGTGCGGTCGGCGGAGGCCACCGACCCCGCGCTGAGCCAGCGCGCCGACTGGGCCGGCCTCAACGACGCTGCCTGATTCGGATCTGGCCTTCCACAGGATCGCTTATGTCGCTGAAGCACGCGCTGCTCGGGATCCTCACCTGCAAGCCGATGACCGGTTACGAGGTCAAGCAGTTCTTCGACTCCACCGTCCAGCACTTCTGGAACGCTGAGCTCAGCCAGATCTACCCCACGCTCAAGTCGTTGGAAGAAGCCGGCTGGGTCACGAAGGAGGTCCAGCCGCAGGAGGGCCGCCCCGACCGCAAGGTGTACGGCATCACCGAGGCCGGCCGCGAGGAGTTCGCCCGCTGGGTGCGCGCGCCGCAGCCGCCGGCCGACCTTCGCGACCCATTCCTGATCAAGGTCTTCTTTGGGACTGAGGTCTCCGTGGAAGACCTGCTCGTCATCCTCCGCCGGCAGAAGGAGGAGCACCAGAAGGTGCTTGCGTTCTCGGAGACCGTGCTGCGCGAGAAGATCGAGCACGGCGTGCGCGAACGTTCTCCTCGCCACGGGCTTTTCTGGACGCTCACGCTGGAGATGGCCAACGCCTATCGCCGCGCCTACATCGACTGGTGCGACCGCTCGATGCGGCTGCTCGAAGAAGGCTTCATCGAGGGCCGAGATGCACTGCCGGCGGCTCAGCGCACGTTCCTCGAGAGCGCGTAGTTCCGTACGGCCAAGCGCGCCGCCGCGAACACAACACGGCGACGCCGCTCACCACGGCCGTACCTCGCCGTCGTCGTGACACGACGAGGGATGCAGCTGCATGCGCAAGAACATGTCGCTGACGGCCCGCAGCGGCGCAGCATGCATCGCCCAATGGTCGCGCTCCGACTCGGGCAGCGCGGTGCTGAGCGCCTGCCAGGAGGCGTGGAGCAGCCGGTCCCCGTCGGCGATGCCGAAGTCGAGCGACCAACCGCCCTGCTTCCGCACACGACCGGCGCTATTCGTGCGGATCACGCTGTAGCCCGAGGCGCCGCGATAGCGGTCCAACACCTCCGCGGCGAACGCCAGCTGCACGAGCGCCGGGTCGCCGGCTGAGAGCGCGCGCCGGTACACCAGCGTGAGGTAATCGCTCACGTCCCTACCGTCCAACGACGCGCGACGAGCATCGGCGCACGCGCTACTTTTCGATCGGCACGTCGATCAGCGAGCCGTACTCGGTCCAGGAGCCGTCGTAGTTCTTGACGTTCTTGTAGCCGAGCAGATGCTTCAGCGCGAACCACGTGTGCGAGGAGCGCTCGCCGATCCGGCAATACGCGATGACGTCCTTGTCCTTCGTGATCCCCTTCGCGCCGTACAGCTGCTCGAGCTCCTCGGGCGACTTGAAGGTGCCATCCTCGCGCACGGCCTGCGCCCACGGCACATTCTGCGCGCCCGGGATGTGGCCCGTGCGCTGCGCCGTCTCCGGCAGGCCGGGCGGCGCCATGATCTCGCCGTTGTACTCCGCCGGCGAGCGCACGTCGACGAGCGCCACCTTCGACTGGCCGAGCGCCTTGAGCACGTCGTCGCGACGCGCACGCAGGTCCTTGTTCGGGTCCTTCGCCTTGTATGAGGTCTTCTGCGGCGACGGGACGTCCTTCGTCGTCGGCCGGCCCTCGTCGAGCCACTTCTTGCGGCCGCCGTCCATCAACTTGACGTCCTTGTGGCCGTACATCTCGAGGAGCCAGAAGGCGTACGCGGCGAACCAGTTGTTGTTGTCGCCGTAGAGCACGATCGTG
>Ga0070741_10011718_pt1 | contig 16096 bp, 8 predicted proteins | sample Coa_R1_4_FD_66440 | JGI IMG/M metagenome (GOLD analysis project Ga0070741, IMG submission 66440) | Surface soil microbial communities from Centralia Pennsylvania, which are recovering from an underground coalmine fire - Coalmine... | ecosystem: Environmental > Terrestrial > Soil > Unclassified ...
TGGTACGTCAGCCCCGACGAGGAACTCGTCACGGTCCTGATGACCGGCTCCGCCAAGTTCGTCCTCAACCCGCCGCCCATCTACCGCGACTTCTGGACCCTAGCCCAAGAGTCAATCGCCCCCTAACCCGCCCACCGCGCCCCGCCCCCCGCAGGCGCCGCCCGCGCGCTTCGCCCGCCTGCCCCGCCTGCCCCGCTTGCCCCGCTTGCCCCGCGTGCCCCGCCACTCGCCGCGCCCCTTGCCCGATTTGCGCCTTATGTGCGCTCACGGCTCACGGCGTGTCGCGCGATGCGGCCGCGACAGGCAGCCCACCCGCTCAAACCAGGACATATCGGGAGATCCGGGGCGCGAGAGTGGGCGGGCCGGATCATTGCGGACAGTTACCCCCCCAAAGTGGGGGGGTAACTGTCCGCAATAATTTTCGAGCGTCTTCCGGAGCCCGAGCAGACCGCCGAACGGCAAGGGCATGCTGGACCAAACCGGGCATTGCGGGCAGCCAGCACAGCAGCCGACCCCGTGTGCGCCGGAAACGTGGACGGTATGTCCGTTATGCGAGGGAGAGCGGGGCGTCGGGGGACGGCAGGACCTGGCGGAGCACCTGGGAGAATTCCTCCGCCATCGCGCCGATCGTCTCATCGCCGAAAGTATTGCGCTTGAACGTGATCGCGCCGATCATGTCGCCCGACGTGGTGGTGCTCAGCGTCCACAGCACCCCGTCCGGCATGGCGGAGGTCCGCTCCTGGCCGCGCGGCTCCCGCGATATCTCGGCGAACTTCAGGTCGCCGGGGATGTCATCGCCCAGCATGACCGGGTCGGGGAACACCTGGAACACGGCCGCTGACCCGTTGTCGGCCATGGCGGGTCCCATCAGCTGGGGCGCCAGGCCGAAGATGTGCATGCTGGGGATGTCGTGCGAGTACGCGTCCAGGCAGGTCCGGCGCGTCCGGTCGAGCACCTCGCGGAACGTGGTGCACCCGGTGAGGTCGGTGCGCAGCGGGATGAAGTTGAAGAACGACCCGACGGTGTCCTGGAACAGCCGGCCGCCGCGGCCGGGGGTGAAGGTCGCGATGATGACGTCCTTGGACTTGAGCTTGCGCTGCACGACGATCTGGTACGCGGCGAGTAGCACGATCGCGGTCGTGCTCCGGGTGGCGGTGGCCAGCTTCGCGGCGGCCGAGGCCAGGTCCGCGGGGATAGAGAAGCGGTACGCGCCGGTCGTCTGCGGCACGCCGGCCGACCGGGCGAAATCGGTGGGCAGCGCGCTGATCAGCGCGTCCGACAGGTTCTTGCGCCAGTACTCGATCGCGGCGGCGGACTGAGCCTGCGGTGCCTCCCGGCTCCAGGTGGCGAACTCCCGGTACTGGGGCGCGTCCGGCAGCTCGGGCACGTCGAAGCCCCGCTGCGCCGCGTAGCGGTTGACCAGGTCGCGGATGATCACCCGCACCGCCCAGCCGTCCGTGGCGATGTGGTGCGTGATCAGCGCGAGCACCGAGTCCTGCTCGTCGAACCGCGCGAGCACCGCCTTGATGAACGGCGGCCGGTCCGCGTCGATCGTGCCGGTCTCGAGCTCCCTGATCAGCTCCTCCGCCTGCTGATCCCGTGACTTGCCTGGCTCGGCGGGCAGGTCACGCACCGAGAGTTCGGGCGTGGAAGCGGGATGTATCTCCTGGTACTTGTCGTCGCCGTCGCGCACTATCACGGTGCGCAGCGCCTCGTGCCGTTCCACCACATCACGCAGCGCACGTCGCATCGCGTCGGCGTCCACCTGCCCGCTCACGCGCCAGGCTTCGACGATGTGGTAGTGCGGACCGAACGGCCCGTCCTCACTGCCAAAGTCGAAGAGGCAGACAAACTCCTGATTCAGCGACAACGGGGCTCGCTCGGTCCGTGTGACGGTCATGGTTCACGCTCCTTCTAGCGGATTTCGGTGCTCGAACGAGCACAGGTCGGTGGTTGTCCAGCCGTCCAGGTCGTATTCCGCGAGGCAGGCATCGGCGAACGCCTTGTACTGATCGATCAGGCCACCCGATTCCTGTGCGTACAGCAGCTCGACGCGCGTGTTCTCGTGGTTGCCCGCGTAGTTGCGCTCGTACAGCTCGTGCCGCCCCGCGAACTCGGTGCCGACGGCATCCCACAGCAGCTTCATCACCTTGACCCGCTCGACCGCGTCGCGGCCGCCGGAGCCGCGCAGGAACTTGTCAAGGTACGGACGGATCTGGTCGTTCTTGAAGTCTTCGGCGCTTGAGTTGACGTAGACGAGCCCGCTGGCGACGTCTTGCAGGACGATCTCCCTGATCCTCGGGTAGCCGATCTGCATGAACCAGCGGTACGCCATGCCGTATTGCGGATTGGGCAGCACGGCGCCGTTCTTCCAGGGGACCGGATTGCGCGCTGCGGCATCTGACAGCGCCCAGAAGAGATTGCGCCAGGCGAGGACCTCGCCAAGGCGCGTCTGAACGCCGCGGAAGTCCCTGGTACCGGTGATTTCCAGCGCCTTGACGAGCAGTCCGGCGATGAATTCCAGCTTCACTGCCAGGCGTATGCAGCCATGAAAGGTAAAGCGCTCGAAGAAACCGGATTGTTCGCCGAACTGCTGTACCTTGGCGAGGCTGCCATAGATGAATACGTTCTCCCAGGGGATGAGCACCTTGTCCAGGACAAGAATGGTGTCGTTCTCGTCCATTCGCGAGGACAACGGATAATCGAATGGGCTGCCCATGACCGCCGACATCGCGCTGTAGGACGTCCGGCAGATCAGCTTCACCCCCGGCGCGTCCATCGGGACGGTGGCGACCAGCGCGAACGGCCGCTTGCGTACCGGCAGGCCGTAGTGCGCGATGAAGTTGTAGTGCGCGAGCGCCGAACCGGTCGCGACCACCTTGGCGCCGCTGACGATCAGGCCGGCGTCGGTTTCGCGTTCCGCGTGCACGAAGACGTCCTCGACCTCGTCGGGCGGCCGGCTCCGGTCGACAGGCGGGTGGACGATCGCGTGATTCCAGAACAGTACCTGCTCCTGTGAGCGCGCGTACCAGTGCTTCGCGTTGGCCTCGAACGGCTGGTAGAACTCCGCGTTCGCGCCGAGCGTGCCGAGGAAGGAAGCCTTGTAGTCCGGGCTGCGGCCCATCCAGCCGTAGGTCATGCGCGCCCACTCGGCGATCGCGGCCTGGTCAGCGACGAGGTCGTCGACGCTGTGCGGCGTGGTGAAGAACCGGTGGGTGTAGCCGTCACTGCCGGTGTCGGTGGGCGCGACGAGAACGGCTGAGTGCTTCGGGTCGTGCAGGGCGTCGTACAGCCTGGCGATCATCCTGGCCGGATTGCGGAACGCCGGATGCACGGTCACGTCCTTGACCCGCTCGCCGTAGAGGTAGACCTCGCGGTCGTCGCGCAGGCTCTCGAGGTATTCCTCGCCCGTCATCGGCCGGGTCTTGCGCCGCATCGTCCTACCTCCCCGCTCGGATGTGATCGCCCAGCTCCGACAGGTACTTGGCGACCACGTCCGGCACGACCTTGCAGTCGAGCAGGTAGGTGCCGGGGTTCCCCGCGTCGAGCCAGGCGCGTACCCCGGCCAGGTCGGCGACCGTGCGTACCGTCGCGGCTTGCGCCCCGAACGAGCGCGCCACGGCGGCGAAGTCGGTATCGCCGAAGGTGGCGGGGGTGATGTCGGTGCCGAGCGGGCGGTACATGTGCACCTCCGCGCCGTAGGCGGCGTCGTTGAAGATCACCACGAGCGCCGAGTGCGCGACGCGAACCAGGGTCTCCAGCTCGGGCAGCCCCATCAGCGCGCCGCCGTCGCCGAGGGCCACGACCGTCGTCCGGTCGGGCCTGCCGATCGCCGCGCCGACCGCGCCGGCGAAACCGAGGCCTATCGTCTGGAACGCCGCGCCGGTGAACACGAGCGCGGACGGGTCGGCGGCGGGCCAGTACATGGCCGGCCAGCCGACGAAGTGGCCGCCGTCCATGACCAGCGTGCGTTCCGGCGGCAGCAGGCCGGCCAGCGCCAGCGACAAGGTCCGCGGGTCGATCCGGCCGGCCGTGCTCGCGTCGTCGTACGGCTCGTGTTCCCATCCGGCCACGGCGATGCCGCCCGCCACCTCGCCGCGCCACCGCGACGCGGCCATACCGCGCGCCCGCACGCCGTCCAGCAGGGCACACGCGATCCGCGTCGCGTCGCCCGTGACGCACAGGTCGACCCGGCTCGCGGTCGGTACGGCGGCGAGGTCGACCTGCACGAGCGTGGCGCGCGGATCGAACACCATGCCGCCGTGCAGGGTGAATTCGTTCAGGCTCGCCCCGAACGCGACGATCACGTCCGCCTCGCCCATGATCCGCGCCGCCCGCGGCGAGGCGAAGCCGCCGCAGATCCCGAGCGACCAGGGGTTCTGGCGGAACAGCCCGTCGGCCATCACGGTGGTCGTGAGCAGCGCGCCAAGCCGGTCGGCGAGCGCGGCGATCGGCTGCGCGGCACCGGACCGGTACGCGCCGAGCCCGGCGAGCAGCAGCGGTCGGCGAGCGCCGGCCAGGGCGGCGAGGGCCGCGTCAAGCGCCGCCTCGCGGTCCGCGTCGACGTCGTGGACAGCCGGGACTAGTCGAGGGAGCGGGCGGACGGACGCGGTCTGGCTGTTCTGCTCCGGCACGTCGGCGGCCAGCACGTCGGCGGCGAGCAGGTCGGCGGGCAGGCTGAGCACGACGGGCCGCGGTCCGCGGCGCGCGAGTCCGAGCGCGTGGGCAACGGTGCCGCGGACCGCGGCTGGGTCCGTGACGCGAACGGTGCGAGCGCCGAGCGCCGCGGCGAACGCCGCCTGGTCGATGTCGATCCGCCGCGGTCCGCTGGCCGGCTGGTCGCCGGTGAGCAGCAGCAGGCCACTGCGGTGCTTGACCGCTTCGGCCAGCCCGGTCGCGGTGTTGGTCAGGCCGGGCCCATATGTGGTCGTGCACACCGCGACGTGTCCGGTCGCCCGGTAGTACGCATCCGCCATCGCGACGGCTCCGCCCTCGTGCCTGGCGGCGACGTACCTGGCGCCGCCCGCCATGAGCCCGGCCACGGCGAGGAAGTTCCCGTTGCCGACGACGCCGAAGGCGGCCCGGACACCCTCGTCGGCAAGCGCCTCTCCCACCGCGGTCGCGAGCTTCATTCGAGCTCGAAGATGACTTCGCCGACGGTCATGTCGATCCGGTTCGTCCGCATGAGCTGCCAGCCGGCCTCGTCGAACACCGACTCCCAGTCGGCGACGGTGGGCAGGAAGACGCCCATCAGGTCATGGCCGAGCTCGAAGCCGAGCGTGAACACCGGCAGGTCGGTATCGGGAACCTCGCCGGTCCGCGTCGCGTCGCCGAGCAGCAGCCGCCGGGCCGCGGGAAAGACCTTGCGGATCCGCCGCAGCGCGGCCACGCAGTTCTCGCGCGGCCAGAAATCGTGACCCATCATGAAGCAGGTGATCAGGTCGACGTCCGCGAACTCCGGACGCTCGTCGAGGTCGAGCACGTCGGCTTCGATGAGCGTGACCCGGTCCGCCGCGCCGGCCGCCAGCGAGTCGGCCTCGGCCGCGTCGAGCGCGGGGCGGGCGATGTCGATGCCGATGCCGCGGGCACGCGGGTACCTGGCCAGGATGCCGAGCACCCGGCCGCCGCTGCCGCAGCCTAGGTCCACGACGTTGCCGAGCTCGAAGCCGAGCCGGCCCATCGCGTCCCAGAACGTCGGCGCGTAGCAGAGCTGGTCGATCTCCCGGCAGGCGTACGCGATCGCGGCCGCGTCCCGCTGGTAGAACTGGCCGGACCGGTTCTCGCTGACCAGAACCGACGGCATCTGCCGGAACAGCTCCGCGCTGCCGCGGCTCAGCCAGTGGAAGAACGACTTGTACCGGTAGACCTCGTCGAAGGCGTCCGCGACGAGGACCAGCGTGCCGCTGCGCCGTACCACACCCACCGAGGCCAGCGCGCGGAACAGGCCAGCGGTGGCGGACGGGTCGAGGCCACGTCGTTCGGAGAAATCTTTGGTGTCGAGGGTCCGGTCGACGGACAGCTCGTCGAGCGCGCCGATCTCCCAGGCAGCGGCGATCGCCCACGCCGCCACCGCCGAGTTGTAGATCTTCGCCGCGGCCCCGGTCATGACCTGACCAGCTGCGCGGTCGGCTCGGCCACGGACGCGGCGAGCACGCGGCGGTACCGCGTCGCGATCCCCGCGATCGTGCCTTCGTCGAACCGGCCCCGGCTATAGCGGACCAGGCCGGCCAGCTCTCCCGACCGCAGGTGGTCCAGCGCCCACAGCATGCCCTTCGGCGTGCTGGCGCCGACCGGCGTCGACGTGCGCCGGTCGCGGAGTTCGGCGTACCTGAGATCGCCGGCCCGCTCGATCCCGGTAAGGGCGGGCGGCGGCAGCATCTCGAACGCGCTGACCGCCAGGTGATCGTCGCCGCACGGTGCCATCAGGTCGCCGGCGTGCGCCTGGATCAGCGGGAACGGGATGTCGTTCGCGTACGCCTGGAGGCAGCTCGCCCTGGTCCGCGCGATGACGTCGGCGAAGTTGCGGCAGCCGTCAAGCCCGGTCCTGATCGGCAAGAAGTTGTACAGCGGTCCCACCACGCTGGCGAAACGCGGTTCGTTGCGTCCGGCGGTGAACGTCGGCACGACCAGATCGGATTCTCCGGTCAGCTGGCTGGCCAGCAGGTTATAGGCGGCGAGCAGCACGACGAACAGCGAGCTGCGCGCCGACCTCGCGACCTGGGCCGTCTGCTCGGTCAGCTCCCGGTCGATCACGAAGCGGTGCACCGAGTACGGATCGGGCGCGCCTTCGGGCAGCACCCGGTCGGCCGGCAGCGTGTGCACCCGCGCGCCGCGCAGGTGCTCCCGCCAGTGCCTGGCGGCGACGCCGGACCAGGACTGTTCGCTGGCCCGCTGCCAGGCGGCGAACTCGCGGTACTGAACCGCGTCGGGCAGGCCGGGAGTGCGCCCGGCGGCCCTTGCGGCGTAGCACGCGGCGAGGTCGGTGATGATCACGTGCATGGACCAGGCGTCGGACGCGATGTGGTGCGTCGTCAGCGCGAGCACGTGGTCGTCGGCGCCGAGCCTGCCGAGTACCGCCCGTAGCAGCGGCATCTCGCCGGGGCCGAACGGCCTGGCCTCGACGTCGTCCAGCAGGCCGTACGCGTCCCCCGAGCCGGCGTCGCGCACCTCCAGGCTCACCCGGGCCGGCGGGTGCACTCGCGAATGCCATCCGCCGTCGTTATTGCGCACGCTGGTGCGGAGTATCTCGTGCCTGGCCACGACGTCGTCAAGTGCGGCCGACAGCGCGCCGTTATCGAGGCTCCCGTGCAGGCGCAGCCCGTAGGTGATCGTGTACCACTGGCTGAGCGCTCCCGCTGTCTCGCCATGATCCAGAGAGCACAAGAACTCCTGGTTCAGCGAGAGCGCGGGCCGTTCGTCGGTCATCACACCCCGTCTCTCAATCCCAGCAGGGCCTTCTCGATTTGCTGGTCGAGTTCGGCAACGGTGGGGGCATCGAAGATGTCGGAGACCAGCAGCTCGACACCGAGGCGAGCCTGAATCGAGCTGATCAGCCGCATCGCCATCAGCGACTCGCCGTGCAGGTCGAAGAAGCTGTCGTCGATCCCTACCCGGGGAACCCCGAGCACTTCGGCGAACAGCGTGCACAGGATCTCCTGCCGCTCCGTCTCCGGTGCCCGGTAGCGCGAGGAGCTCTCGATCAGCGGTTCGGGCAGCGCCTTGCGGTCCACCTTCCCGTTCGGGGTCAGCGGCAGCGAGTCGAGCGGAATGAATGCCGACGGCACCATGTACTCCGGCAGCAGTTCGGTCGCGTGCGCCCGCAGCCCCTCGATATCCGGCTCGCCATCCTCGCCATCCTCGCCTACGACGTAGGCGATCAGGCGCTTCTCGCCGTCCTCGACCTCGCGTGCGACCACTACCGTGTGGGCCAGCCCGTGGTACCTCGCGAGCACGCTCTCGACCTCGGCCAGTTCGACCCGGTAGCCGCGGATCTTGACCTGGTCACCGGAGCGCCCGACGAATTCGATCAGGCCGTCCTGCCGCATCCGCACCTGGTCACCGGTGCGGTACATGCGCTGGCCGGCACCCGCGAACGGGTCGGCGACGAACCGCTCGGCGGTGACGCCGGGCCGTCGGTAGTAGCCGCGCGCGAGGCGCTCCCCGGCGACGTGGAGGTCGCCGACCTCGCCCGTCGGCAGCGGTCTGAGCTGTTCGTCCAGCACGTGCAGCCGGGTGTTGTCCATGCCGCGCCCGACCGGCACGGTCAGGCCCATGGAGTAAGGCGCCCGCATGGGTGAGTTGGTGATGAATGACGACATCTCGGTCGCGCCGTATGTCGCGCGGACTACGGTGCCGGGGCACGCCGCGAGCACCTGCTGCACCGCTTTGGCCGAGATGACGTCCCCGCCGGTCAGCACCTCGCGCACACCGGTGAAGCACTCCGGCGCTTCGTCGGCCACCACGCGGAACAGGCCCGCGGTCACGTGCACGGCCGAGATGTCGTGTTCGGTGATCAGCCGCCGCAGCGTGCCCACATCCAGGCGGCCCGGCGGCGCGAGCACCAGGTGGCCGCCGCGCAGCAGCGGCACCCACAGCTCGTACGTGGACACGCCGAACGCGTACGGCGCCAGCATCAAGATCCGCTCCTGACCCCCGCCGTCCCAGCAGGAGTCGAGGGCAAGACCGAGGACGCCGCGGTGCGTGACGGCGACACCCATCGGGTCGCCGGTCGAGCCGGAGGTGTAGAGCACGTGCACCAGGTGATCAAGCTCGCTCCGCACACCCGGGTCGGCGCCGGGCAGCGACCGCAGCTCCGTGTCCGAGTCGACGAAGACAACCACGGGAACTTCGGGCAGGCCGCGCTCGCGCATGGTCGCGTCGGCCAGCAGCACGGGCTTGCCCACGCTGTCGGCGATCCACTGCAGGCGCTGGAGTGGATACGCGCTGTGCAGCGGCAGGTACAGAGCACCGGCTTTCACGATGGCGAGAATCGAGGCCACCATGTCGACGGTCCGCTCCTGGAGCACCATGACCGGGTCCTCTGGCCGGACGCCCAGGCCGAGCAGCCGGCGGGCGATCCGGTTGGCCCGCTCGTCAAGCTCGGCGTAGGTGACCGCCTCGGCGGGCGACGACACCGCGATCGCGTCCGGTGTCCGCGCCACTACCTGTGCAAAGCGCTCCTGAACGGACTTGGAATCCATCATGTTGCCCCGATCCGCTATCCGTGACAGCTTCCGCGCAGCCCAAGCTCCGCGGACCAAAATCCAACCCGCACCCTGAACGTCTATGGCGACGATGTCAGCGATCCGCTACTGGCCGCATCTCCCGGATTGCGCTCGGCATTTGCGCGAACGCGCCGCGCAAGCAGCGAGATGCACCGTCTAGGCCCCGGTGCCACCGTCGGGGATGCGGGACCGGCGACGTGGTGCTGCCCGCGCTGCTCAGTTACCGAAGGAGGCAACCGCGATGCGTGACCAGCCTGACAAACGAGCAGTTGTGCTCGGCGGCGGCATGGCTGGCCTGGCGGCCGCCCGTGTCCTGTCCGAGAAGTACGACGACGTCGTCATCGTGGACCGCGACGAGCTGATCGGCGTCACCAGCTACCGCAACGGCGTGCCGCACGGCCGCCACGCGCATGGCTTGGTCGCCAAGGGCCACCAGATCTACGAGGGGCTTTTCCCCGGGCTCACGACGAGCATGAGCGAGGACGGGGTGCGGCCCGGCGACTTCAACGACGCGATCCAGTGGGTCTTCAACGGCCAGCGGCTGGCGCCGTCCAACTCGGGCCTGATGTGCCTGCCGTGCGGCCGCCCCGCACTCGAACTCGGCGTCCGCAAGAAGGTCCAGGAAATACCGAACGTACGCTTCCTCGAGCGGCACGACATCGTGGGCCTGGAAACGACGCCGGACCGCAAGCGGGTGCTCGGCGCGCGGATCCAGCGCAGCGAGCCGGGCAGCCGGCCCGAGACGCTGCTCGCCGACCTGGTGCTCGACATCACCGGCCGCGGCTCGCGGATGCCGGCCTGGCTGCGCGAGCTGGGCTATGAGGCGCCGGACGAGGACAAGATCAAGGTCGACCTGGCCTACACCTCGCGGCACTTCCGGCTGAAGCGCGATCCGTTCACCAAGGACATCGCGATCATCGCGGCCGCGACGCCCTCGCATCCCCGTGGCGCGTTCTTCTACCCGATGCCCGACGGCGAGACCGTGGAGCTGTCGCTCACCGGGATACTCGGGGACTACCCGCCAACGGACCCCGAAGGCTTCCTCGCCTACACCAAGTCGCTGCCGATCCCCGAGTTCTACGACTACGTGCACGACGCGGAGCCGGCCGACGAGCCGGTGCGGTTCAAGTTCCCGGCCAGCGTCTGGCGCCGGTACGACAAGCTCACTCGCTTCCCGGAGGGCCTGCTGGTGATGGGCGACGCCGTGTGCAGCTTCAACCCGATCTACGCCCAGGGCATGACGGTCGCCGGGATGGAGACGCTCACGCTGCGCAAGCACCTGCAGAGTACGGCGCCGCTGAACGCGGTCGACTTCTTCGGCGAGATTTCGGGGCAGATCAGCTCGCCGTGGGAGTTCTCCGCGACCGCGGACCTCGGCTACGCGGGCGTCGAGGGCGAGCGGACCGACCAGATCAACATGATCAACCAGTACATCTCGGCGCTGCAAGCCGCCGCGGTGAGCGACCCGCGCCTGACCGACGCCTTCCTCCGGGTCGCCGGGCTGGTCGACGAGCCGATGGCGCTGATGAACCCGGACATCCAGCAGCGGGTGATGGGCCAGTCCCAGCCCGCGCCTGCCGACGCGAGAGACTGAAAAGAGGTGCCCGATGCGTCCCTTTGAGATCGACATCCCGCAGTCCCAGCTCGACGACCTGAAGCAGCGGCTCGCGGCCACCCGCTGGCCCGACGAGATGCCCGGCGTCGGCTGGACCCGCGGCGTGCCGCTCGGCTATCTCAAGGAGCTAGCCGAGTACTGGCGCACCCAGTACGACTGGCGTGCCGCCGAGGCGCGGCTCAACCAGTTCCCGCAATTCCTCACCAGCATCGACGGCGTCCAGGTGCACTTCCTGCACGTCCGCTCGCCCGAGCTGAACGCGATGCCGATGATCTTGACCCACGGCTGGCCCTCGTCAGTGGTGGAGTTCATCGACGTCATCGGCCCGCTGACCGACCCGGTCGCGCATGGCGGCAGCGCCGAAGACGCGTTCCACGTGGTAATCCCGTCCATGCCGGGCCACGCCTTTTCCGGTCCGACCGGGCAGCCCGGCTGGGACACCGAGCGGATCGCGCAGGCGTGGAAGTCGCTGATGCGGAGCCTCGGGTACGACCGCTACCTCGTGCAGGGCGGCGACTGGGGAATGCCCGTGTCGCTGCGGCTCGGCCTCGCCGACCCCGAGCATGTGGCGGGCGTGCACCTGAACATGCTCGCCACGTTCCCGCCCGCCGACCCGTCCGATCAGGCCGCCATGGGCGCGTTGATGAGCGAACTGGGCCCGGCCGACATTGCGCGCGCGCAATTCGCCGGTTACTTCGCGCAGGACGGCGCGGGCTGGCTGAAGATCCAGTGCACCCGCCCGCAGACGATCGCCTACGGGCTGACCGACTCGCCAGCCGGCCAGCTCGCCTGGATCATCGAGAAGTTCAAGGAGTGGACCGACTCGGAGAACGCGCCGGAAGACGCGATCGACCGCGACCACCTGCTGACCAACGTCATGCTCTACTGGCTGACCGCGACGGCCGGGTCGAGCGCGCAGCTGTACTACGAGTCCGAACACCTCGACGCCGACTTCATCCGCACCTGGGGCGGGCCCTGGCCGCTGGCGATGCCGGCCGGCGTGGCCTCGTTCCCCAAGGACGCGGTGCGGCCGATCCGGCGGTGGGCGGAGAAGATCCTGCCGACGCTGACGCACTGGACCGAGTTCGACAAGGGCGGTCACTTCGCCGCACTCGAGCAGCCCGAGCTCTTCACCGGCGACGTTCGGACGTTCGCCCGCTCGCTGCGCTGACCACCGCCCCCTGCGCCGGCCGGGACACACCCCGGCCGGCGCATTCGCCGCGCCCGCGCCCACCCACCCCGCGTAACCCACGCCTCCCGCGCTCGATCACAAATCCGGAAATATCGCCATCTGGCAGCTAGGCTCGAATGATTGCGGACACTTACCCCCCCAAAGTGGGTGGGTAAGTGTCCGCAATAATCTGGCACGCCTGACCGCGCGGCCGAAATATAGCCAAATATCCGGATTTGGGCTTGGAGGCCGCGGGCGAGGCGACCCCGGCGTGCGCGCGCGGGGTCGTGCGCGGGTGCGGCGGGGCGGGCGCGCGGCGCGGGAGAGCCGTTCGTGCCCGAAGCACGTTTGTCGTTCTGGCTACTTCTCTAGGTATCTGTCGATGGCGCGGACGGTCGGGTTGCTCATGAAGCCCTTCAGGCTGATCTTGATGCCCAGCTGCTTCACGAGCCTGGCGACCAGCACGGCCGCGAGCAGGGAATGGCCGCCCAGGTCGAAGAAGCTGTCCTCGATCCCCACCCGGTCGACGCCGAGGACCTGGGCGAACAGCTGGCACAGGGCTCGCTCCCGCGCGGTCGCCGGCGCCTGGAAGGCCCGGACGCCCGTGGCATGGTCCGGAGGGGGCAGGGCGCGCATGTCCAGTTTGCCGTTCGCGTTCAGCGGGAGTTTGCGCAGCACCACGATCGCGGCGGGCACCATGTAGCCGGGCAGCATCCGGCCGACGGCGTCCCGCAGTCTCGCCGGGTCGAGCGCCGACCCGGCGGCGGGCACGACATATCCGGCCAGCCGCTTGTCACCGGGCCGGTCCTCCCGAAGCACGACCCGGACCTCTGCCACCCCCCGCTGGGCGGCCAGCACCGCCTCGATTTCGCCCAGTTCGACCCGGAAACCGTGGATCTTGACCTGGTTGCCGGCCCGGCCCAGGTACTCGAGCTGACCGCCCGCGTTCCACCGGGCCAGGTCCCCGGTCCGGTACATCCGATCCCCGGCCGCGCCGAACGGGCACGCCACGAACCGCTCCGCGGTCAGGTCCGGCCGGCCGAGGTAGCCCCGCGCCAGGCCGTCCGCCAGGTACAGCTCACCGGCCACCCCCGGCGGCACCAGCGCCAGCGTCTCGTCCAGTACGAACGCCCTTTTGTTCCAGAGCGGCCGCCCGATCGGCGGTGGACCCGCCTCCTCGCCATCCTCGACGGTGTATGTCGTGGCGAATACGGTCGCCTCGGTCGGGCCGTAGATGTTGACGATCCGTGCCCCCGGCACCGCCGTCCTGATCGTCGCCACGACCTGTCCGGTCAGCGCCTCCCCGCACAACGCCACGACATCGGCCTGCGCGGCCGTCCCCGGCGACGCCAGCACGTGTGCCAGCGCCGTCGGCGCGGCGCTGATCATGCTTCCGCACCATGGCGCGGCCGTCAGTGCCAGCAGGTTCGGCACGATCTCGATGCTGCCACCGGCCGTCAACGGCCCGAAGATCTCGAACACCGACATGTCGCAGCTCAGCGACGACGGCGCCAGCACCCGCGACAGCTCGGCCGCGGAGAACGCGGAGCCCACCCAGCACGCGAGTGAGGCCGCCCACCGGTGCTCGACGATCACGCCCCTCGGCCGGCCGGTTGACCCCGATGTGTGCATCACGTAAGCGGCATTCCGCGGCCCGGCCGGCACCCGGACGTTCCTCCCGTCCAGTCCGGCCAGCTTCGTCACGGTTACCGGGTTCTCGAACACCAGCAACGGCAGCCTGCCGGGCAGCGTGGCGGCTACCTCGGCCGTGGTCAGCACGGTGACGGGGCGGGTCTCCCGAAGTATGTAGGCGATGCGGTCGGGCGGATAGGCAGGGTCGACCGGCACGTACGCGCCGCCGGTCTTGAGCACGGCGAGTACCGCGACGATCATGTCGGGCGAACGGGGCACGGCGATGGCGACGAAGCGCTCAGGCCCCGCGCCCCGGGCGATGAGGAGCCGGGCCAGGCGATTGGCTCGCTTGTTCAGGTCGGCGTAGGTAATGTGTTCGTTCTCGAATATGATAGCAGAAGCGTCCGGGGTACGCGCGGCTTGCTTGGCGAAAAGTTCGGGAAAGGTCGTGCCGGGGATGGCGTGGGCGGTGTCGTTCCATGCCGAGATCTCGCGTCGCTCCGCGACGGTGATGATGTCGAACGTGCTGAGACGCCGGGCTGGGTCGCGGCCGCACTGGCCGAGCAGCCGGGTGAGCCGGGCGGCCAGCGCTCGCACGGTGGCCTCGTCGAACAGGTCCGCGGCGTATTCGAAGCGCGCGCTGATCCCGGCCGGTGCGCCGTGGTCGTCGTGGTGCTGCTGGAAGGCCAGGGTCAGGTCGAACTTGGCGGCCGCGGCGGGGACCGGTTCGGGACTGGCCCGCAGGCCGGGGAGCCGCCAGTCGATGTCGATGATGTCCTCGTCGGCGATCATCACCTGGAACAGCGGGTGCCGGGCGGGGGAGCGGGCGGGGTTGAGCATTTCGACCAGCCGCTCGAACGGGACGTCCTGATTCGCCTGGGCGGCCAGCACAATCTCCCTGGAGCGCTCGATCAGCTCGCCGAAGCTAGGATCGCCGGACAGGTCGGCGCGCAGGACCAGGGTGTTCGCGAAGAACCCGACGAGACGGTGGACCGCCTCGTCGCTCCGCCCGGCGACCGGCGCGCCGAGCGGGATGTCGTTGCCGGCGCCCATCCGGGACAGCAGGGCGGCCAGGCCCGCGTGCAGCACCATGAACATGGTCGCCTGATGCTCACGGGCCAGGCCGGCCAGTGCCTCGTGCAGGGCGCGGCCGGCCAGCTGCCAGCGGACCTCCGAGTCGTGCTGAGACGGCTCGACGGGGCGCGGGCGGTCGAACGGCAGCGCCAGTTCGTCGGGCAACCCGGCCAGTGTCCGCTGCCAGTATGTGCGCTGCCCGGTCAGCACCTCACCCTCACAGTCGAGGAGGTTTCGCTGCCACAGCGCAAAGTCCGCGTACTGGACCGGCAGGGGCGGCCAGTCCGGCTCCCGGCCGTCGCGCCGCGCCGCGTACGCCGTGGCCAGGTCGGCCATCAGCACTTCCATCGACCAGCCGTCGCTGGCGATGTGGTGGGTCACCAGCACCAGCACGTGCTCTCGCTCGGCCAGCACGAACAGCCATGCTCGTACCGGAAGTTCTGTGGCCACGTCGAACTCATGCCGCGCCGCTGCCGCCATCAGCTCGGCTAGTTCGCCCGAACGGGCTGTGGTAACAGTCACCGGGACCGCGGCTTCTCCCGCACGGATGACGTGCTGGTACGGCTGCCCGTCCGCGGCCGGGAACATCGTGCGCAGCGATTCGTGCCGGTCGACCACGTCGTGCAGCGCGACGGTGAGCGCGCCGATGTCCAGCCGGCCGCGGAGCCGCCACGCGAACGGCAGGTTGTAGGCGGTGCCTGGGCGGTGCAGCTGCGCCAGGAACCACAGGCGCTGCTGGGCGAACGAGAGCGGCAGGCGGGCCGGCCGAGGCATCGGTGCCAGGGCCGGGCGGGCCGCCTCCGCGCTGTCGAGGAACCGCGCCAGCGACGCCACCGTCGGGTGCTCGAACACCGCGCGGATCGGCAGCTCGGCGCCCAGCGCCGTCCGGACCCGGCTGATCAGCCTGATCGCTAGCAGCGAATGCCCGCCGAGGTCGAGAAAGTCATCGTCGACGCCCACCCGCTCGAGGCCCAGCACTTGGGCGTAGAGCTGGCACAGGATCCGTTCTCTGTCGGTGACCGGCGGCTGGAACGCGCCGGCGCCCGCCGCGTAGTCCGGGACCGGCAGCGCGTGGCGGTCCGGCTTCCCGCTCCCGGTCAGTGGCAGCCGGTCCAGCACCACGATCGCCGCCGGCACCATGTACCCGGGTAGCACCCGCCCGAGCGCCGCCCGCAGCGCGCCCGGGTCCGGCGTCGCGCCGGCCACGGGGACGACGTAGCCGGCCAGCCGCGTGTCGCCCGGCCGGTCCTCGCGTACCGCCACCGCGGCCTGCGCCACCCCTGGCTGGGCGGCGAGCACGGCCTCGATCTCGCCCAGTTCGATCCGGAAGCCGCGCACCTTCACCTGGGCATCGACCCGGCCCAGGGACTCCAGTTCGCC
>Ga0070741_10011719_pt1 | contig 16094 bp, 16 predicted proteins | sample Coa_R1_4_FD_66440 | JGI IMG/M metagenome (GOLD analysis project Ga0070741, IMG submission 66440) | Surface soil microbial communities from Centralia Pennsylvania, which are recovering from an underground coalmine fire - Coalmine... | ecosystem: Environmental > Terrestrial > Soil > Unclassified ...
CGCATCGTCCGGAGGGAGCGGATCCGCGTGAGCAGGTTCACCGGGGAGCCAGGATACGCGGCAGCGGCCGAAGGGACACATCGGTTGCGCGAGCAGGAGGACAGCAGCGTCGGTCGAGCGCACCAAGCCCATTCCCCACCCTAGGGTGGGGAGAGGAGCCACCCGCCACCCGGTGACGACGGTACCGGCGAAGTGGAGACGGGTCTGTGCCCTGACAGCGGCAAGTTCGCGCCGAAGGTTCCACAGCCGCGCGCCGAGAGCCCGCCTCGGTGTCGCGAAGTGACCGCTCCCCGGGGCCGGACGCACACTGCATGCAGTACGTCGAGCCAGCGGAGCTCACGGGGGAAACCGGGTTTCCCGCGTGCGACTAGACCTCGAGGATCTCGCCTTCCTTGCGCTTGAGCAGGTCGTCGATCCGATGGACGTGCTCGTCCGTCAGCTTCTGCACGCGGTCCTCCGAGCGGCGCTCCTCGTCGTCGCCGACGTCGCCGTTCCGGACGAGCTCCTCCAGATGGCGCATCGTGTCGCGCCGCACGTTCCGCACCGCGACGCGTCCCTCTTCCGCCATGTGCCGGACGACCTTGACGAGCTCCTTGCGCCGCTCTTCCGTCAGCTGCGGAATCGGCAGGCGGATCATCTTGCCGTCGTTCGACGGCGTCAGGCCGAGGTCCGACTCCTGGATCGCCTTCTCGATCGCCTTCAGCGAGCTCGGGTCGAACGGCTGGATCGTCAGCATCCGCGGCTCGGGCACGTTGATCGTCGCAAGCTGCTTCAGCGGCGTCCGCTGGCCGTAGTAGTCGGCGTGGATCCGGTCGAGCAGCGCAGCGGACGCGCGCCCGGTCCGCACCGAGTTGAACTCGTTGACGATCGTCTCGACGCTCTTGTCCATGCGGCGCACGGCGTCCTCGATCAGTTCATCCATGGTCGCCATCGGCTACTCCGGGGTCTCAGGGGTGGAGATGATCGTGCCCACGCGCTCGCCGTCGACGATCCGCCGGATGTTCCCATCCGCGAGGGCGAAGACGTGGATCGGCAGGCCGTTGTCCATGCAGAGCGAGAGCGCGGTCGTATCCATAACCTTCAGGCCTCGCTCGATCGCCTGCAAGTGGGTGAGCGCCGGCAGGAAGCGCGCGGCGGGATCGGCGCGCGGGTCGCCGTCGTAGACGCCCTCGACCTTGTTCTTCGCCATCAGGATCGCGTCCGCGCCGATCTCGAGCGCGCGGAGGGCGGCCGCCGTGTCCGTCGTGAAGTACGGATTGCCTGTGCCGGCGGCGAAGATCACGATCCGCCCCTTCTCGAGGTGGCGCATGGCGCGGCGGCGGATGTACGGCTCGGCGACCTCGGCCACGGTGATCGCGGACAGGACGCGGGTGATCGCGCCGCGGCTCTCCAGCGCGTCCTGGACCGTCAGCGAGTTGAGGAGCGTCGCGAGCATCCCGGCGTAGTCGGCCGTCGCGCGGTCCATGCCGGCGGCGGAGGCCTCCATGCCGCGGATGATGTTGCCCGCGCCGATCACGAGTGCGATCTCGAGCCCTCGCCGCTGGACGTCGACGATCTCGTCCGCGAGCTGCGAGATCCGCGCGGGATCGACCCCGTGGTCGCGGTCGCCCATCAGCGCCTCGCCGGACAGCTTCAGGAGAACCCGGCGGAACGCCGGAGCCGGCGCGGCGCGCTGCTGGGCCCGCGCGCTCAGCGGCTCACTCCGCGACCGACAGGCGCCTGAACTCGATCACCTCGAGCCCGTTCTCCGCGAGCGCCTGGCCGACGGTCTTGTCCGTGTCGTGGATCCACGTCTGCTCGAGCAGAACCTGGTCCGCGAGCCACTTGTCGAGCCGGCCCTCCACGATCTTGCCGCGGATGTGCTCGGGCTTCGACTCGACGTCGGGCTGCTTCTCGAGGATCTCCCTCTCGGCCGCCACCGCCTCCTGCGGAACGTCCTCGCGCGCGACGTAGGCGGGCCGCGAGGCCGCGATGTGCATCGCGAGCTGGTAGGCGAGGTCGCCGTTCCCACGGGCATGGACGAGCGCGCCGAGCTTGTGGGCGGGCGGATGGACGTACGCGGACAGGATCTCGTGCTCCTCGGCCTCGAAGCGGACCGCGTCGCGGACGACGATGTTCTCCCCGAGCTTCGCGATCAGCTGGATCCGCTCGTCGTCGAGCGTGCCGGCGGCGTCCGGCCCGTCGTCCTCGACGGCGTCGACGACGCGCTGCGCGAACGTGACGAACTCCTCGTTGTTCGACACCGGCTCCGTCTCGCAGCCGACGGCCACCATCGCAGCGACCGTGTCGCCGAGCCGGTAGACGATCTTCCCCTCGGTCGTCCCACGGCTCCCGCGCTTCGCGGCGGAGGCGATCCCCTTCTCGCGAAGGAGGCGCTGCGCCGCCTCGAGGTCCCCGCCCGTCTCTTCGAGGGCGCGCTTGCAGTCCATCATCCCGGCGCCGGTCGCGTCCCGAAGCTCCTTGACGAGGCCCGCGCTGACCTGGGTGCTCACTGGGCCTCGACCTCCTCGGGCGCCGGTGCCTCGACGGCGGTCTCGCCCTGCGACAGCACCTCGTACGCCGGGTCCTCCGCGATCTCCGCCGCCGCCTCCGGAGCGGGCTCGGGCTCGGGCTTGGCCTCGACCTCCTGCGCGGCCGGCGGCGGGGCCGCCGCGAACTCCCTCGGCGTCACCTGGGCTTTGCCGGCCTCGATCCCGTCGCCGATCACGCGCGTGATCAGGTTGCACGCCCGGATGGCGTCGTCGTTGCCGGGGATCACGTAGTCCGCCTCGTCCGGGTCGCAGTTCGTGTCGACGAGCGAGACGACCGGGATCCCGAGCCGGCGCGCCTCGCGGACCGCCAGCTGCTCCTTGCGGAGGTCGATGATGAAGGCGGCGTCCGGCTGGCGCCTGATGTCGGCGACGCCGCCGAGGTTCGCCTCGAGCTTCTCGAGCTCGCTCTCCATCTGGATCCGCTCCTTCGGCGGGAGCAGGTCGAGCTGCCCCTCCGTCTTCAGCCGGCGCAGCTCGTGCAGGTGCTCGATCCGCTCGGAGATCGTGCGCCAGTTGGTGAGCAGCCCGCCGAGCCAGCGGTGATTCACATACGGCATGCCGACCCGCTTCGCCTGCTCCTCGATCGCGTCCTGCGCCTGCTTCTTCGTGCCGACGAAGAGCATCGTCCCGCCGCGGCCGGCGAGGTTGCGCGCGAACTGGTGTGCCTCCTCGAGCAGCTCCAGCGTCTGGCGGAGGTCGATGATGTAGATCCCGCCGCGCTCGGCGAAGATGAACCGCTTCATCTTCGGGTTCCAGCGGCGGGTCTGGTGACCGAAGTGGACTCCGGCCTCCAGCAGCTCCTTCATGGAGACGACTGGCATTGCTGATCCTTTCGGTTTGGGGTGCAACGGCCGGCGGCGCCTGGCGGGGAACCGGCCTCACAGGCCGGCACCGCCCCGCAGACCCGTGCCGCCGGGTCGGGGAACGAAAGCGGTTCATGCTAGCGCGCGCCGCTCGTGCGGCGCGCGCTAGCGAACTCTCGAGACTAGGGCGAGACCGTTACCTGTCGGACGCCGGTGTTCCAGCCGCCGGAGCCGCCGCCGACCTCGCCTGCCACCCACGCATCGGCCCCGTTCGACGGGTTGATCGCGACGGCGAAGTAGTCGCCGTAACGACCGGTCGTGTTCGGTGCCGTGCCGCCGACGAGTCCGACGGAGCCTCCAAGCGTGCCCGACGCCGCGACGGGGACAGCACGGAGCTCGGGGAAGACGCTGGTCGACGAGCGCCCGTAGCCGAGCACGATCGTCCCGGCCGTGTCGACGTTGACCGCCGGATAGAAGAGGTACGCGCCGTTCGCGCCGGCGATCGTCTCGTCGATCGTCGTCGCCCCGGACGAGGTGTCGACGGCGAGCAGGCGCAGGCACGAGCGTGTGTGGCCGCCGACGGTGCAGCCCGTACCGGCGCCGAAGATCAGCGAGCCCGAGGACAAGACGGCGTTCTGTGTTCGGCTGTCGCCGCTGTCGAGAAGCGTCCCGGTGCCCTTCTGCTGGGCTCCCGGCGGATTCGTGACGGTGGCGATCGACGGCGTGAACGGCTCGCTCATGTGGACCGCGTTGGGCGGCGTTCCGGTCGTCTTCACCACGTCGGCGGTGTTCGAGTTGACCTCGGCATACCACTGCGTGCTCGTCGTGGTCTGCGACTTCGCCGGGACGAGCGAGAAGTAGTTCGGGTTCGGCCCGAAGACGGCGATGTGGACCTGATTGGCCCCCGCAGCGAGCTCGGCCTTGTTGAGGACGGTGATCCGGTCGCCGAGGTACTGGCCGCCGGGTTGGCAGAAGTTCGAGAACACGTTCGCGCTCAGCGCGACGACGTTCTTGCTGACGCCGGCCTTCGCCTGGTCGCCGCAGTCGCCGCTCTGACCATCCGGCACGTTGTAGACCTTGAACGTCGTCGGAGTCCCGTCGGTCGAGACCGCGAGCCGCTCGGACGACGAGTCGACGTCGAGGATGCCGGCGAACCAGCGGTCGGCAGACCCGTTGTAGAGGATCCACGGGTCGCTGATGAAGTCGCTGCCGGTGATGAAGAAGCTCGCCAGGCCGAAGATGCTCCCGTGATCGTTGTTCGAGTCCCAGACCCGGCCGGCCAGGTTGACCTGCTCCATCTTGTAGCCGTGGGCGACGGCGAGGCCCATGTCGGGCGGCGTGCAGCCGCAATGGCTCGTGGATGCCTTGACTGCGCCGGTCAGCCTCGTCCCCGGCGTCAGCGACGGGGCCGACGGGCCTTCTTCCGTGGCGGTAGCGGCGGGCGAAGCCGGACCGTGTCCGGCCTTCGCGGCGGCGTACGCGGCGGGATCGCGGACGAGCAGCGGCAGCGCCCTCGTCTGAGCGTTCGTAGGCGGCGGTAGCTCGGCGACGTTCACCGTCCCGACGAGCGTTGCGACGTCCGGCGTTCCGACGGTCGCGGTCGTTGCTCCCGCCGTGCCGCCGCCCGCGGCCAGCGCTGCGGACAGGGCGGCGACGAGGAACGATCCGGCTACGAGCAGAGGTCGTTTCACGATGGTGCCCCTCCTCTTCTGCCTGCCGGTAGGCGTCAGCTCGGCACGATCCCACCTCGTTGCGGAGATGTCAAACGGCACCTTCGCGTGCCCGCTCGAGGGCGGCAGCAAGGTCCAGCGGCAGCGGCGATTCGACCTCGACGCGCCCGTCCGCGAGCGGATGGTCGAACGCAAGGCGAGTCGCGTGGAGGAACTGCCGCTCGAGACCGAGGCCGGAGACGCCGTAGACGCGATCGCCGACGACGGGAAGCTCGATCGCGGCGAGGTGCACGCGGATCTGGTGAGTCCGGCCCGTCTCCAGGCGCACGCGCAGCAGAGCGTGCTCCGGCAGGAGCTCCTCGAGCTCGAAGTGCGTGATCGCCTCGCGCGGCGTGTCGGTGTCGAGCGAGATCCGGGTCGGATCGGCGCGGTCGCGGCCGATCGGCGCCTCGATCCGGCCGCGGAGCGAGCGCGGGTGGCCGCGGACGAGCGCCAGGTACTCGCGCTCGAGCGCGCGGCGCTTCACGAGCGCCTGCAGCCGCCGGTGCGCCTCCTCGCTGCGGGCGACGACGAGGAGGCCGGACGTGTCGCGGTCGAGGCGGTGGACGATTCCCGGCCGCTCCGGGTCGCCGCCGGCGGCCTCGCCGAGGAGCGCGTGCACGAGCGTCCCGGCCGCGTGGCCGGCGCCCGGATGCACGACGAGCCCGGACGGCTTGTCGACGACGAGGAGGTGATCGTCCGAGTAGGCGACCCGCATGTCGGGCACCTCGACGCGCTGGGGCTCGGCCTCCGCCGCCGGCAGCTCGACCTCGAGCTCCTCCCCGCCCTCGAGCCGGTGGCTCTTGGGCCGCGAGCGGCCGTCGACGGCCACCGCTCCCGCGTCGAGCAGCCGTTCCGCCGCCGCCCGCGAGCCGATCTCCGGGAGCGACGCGAGGAAGCGGTCGAGCCGCTCGCCCGCGGCCGCGCTAGGAACGAGCAGTCGCGTCCCCGACGCGCCGTGAGCGGCGCGGGTCGCGGTCGGCGACGACGAGGGCGCCGAGCAGGATGCCGACGCCGATGACGATGAAGCTGTCAGCGAGGTTGAACGCCGGCCAGAAGCGCAGGTCGAGGAAGTCGGTGACGTGGCCGAGGCGGACGCGATCGACCAGGTTCGAGACGCTGCCGCCGATCAGGAGGCCGAGCGCCGCGGGCAGCACCGGGTGGCGGGCCCCGGAGCGGGCGAAGAAGAAGAGCATCCAGGCGACGGCGAACGTCGTCAGCACGATCACGGCGGCGGTCGCGCTCGAGAAGAAGCCGAACGCGATCCCCGAGTTCTGGACGTGGTGGATCGAGAACGGCCCGATGAGGTGTACCTCCCCGTCGAGGCCGAGCGTGGTCGCGACAAGCTGCTTCGTGAGCTGGTCGGCAAGCAGCGCGGCGACGGCGATCGCCGCGAGGCCGAGCCACTGGCTCGTCGTCGCGGCCAGCGAGCGCTGGGCGACCGAGACCGGCGCCAGCCCGTCGCTGCGCGCGCCGATCGGCGCGTCGGTGCTGCGGAGCGGCTCGCTCAGCGGCGCTCGTCTTTCCGCTTGCATTCGATGCACTTCGCCGCCCAGGGGATCGCCTCGAGCCGTTGCGGGTCGATCGGGCTGCCGCACGTCTCGCAGACGCCGTAGGTGCCCTGCTCGAGCCGCGCGAGGGCGCCGTCGATCGCCATCAGGACGTGCGTCGAGTTCTCCTCCAGCGTGCTCGCCATCTCGCGGTCGAACGTCACCGTCGCCACGTCGCCGAGGTGGTTGTCCGCGAAGGACAGCTCCTCGGTCTCGTCGCTCAGCGATCCGGGATTCTCGTGGTGGAGGTTGTCGATCGCCTCCAGCACGGCGCGGCGCTCGTCCAGCAGCCGCCCGCGGAAGAACTCGACGTCGACCGTGCTCACGCGGTCCCTTCGAGCCGCCGTTCGGCCTCTTCCGCGTCGAGACCCTCGAGCTCGACGACCTTGTCGCGCGCGACGTGGCCGGCGACGACGGCCAGGCGCGACTTCGGCAGCCCCAGCCGGTCCGACAGGAGCCGCAGGACCGCCTCGTTGGCGCGACCGCGCTCCGGTGCGGCGGTCACCTTCACGTGCCAGGAGTCGCCCCGGCGTCCGACGACCTCGCTGCGCGACGCACCCGGAGAGACGCGCACGCTGAGCCGGGTCGTCGGCGGAGCCACCTTCCAAGTTTAGCTCGACGCCAGGCGGCCTCTAGGCGGCCTCGGCGGTCGGCTCGGCCTCTTCGACCAGCTCGTCGTCGGCCTCGTCGAGCGCGTCGAGCGCCGCGTGCAGGAGCAGTCGGATCCGCCGCGCCTCGCTTGCCAGGCCCTCGCGCTCGGACCGGGCCTTGCGGGTGATCGACCGCGCCTCGGCGTGCGCCTCGGCGAGGATCGTCTCGGCCTCGCGTTTGGCGGTGTCCTTCAACTCGTGGGCGGCTCGCTCCGCCGAGACGAGCGTCGTCCGCAGGAGCTGCTCGAGCTCCCGGTAGCGCACGAGCTCGGACTCCAGGTGCTCGACGCGGTCGGCGAGGTCGGCGCGCTCGCGCCAGACGTCCTCGTAGCTGTCCGAGACCTCGGCGAGCAGGCCGTCGACCGCCCTGCGCCGGTAGCCGACCACGCCTCGCCGCAAGCGGACGTGGCGAATCTCGACGGGTGTGTACGCCATGGTGCCTCCTTAGTGGAGCGAGTCGAGGATGACGCCGTTCACGAGCCACCGGATGAAGTAGAGCCCGACGATCGCCAGGATCGGGGAGAGGTCGAGCGGCCCGAGCGACGGAAGCAGGCGCCTGAACAGCCGCAGGTAGGGCTCGCAGACGTCGTAGAGGAAGCGCTGAAACTTGTTCAGCGCATAGGGCAGCCGGAACCACGAGGTCAGGATGTAGACGAAGATCAGCAGCGAGTAGACGACGATGAAGACGCTGACGAACGTCTGCACCCGCGACACCGTGTCGAGGAGTAGGCCGAAGTCGGCGACGGCTGCGCCCATGGCGTGGTGTTCGGCTCAGCTGAGCCGGTTCCTTGGCAGTCTACGAGGCCGCCCGGACCGTGCCGCGGCGGGCGGGGCTCCTCGCCCGCCCGCCGCTCGGAGATGCTGCTCGGCTCGTCGTGGCCGCTACGAGAGGCAGACCGCGTACGGCGTGATGGTGGCGTCCGTCGGGTCGGCGTTGTTCTCGTAAACCATCCAGGACGACTGGGTCTTCGGCCAGCTCGTGTTGAGGTTGACCGCCGTGCTCGACGAGTTCGAGAAGACACCGCCGCCGACCGAGATCTTGTCGGACGGGCACGCGGCCGCCGCGAGCGACTGCTCGCCGGAGGGGTTCGCCGTCGGCGCGCCGGCCGCGATCGTCCAGCCGGCCTTGTTGCCGCAGACCGCGTAGACCTTGAAGAGCGCGCTGGTGCCGCTGCCGTTGTTGTTGTCGACCCGCCAGGTGTCCTTCCCGGACGGGTACGTCGAGTTGATGTTTTGCGCGAGGCTGCTGAGTTCGCCGTACGAACCGCCGCCGAGCACCCTCATCCGACGGCCCGACGAGTTCAGCGGGCACTGGACGCTGCCGTTCGACTGTGAATACGAGCCGTTCGCGAAGGCCGCCGAGACCACCGCGTAGTTCGCCGGCTTCTTCGCGCACACGGCGTAGACGACGAACGTCGAGTCCGCGGCGCTCCTGTTGTTCACGTACGCCTGCCAGCCGGTCGCGAGCCCGCTCGAGACGATCGGATACGAGCTGTTCAGGTTCTGGTACAGGCTGTACGAGCTGGCGACGACGCCCCCGCCGAAGGCGACCTTCCCTGCCGGGCAGTTCACCAGGCCGTAGCTCTGGGCGTTCTTCGGGTTCGCCAGGCTGCCGCTGTCGACGACGCTGTAGCCGGCGAGGTCGGCGCCCGCCGGAAGGGCGATCGCCTTGTCGGAGACGATGCTCGTGGGGAGGCCGGCGGTGGCGCCGGGCTTCGCAAGCGCCGCCGTGTCGGCCGCCGGGGTGCCCGCCATCGTCGGCACGGGAGCGGTAGGGCCCGGCTTCGCGGTGTCTGCGCGGCTCGCGATCGCCGCGCCGCTCGTGACCGCCGTGGCGAGCACGGCACCGGTCAGGGCAAGCCAGATCGTCCTTCTCTTCTGCATCTCTTCCTCCTTGGGTATCGGTTGCTGCCGCGGCCGAGTCTGCGGCGGCGCTGGGTGGCCGCGCACCACCCAGGCGCGGATTCACCCAGGGTGAATTCCGGGCGCCGCTACACGAGGCCGAGCTCGCGCGCACGCGAGACGGCGTCGGCGCGGCCGGCAACGCCGAGCTTGCGGAACAGGCTCCGCACGTGGCTCTTGACCGTGTTGAAGGAAACGAAGAGCTCGGAGGCGATCTCCCGTTGCGAAAGGTCGGTCGCGAGCAGGCGCAGGACGGCGAGCTCTCGCTCGCTCAGGTCGGGATCACCGGGCGGTCCACCGGAGCCACGCGGAGCCGGCGCGAGCTGCAGCGCCCGCTCGGCCTTCGCGAGCAGCTCGCCGACCATGCCGGGGTCACGGCAGTCTGCGAGCACTCGCCTGGCGTCGCGGACCGCCGTCCGCGCCTCGCCGTGCGCTCGGCGCCGACGCCTGACCATGGCGAGCGCGAGCAGGGCATGCGCGTGCACGAGCTGCGTGTTCGCGCGGCGCGCCAGCGTCACGGCTCGCTCGAAGGAAGCCTCGGCCGCCGGGAGATCGCCGTCCGCCTCGAGCAGCTTCCCGCGCGCGATCCAGGACCGGCACGCGAAGGGCGTCTCGTGGGCGCGGAACGCTTCGATCGCGCGCTCGGTCCGCGCCAGTGTCTCCTTCCCCCGTTCGAGCTCGCCGAGGTCGGCGTAGATCGCCGCGAGGTTGCCGAGGGCGACGAGGCCTACCGACGGCCATTCGTCGGCGAGCGGCGCGTGAAGCGTGTCCTCGAACGCGGCTCGCGCGGCGTCGAGGTCGCCCGCGTAGTAGGCGGCCATCCCGAGATGCGTGCTGGCGACCATCCGGCTCGGCGCCGTCTCGTCGCGGTTGTGGTCCAGCGCGCGGCGCGCCGCCTCCAGCGCTCCGCCGACGTCGCCGCTCAAGTTGGCGTGCGCCGCGCGCAGGATCGCAGCGCCCTCCTCGAGCGAGCGCGTGCCGTCGTGGAACGGCCCCGGCAGCGGCGCCTCCTCCGCGACGCGCCGCCAGCGGTCGCACTCGTCGGAGTCCACGTAGAGCACCGCCCAGCCTCTCGCCAGGCAGAGCCGCGCGTCGGCGAGCACCGCCTCGCGCGGGAGCGCCTCGATCCAGCGCTTGACCGTCTGCGTCTGGCCCTGGCTCCAGACCGGCCGCCAGTGCTCTGCGATCAGGTCAGCGGCGTCGCGGAAGTCGCCGGCAGCCGTCGCGTGCGCGATCGCCTCGTCCACGTTCCCGTGCGCGCGGTGCCACGCGGACGCCCGCCGGTGGAGAGCGGGGACGATCTCCGGCGCCGCGGCCACGAGCTCGTGTCGGAGGAGCTCGCCGAAGAGATGGTGGTAGCGGAACCAGCTACGGCGGGTGTCGAGCGGGACGAGGAAGAGGTTCGCGCGCTCGACTGCCTCGAGCTGCGCCGCGGCGTCGTGGAGGCCCGTGACGGCGTCGCAGAGCGAGGCGCACATCCGCTCGAGGATCGACGTACACAGGAGGAACTCCCGCAGCTCCGGGGTCTGGTCGGCGAGCACCTCCTGGAGGTAGTCGCCGATCTGGCGGTCGTCGCCCGCGAACGCGACGGCGAAGCCGTGGCGGTCGTCGACGCCACGGGCCGAGAGGGCTGCGAGCTGGAGGCCTGCCGCCCAGCCCTCGGTCCGGTCGCGGAGCAGCTCGACGTCGGCTGCGTCGAGGTCGAGCCCGAGCGATCCGTTCAGGAGCGCCTCCGCCTCCGAAGAGCTGAAGCGGAGATCGGCGGCGCGGATCTCGGTCACGTCGGCCGCGGCGCGCAAGGCGGGGAGCGGCAGGGGAGGCTCGGAGCGGCTCGCGATCGCCAGGTGCGCCGATGCAGGGAGATGGCGAAGCAGGAACGCGATCGAGTCGTGGATCGCGTCGGTGTGGATCACGTGGTAGTCGTCGAGGACGAGGACGAGCGGCGTTCTCAGCGCGGCGAGCTCGTTGATCAGCGGCGCCACGACGACGTCCGCGAGGTCGGGACCGGCTCCGGGAAGCGCGGCCTCCGCCGCACTGCCGAGGTCGGGCGACACGGTGCGCAGGGCGCCGATCACGTAGCGCCAGAAGCGGACCGGATCGTCGTCCGCCCAGTCGAGCGACAGCCAGGCGAACGCGCGCCGCTCGGCGGGAGCGGCGTGCCACTCGCAGAGGAGCGTCGTCTTCCCCCAACCCGCCGGGGCGCAGACGAGCGTCAACCTCTGCGCGCGCTGGCCCGTGAGGCGCTCGACGTGCGCGGGCCTGGCGACGAAGCCCGGGCGGACCGAGGGAACGCGCAGCTTCGTCCCGACGAGCACCGGTTCCGGTGCGAACGACGCGGTCGCGCTCACGTCACGTGTTTTCGCGGACGGAGCCACCGTCCGTCAACTCGGCCGGCCAGCGCAGGGCTAGAAGCGTGACCGGAAGATCATTTTCCGGTCATGCATCTAGGCCTGGTTGTAGAAGCCGCCCTCGAGGATGCGTGCCCGCTCCTCCGCCGAGACCGAGACGTTTCGCGGCGTCAGCAGGAACACCTTGTCCGCGATCCGCTGCATGCCGCCGTTGAGGGCGTAGGTGAGCCCGCTCGAGAAGTCGATCAGACGCTTCGAGAGCTCCGTCTCGGTGCTCTGCAGGTTCAGGATCACCGGGATCGCTTCCTTGAACTTGTCCGCGATCTGCTGCGCGTCGTTGAAGCTGCGCGGAACGACGAGGTGCACCTGCACCGACGCGCTCGGCGCGGCCGCGAGGTGTGGGCGAGGGAGCTCGCGCGCCGAGGTGACGCGCGGCGCGCGGGGGCCGGGGTCCGTCCAGTCGTCGAACTCGTCCCGGCGGCGGCGCGGCTGCAGGCGACGCACGTTCGGGCGCTCGCTATACGTGCGTTCGAGCTCTTCGTTCGTCGAGTAGCCGTCCTCGTCCCAGTACTCGTCGTCCTCCTCGGCGATGCCGAAGTAGACGAGCGTGCGGTTCCAGAGGTCGGCCAGGCTCACAAGCGGCGAATGTTAACCCTGGTACAGGCCGGAGCCCACCCGGACCATGGTCGCGCCCTCCTCGACGGCGACGCGGTAGTCCTGCGTGGTTCCCATCGAGAGCTCGGGGAGGCCGTGGCGCTCGGCGAGCTCGCGCAGCCGCCGGAAGTACGGGCGTGAGAGCTCCGGATCGTCCGCGAGCGGCGGCATCGTCGAGAGGCCGCGGATCTCGACGCCGAGCTCGAGGAAGCGCTCGAGCTCGTCCGGCTCGACCCCGGACTTCGTCGGCTCGTCGGAGAGGTTGACCTGCACGAGCGCCGGGATCTCGAGCCGCCGCGCCGCCGAGTCCGAATCGAGCGAGTGGACGAGCTCGCAGACCTCGCTCACCGCCTTGGCCTTCCGGCTCTGGAGGTGACCGATGAAGTGCCAGCGGAACGCGCCGGCGTGGCGTTCGTGCTTCGCCAGGAGGTCCTGGAGCCGGTTCTCGCCGACGACCTCCACGCCCGCCTCGGCCAGCGCGGCCATGTCCTCGACCGACACGTACTTCGTGGCCGCGACGACGGTCACGCCGGGTCCGACCTCCTCCCGCAGGCGCTCGTAACGCTCGCGGATCGCCTCAGCGGAGAGCGGCAACGGCTCCCTGCCTGCCCGTGACGCCGCCGTCGCGGCGATGCGAGAAGAATCGCGCCTCGTCACACGCCGTGCAGCCGCCGACGCGGTCGACGCGCACGACACCGGAGGCGCGCAGCGCCCGCTCCACGGCGGCGGCGAGGTCGAGGCGTCCCTGGCGGATGAGACCGGGCCCGAACGCTGTCCGCATGGGCCCCGCGACGTCCGCGTCGACCTCGTAGCAGCACGGGCCGATCCCCGGGCCGATCGCGGCGGCGTGGACCACCCCGCCGAGCGCGCGCATCCCGTTTCCGACGACTCCTCCGAGGAGGCCGCGCCAGCCGACGTGGAGGAGCGCGAGCGCAGGCCGGCCCTCGAGGCGGACGATCGCGACCGGCAGGCAATCGGCGGTGACGACCACCAGCGGCCGGTCCCGCTCGTCCGTCCAGAGGCCGTCGCCCGGCTTCCCACGGCCGTTCGCACGCCGTACGAGCGCGCCGTGCACCTGGAGGGGCCACGTCACGCGCTCCGGGTGCGCGCCCGCGGCGGCGAACAGCCGGCGGCGGTTCTCGGAGACCGCCTCCGGGTCGTCGTCCGTCAGCAGGCCGATGTTCAGCGACTCGTACGCGCCGCCGCTGACGCCGCCGGCGCGGGTCGAGAAGACGACCTCGTACGGCTCGGGCGCGGCGTCCCAGCGCAGGAGCGGAACGCTCACGAGGCGCCGATCAGCTCCCGCGCCGCTGCGAGCTCGGACTCGCGGCCGTCGAGCTCGCCGTTCAGCTTCCGCCGGCGGAGTTCCGTCAGCACCTCCCCCACGCGCGGCGACTCGCGCAGGCCGAGCTCGACGAGGTCGGAGCCGCTGATCGTGAGACGGACGCCGCGGAGACGCGTGAAGTAGTCGCGGATCGCGGGCAGCTCGTCGAGCGCCAGGGCGAGGAGCGCCGCGTCGGGATCGTGGTGGTCGAGGAGCTCCACCACCTCGGACGCTGCGAGCTGCCGGCCGCGCAGATGCTCGGCGAGACGGGGCCCGACGACGACGGCCGCGCAGATCGCATCGGCATCGGACCGCCGCACCTTCAGCGACCGCAGCCACGACGTCAGCTCGGCCGCCGCCAGCCTCCGCGCGATCGCCTCGAGGCCCAGCCGCCACGGCGGGATGCCGACGTGGAGCTCGTCGTTCAGCTGGGTGAGGCGCGTCAGCAGCGCCACCGCCTCCTCGTCTGCAGCGAGGTGGGGATGGATTGCTCGGTCGGCGCCGAGCTCGCGCAGCCGGAGCAGCGAGTGATCGGCAGGCCCCTCCGACAGGATCGCCCGCAGCTCGTCGCCGATCCGCGAGCCGGAAAGGTCGCCGACGAGGCCCATCTCGATGCAGCCGCGCGCGAGCCGGAGCGTGTGCTCGTCCATCCGGAACCCGTAGCGGTTCTCGTAACGGACGGCACGGAAGATCCGCGTGGGATCCTCGATGAACGAGAGGTTGTGGAGGACCCGAACGGTGCCGGTCTCGAGATCGCGCCGGCCGCCGTACGGATCGACGAGGCGCCCGAAGTCCTCACCCTTCAGCGACGCTGCCATCGCGTTGATCGTGAAGTCGCGCCTGGCGAGGTCCTCGCGGATCGTCGCGTGCTCGACCGTGGGCAGCGCGGCCGGCGCGTCGTAGAACTCGGTGCGCGCCGTGACGACGTCGACGTGCTCGCCGTCGCCGTAGACGACGACGGCGGTTCCGAACTTCTCGTGCGGTCGAAGGCGGCCCTGCAGCAGCTTCGCGAGCCGGCGCGCGAAGTCGATCGCGTCGCCTTCGACGGCGATGTCGACGTCGAACCGCTGCTCCTCGCCGCGGAGGACGTCGCGGACCGTCCCGCCGACGAGGTAGACGCCCTCGACGTCGTCGCTCGCCGCCTGAACCGCCTCGAACACCGGCTCGAGCCGTTCGATCGCCTGGAGCTCGCGCGCGACCGACTCCGCCGGCTCGACCGCCGGCTCCGCGCCGGCCAGTTCCCCGAGCGCGCGCAGGACGTCGCTGCGCGTGACGACGCCCGAGACGCGATCGCCGTGCACGACCGCGATCCGCCCCTCCGGCGACGCCGCGAGCACCCGCTGCAGCTCGCCGAGCGGGGCGTCGTCTGCGACCGTCGGGACGCGGCCGCTCATGATGCCCTTCACCGGCGCGTGCGACAGCCCGTGGCCGATCGCGCGGTCGAGGTCCTCCCGGCTCACCGAGCCGACGAGGCGGCCGTCCTCGGTGACGAGAACCCCGCTCTGGCCGTAGCGCTGGCAGGTCACCATCGCCCGCGCGACGGTTTCGTCCGGAGAGACCGCGCGGACCGGCCGCGACATCACGTCGCGCGCTCGGAGCCCCGGGCGCACCGCCTGCGGAAGGTGTTCGAGGACGAGCGCTCGGGCCTCCTCGAGCGGGCCGCGGAAGATCGACGACGCCGCCTGTGGATGCCCGCCGCCGCCGAGCGCCGACGCGAGGCGCCCTGCGTCCAGATCCGGCGTCCGGCTGCGGGTCACGGCGAAGACGCGGGCGTCCATCTCGACGAGGAGGACGAGACCTCGGCAGTCGGTGACGTCGACGATCTTGTGCGCGAGGTTCGAGATGCCGTCGACGTACTCCGGCCAGCGCACGGCGGCCAGGAGGAGCTCGACCCCTGCGTGCTCGTGGGTCTCCAGCGAGTCGAGCAGCGTGTTGAGCAGGCGGCGCTCGTCCCCCGCGAGCGGCGTGTGGAGGAACGACGCGACGACGTCCTGCAGCGCGCCGTGGCGAAGGCACCACGCCAGCGCCTCGGCGTCGCGCTGGGTGGCCGAGGGATACGTCAGCGAGCCGGTGTCCTCGTGGATCCCGAGCGCGAAGACGGTCGCCTCGAGCGGCGTCACGGCGAGCTCGCGTTCGGCGAGGACGCCGACGAGCGTCGTCGTCAGCGCGCCGTCCTCGGACAGGACCGTCGTGGCCGGATCGACCCAGTCCGGCAGCTCGACGGCATGGTGGTCGAACACGATCTTCTCCACCGCCGGGTCGAGGGCGACCTGCTCGAGCTCGGCCAGCCGCGCCGCGTGCACCGTCTCGACCACGACGAGGCGCCGGATCCGGTCGAGCTCGAGCCGCGATGCCTCCACGAGCTGCAGCTGGTCGGCGTGGAGGCGATAGAACTTGCGGACGTTCCGGTTCAACGAGCCGGCGATGCAGGCCGTCGCGCCCGGGTAGAGGCGGCGCGCGGCGAGCAGCGACGCGAAGGCGTCGAAGTCCGTGTTCGTATGGGTTGCGATGACCTCGTCGGCGCGCACGTCGGTTGATTCTGCCTCTCGTCGGCGGGCTGGGTCGGTGCGTGACTCGTCACGGGTCGGTGCGTGATTGCGCCCGTTCGGCCGTGTCCGATCGG
>Ga0070741_10011720_pt1 | contig 16094 bp, 14 predicted proteins | sample Coa_R1_4_FD_66440 | JGI IMG/M metagenome (GOLD analysis project Ga0070741, IMG submission 66440) | Surface soil microbial communities from Centralia Pennsylvania, which are recovering from an underground coalmine fire - Coalmine... | ecosystem: Environmental > Terrestrial > Soil > Unclassified ...
TATAGCCATTAAATTGATCAAAGTCTGATTTGCAGCTCCATATTCGAGAAAAAGGTGGATCGGCAGGAGCTTCTCAGCATCCTCATTGCGGTTGCGCTCGACAAGCACTGCTCTCAGGACATCCAAGTACAACCGCATGTATTTAACATAGCGATACCTCAACTCGTTTTCAAGGTCTTCAAAAAGCTCTCGAATAGAATCATTAACCCTTTCAATGTCCCTTGAAATATTAAATGTCCTATCTATTCTCGCCTCATATTCGAGCTTGTTTGTCACTAAATCTCTCAGTGAGTCTCCTTGCATCCACTTCACTGCCAATGGAGCGAGATAACGATATCTTTGGGTTTCTGATTAATGATCGTTTGCTCCAAGAATTCAAAAATGGCCGTGTATCGGTTGAATGAGTACCGTTCGTAAGGGTACCCTGGAATCCAAGTCTCAAGGTTAGTGGCAGATCTAAATGCAGCTGCGAGCGATTCTAGACGAGCCGGATGGACGTACAAATTATTAATAAATAATTCCGGGGGCAACGTTCTTTTGAACCCTTGAGAAAATTCATCAACCTTTGCCAACTCTTGCTTCGTCGCTGCAGTAACCTCACCGGCTGTATCTTGAATTCTCAGCCCTGCGCTGACAAAGTCAGCATAAATGCGAGCATACGTGTGTTCGGCCCATGAAAGCTCGCGTGCCTCCGGAGATTCTGGAGGTTCAGTCGCAAATTTCGCTAGCTCAGCCGTACGTTCTTTGATTGCTACCTCAAAGGCTGATTCTATAGGAGCCAAGCGACTAGCCGTTACATCGACATCCCACTTCTTTCCGTACACGCAAAAAACGTTACCATGAAACTCTTTCGACATCCGGCCTGCTCGTCCCACGAGGTTCCAGAAGTCTCCTACTTTCATCCGGTTTCTCAGCCCTCTTTTGGGGTCTTCTACAAATATATTCTTTGCGGGAAGATTCATTCCTTGGAGAAGTGTGCTTGTACAGCAGACGAAGCGGAGTTTGCCTATTCGTAGTAGCTCTTCAACACGCCCTCGTATTATTTGGGGGATATTGCCATAATGGAAAGCAACCCGTTTAGTAACAAGACCAGCTAAACGATATAAAGGGTGCACTTCTTGGCGCAAAAAACTGGCCAGATCTGATAACTCAGGATCGTCGGCGGGATCCCGGATCTCATCAGCAATCTCCCAAGCAACTCTGTCTGCAGATGCAGCAGTATTGCAATAGATAATTGAACTATCGGTTGCATCCGTGAAGTAATAAGCAAATTTACCCATATAGCTCGTGCGGAATTCAAAAGGAAGTTCTACGTCACCTAAAGTAATCTCCTCTTGATCGACAGCAAGGGAGAGGCGTGCAAGTTTTTTTTGGCGTAGAACTGTCCGTACGTTGATAATGTTTTGAGTTACAGGACTAAGATGTTCTATGAAGTGCTCTCCGTCACGATCACGACCGAATAGCCGAAGAAGCAATTCCGGGTTAGATCGCAAAGGGCTTGAGAAAAAGAGCCGAGTGTTCGGAAATCGGCCCAATGTCATGCGAAGCACACGTTCGAGTGTCTGCCCCCTGTTTGATTCACCAATCTCGTGCGCCTCGTCAACTACAACAGCGTCTATTTTCAATTCTTCTTGGCTCGAAGATAAAAGCGTTGCCAATCTCTCTTGCGTGAGAACATAGATCAGCTTGCGAACCTCGCCCATGTTAGCTGGTACTGTTGGTGCAGAGAGCACAGGCACTGTGTTCAGCTCATGTTCACGTAGCAGCCTAACCAGGTCGAAAGTCACCTGCCGAATCAGAGCCCGAGTTGGCACAATAAAAACCGCGACATAAGCTTCGTCGTCTTTGAGCCTCCTAAGTAGTTCGATTTCCAAGGTGAACGATTTGCCCGCGGAGGTGGGAGCTGACACACTGACTGATTTGTTTGCTTCGAGTGTCTTAATCAAGCGCACCTGAAAATCAGTCAATACTGTTTCGGACGCGGTGCCGCTCAGACTGTTCTCATGCTGCCGAACAAGCATTTCGAGGTTGAGAAAAGGATCGCGTAGCTCACTTGCATTTCCTTTCTGCTCTTCGAGCAGTCGTTTTGCCGGAAAGTTTCCTATCCTGCTGAGTACGAGGTCAGAAATAGCGCGCACGGTCGGTGTTGAACCGTTTGCAAAATTGAGTGAGCGTATTGCAACCTCATAGGCTTGCCGACCAGCTTGCGCGTTCTCAACGGTATCGCCGTTACCTGATAAGGCTAATCGCGTGGCGACGGAGAGGGCATATGCAATATCCTCTTCGGCTGGAACGCCTCTCGCCGGAAAATAAGATGCTAGTTGCTGTTGGACATCGGCGGCCAACAAATTGCGGTAAATGCGGTCGAAGCGGTCCGTTGTGGGGAAGGCTGTCATGATCTTCCCCTCAACTCTTCCATGAACCACTTACGAAACATCTCCACATCATGAAAGGGCACAAAGAAGAATTCGAAGTTAATGTGCTTATGCTTGAAGCTTGTAATCTTTTCATTCAGAGAGTCTCTTTTTCTGGTTGCCCATGCACGATAACGATCTTCGAATTCTTTGATGAAATCGGCTCGTCGCTTATCGCCTAAACATTGATATTCGCGCCAATCGAAGCCTATCAAGCATGCGTGCCCTGTTCGACAATGAGCAGCATTCTCTCCTTCTATAAATGTCACTACTTTCTTCTGGAGCTTAGAATCGAGATTTGAAAATCCAGAGGTGAAAGTGTTGACTTCGAACACCTTCGTTCTCGACTCGTGAAACATTTCCATACTCTCGAAAGCATCATTCAAAGCCTTAGAGAAAGATTTATAAATCTTCGCTTCGGCAAAAAGAATTTCCAAAATCCCAGCAGTTTCATCCCATCGTATGTGGACACCATCGCTCCCCTTACGCTCCTCTTTAGGATTGGTGGTCATTGGCATCTTTTTCAAGGCTTGGGGTGCATGAAGGACGGCTTCAAGCAAAAAATAAATGAGCAATTCACCTGCTTGACCCGACATGTTTTCATTCCTAAACAAGTCCCGCGCTTGCATCCACAACTCGTCCCGTTCGATCTCAGGTAGAGAATGTCGTTTTTCTGCTGTGAAGCAAAAGACCGCAATGTAACGCACCAAGAGTCGGGCAAGCTGTCTGAACCGGGGTTCACCGCTAGCATCTGCCTTAACAAAATGCAGACGCAGAATTGCGTCAGGTGGTTGGTCAAAAGCTAGGGTGTGCTCGATATGTGAAAAGTACGATTCGTAATCGACAGTTCGTACGTCAATCAGTCTTTCAATGGATTCGTGCACGGTTGGATTAGCCGATTTCTCAAGGGGGGTGAGTGCAATCGTATAGCACAATAAATAGTGCAAGCAAGTGATTCTCCAGTTACTTCGGTTTTATCAAGCGAGTCCAAGAGGCAGTTATATCAAATTCGTTATTTGTTCGCTACGCTAAAATCTAAGCTCGCCCTTGAAACATTTTTATTACCGGCCGTTCCGCTGGAAAATGGCATAAATTCGCTTTACATTCGTATAAAGCTTGCGCTATCCTTGGAGGGATATTCGTCCTATATTCGCCAACAAGACGGGGTTGTTAGCATTAGCAAGGCCCAGGAAAGACCAACGTGATTTGAGATCTATATAGGGCAGAAAACGGGATCCGACCGGTCGGTCACCGTCGGTCAAAGTGAGTTTGGGCCTTTGTTTTCAACAAAAGCGATACCCCGGGTGGGGTAGGAAATCGGGTGATCTGGTGAGCGGGTGATCTGGTAATCGGAAAGGCGGGGAAATCCATCGGATTGGGTGCAATTTTGTAGCAGTTCGGGCTGGTTTCAGGGTCAAAATCGGGGCAAAAGCAGACAAAGAGCAAGGAGAAATTTGATGAAGAGCAATCCAATACCGTACGGAATAAGAGACGACTTTGATTATCGAGAGGGAGAAGACGCTCGGGGATTTACCGAAGAAGAGAACAAATTGTGGTCCAAGGCGAAGTCAGAGGACGAGCGCGAAGCGGTGATGCAGCAGCGGGACGAACGCCGGCTGCGGGAGCACCAGGAACAGGAGCGGCAGGAGTGGGGATCAACGAGGGCGGGGCAGTTGCTGAAACAGCTGGGAGCGTGTTTTGAGGCGTACCGGCAATGTGTGATGGAAGATCCGCGATTGCAGGAGAAAGCGCTGGAGTTTGACGAGGTAAACCAGAAGATATTTAACAAGATGAAGAGCACGATTGACCGGGCGAATGGTGCGCCGAGATGCCAGTATCCGAAGGGGAATGGGGTGACGTGCCGCGCGCCACGAGTGCGAGGCAAAAAATTTTGCCACATGCACCTGATGCTGGAAGAGGCGCGTCCAGAGAAGATCAGTTTGCCAAACCTGGCGGATGCGAGAGGTATCCATGGGGCGATTGCCAAGGGTGCGCAGGCAGTGGTGGATGGAAAACTGGACTACAAACAAGCGTCAATACTGGGGTATTACCTGCAACTGGCATTGAGCAACGTGAAGCGAGTGGAGTTTGAGGAAAGTCCTACCGCGGAGTAACGCGAATTGGGCTAATTGGGAGGCCGCTCAGGCGGCGGAAAAGTAGTTCTTTGACAAAGAGAGCTGGCGATTATTGCTAGTACGTATATTGGGTAAGTTTGAAGCGCCGGAGGCGCGTCGAGACGTTAGCCCAGCGCGACCAGGGTCCCCAGCACGCGCGGATTTCGCGTGATGGGGTCGGTGAGCGCTGGGTTGCGGATGTTTTAGAATGCGAGCGCCGAACGGGGCCCCCGGCGTGCGCCGGGTTTGCGCACGTTGGGGCAGGGAGGCGCGACACATTTGTCTCACACCTATTTCCAAAATGTAATGCACATTGTTTTCAGCACAAAAGAGCGGCGGAAAATAATCCCAGCACCAATGAAGGAGCGCCTATGGGCGTACATCGCCGGAATTTGCAAGCACCAGAAAATCTTTGTCCATGCCGTTGGCGGGATGGAAGACCATATTCATCTGTTGCTGCAATTTCCGGCGACCCTGATGATTGCCGATGCGATCAGGGACATTAAGTCGATCTCGTCGGGGTGGATGTCCGACGAGATCGGCACGTTTGCCTGGCAACAAGGATACGGCGGGTTTGGGGTGAGCAAGTCGAACATTGCGACGGTGGTGCGATATATCCGGAATCAGGAACAGCACCACAAGAAGATGACATTTGAAGAGGAATTCATTGCGTTGTTGGAGAAGCACGGCATTGAATATGATCCGCGTTATGTTTTCGGATGATGTGCCTCCACCCCATCGCGCGCAACATCGGCACGCAGGGAGGCCCTGTGTCGCGCCTCCGGCGCTCTGATCTTTCCTGTCCGCTAACCCAGCGCTTCCCCATCCCAGCACGCGAAAACCGCGCGTGCCGGGAGCCCTGGCCGCGCTGGGCGAACGTCTCAACGCGCCTTCCGGCGCTGGCTTGACGCATTGTTGCGGCGTCGAAACGCAATTCGACGCCAAACGAGCGTATGACGACAAGTCGACCGGTGTCCCTACCCTCTGCGTGCGCTTTTTGCGCAAAGGATGGGAAACGTATTCCTAATTCAACCTGATTTTGGCGTTTTTGGGGCGGAATAGCGGGTAAAGCGTTGGGGAAACAGCGGTCCACCGCGATGCCAGGGTGATGGACCGCCAGGATTATTAGAAGTCAGGGTTATGGGGAATACTCGGGATGAAGGTCATCTGAGGCTTGCTTTTCTCCATGATCGTTGCGTATTCCTCGGGAGTAAGTTGGCGAGCATTTGTGCGAACCAGTACACGATTCTCGAAGTTGTTTGGCATACATTGCTCCTTTCAACATCCGGTCGTCTCATGGTAACGCTGGAAGCCAGATGGGATTTGCAAAATTTTGCATTATGGATGAGTGATTCCCAAAGTAGAACGAACCCTGCCAGCGGGCCGCGTGCCTTTCCAACCGGCATCTCCTAATCCAGGCTTGCCGAAACCCGTCCCGGCCATCCTATCCCGAGAACCGACGCTGGTGAGTTGTTGCGAGAAGTTTTTTTCGCAGAAAAAAGCGCGGCCCGCAAGCCGCGCCGAAGCGGGTACCCCATCCTTTGCGTCCTTCCATTCATCCGGTCTCAGCTTACTCATCTAGGACGCAAAGGGTGGGTTTAAGATTTTATCGATGGTCGTGGTCGCCATGACCTTTGTCGTCATGGTCTTTTCCGTTGTGATTGCCATTATTTACGTGGCTGTCGTTGCCATGGCCGTTGCTGTGGTTGTCATGGCTAACGTCCCGGCGCTCAACGTGACTCATATCATTGTGCGCTTCGCGGACCGGATGATCATTGTGGTATGCATCGTGATGGTCATCACGCCGCGCATCCCGGACTGCGTCGCGATGCTCTTCTTGCCGCACAGCCTCGTGATGCTCTATTTGCCGGTCTCTTACCACTTCATGATGTTCTACCGCGTGTTCGTGGGCAAAATGGTCGCGCTCACGCTCCATGGCTTCATGGCGCTCGTTCCAGCCGCGATCGTGCACCACCACTCGCCGGATAGTGTAAGGATGAACATAGACTGTCCGGTTCACCCATGTGCGATGCCACGGCGCGTTGTTGATGACCACCACGCGCTGGTTCCAGGCAATGCGGTTAGAGCCCCAGCCCCACGGACGAAATACCGCTCCCACGGTCACGCCAAAACGGAAGCCAATGGCCGCTCCAACAAAGAAGCCAGGCCGCGGACGTGCATAGACTACGACCGGATCATAGGTTGGGACCACAATGTAGTCCGGACGCGCAGGCAGAATCGTGATATACGGTCCGCCGGCAACAACAATCTGCGGCCCGCTGCGCAGGTAGCCGTAATCGCGAGCGTGCTGGCGCATTCTCTGCACCGCAAACATCACGTCCTGCTGGTTGGCCAGGAATGCGTCACCCAGATCGGTGGTCCAGTGCATGTCAGAAGCCATTGTGTCCAGAACGTTCGGAAAGGGAAGCAGCGCCTGCACGGAGGGGTCCCAGGGCAGTTGATCGTCCTGAATTCTCGCTGCCAGTTCGTCGCCATGCATGTCACGGTTCTGATCGGCCCAATGCGCGGCGTCCTGAATTTCGTCAGGGAATGTGGCCGCGGCCAGCACCTGTGCCAGCAGCGGATCAGGGTACAGCGCAACTCGTGAAACCAGATGGTCAAGCTGATCAGGTGAATAATACGGCGCGTCCTGCGCTGCTGCCGGTGTCGTCCACGCGCAGCACATCATCACCAAAGCCAGCGCAGCCATTAAAACTCTGCCTGCTCCCTGCGCAGGATTCAAAATCGGTCTTTGCGACATTACGGACTCTCCTTCTTGGTTGTTGATCAAACCGTCTTGATCGAAAACGCTCTTCGCAAACTTTTTCGCTGAAGCCCAATTTCGCTGGACCGCGCTCTTCAGCAAATACCCACACTTGTGGGATCGCACATTTCTCTCCGCGCCTGAATGGGGAATGTTGGCAGCGTTAGGCGATTCTAACCCTGCTTTGCATTCAAAGTTGTCCTCTGATGGGATAAGCCTTTGGTAACTCAGGCGCAAACCTGAGAAACAACAAGGCTTGCAAAGTGAAGCTTTGATCTTGAACTAAATCTGCGCGACCAAATCTTATTGATTCCGCTGAAAATCGTACAGAACTGGCCTAAAATCCCGATTCCTGAAAGCAGAAATCATTTAAACTAACAGATAAATTTCTCTGCAACGTGTGGCAGAATATCGCAGCCATTTTTGCACAATAAGCTGACCCCCTTATGCCAGTCGTTCTCAAGATCGATCTGCACAGAAGAATTGTGTACTCCGCGTTCTACGGAAAGATCACAGACGTTGAAGTTGCAGGCCATCGATCTGCCATTGCTTCTGATCCTGATTTCAATTCTGCATTCAATGAGATTGTGGACTTCAGCGCTGTCACAGATGCAAGCCTGTCTGAAAACACTTTGGCTGCGATGGCGGCAAACCCGAGCCTGTTCAGCGCGTCGGTCCTGCACATCATTGTGGCGCCGACTGAGAAGCTTTTTCAGATCGCCAGCAAGTTCAAGGATTTTGCGCAATCCACGCGCGCTAATCTCTTTGTGGTGCGCAGCAGGGATGAGGCTTATAAATTGCTGCCGGCAAGAACCGCATAACGCGGCAGCCGATAAGATCAGCTTGGCAGGGAATCAGCCCGCAGCTACCAGCGCCTTTGCAGCCGCCGGACGCGCCAATGCCAGCACCGTTACATCATTGCCTGCAGGCGCTTTGTGCATGAATTCCCGTACTTGATTCACCACGCTGGAGCAAATCTCTTTGGCTGTATGCGTTCTGGCGTGATGTAGGCTTTCTTTTACCTGCTTCAGGCCAAATTCTTTGCCTTTGCACCTGGCTTCCACTGTGCCGCGTGATACCACCAGCAGGGCAGAGCCTGGCGCCAGCGCCACAATCGATGCATCCGGCGTGCAATGAGAAAACAATCCCAGCGGCAGGCCGGTTGCGTGCAGTTCGGTAATGCTGTTTTCATCCTGTAGCAGCGCTGGCGTGTGTCCGGCATTGAAGTAGCAAACTGTTCCCAGCGCTTCGTTGTAGCAGCCGGAAAAAACCGGGCAAGGGCATGTGCAGCCCGCAGCTTGCCGGATGCTGTGGTTCAACTGCAGGCAAATCTCAATCATCGCGTCCGATTCATTAGTGTCCTCACGCGATAGCAGCTCCGTTCCCGCTTTGCGCAGCGTGTTTTGCGCCGCCGTTACAATCCCGCGATTTGCATCCAGCCGTCCGGCAACGTCAAGCAGAGCAAAGAGCACGCGCGTGGGGCTGACCCGAATAAAGTCATAAAAATCGCCGCCTGTGCGGTGGCCATAGTAGATAGCTGCTAACTGCGCTTCTTTTAGATCAGGCGCCTGCGCATGTGCCGGGGTGGCTGCTGGGCGGGCTTCCGTCCGGGCAAATGGAAAGAGGTTGCGCATAAGGATTAAGGGGCGGATTAAGCTACCACACAATTTGCAGGCACACCAGCTTATCTCGACGATATGGCCGCTGCCTGTTCGCCGAAACCACAAAGCCTTGCAATCGACTCAAGCTTTACAATGGCTTGCGTGAACCTCAAGAACAAAACAGTCCTTATTACCGGCGGTGCTCGCCGCTTGGGTAAAGCCATTGCGCTGGCCATGGCCCAGGCCGGAGCTACCATCGCCTTTACTTACGCCACGTCTGCCAATGAAGCCAAGCAGACGCTCAAGGAAATCGAACGTTCCGGTGTTCAAGGCCTGTCCCTCAAGTGCGATCTCCGCGATGAGAAGAGCATTCGGCAGATGGTGAGCCAGACGCTGGAGCATTTCCGCACCCTGGATCTACTGATTAACAATGCCGGGGTTTTCCAAACTGCCAAGCTGGAAGAGATCACAGCAGAGCAATGGGACCAGGTTTTTGCCGTCAACGTACGCGCGCCTTTTTTGGTCTCAAAATACTGCATTCCTGCGCTTCGCAAAGGGCGCGGAAAGATCATCAACCTGGGATCGCTGGGCGGAGAGAAACCATGGAGCACTCATGCGCATTACTGCTCATCAAAAGCTGGGCTTCACATGCTTACCCAGGTGATGGCCAAGGGCTTGGCGCCTGAGATCGCCGTCAACTGCGTCGCCCCGGGCATGATTGATGCAGGCGGAGCAGACCGATATCCCGAACTGCTGCAGCGCGTAGCGGAGCAAACTCCCATGAAAAAGGCCGGCATTCCTGAAGACGTGGTCAGCGCCGTCATGTACTTTGCCACAGCACCACACTTCATCACCGGACAGGTTCTCACGGTGGATGGTGGATTAGGCTTGCGCTGATCAGAGATAATCCGCGCTCGGGCCATCGGATCATCCGAAAATACAGCTCCGCATTGGATTACGTCTCTCCAGTGGCGGAGACGTTTGGCTTAAGGCAAAAACCGCCAAATTTCCATCCAAAGCCGCTTGCTTTCTCCTTTCTTTCGCTATATGATATCTACATGAAAAGCATCCGGGACATCCTTTGCGAAGTGATGGAGGAATACACACAAATCCGGGCCAATGAATCAGACATCCTCAGGCTCTGCCAGGCGTCCAGTGCCAGAAAGAAGCCGGGATCGGTTGAGCTGGAGAGGCAGGGGCTATTGATTGGCGAAGACCGCTAAGCTCGTATGAAAGCACATCTAAGATTAGTAGAGGGACACATGACGGCTCTGAAAAAAAATCCTGCCAGCGTTCGGCCCAATGGAATCGCTAAATTCGCACCGGAATCACCGGCTTCTTCGGGGTCAAGGTTCAATCTCGATAAGGTGAGAGCATTTGTTGCCGAGCTGGAGGTCCCCTTCAGTCCTTCGGTGGTCGAGTGGCGGGTGGTTAACGTGAGCGAAGACCGGAGCCGGGGCCAAGTCATTCCTTATGCCGATCAGCGGGCCTACACTGATCGCCTGAATGAGCTTTTTACGCCAGCAGGTTGGACGCGAAAATACACGGTCCACACCAGTGCCACCTTTGAGCGCAGCCGCGACAACAAAGTTGCAGCCAAGGTATTTGTTACCTGCGATTTGACGATCCATGGGATTGGTTCCCACTCCGCCACCGGAGAAGAGTGGACCGACAATGAAAATGCGGGCACCAGCGCAGAAGCGCAGGCTTTTAAGCGCGCCTGCTCCTGTTTTGGGCTGGGAAGATATTTATACAATCTCAGCGGTGTATGGGTGGACCTGAACGAACATGGACACCCAGCGGAAACGCCGCACCTTGGCGGCTGGGCTACCCCTGAAGGATGGCGAAAAGGCCTGCGGCCCTTGCCACACGGCGAATTTGAAACGGCAAAGCCCGCCGCAGCAGCCAAAAAGAAAAAAAACTCCAGGCCCGAAGAGCAGAGTATTTCGCCCGAAGACAGGCGGCTGATTCAGCAGATCGAAGCTATGGCGGAGCTGCTAGGCAAAGCCATGTACCGGGGACTGCTGAAGACCATAGCGCGCGTCTGGAGGCCCTCAGAGATACACGACCGTGCGGTGTTGGAGAAAGTTTCCGCCGCCATGCAGTCAGCCGCACAGGGGCTGCGCCGGCTGGAAGCTGCGCAGGAGCGGATTGGTCCTGAAGCGACAAAGGCCCTCATGAACTCATTGCATATCAGATCTGTGGCCCAGGTGGACAATCTGGAAACGCTGCAGCAGCTTGTGCAGGCGCTTGAAGAAAATGTAGACGAAGCAAGTGCCTGAGGACTGCCAGCGCGCTTAGGCAAACGTTCATCGCGCAAGCGTTGGACATAGAACCCAAACTGTATCAAGGCTTTTGGATTTTTCATTCAAACCTTCACTGAAGATGATCTTGCAATTTTTCTTTATGTCATTTCAGAAAGCAGTGGGAAGTTGCATTTATGAGCTGCGGGAACGCGCTGGATTCACAGTGCAGCAGCTCGCGGAAAGCTCCGGCATCTCCATCAGTCGCCTCATTGCCATCGAACGCGGTGAGATAGACATCAAGCTGGGGACGCTGCTGCTCCTCGCCCTATCTCTTGACATCACGCTGCCGGAATTGCTCGGCTATATCGCGAGAAAGCTAGGAGGTCCTAAAGCGGTGCCGAAAGGACGTCTCATTGTCTTTCCAAAACTGAGCAAAGCACAAAGCAAACCGTAATCATCGCTGGCTTACAAACGCCTTCACCACAATCCCCCGGGGATCTTTGCCCAGCGGAATCATCGTTTCCAGTGATGGCGTGTCCGGTTGCGGCTGCCCTTTATTGTCCAGCAGCGATAGCACGGTCATGTCACCGCTGCCGCTATCTACCACCAGCAACAGCAATTGGTTTGGCGACAACGCCAGCTCTTCAGGATGGCTGCCTACAGGCACCGACTTTGTACGCTTGGCGTTGTCAATGTTATATACGGCAACGGAATCAGATCCAAAGTTGGCAATGTAAAGCAGGGAATTGTCTGGTGAAATCAGCAAGCGCACCGGATGATCGCCAATGGGAAATGTACTGTTGACTTCGTTGGAGTTGGTAATCATCTCCGATACCGAGCTGCCGTCATAGTTGGCGACAAACACCTCGCCGCCGTCAGGTTTCACCGCCAGATGAATCGGAGTTTTGCCCACATCGAGCAATGCCAGCAGCTTGTCGGTTCTCAAATCCACAACGCCCACCTGTTTTGATTCGCTGCACGCGACAAACACCTTGCTTGAATCCGGAAGGATCGCCAGTTCTACCGGCTTGGCGCAAACCTTTATCTTGTCGCGCAGGGCCAACTGGCTGGCATCAACAATGGCGATTGAATCTTCATCACGCAGCGCAACAATCACCAGTTTGCCATCAGGCGTAACCCGGGCCAAATTGCTGCCATTGCCGGTGGGAATATTTGTGAGCACGCGGCGTTGCTCCAGATCGATGACTGACAAATTCGCCGATCCTGAATTGGCTACGTACGCCCGCTTGCCATCCCTGGAGACGTCAACAAAATAAGGCGCGCGGTGTACGCCAATCGTAGAAACAACGGTATTCGTTTCCGCATCAATCACGCTGATGCTGTTTGACTCAGTATTCGCGACATAGATTTCATTCTTCCGGGGATTCACAGCTAGCCCGGTTGGGCTTTTGCCTACGGGGACCGTCTTTGAGATGGCCAGAGCACGCAGATCGATGACTGTTACCGTATTGCTGCCGCCATTGGAAACGTAAGCGGATTCGCGATAGTTAGGATTAGGTTCAGGCGCTGCCTTGCAGCCTGAGAGATAGGCCAGCAGCAGACAGAACGCGGTAATAAAGAAGCGCAAGTTACCTGCCGGCCTTTGCTGTGGCCGGGAATGTCCGGGACTCCTGTACATTGCGGTGCAATATAGCGGCAATCTGCCGTATCTCCTGCATCAACTCATCAAACTGGTCGGGGAAAATGGATTGCATTCCGTCAGAGAGTGCGTGGTCCGGATCATGGTGCACTTCCACCATCAATCCATCTGCGCCCACCGCCACTGCAGCGCGCGAAAGCGGCCCGACCTTATTGCGCTTGCCTGTGCCATGGCTGGGATCGACAACAATAGGCAGGTGGCTCAGCCGCTGCACTGCCGGAACGATGCTCAGATCGAGCGTGTTGCGCGTATGGTCGGCAAATGTGCGAACGCCGCGCTCACACAAGATCACTCTGTAATTGCCTTCGCTCAAAATGTACTCCGCCGCCATTAAAAATTCTTCCAGCGTGGCTGCCATGCCGCGCTTCAGCATCACCGGTTTGCGCTGCCGCCCGGCTTTCTTCAAGAGAGAAAAGTTCTGCATGTTGCGGGCGCCAATCTGCACCACGTCAGCGTATTCAGCCACCAACTCAAGCGATTCGTCATCCAGGGCTTCTGTAATGATTCGCAATCCGTACCGCTCACGGATTTCAGCCATGATCTTCAGGCCATCTTCGCCCATTCCTTGAAACGCGTAAGGAGAAGTGCGAGGTTTGTAAGCTCCGCCGCGGAAGAAGCGTGCACCGGCTTTCGCGACACGTTCGGCAATCGTGAATGCCTGCTCACGCGATTCAATGGAGCAGGGTCCTGCCACTATCCCTAAGTCGCGCCCGCCAAAACTGCCGTCACTGCCGGGAAATTGGATAACCGTATCCTCTTCTTTTACATCGCGGCTCACCAATTTGTACGGCTTGCTGACCTGAATCAATTCCTGCACGCCAGACATCTCTTCCAGCGCGCCCGGTTCCATGGCCCCTTTGTTGCCGGTAATGCCGATAGCTGTGCGCTGCGCCCCGGGTATGGGGTGAGCGCGATAGCCCAGCGATTCGATCTTTTCACAAACCGCCCGCACCTGTTCTTCAGTAGCGTGCGCTTTCATTACCACCAACATGGGCCCTTGACCTCCGTGTGAAGCTTCAGTGTACTGTGATTTTGCCGTCAGTAGCAACGGATACATTGATCTAGGCATGTTAAAATCAACTATTTAGCGCATGTTGTTGGGAATTTATGCCGTAGAGACGCAGCACCGCTGCGTCTCCAAACAATGTTTCGTTGAGGATGTTGGGGCGACCGACAGCTTAGGTTTGGCCAAGGCGGAAAAATCGAAAAACTACTCGCGAACCAGCAAGCGCCTGAGCATGAAGGACGTGCTGCTGTGGTCTGAAGGTGAGCCGCCCAAGCCGGGGCCAAGACGGATTGGCATACACACTTCGACCGCAGGCGGCGTTCAGATGGCTGCGGAACGCGCCTACCGGCTGGGAGCAAATACGTTCCAGATTTTTTCTTCCAGCCCGCGACAATGGCAGCCGTATTCGCTTGCGCCTTCACAGTGTGACGCTTTGCGTGGCCTGCGAGAGAAATATGGCATCGGTTTCATGGCCATCCACACCAGCTATCTGGTGAACCTGGCAAGCGCCACGCCAGAGTTTCATCGCAAGTCTGTGATTGCTTTTCGTGGCGAGTTGCAACGCGCGTTGGCGCTCTGCGCTGAGTTTTTGGTGTTGCATCCAGGTTCGTTTCGCGGTCGTAGCCGTGAGGAAGGTCTGGCCCTGGTGGCGCGCTCCATTGCGGAAGCGGCGGAGGGTCTGGAACTTGAGAAATCAAACCTCAAGGTCTTGATTGAAAACACCGCTGGCGCAGAGTTCTCGCTGGGCGGGTCGTTCGATCAGGTGGCGCAGTTGCTTGAGTATCTGCGGCCGGTTTGTCCGGTGGGAGCGTGTATTGATACATGCCATACCCATGTTTCCGGCTATGACATTGTGAGCGAAGCCGGCTGGCACGAGACCATGCAGAAACTGGATGCAACCATTGGCTTGGCGAACGTGATGGTCTGGCATTGTAACGACGCGAAAGACGCGTGCGGTTCAAAACGCGATCGCCATGAACACATTGGGAAGGGAACGATTGGGTTAGAGCCGTTCCGCTGGTTGTTGAATGATCCGCGGACCACGCACGCATCGTTCATCGCAGAAACGCCGATTGAAGAGCCGGGCGACGATTTGCGTAACATAGAAGTATTGAAGTCATTAGTGAAGGTGGAGACGCCTTCAGCAGAGCGCAAGAGAGCATAGAAAAATGTCGGAAACCATCAACATCGCCAACCAACCAGAGCAACGCGAGCTTCGCTACGAGCCGCAACGCATTGAAGAGAAGTGGCATGCCCGCTGGGAATCAAATCCTGCGCTTTACGCCGCCGATCCACATGACAGCAAGAGCAAGAAATATTACGTGCTGGAAATGCTGCCTTATCCCTCCGGCGCTCTCCACATGGGACACGTGCGCAATTACTCCATTGGCGACGCGCTTGCCCGCTATATGTGGATGAACGGCTACAACGTGCTTCATCCCATGGGCTGGGATGCGTTTGGTCTTCCGGCAGAAAATGCGGCCATCAAGAACAATGTTCCGCCGCGTGAGTGGACGCTCCGCAACGTCGCGCACATGAAAGAGCAGATGAAGCGGCTGGGCTTTGCCTATGACTGGTCGCGCGAGGTAACGACTTGTCTTCCTGAGTATTACAAATGGAACCAGTGGTTTTTCTTGAAGCTCTATGAGAAGAGCTTGGCCTATCGCCGCAACAGCAAGGTCAACTGGTGCCCCGAGTGCGCCACTGTGCTTGCCAACGAGCAAGTGGTTGAGGGCTGCTGCTGGCGACATGAAGAAACACAGGTTGAGCAGCGCGAGCTGGAACAGTGGTTCGTCCGCACCACAAAGTACTCAGAGGAATTGCTTGCCGGGCTTGAAAAGCTTGAGGGCTGGCCGGAAAAAGTGCGCACTATGCAGCGCAACTGGATTGGCCGCAGTGAAGGCGCGCTGGTTGATTTCAAAATCGATGGGCCGGTGACCGGCTCAATCGACAAAATCACCGTCTTCACCACCCGCATGGACACTATCTACGGCGCAACTTCCATCCAGCTTGCGCCGGAGCACCCGCTTGTAGCGGATTTGATCGGCAACGATCCTGGCTTGCATGCCAAGGTTGAAGACCTCATGCGCGAACAGGCGCGCGCCAAAGATGCAGGCGACATTGCTGCCGTAGAAAAGCACGGCGTCTTCAGCGAACGCTACGCCATCAATCCGTTTAACCAGGAAAAAGTTCCTATCTGGGTGGCGAACTATATTTTGATGGACTACGGCACTGGCGCAATCATGTCAGTCCCTGCGCACGATGAACGCGACCACGATTTTGCCAAGA
>Ga0070741_10011721_pt1 | contig 16094 bp, 33 predicted proteins | sample Coa_R1_4_FD_66440 | JGI IMG/M metagenome (GOLD analysis project Ga0070741, IMG submission 66440) | Surface soil microbial communities from Centralia Pennsylvania, which are recovering from an underground coalmine fire - Coalmine... | ecosystem: Environmental > Terrestrial > Soil > Unclassified ...
GCCGCCGCCGGCGACGGCGGCTCGTGCGCTAGCGCTCACGCCCGCCCGGCTCCTATCCTGGCTCTATGTCCCCCTTCGCCGCGCTCTCCGAGCTCTTCGACACCCTCGAGGCCGAGCTCGAGCGCGACCCGATCGGCTCCCGCATCGGCGAGGCGTTCTCGACCGGTGCGCGCGCGTTCGCCGATGCGGTCAAGGAGCACCTGGATTCGGGGGCCGCCCCGAGTGCCGCCGCGCCCGTTGCGGCTGCTACGGCGCCGCCGTCCGCGTCGGACCCCGCGGCGGCGGTCGATACGAGCGCAACCCCGCCGGCGCCTCCGGGCGCAGAGACGCCGGCACCTTCCGACGACGAGGACACCGGGGCAACGCTCAGCGCCGACCCGACCGTCCACAAGTGCCCCGAGTGCGGCGCCTACTACACCGGCCCGGCCGTGTGCGCCGAGGGGCACCCGAACACGCCCGCCGCCACGGTCGAGCTCGACGAGGTACCGACACCCGTTGCCCCCGAGGGCAACGAGGCCGCGGACGCCGGCGACGCTGCGAACAGCGCCGCCGCCGCGGCGGCCGCTTCGCCGGATTGGCCGGCCGGCTCGTAGGGCCGCCGCCGTGAAAGTCACCCTCCGCGCCGGCGGCGAGATCGACCTCCTCAACCGAGGCGAGCTCAGCGAAGAGCTCGCGCTCTTCGGCGCGATGCTCGACAAGCACGACCGCGAGCGCTTCCGCGAGCGCGGCGTGCGCGCCGTGCGCGGCCCCGGCGACTACCAAAAGACCGACGGGACCGGCGCCGCGGTGCTCTATCCCTACCGCGTCAAGCAGGGGTTCACGTTCGTGCTGCATCACGTGCTCGTCGCCTGCGAGGGCGCCTCCGCGTCGGCGCCGTACAAGACGACGCCGGTCGCGGTCGAGGTCCGCCGGGACGACAATCTCGGCGAGCTCATCGACTTCTCGCCCGAGCCCGATCAGACCGGCCAGTTGCCGACGATCCTCAAGCGCATCGGCTACCCGCTCAAAAACGGCGAGCAGGTCGCCATTGTGGTCATCGCCGGGCCGGTGAATACGCGCGTGTACGCGAACGTCACCGGCGAGCTTCGCCGCGGCGACTGAGGCGGGCGCGCGTGATGGTCCGCGGCGCCGACTTCTCCGCCTACCAAAACGACGCGCACGTAGAGGCCGCGATCGCCGAGGGCATCGGCTTCGCCTTCGTAAAGCTCACGCAGGGGACCAGCTACACGAGCCCTGCCGCGCGCGAACAGCTCGACCGCCTGCGCGCCCACGGCGTCCACGTCGGCGTCTACCACTACCTCGACGCCGGCGCGTCCGCCGCGGCGCAGTGGGCGCACTTCGCCGCCGAGCTCGCAAAGCTCCCGTACTGGCGCTCGCTCGTGGTGGCACTCGACTACGAAGCGCCCGGCGCGACCGACGCACAGGCGGCCGCGTTCATCGCCGCCGGCAAACGCGACGGCTACCGCGTCGGCCTCTACTCGAGCGCCGGCACACACGGCTACGCGAACGTCAAGCCCGCGTTTCGCTGGATCGCGGCGTGGACCGCGAAGCCGGGTAAGCCACCGCGCTCGTGCCGCTTCTGGCAGTGGGCGCAAGGCGCCGGCGGCGGCCCCGATTGGGACCTATTCGTCGGCGACAAAGCGGCGCTCGCGAAATTCTGGACCGCGACCGCCGGCCGTGCTGTCACCTATCGCGTCGCCGTCGCCGGCGTCACGGTCGGCCGGTACGCATCGTGGGCGCGGGCGACCGCGGCCGCACTCGCATACATGCTCGCCCACCCGGCCAAGCAGTCCTATCGCGTCGATCGCGTCGCGTGACCACCTTCACGGCGTACCTGCCGAGCGTAGAAGAGGCGTTGCTCGAGCAGCTCGTCGAGCGGGCGCAGCTACCGCAGAACCGCGTCATCCGTCTCGCGGTGCGGGCGCTCTACATCTTCGCCGCCGAGCATGGCTTCGACGGGCTCGAGTCTCGACTCGAGCTCGAGGCGCGTCGGCTTGCCAAGGGGGACGCGCCTCTCGCCGGCGAGCTCTCCCGCTTCTGACATAGACACCGGGCCGCGCCGGCGGCCACGCTAGAGGGGTGCATACGCACTTCGGATCGGCGACGCATCTTCTCGGCACGGTTCTCGAGGTGCTGCTCGGCTTGACCTTCCTCCGCTTCGCGGCCTATCACGGCGCGCGCAGCAAGAACCGGCTCGTCGCCGGCGTCTCGCACGCGCTCCTGGTGCAGACCGGATGAGGCTCGGCGCCGGACACCTGCATCACCTCGACCCCCTCGAGGAGGTGCTCATCGCGGAGCGGCTCCGCTTCGCCACGCCGGCGCTCATGCCGGGGCCGACCTCGCAGGACGGCGGCGGCGCCGGTAACGCCGGCGGCGGCGTGCTGCTCCCCTACCTCTACGGCGCGAACAAGTCCGAATCGACGGCGTTCTCGACGATCGTGCAGCAGCTCGACGCGAACAGCCACGAGTACGAAACCGACATCACCCCCGGCGGCTTCCTCCGCGGCGTCGAGATCAAGGTGACCTCGACGGGCGGCGTGCTCGGCACGGCGAACCTCGCCGCCGACACGCCCTGGGCGATCTTCTCGAGCATCACCCTCGAGGACATCAGCGGCGAGGGTGTGCTCAAGCCGATGTCCGGCTTCGCGCACTACATCAAGCAGAAGTTCTTCTCGCCGTGGGACGGCGACCCGTCGAAGCGGCCCGACTATGCGCGCACCGTCAACCCGTCGTTCACGCTTCGGCTCATGGTCGAGGTGCGCGACACCCTCGGGGTGCTCGCCAACACGGACGCGCGCGCGCAGTACCGGTGCAAGTTCACGGTCGCGCCGACCTCCGCCTTCGTCGATGTGCCGGCGAACCTGACGACGGCGCCGACGCTCACCATCAAGGTTTCGCCGCTCAAGTGGGCGCAGCCGGACGCGATCGACCTGCTCGGCAACCCGATCTCGCCGACGCCGCTCGGGCTCGCGGCGTCGCGGTTCTTCCAGCATCAGATGTACACCGCGTTCGGCGTGGGCGACAACACGCCGCGGCTTGAGCTCGTCGGAAACGAAATCCGAGCCATCGCGCTCATCATCCGAAACTCGCTCAAGGCGAGGGTCGATCTCACCGACGCGAACACCGGCGCGATCACCTTCGCGATGGACGACCGCACTTACTGGAAGCGGACGCCCTCGCAGTGGGTCGAGGAGATGTACGCGTTCTACGAGGACCTCTCGAACGGCTCGTGGACCCGTGACACCGGCGTCTACGTCATCCCCCGCTTCCGCCGCCCCGGCGACCTCCTCGGCGAGTACTGGCTCCAGACGGTCGAGCAGAACAATCTGAACATCGAGCTTCTCGGCGCCGACCTTGGCGCCAACGCGCCCGGCTCGATCGAGTTCCTGTACGACAACATCGCGGTCGACGCCGGCGTGTCCCTCTCGCCCGAGCTCGAAGGGATCTAACTCCCGATGCGGCCTCGCGCGCGCAGCGGCGTCGTGGTCGGCGGCTCGCCGGTCCAAAGCGCGGCCTATGGCGCCGCGACCGCGCCGGCGACCTCGCAGCCTCGCGCACGCACCGGCGCCCTCTCGGGTGGGCTCGCCGGCGCGTTCTCGAATCTCGGCCCGCGCGGCTATCTCTACCTGCTCGTTCTGCTCGAGGTGGCGCTCATCGGGGCGCTGCGACACGCATTCCGCGACCATCACGGCGGCTGAGGAGGCCAAGAGTGAAGAAAACGCATTGGTGGGGGCTCGGCGGATTGCTCGTCGGCCTCTTCGTCGGGTCAAAGGGCGGCGTCGGCAGCGTCGCTCGCCGGCTCTAGGGGCGCCGCATGAACGCGGTTAGCTCCTTCGCCGTCGCGGTGCTCGCAATCGTCGCAAGCGCGGTCCTGCTCGGGCTGCACGACATCACCGCGGACCAGTTCCTCGCCGTCCTCGTCGGCGCCGGCATCCACGTCTCGAGCGTCACCATCCCGGCCATCACGTCGAGCTCGAGCTCGAGCGGTCCGCCTGCGTGATCGCGCTCGTGACCGCCGGGCTCTTCGTCGGCTACACGCTCGTCTACGCGGCCGTCGTCGATGGCGGCAAGTACGTCCTACGGCCGTGGGATGCGCTGCGCCCGTGAACGACGGCAACCGGCTTCTCGGGACGACCTATGTCGCCGCGCTCGCGATCGACACCCTCGGCGCGGTCGCACCCTGGCAGCCCGGCGGCGCCTCGATGCCGAAGCCTGCGCGGCTCGCCGGCACCTGGACCCTCTGGTTCCTGCTCGGCCTCATCGCATCGGCCGGTGAGGGCGCTGCTCGCCTCGCCGGCCGATTCTCCGTGCTCGTGCTCGCGAGCATGGTGGTCATCGGCCCCTACGGCGGCTCCGTCGTCGCCGCGATGACAAAGCTCGCCCGCCTCTTTACTCCCGCGACCGCGCCAACCCCGGCGCCGGCAGGCGGATGAGCGTCCGCCTCTGGAGTCGCTGCGCGTGGGGCTCGCTCATCGCATGGGCCGTGTTCGTGGTACTCGAGCAGCGCGCACGCAAGCGCGACCGCGCGGACGCGATCGACCTCGACGCGCTCGCCCGCCGCAACGGCCGCGGAGACGAGGCCGACCGAAAGCCCGAGTCCGAGCCCGCAGAAAGGAACCGCGCGTGAACCGAATCATTGACCTCGGCGTCTACGCGTTCGTCGTCGCCGGCATCTACGTCTTCACGAAGACCGACAACGGGACGGCGCTCGTGAAGGCGCTCTTCGGCGGCTTCTCGAACGTCGTGCAGTCGGCGACCGGCCAGGCGATAACGAAGTTCTCGTAGCCGTGGCGCACGTCGTCCGCCCCCGCTCCGCAGTCCCGAGCGGCCGCCGCCGCGTCGTCTTCGTCGCCCGTCACGCACAAGGCGGAATCGATGACACGATGATCCCGGTACGCACGGCGCCCGGGACCATCCGCGGCCTCATGCACAAGCAGGTCAACTCGATCGCAGCGCCGCCCCCGTTCTCGTGGGTGCGAAATCCACCGATCATCACCAACCCCGCCCGCTACCGCATCACGACGCGCTTCCGCGGAGTCGGCTCGGACGCGACGATCAACGCCGGCCCGCGCAAGCCGGTCCGCTGGCGCGTGCAGCAGTCGGCCGTCACCCGCCAGGCCGGAAACAAGCCCTCGCAGCCGACCATCCGCAACCGGCTCGCCTCGTTCGGATCGCGCGTCCCCTCGCTCAACGCGGCGAGCCCGAACGTCGCACCGCGGAGCGTCAACTAGCCGTGTCCTTCGACCGCATCAAGCAGGCGCTCCTACGCAAGCTCGGGCCGTTGCCGGCGTGGGCGTGGGCGTCCATCGGCGGCGTCGGCCTCTACTTCTGGCGCCGCCACCAGGCCGCAAACGCCGGCGCCGGCGGCCTCCCCTCCGCCGATGACGTCGGCTACCCCGGCGGCGCCGACACCTACGGCACCTACCCACAGGACTTCGGGTACTACGGCACCGGCTCCGGGGGAGGCGGCGGCGGCGGAACCGACGACCAGCCGGCATCGCCGCCGCCCGTCTACTACGACCCCGCGACCGATTCGTACGCGACGGTCCCGCCCGACTGGTACACGACCCCGCCGCCCTGGTGGGACCAGTCCCCATCGCCGGACACGCCCACGCCTACCACGACGGCCGCCACCGGTCCTTCGACGGCGACGACGCCGCGGCCGCACCCCTCACAGCCGCTCTCACCGGCGACCAATCCCGAATCGGTCTACCAGGCTGGGGGTCCAGGCGGCTCGCACCTCGTCCAGCCGTTGCAATGGGGCGGCCAGCTCTTCTATACGCAGTCGCAGTTCGCGCAGTGGGCGGCCGCGCACGGCTCGAGCGTTGCCGCCGAGCTCTCCAATCACCCGGAAGCGCGCGCGATCTATAACCAGCTCGGCGCGAACCCGTACGTCGCTGCGACTGTGCCCGATCTCTCGCGTACGAAGGTCGCTGCGCGCACAACGCAGGTGGTCGAGCAGACGCCGGCGCCGACGATCACGCGCACCTCGACCCCGGCGCCCGCACCGGCGCCGAAGACGTCACCCGCACCGGCACCGGCGCCGACGCCTGAGCAGAAGGTGGTCATCGTGACCTCGCCGGCGAAAGCGACGCCGGCGGCGCAGCCGGGGAAACGGGTGATCGAGTGAACCTCGACATGATGTTGGGCCGGATGCGTCGCGGCCTCGGGGCGCTCTACTTCGAGGGCGGCTTCTTCGGCGCGCTCGCCTCCTTCTCGACCTTCATGAGCTCGCCGTGGACGATCGAGCGGACCGCCTCGGCGCCGGACGCGAGCGAGGCGACGCAGAAGTACGTGTGGCTCGCGCACGTAACGAACCTCGCCGCCGGTGCGTTCGTGTCGCTGCTCGCGCGTTCGCTCGCGCCGCTCGCCGGCACCGCGACCGGGACCGCGTACATGCACTACGTCTACAAGTACAGCCGGCGCTGCGGCCTCGAGAAGGGCGTCGATTGGTGGGGGCAGTCCGGCTTTAGCGGCGCAGCCGCTTCGGTCAGTGTCGGCGCCGACGTTCGGCCGCGATGAGATACACGCAGCCGCCGCAAGAGCTCGCGACGGCGATCAGCAAAGCGGCGAGCCGCAACGGCGTCCCCTACGCCGTCATGGTCGGAATCTGGCGGTTCGAGTCCGGCTCGACATTCCCTAACCCGGCCGTCAACTCGTCCGGTTACGGCGGCCTCTTCGGCACGACCAACTGGAATGCATCCACGCAAGCGCAAGCCGACGAAGCGGCCTCGGTCCTCGCAGCCGGCCTCAAGCAGTCCGGAGGCGACATCGCCGGGGCGCTCTCCTACTACAACACCGGCAAGACCGATTCGGTCGCCGGCCACGACTACGCAGCGAAGGTCCTCTCGCTCGCCGGCGCCGGCGCCAACGTCTCGGCCGCGGCCGCAACGCCGACGCCCCGTCCGCGTCCGGGCGGCGGCGGCAACCCCTTCGGGAGCGTCTGGAACGACGCCGAGAAAGCCGCTGAGGCTGCACTAGGGCTCGGGCTCAGCGGCGGTATCGCCCCCGCCATCGGCGGCGTCATCGCCTCCCCGCTCGAGTCAGCGTGGAACAGCGTCCTCGGCGCGATCTCCTCCCCGTGGGACGTCATCAAAGCGTTCCTCTGGCTCTCCGATCCCCGCACGTGGCTGCGGATATTCGAGGCGCTCGTCGGGCTCGCATTGATGGCCGGATCGCTCGCGCTGCTCGCCCGGGTGCTGCTCGCCCGTGAGGCCACCCTCGCGATCCCCGGCCTCGGCCGCCTCGTCGCCGCCGCACCCCGCGCCGGAGTACTCCGCCGCACCGGCTCGAGCTCGCCCGCCAGGAGCTCGAGCTCGCGTGCGCGCCGGCCGACCGACAGCGAGCTCGCATCGGCACGGGTGCGAACCGAAGAGGAACGCCGGCGCGCGGTCCGTGCGCGCTCCCGCCGCGCACTCGAGGAGGCGCGCGACCGCCGCCGCGAACGTGAAGCCCGCGAACGTCGCGCCTACTTCCGCGGCGCCGCCGACGCCGGCCGGTAGCGCGTGTGGCCGACTACATCAACAATGTTGCGACCGCCGACCAATACACCGACGCGACCACCATCGGCGGTCCCGACTTCCAGGCCGACACGCTCACCGTCACCGTCGCAAACGCCGGCGTTCTCATGCAGCTCGCGGTCGGCGTCCCCGGCAATTGGCGCTGGATCGACGAACGCGAGTTCCTCGTCCCGCCGCAGTCGTTCACGATCGAGCGCGTCATCGGTGCACGCTTCCGCTCCGCCGTCACCGCGACGCCGGCGCAAATCCTCGCCGCTCTCACCGGTCAGGCAGATCCCGCCTTCGGTGCCGGTCTCCCCTTCACCGGGACCATTTCCGCGAGTGGCGGCGTCTCGAGCAACGTGATTCTCCCGACCGTTGCGCTCGCCTCATTCCCGCCGGCGACACCGCTCGATGGTCAAACCGTGCTGCTCGTTCTCCCGAGCACGTACGACCCGATCGCCGGCCGCAGCCTGCGGTGGCTGTGTGAGTACGACGCATCGCTTGCGATGTGGCATGTGCACGGTGGCGAGGCGTTGCTCGCGCAGACCGACACGCTCGAAACGCTCACCGGCAACGGTGGCTACCAAACGCCGGTGAATGCGTGCCAGCTAACAGTCCCGCGCGCCGGCGATTACGAGGTGGAAAGCGGCGGTCTCTTGATAGGTGCGAACACGAGTTTCCAGTACGGGATTTCGTACGCGGTCGGCGCGGTGGCGCCGCTCGACAACGACTCGCTCGGCGGCCTCGGGGTTGCCAATGGCGGGTCGTGGCAGGGCTCGACCATTCGCGAGAAGTCATGCAACGCGCTCGATGTAATCGCGCAGAGGACGAAAGGAGCGGGCGCCGGCGTCTACGAAATCTACAAGCGGTGGATCAAGGTGACTCCGCGAAGGCTCACATGACAACGCGCGCCGACCTCGAGCGCATGGGCTACACGGTCGATGTCGCACCCGACGGGAGCATTGCCAGCGTACGCGGCTTCGGCCTCGCAATCACGACGAGCCGCGAGCTCGCAGGCGAAGCGTTCGCAGCTATAGCCGACGAGGACGCACACGCTGAGCGAGTCTTCCAGCACACACGCCCCGACGTGCACGCCGCGCAACGTGCGATCGTCGCCGCTGGATACGAAGTCGAGCGCCTCGACCGTGCAGGCGACACGTTCAAAATCACCGCACCAAAGGGAAGTCGGATGACGCCGGCACCCACACGGCCGGTAACAGCGGACGAGCTCGGCGAGATCGTCGAGCGGCTGCGAGCGGCGACGTGATAGCCGCGCTCGGAGCACCGGCGATCACCTCCTGGGCCTCGCTGCTCGTCCTGGTGTTCGCGCTCTGGCGCGTCACTCGCGGCGGCGGCGGCTCGGCCGTGCAGGAGCTCTCGGCGGCAAACCGGGTGCTCGAAAAGCGCAATCACGCCCTCGGCGCCGAGGTCCGGGACCTGCGCATCGAGAACGGGCAGCTCAAGCAGCGAACCGACTTCGCAGCCGCCCTCGGCGAGTACGAGCAGCGCGCGGTGGCCGCCGCGGAGCAGCACGAGAAACGGGCCGCGGCCCGCGCCGAGGCGACGCTGCGGGTGCTCGGGCTCATCGCCGACCGGCTCGGCCCGGATGGGGAAAAGTGAGCGCAGCGCCCGGGCTCGACCGCGAGCTCGCTGCCCGCGCCGCCCAAGCGCCCCGGCTCTCCGCGGTCGAGCGGGAAGCGCTCGCGCTGCGAAGTCAGCACGCACTCGACCTCATCCGATTCCCTGACCTGCACGAGCTCCCCCCTGTCCCGCTCGAGGGGCGCGAATCCCTGCTCGCTGCCGTCGTCTGGCCGAGTGAGCAGCTACTCACTTGGTCCCTCGAGCGGGCCCGCGCGAAGCTCGATCGCGCCCTCGCCTAGGCCTCACCGCGGAGGAGGCTAGGACCTCCTGCACCCTCGGCTAGGACTCCCCCGTTGGGGGTTGCAAGCCGTCCGGGGGCGGGCGTAAAGTCTGCCGGCCCCTTGTCCACGGGTACGCGCACTTGACATAACGCGCGTAACGTTCATTCTCGTGCACGCACCAGTCGCGCGCACGAAAGAAAGCCCCCGACGCGAAGCCTGGACAGCGCAGCGCCGAGGGCCTGACTCAAGGAGTCGTTATGGACGATACCGGGTCGTCCCGGTCAGTGGGTGCTCGCGAGCGCGCCCGCCTCCGCGACACGCGCGCCCGAGCACGTCTCGGCCTCCAGGCACAACACGGCGATGTCGGCCCCGGCGGCGACCTCGTAGACGAGCTCACGCCGAGCCGCCGCCTCAACACTCAACCCGCGCTCGAGCCGCAGGAGCGGCGGGTTACAAGCTACGCGGAACCGTGCACGCCGCCCGACCCGCGTCTGCTAAGCGACCGGGCTGAACGGCTCGCCGCCTGCATCACCGCGAGCAATGAGCGCATGGCGCAAATGCACCTCGAGCTCCTGCTCAAGACCCTCGAGCGGGTGCCGTCGTGAGCGCGGCCGTGATCTACCTCGGCGGCTGTGCGACCGGCGTGCTCGTCGCCTGGCTGATCGTCGAGCTCGCCGACGCCTTCGTGCGGCGCCGGCCTCCCGGCATCCGCCGACGGCGTGACGCCCTCCACCTCGTGCGTGAGTGGACCGGCACGCCCGGCGATCCCGTCGAGCGACTGCGAGGCCGACAGTGAACGCGCGCGAGTACGAGCGCGCCATCGACGACGCCGGCGGCGAGGAGCTCGTCCGTCTCGCGCGCGGCATCGGGCAGGTCGATCGCGCCGTCCTCCGTCACCGGCTCCGCGAGATATGGGAACCGCGCATCCCCGTCTCCATCGCAATCAAGATCGGCTGGCCGCTCTGCTCCTCCTGCGCCCGACCGGTAGTGCCGTGGCAAGTCGTGCGCTGGCGCTTCGGCGACTGGCACCCGACCTGCATCACGGCACACCTCAGCGAGCACGGCGGCCGCCACGAGCCCGGTACCTCGAGCGGCCCCGTGCGCGCGAGGCAGGCGTGGTGAATGCAACCGCACATTCGACCTGAGAGGAGGACGTCGTGACCGACACGACTGTCAGCGACCCGCGTGCGATCGCGAAGGCGTTGCAGATGGACGCGTACCAACTCGCGGAGCAGTTGACCGTGTGGGCGAACGAGGCGCTCCCGAGCATCGGTTTCGAGACGCGTGACCTGCGCGGGCCGCAAACGCTCGAAACTTTCGACGAGCGTGTCACTGTCGCACGCCGCTACCTGGAAAACGCGCACGAAGCATTCAAGGCGTGGCTGGAGGACAACCCTGACTACCCGGCCGATGTCTGACGTCATCAGCCTCCAGGCATTGCGTGTGCTCCTCGCCGCCGGTGCGACGCCCGGAGCGGCTGCGCGGGCCGCTGAGCAGCTCTCACGCGGCGTCCCGATCGCCGACGTGTACGAAGAGCTCCGCGCCGCCGTCGAGGCGGTACAGCGGGCCGAGGAGGCGTCGTGAACGACTGCATCCGCACGCAGCTCGCCCGGTTCGAGAGTCAACTCAACTCTGAGCGAGTAACCGCCAAGCGAGACTTCGACGTGGCCCGGCACCGTCTCGCCGCGGTCGAGGCCTCGCTCGCGATGGTGCGGGAGGCGCTCGATCGACGCAAGTACGAGCAGCTCGAGGCGATCGGCGAGTGATGCTCGACCTCGACCCGGACGACGTGGCAGCGATGCGGACGGGGCTTCGGTACCTGAGCGTCGAGGAGTTGCTCGAGCTCCGCTCTGCGCTCGTGTTCGAGCTCACCGCTCGCGGGTGCTCTGACTTGATAGGGCCCGAGCGTAGCGAGGGTCCAAGGCTTAGCACCCTGCACACACTCCCTGCACGTGCTCCCGGGGCCGGCTCGTGATGCACGCCGAACACACTCCCTGCAAATCGCCACTTTCCGTGTTCGAGGGCCGCGCGCCTGAGGTTGATTCTCAACAGGGGGGTGCTCTCGGGTGTGGAAGACTACGAGCGGCGTCGGACGGCACCTGCGTCGCCGGTCGGAGCGAGCAGCCGAGGCCGGCCCGGCTGAGGGTTGCGCGAGCACGGCGACGACGGGTGGGGGCTCGCGCGTGAGCGTCGATCGCCGTTGGTACCGCGTCCTGATGCGCTCGAGCGCGGGACTGCGCTACGCCGAGGTCAATAGCTGCGTCGTCGAGGCTGCACGGGAAGCGCTGCACGCGGGCCTCGATGCATGGATCGATGAGCTCGCGGAGGCTTCCGCGGCCGGCGAGCCGCTCTCCGCCCTGCCGTATTTGGAGGTACGCGCCTCGTGATCCTCGGCGGCGGCACGCAGCTCGACGTGATCAAGTACCGGCACCGCGGCCAGGACGTGCAGTGTCCCGAGCCGGGCTTCGATCACCGGATGCGTACGTGCAAGCGGCGCAACTGCCCGCGCTGCGGGGTGCATTGGGCGCGCGACTGGCGCCGTGTCATGGCGATCAACCTTGCCGCGAAGCACGGCCCGGTGGTGCTCGTCTCGATCACCGCGCCGGGTGAGGATCGGCTGCCGTGGGACGAGGCTCATTGCGCGCATCGGCGCCGGCACCGGCACCGCGGGCCGGCCGGCTGTCGTGTGCAGCAACGCGCCGCGCGCGAGTGGGCCGACAGCGCGACGTGGCGATGGGCGAGGCTGCGCAACGCGGCTCGGCTCGCGGCGCAGCGTGCGCAGGCGAACGAGCTCACCGGCGAGCTCGGGCCGGCGCCGACGCTGCTCGAGCGCGTGTGGGAGCCGCAAAAGCGCGGCGTCCCGCACCTTCACCTCGTGCTCGGCTTCGCGACTGGCGCCGAGCGGCAGGCTGCTCGCGTGTTCGTGGACGAGTTGAAGCGGCTCGCTGGCGAGTACGACTTCGGCTATGTCGATGGCAAGCTCGAGCCGATCACGGCCGAGGACGCGAGCCGCTACCTGAGCTCGTACCTGACCGGTCGAAACGCGAAGCACAAGGCCTCGATCCGCGAGAACGTCGCCGATCCGGTGATGCCGCGCTCGCTCATCTGGCTCACGCCGGCGTTGACCTCGACCTCGAGCTCGCCGCGCATCGCCGCGATGCGTGAGCGGCTCGGCGTCGCCCGCGGTACCGGCGTCACGATGCGGATGCTGCGCAAGGCGCGCCACCTGTGGGCGGCGCTCGAGGGGCGCACGAGCGAGCCGCAGTGGCGCGACCTCGGCGAGGCAGTCGAGACGGCCGCGGTGTACTTGCAGGCCTTCCGTAAGCGGCCGCCGCCGGACCTCTCCCCCGCGCTGCAGCTCGCGCGCGTCATCACCCGCCGGGTGCGTCACGCCGGCACGTGGGTGGACTTCACTCCGCTGGCCTTCGACATGGTCGAAGCCGCCTACCTGGTCGCCGCCTGATCCCTCCCGCGAGCGATGGAACCTATGTCAACAAAGCGCGACGATGTGAAGGGCATGAAAGACGGTGGGCCGGGGGTCGGCCTCGACCTGCTTGAGCGCTTCGGCGACGACGCGGGAGAGGCTCTCTGGCAGGCGGGCCTCGCAATGCTTGAGCGTGCAGCTAACCGCGGCCGTGAAGGCGCCTGGGGGCGCTACCAGCACCATCCGCGAGGCGAGCTCCGCCGGCTGCGCCGGGACCTCGCCCGCGCGATGCGCATGTGCCGTGAGGCGACCCACTTGCAGGAGCACGTCAACGCCGAGCTCCGCGCGCTCACGAGCCCCGAGCTCGCCGAGGAGCTAGCAGCACAGGCGCGCCGGCGCAAATCCAACGGCCGCCGCGGGTAGTTCTAGCCCGTCCGCCGGCCCTAGTACGTTGCACGGTGTGCAAAAGCACGTGCTCTACGTTCGCCTCGCTCGCCTCGAGGAACGAGTAGCCGAACACGTCGCCCACCGCCGCCGGATGCGTCGCGAGCTCGTCGAGACGCGCTACCGGCTACGGCTCGCCCGCGCCGGCCTCTTGATCGCTCTCCCCCACGTCGCGCACCCGGTCGTGCGCGCCATCGTTGCGTTCGCGCTCGAGGACACCGAGGCCCACCAGCTCGGCCCGACGCCCTTCGCCAGCTAGCGCGCTGGCCCGTAGACGGGGTAGTAAGCGAGGCCGACGCCGCACGCAGGGCCGGGGCGCGGCGTGTTGAGTGCGACGTGCGCAGGTTGAAGGAGCCCGCGGCAGTACCACACTTTGAATGGCCGCAGGTGGCACGAAAGGCCGTGTGCTGGCGGACACTGATACCAAGCGTCCGAGGTGCTCGAGGAGGCTGGGGCGACGCTGGGGACGGCGAGAAGTGCTGCCGCGACGCCGACCGCGACCGCGAGTCTCATGCTTGTGCGCGGCGGCGGAAGACGGCGTACGCGGTGGCCGCGGATGCGAACAGCGCGAGCAGCGCTTCGCGTTGCGCGGTGCTTCGCCGCTCGGGGTTGAGCCGGCGGTACGGGACCGCGAACACGTGCCACGCGGCGACGAAGAGCACGAGCCCGACGACGAACGCAACGCCCGCTGTTAGCAAGAGCGCTCGACCGACGATCGAAGCGACCCGGAGCACGGTGGGCCGGCGCCGAGGGGGTTTCCCGGAGTTTCCGGCAATTGCCTGGACCGCGCCCCCTCGCGCGCGTGCGCGTTGCTCGTTCGATTCCACGCTCGAAGAGTAGGCCCGGTCCCGCCCGTACGCAATCCCCTCGTGGGCTGGCGAGCGCGGCCTGACCGCTCCTACGATGGATGGCAGTGCCGAACGAGGGAGGGAAACCGATGAGTCAACGGCAGCGCGACGACGACGACGACACCCGCGGAGACGACGAGATCGCCGCTCTCCTCGGCGAGATCCGCGCCGAGCGTGAAGAGCTCCGCGCTGCACTCGATGACCTTCGGACCGCGCGCACCCCGGCCGCTCGCCGGCGCGCACAGCGCGACGTGGACACAGCCGAATCCGACCTCAACAAGGCGCTCCGCGGCGCCGGCTTCCACGACATCACCGAGGAGGACCTGCACGAGCTCCGGCGCACACGGCTGCGCTCCGAGTTCGATGCCTTCTTCGATGAGCGGCTCGAGCAGATGGACCGAGAGCTCGAGGACGAAGCGGGCCGCGCCCGTGCCGGCAAAGGCAAGCGCGACGGCGACGACGCCGGGACGCGGCGTCGCACACGCAAGCCCTCCCGCGCCGGCGCCGGCGGCAACGACGGCGGCGACACCGACGACGACGAAGAAGACACCGGCAACGGACGCGGCCGCCGCCGCGGCGGCTACTTCGGCTCGTAGCGGTGGCCGAACGTAAGGCACCCGCCGCGGCGAGGGCGCCCGGTCGCCCGACGAATCGGGAGCGGACCGACGAGCTCGCGCGCACGATCGAGCAGGGGCTACATGGCCTCGCCGAGCTGCTCGACCGCCGCGAAACGCTCGAGGACGCCGACTCGTTCGCCGCGGTGATCGAACGCGACGCCGGCCGCATGGCCGAGTGGCTGGCCGCGCTCGCGAATAACTACGCCGGCGCCGAGCGCGCAATCCGATGGTTCTTCGGTGCGGGGAGCGTCATCGGCTTTGCTGGCGCGTTCGGTCCGCTCGTCTCGCTCGCATACGACAAGCTCCGGCTCTCCGGCCTCTTCGACTTCTCGGGCGAGCCCGAACCGGCTCCGCCCACGCCGGCGTTCTCGTAGCGCGTCGCGGTGGCGCCTGTATCGCGTGCGGCGAGCGACGGCCTCGAGCTCGCGCTCGCGCAGTCGCCGTACGTCGAATGGGAGATCGTCCGCCCCCGCCTCGAGCGCGGCTGGAAGCCCGGCCAACACGTCTCGGTGTTCGGCCCGAACGGCTACGGCAAATCCACGGTGGCAATCGAGCTCGGCGAGCTCTCCTCGCAGCCGACCATCATCTTCATCACGAAGAAACGCGACCGGCTTCTCTCAGAGCTGCCGCGGCGCGGATGGGTGCTATGTCGCACGCTCGAGCAGGTCGAAAGCGCGCTTCGGCCGAAACCGGCTGAGCGCTACTTCGGCAGGCGTCGGCCGGCGCCGCCGCCGCGGCTTGTGTACTGGCCGACCGCAACCGGCGGCCTGCGTCAGCGTCGCGCGAAGCTCCGCACGCTCTCCGAGCGGCTGCTCGACTTCGTCTACGAGCGCGGCGGCATCACGCTCATCATCGACGAGGGCCTCTTCCTCACGAAGACGCTCGGCCAGTCCGAGCAGGTCGAGATGCTCTTGCACGAGGCCCGCTCGAGCGGCAGCCGGCTCGTGATCCTCTCGCAGCGGCCGTCCGGGTTGCCACTCTCCGCCTACAGCGCTCCGACGTTCCTGGTGATGTTCGCGACCAACGAGCCCGCCGACTTGAAGCGGCTCTCAGAGATCGGCGGCGGCCTCGATCCGAAACCGCTCCGCGCCGAGCTCCAGCTCCTGCCCATGTACGAGTTCGTGCTCGTCGCGCCCCGCACGAAGCCGGCGTGGGCGTTGCGCTCGAGCATCCCTCCGGAGTGAAGCTCGAGGCGCACCGGCGCGCGCTCGACCTGCTCGAGGAACACCCGGGTTGGTCGGACCGTCGCATCGCCCGCGCGGTCGGCGTCGCAGCCTCGACGGTCGGCCGCTGGCGATGGGCCGCCGGCCTCGAGCCGATGGTAAAGCGGGTGGGGCGCCGCCGCCGGCGACGGCGGCTCGTGCGCTAGCGCTCACGCCCGCCCGGCTCCTATCCTG
>Ga0070741_10011722_pt1 | contig 16094 bp, 16 predicted proteins | sample Coa_R1_4_FD_66440 | JGI IMG/M metagenome (GOLD analysis project Ga0070741, IMG submission 66440) | Surface soil microbial communities from Centralia Pennsylvania, which are recovering from an underground coalmine fire - Coalmine... | ecosystem: Environmental > Terrestrial > Soil > Unclassified ...
CTGCCACCAACGTTACCAAGCCCGCCACCCTGGAAACCGGAGCCACCGTCAACGTCCCCCTGTTCGTCAACCCCGGCGACCGCATCCGCGTTGACACCCGCACAGGCCAGTACGTCGAGCGCGCAAAGTAAAACAAGAACCTGCAATCAGCCACCAGAGAAACGAGCAAAAATCCAGCAAGCCATGCACGGCTTGCTGGATTTTTGCTCGTTTTCATTGCATTTTGTCTCTCTTTTGTCCTACAAGACGTGGTAGCTATGGGAAATCTCCCTTTCTCAACAAAAATGGATACATTATGTAGCAAGGAGATACGCTATGTCGCAAGGACAATCACAATTTCCACCGCAGCATCAGCAGCAACAGCCTGGACGCCAATCACAGATGAACCCGCAGCCGCAAGAGCAGCGGCCTGAATATCGTGGCAGTGGCAAATTGCAAGGCAAAATTGCTATCATTACCGGGGGTGATAGTGGGATTGGTCGGGCTGTTGCCATTGCATTTGCCCAGGAAGGCGCTGATGTCGCCGTTGTCTATCTCAATGAGCATGAAGACGCACAGAAGACGAAACAACAGGTCGAGCAGCAGGGACGCCGTTGCATTACCATCTCAGGGGATGTAGGCAGTGAGAGTTTCTGTCAGCAAGCTGTTCAGCAAACAGTACAAACATTTGGGCGACTCGACATCCTGGTAAATAATGCCGGTGAGCAACATCCTCAACAAAGCATCGAGCAGATTAGCGAAGAGCAACTTGTGCGTACCTTCCGCACGAACATCTTTGCGCAATTTTTCATGACCAAGGCAGCCTTGAAACATCTCGATACCGGTAGTGCAATTGTCAACACTACTTCGGTTACTGCCTATCAAGGAGCGCCCTCGTTGCTTGATTACTCGGCTACCAAAGGAGCCATTGTCGCCTTCACACGCTCATTATCCAAAGGTCTTGCCGAAAAAGGTATTCGTGTCAACGCCGTAGCGCCAGGGCCGATCTGGACGCCATTGATCCCCGCTACGTTCCCCCCTGAGGCAGTGCAGAAATTTGGCTCTGACGTTCCCTTAAAGCGTGCTGGTCAACCCGATGAGGTCGCACCCTGTTACGTCTTTTTAGCTTCGAGTGATTCATCATATATGACCGGTCAGGTGCTCCATCCCAATGGGGGAACTGTCGTCAACGGCTAGTCTATCCGCCAGGAACATACCAAAACTGCACGAAATCATCTTCACGAGTGACTTCGTGCAGTTTTGGTATGTTTTTATCGGTGCTGGCTATTCAAATTGCTCAATAATGTCCAAAGGTGCGGTCCAAATACTAGCAAACCAATCATCACTGCCAGGATAGCACTGAGCAACACCGCGCCTGCCGCAACATCTTTCGCTATCTTTGCCAGGGGATGATACTCAGGTGATGCCAGATCAATGCACAACTCCATCACCGTATTAAACATTTCCGCAATAAAGACGCCTGTAATTGCCACGAACACAATTGCAAACTCAACGGGTGAAATGTGCAGCGCCAGCCCCATAATCACCACGAGTATAGCAGCGCCAGCATGTACGCGAGCATTGCGCTGGCTGCGCAGAGCATACCAGAGCCCATTAAATGCATAACCAAAGCCAGCAATAAATTTCTTCCACTCGCTGCTTTTCTGTGCTGGAGGCAAGGGGGGCTGGCTCATCCTCTCGCTACGCCTTTTGCTCAATTGCTTGCAGCACCGTTAGCTGAATCTGTACCATTGCCTGGTAGCCTGCCTCTGTATGATCGTCGTAGCCAACAAGATGCAGAACTCCATGCGAGAGTAGATACTGCAGTTCCTTACGAACGTCATGCCCTGCTTCATTTGCCTGCCGTGCAATAGTGGGCCACGACATCACGATATCGCCCAGATTTGTTACCATGCCCGGTGGATTGACAAAGGCGGGGGTCTGCTGCCCGCCTTCCTGCGTCTCGTCTTCCTTTGGTTGCCAGAGTTGCTCTGCTGGTGCCTGGACCAGGGGTTGTTCAAGTAGGGGGAATGAGAGAACATCGGTAGGTTTATCCTGCTCGCGATACTGTTTGTTCATGTCGCGTATCCCGGCGTCATCGGTAATCAGCAAGGTTACCATGACCGGCTGCGTTATCCCTGCCTCTTGCAGTGTGCGTGCCACGACGCCATCGAGATCGATTGACGAGACTAATTGTTCGATCTGCGCATTTTGTTGGTCTGTCCCAACACTCACATAAAGTTCTATCAGCGGGTGTTCTTGCATAGATGTTGCCTCAATAGCGAAATATACATCAGGTGCAGGCCAAAATATGTCTTTCTATCAAATAACTGCAAGGGGCACTCCTCCCTTGAACAACGTTGCGGGTAGCCCGCAGGTAGAACATTCGGAGATAGTGCCCCTTAGCATCCTGCTTGTTTGTAGGTCCCTGCTGGTTAACCTTTGCGTGCAGTCTTGCGCCGTCGGGCTGCTTCTTTTCTTTTGCGTTTAACGCTCGGCTTCTCGTAATGCTCTCGACGGCGGGCTTCCGCGAGAATACCGTCCTGCTGAATCTTACGATTAAAGCGCTTGAGCGCCGTCTCGAACGATTCATTCTCGCCGACTTTGACTTCCGACAACAGTTTCCCCCCTCTCATGGTCTGATTTTCGAGGTAAGCAAGATGGCAATAGGACTTGTACACCCTACGTACTTCGTGGACCTGCCCAAGAATTATAGTGTAGCCGTTTCAGCATGTCAAGGTGTACAAAACTATGTGCGTTTTATTTTTTTGCCACAGCTTTTCTGCCAAATGCAATAAGAAAGACGACGAAGCCGATCACCAGCAGACTCAACAGGGTGATCGTGCGATCCAGCAAAATAGCTGCTGCCGTCAGGCTACCCACATTTGCCCCGTGATAGAAGAGGGCAATCATCCCCCCCATACCAACTTCAACCAACCCTACACCGCCGCCTGTGGCTGGAATGGCTGTCAACAATGCCTCTCCCAATCCAATAAAGATTGCTGCCGTCAGAATATGTACAAAATCGCCTGAAATCAGATTGAGCGCGAGTGCGATAAAAAAGAAGCGCAGCGCTTCACACGACCATACACCAACCGTTAAACCAGTCAGCACTGGTAAACGTCGGAAGGAACCAAGCGTTCCCTCCTGGAAGTGGTAATAATAGCCGCGGAAGCGCAGCGGAATCAATCTGGCAATCTGCTCGCGTGCCATTCGCAGCACAAACAGTCCCGCAATGCCTGCAACTACCAGGCCGAGCAGCAATTCCATGCTCAGCCTCAATTGCGGGGGCAAGTTTTCATGGAGGCTAATGATCAATGCTGGAATGAAAAGCAGCAGCAAGACGATGAGATCAAGCAGGCGTTCCGCTAGCACCGTGCCAAAGCTCCGCGTGGTAGAGACTCCTATTTCCTGCCGTAAAAGGTATGCGCGATAAAGGTCGCCCAGTTTAGCTGGAACAACCGTGTTGGCAAAAAATGAGATATAGATGATCTCTACCAACTTCCAGAACTTTGGCAACTCGATGCCGTTATCTTTCGTATAGCCTGCATTCTCCAGGAGGAGTCGCCAGCGCACCGCTCGTACACCAAAGGAGAGGTAGTAGATGCCAAACGCCGCCAGGAAAAAGAAAAGATTCGCGCTGCGTATGGCCGTCCAGGTCTTCAGTGGATCAATATTCGCCCGTTGCGCGAATATGACGAGCGCGACAATCACAATTGCCAATGGGACAAGTGTACGCCAGTTCAAAAGTCGTTTGCCCAGCGCCAGTTGTTCGCGTGTAATCTCTACTTCTTCCTGTGGCTTGTCACTTTCCCCCAATTGCTTTGTGACTTGCCCTGACGTTTTCTCTTCGAGAACTTCAGAGAGACTGGTATCTACGGAAGAGGCACTGGTTTTTGTGGAATCGTCTTGAATCAAAATCTCCTCCACTATTGTAATCTACTCTAAACAACCTCCATATTGTTGACTTCGTGTGTTGTTACGTCCTCTAAACGTATCAGCAAGACCAGGAGTAACGAGAACAAGCTTGCCATGCTATGCACATAAAGGTCATCGACCAGATTATGTATACAGACAGCAAGTAGAGAAGCTAACAACCCTATTGCTAATGCTCGGTAGTTCGTCACCGTGCCCAGCAAGCTGAACCTTTTGTCTGCCTCTAAGGCAGTAGTTCCAGCTTCTGGCATAGTTCGTTGCTTCTTGATCTGTTGCTGGAGCTTGCTGATCGCCCGGAACGAGCGCCCTCCTGCCACAAACATTGCTAGCAGGAAGAGTAGCAATGCCACCAATCCAAACAACCCCGCTTCGGCGGCCGTATTGATGTAATAGTTATGAGCATGTCCTAAATCGTTCGTAAAGATCGTCACGAAGTAGTCGTGGTAAGCAGCTGGATAGTTTCCGATACCCACCCCCAAAAATGGGTGGCTCACAAACATACGAATGCCTGCGATCCAGTGGGCTATACGCTCGGCAGTTGCAAAGTCCTGCGTACTGGGCGCGGCAAGGGAAATATTGGTCAGACCGAGTATTCTCATCAGTGGCTCAAGGTAGTGATCAGGAATTACGCCTGCGCAGTAGGCTCCAATAGCTCCCAGCGCGGCGACACCTCCGATTGCTATCAGTTTACGCAGACGGGGGAAGCCCACCGTCACAACGAAAATGATGGCAACGCTAAAAGCTACGAAGCCTCCTTTGGACTGTGTAAGCCATATCGGTGCTACGACCAGCGGGGCCAGTACAACCGTCGTAAGACCCGCCAGAATCCGTGTTTTCCAGTTTCCTCCCAGCAGCATCAATGCTATAGCAACCATCAGGGTCATGTTGATATAGCCCGCGTAGGGATTGGGCTGGGCAAAGGTGCCATAAACGCGCAGTGAGGCGTCACGTATGAACGATTGTGGTCCGATATTGAAAAAATATTGCACATATCCCATTACCGCCTGCGAGATGGCCGCCAGAAACATAATCGTGACAATCGTCCAGACCTGCCTCGGGTTCCGAATATACTGTGCTCCTACAAAGAGCACGATCAGCACTTCCAACCACTTCACGATCTCTTTGAGGCTTAATGTCATACTCGTCGTGACTGTTGTGGAGAGCATCATTGTGAAGAGCAGCACTATCATTGCGAGCGCAAGGTAAGGAGGGATGTTGAATCCTTCTCGGTCAAGTGGGCCTCCCGAGCTTCTTTGTTCGATGAGTGGTCGCAAAGTAAAGCTCATCAACCAGCTGGCTGCCAGTAAAATAACCAGGATGTCGGCGCTATTCAAGCTGAGTCCGCCAAGGTTGATTGTGTCCAACGATCCCCACGGCACTGCAATAGGCAGCAGATAGAGTGCTGCCACTGGACGTAAGGGAATCCAGACCACTACGATAAGGTAGAGCGGCAAACGTATATTCCAGTAGTTGGCCCCTTGAAGCCCCAACAGACAAAAAAGTGCGAAGGCTACACCGAGCAAACCTACAAGATTTGCTCCGGTTGCTTGTTCGCTTACTTTGATCAGGGTGTCTTTGAGCCACGATGCCTGAGCAATGCGCCCTACTCCACCTGAACCGGGACCAGGAGTATCTAACATTTTAGCCTGTTAATTTCTCTAGCCGATAGCTTCATGCTATCTGGCATGACAACTCCTTATGATACCGTAGATGTCTGGGCCAGACGCTTGCTAAACCACTCGATAGTGCGCCGTAGGCCATCTTCCATGCTGACCTTGCGCTGCCAACCCAGTACCTGCTGCGCTTTGCCGGTATTTGGCCGACGCCGTTCGGGATCATCTACGCGGCTGGCTTCAAACTCGATGCTTGAAGAGGAGCCGCAGAGCTTAATGATCATCTGTGCATATTCAAGCACCGTATGTTCTTCTGTGCTGCCCAGGTTAAATACTTCACCTGTCGTATTTGGCTTGAACATCGCCAGCATGAGTCCCTCGACCAGGTCGCTTACATAGCAAATGCTGCGTGTGATGCTGCCATCACCATAAATAGTCAGGGGCGCATTTTTCAATGATTGCGTGATAAAGTTGGGGATCATGCGACCGTCGTCGATCTGGCTGTTAGGACCATAAGTATTGAAGATACGTACGATACGGACATTGGTCATATATTGCCGGTAATACTCCATCACCAGTGTTTCGCCGAGACGTTTGCTTTCATCATAACAGGCTCGTGGCCCAATGGGATTGACATTGCCCCAATAGTCTTCTGTCTGTGGATGCACCAGGGGATCGCCATAGATCTCGGATGTTGAGGAGACCAGGAATCTGGCGTGTTGTTTGCGTGCTATCTCCAGCATGCGATATGTTCCCTGACTGTTTACCAGAATCGTTTCAATTGGATGTTCCATATACCCAACTGGGCTCGCCGGGCTTGCCAGGTGAAAAATAGCCTCGGCCTCACAGTCGAATGGTTGTGTGATATCGTGCTCTACAAACGTAAAGCGGGGATGCCGACGCAGTTCTTCAATATTCCGTGTAGAGCCTGTGAGAAGATTATCGACACATAATACGCTATGCCCTTCTTCGAGTAAGCGGGCACAAAGATTGGAGCCAATAAAACCTGCTCCCCCGGTTACCACTGTTTTCAATGAATAAAACCTCCAGAAGTAAATATTGCTCTTGAATATATGGCTAACTTTATCATACCTTAATGGCTAGACGATTTGAACTCTTGAAGGTAACGCAAGCAAACTATGTAGCCAAACTGACAAAAGATTGACAGGAGTATTTGCTGATGGCTCTTATCCTTTCTCGTTCCGCTGTACACCGTTGCTTGAGCATGGTTGATGCCATTGCGGCTATGCGTATTGCATTTAGTGCTCTCACGAGTGGTCAGGCCACGATGCCACAACGCCTATCGGTAGATCTCCCGCAGCAAAGTCTTGCGTTCTTGATGCCTTCTCTATTACAGACGCGCGAACGCCACGCTTTCGGCCTTAAATTAGTAACGATTGTCCCACAAAATCCGTTTCGCCAGTTACCTCTTCTGTATGCCTCTGTTCTTTTGCTCGATGCCACTACCGGGAAAACGCTGGCAATATTAGAGGGAGGATGGTTGACGGCTATGCGTACAGGAGCGGTCTCAGGTCTGGCAACTGACCTGCTTGCTCGCCCTGATGCTGATATCCTGGCGCTATTCGGCGCGGGTGCTCAGGCTCCAACTCAAGCGCTTGCCATCCATACTGTGCGCCCACTACGTGAAATACGCGTTGTTAACCGTGACGATGAACATTATCTCACTCTCGTTGCCACCTTACAAGATCTGTTGGGAGTTGATTGCCCTCCCATCCATCGTGCTCATTCAGCTGCTGAAGCGCTTGCGGGAGCGTCCCTTGTTGCCTGTGCAACTTCTGCCACGTCCCCACTCTTTCAGTGGCGCGACGTATCTCCCGGCACACATATCAACGCTATCGGAGCGTTTACCCCATCTATGTGCGAGGTGGATCAAGAGACGCTGGCATATGCACGCATTGTCGTCGACCAGCGTGAGGCTGCTCTGGCCGAAGCCGGTGACCTCTTGCAGGCCCTGGCAGCCGGGCGTATTCATGGCCCCGAGACATGGACCGAGTTAGGCGATCTTGTTACGGGCAAGCAAGCCGCTCGTCAGACCGAGGAAGAGGTCACTTTCTTCAAATCCGTCGGTTTAGCCGTACAGGATGTAGCCGTAGCGCAGCACGTCTATGCCAGGGCTCGCGAACTGCAAATCGGCATCGAAGTGGACGTATAATCTGTCACTCCTCGTCCAATGAAAAAGGCAGGCTCGCACAATATTAACCAAGCAAGACTGCGCTGAGTAGGATAATCGATCCCACGATGCGTGTAACATCTCCTACGTGATCAAGCAGGTCCATATTGGCGTAAGCGTACTTGGGCAAAATTACCAGATAACCACTACTCAGCAATAGAAATGCTCCTGCCATCAGCAGGCTAAAGCGCGTTTCTTTGCTAAAGAAGGCGCTTACATAATAAAAGAAAATGATAAAGCATATGATTCCCCGTGAACCGCTCAAAAGGGTTTTCGTTAATGCCGGATCTGGAAACTCAGCCGGTAATACAGGTGATAGGAATAAGAGAAGCAGGATCAATAACGAGATAATAACGTGCCAGGTGGTCAGCCGACGTAAATAGTCGTTGGAATTACGCATCAAGCTAAGTAAGATAAATAAAAAGCTCACTGTTTGCCCAATGTAGTTGAACCAGTCTACGTTCAAGCTGATAGCCGTAACATTATCTCCCAGAAAGCCTGCGATAGCTGTTAATGCGATCACAGCCATTGACAGTCCCAGTATGAACAAGCGACGGCTGCGCGACTGCACATACAGGTAAAATCCTCGTAGCGAGATAAATAAAGAAATCACAAATAAGGTCAATGAGAGTACATTTGCAATAATAAGATTGCTGTCCACGTTGTCGAATTCTCCTTTTGGCCGAATGCCCTGGATTATGCACTAAAGCTTGCCTGGCAACTGAGCGTTATTGATAATTTGTCCATTGCGGGTAGCAAGTTGGATACGCTGCTGCGTGAGCAAGTACTGTAGTGCTGGATAAACATCTTTTAAACTGGTATTGAGATCACGACAGATCTCGGCAAGGTTTTTGTGTCCATCTATGGTTGCATACAAGCGACGGGCCTGCTTGTCGGGAATGGCAACAGAGCCAGCAAATGGGTTGTTTGATTTCATCAATGCTGCATCTTCAAGCGGATAAGGAATGAGTTCCGAAAAATTGAATTGACCCGCTTGTTGTGCTGCTTGCTGAACTGCTTGCGCCTGCGTATAGGATGATCCATCGACACTGTTGCTAGCTGGAAGGAGCAAACCATGCTTTCCTGCAATTGGTATAGCCTGTTCCAGGATGAGGTTGATTGCTGCCAATACATCTGCTGACAGAGGCTGCCGTGTCAAAAGCAGTACAATGATTGTCAGCGGTGTCGGGATTTCCTGGGCCGTGGAGGATTGCTGTGCAGGCGGAAGACGTGCAGGATTTCTGAGGAAATAGCCACTGCAATAGTTGAGTCCATAACGCATGAGTAGCGTGCCCTGGTGTGTTGAGAATAGGTAATCTACCCTCTGAAATAGCTGTGGATGTTGCTCATTGAAAACGTATTCTATTGTTGCGCCAACTTGCTGATTAGCGACAACTGTGGATGGCAAAGTGTTATCCTGGCGAGCCATAGCTCGTAGCTGTAAAATATATTGTCCTGTCGTTTGAGCCTGTTGCGCCCATAATTGGGTAACCTGGATGTCGAATGCTTGCATGATTACCCGGACTATCCACAAGAACAGTTCATCAATGTGGCGCATAGTCGTTGCCGCTCTATACAATTGGGCCGTGATAATCAGTTGCTTTCTACCCACACTGGCCTGGGAAAAGTTACTATCGCTTCCATGATTATTCATTCCACGACCTCTTTTCTTTTCCTCGTAGACCAGTTCGCGTCGCTGTATTGTCCCTGCATGGTGTTTCTGCCTATTTGATCCCGCAAATAGCCTGACTTATGGTATAGCCCTGGATTTACCTCATGCTCGTCCTGAACTACTCTCAAATATATGTTTTAGAGATCCATGCTCTACTAGAACAGCATGTGTCAATTCAAGATGCTCATAAATAACACGAACATTCTTAAAAAGTGTACCAAGGCCTCCTTTGAGTAAATTTTTAGTAGAGCTTGTGGGTTTAATGTTATTAACATCTTACCAGAATTTTGTTAACATTAAAATAATACCACGTTACTATAGTAATCAATGCCATCACCATAATTACCTAAAAACTTGTGCATATATTCCCAGAATGCTATAAGATAGGCACCTCTGATCTCAACTTATGATCAAGACTCGTGCTGTAAGGAGATTTGCATGTCGGAAAAACCTATCCTATTTCGTAAGTGGACATTAAAGTGGATATTACGAGTAGGAGTGCTTGCTCTGGTACTTGCGAGCGCAGTAGTAGGGCTGGTGCTTAAAGGAAATCTGGGAAGCGTACATGCCAGTGGCGCTTCTGCAAAGTATACCTTTATCGTCTTTCTAGATGGTGGGCGTCCAGAACTCTACAATTCTACCAATGCCCCGTTTATTAATAGCTTGAAGACAAGTGGTGCTAATTATACCTCCGCTCAAGCTCAGGTACCAGCTGATTCTGTCACCAATATTATGGGAGCGGTTACGGGAACCGATGCTACTCATCACGGCTTCCTCTATGAGACTTTTTGGGATCGTCAGTATAATCATCTCATAGAGTTAGATGAAACTCCTGTATTACCTCCTGGTATCAATGAAGACCGTAATGTGGGACGCGCATGTACTCTATTTCAGTCCGCGAAGGCTGCCGGTCTGACAACTGCCTTTATTTCTAAGTATCCTGCCTATGATATCTTGGATGGCCCGAGTTCTTGCTCTGTCTACAGTGGTTCAGGCGTAGATAATCTGCAAACTCCCACTTTTCAGGATTTCCTTAACAATGGTGGTACACCGTCTGCCTATGATCAAATGAACTTTGATACGATACGTTCCGAGATCCTGTCGAGCAATCGCCCCAATCTCTTTGGTCTATACGCTGTTGCTCCTAATACTATCATGAAACAGTACGGGATCAACTCTTCTCAGACCGCTGCTATCATCAATTTTGAGGATAATCAAATCAGGCAAACGGTTGAGGTGCTCAAACAAGCTGGCATCTATAATCAGACCGATATTATCATCACGAACGATCATGGCAATACCGCTATCAATACCACTATTCCTGACAGTGGCCCTGGTAGCATCGATCAATTTCTCAATGATAACGGCATTCCTACCGTACAGACGACTGCCGATCGTGTGGCCTTGGTCTGGCTCAAGAATCCTCTGCAAACGCCGCAAGCTTATGCTTTGTTGAGTACTTCAGCCAATAAGGCCAAATTCGGTATTCAGGGTATTACGCTTGGTCCCGCTATGGCACAATACATGGCGGTACCTGCTAATCGTACACCTGACCTGTCCATCTGGCCGACCGATGGCTCGAATGGTACGCCGGCAGTGGTCTATGCTGGTTCACCTGGCAAATTGGCCGAACATGGTGGTCGTGGCGCATCGGATCAAAACATTATGTTGGTGTTGGAAGGGCCTGGTATTCCAGCCGGTTATACGTATAGGGGCCATGTCTGGGAAATGCAGATAGGCCCAACCATAGCAAGAACGATGGGCTTGCAATTACCAAATGCAACTTTTAGTGCATTACCAGGCTGTTAATTACCTCGTTATAATGTACCCGCGCTGCAAGCGCGGTTTATGCGGAATTTTCTCTTTCTTCCCATTTTGCCCTTCGGGCAAAATGGGAAGAAAGAGAAAAACTACTTCCTATCTCTTTCTCCGCCGATATTTCCAGCGTCTGTAGAGTACCTCATCGCCCCAACTAAGAAATCCGCTCGTTGTCAGTCCATGCACGATAACAACTGCCAGCAAAGAGCGTGGGCTCGGCTGGAGGAGATACACCAGGCTAAAGACCAGCCCTGCCAGTCCCACACCTCCAACGCTGCGCCAGCTCCATTTGCCCAGACGGTGGTAGAGGGTATAGGCCGCTGTACTTACCAGCCAGCCCCAGCCCAGCCAACCTGTCCACTGTGTCACAGCCGCTAACAGGAAGCCGCGAAAGAACAACTCTTCGACTGGTGCATTGATGAACAGGTAGAAGAATCCCTGAAAAAAGTGATCGCTGAGTGTAGGCCAGCGAAACCAGGGACCCACAATATACATACGGTAGAACGCGGCGAATGCTGCCATGATGAAACCTACTATCAGGCCGATCGCGACCTGTTGTGGTACATCATGAAGCGTTAATCCCAGGAACGACAGTGGCAAATGAAAAATGGCGATGTAGATAAATGGCGCAACCCCCATCGGGAGAATGCGCATCAAGATGTCTGGCCACATCCAGCGCCACGTATCCACAACCGTCGAGCGCACAACCTGCGGAGCTTTAGCCGATTCTTCAGATTTCGCTGATGACACGCGTGTACCCCTTCTGGGCAGAAATGTATCCTTTGCTTGAGTCGTAGACATTGATCACACTTGCTTCCTGTTAAATGTCGGTAATATTATGTTAAGCAAGTGTAATCAATTTAACACTACTTGTCCAGGGTTTGTTACTGTTCTATTTTCCGTAACTGCTTCAACCCGTCTTCAACCTCTTCTCGCGAGAAATTTCCTGCCAGTAAATCCGCATCACTTTTTGCCAGCAACCTCGCATAAAAGGCGCGTCCCAGCTCGATCAACCCTACATTATCAGGCTGAACCTCAAGTAGCTCAAACAATATATCTTCAGCCTGACCATATTCGCCAAGGCGCTCGTAGTAGCCAACGAGCCTGCTTTTTATATACTCCGGCAACTCATAATCTTCGAGTGCAGCGAGTAATTCTTCCACATCGCCATAAAAATCGGAGTCGCTTTCTATTGGTTCCCGTTGCAGTGCTTCCAGATACAGGCAAAGGGCCTTGAGATAGCGATAATATCTTTCGTTGTCCTTACCTTGCTCTTCGTAAATTTCGCCTTCAGCCTTGAGCATAGCTGCAATCCACAGACAAGCTTCAACATTCAGCGTTCCCAACGGTGAAAGCATCTGGAGCAGTGTTTCTTCAGAAATGGAGTTAATAAACCTGGAAGTTAATCCTACTGTTTTGAGCAAAAGATCATCGATATAAATGAGGGCCTCTTCATATTTGTTAAACTTACGCAATCCCAAAATGAGTGCTAGTTCTCTCCCAATCCGCTCCGCCAGCCGCAGAATATAGTCCTTATTAATCATAGCGCCCTCTCTCATCAGATCTATACGCATTTTGTTGATGAACAATCAGTTAAGGCTTCGCCTTAACTGATTGTTCATCAACAAAATGCGTATATTATCTTCCTATGATAGCAGTGCAATAGCCTGTTCAATGCGCTGCAAGCTCACTTCGCGTCCCAGCACCTCCATCATCTGGAAAAGAGGAGGCGTTGCCGTGCGCCCGCTGACTGCAGTACGCACCGAGCCAAACATTTGCCCGGCTTTCAATCCCAGCCTGGCCGTCAACTCTCTCATAGCTGTCTCCATGCTGCTATGCTCCCACGACTCCAGGCTGGCCAGCAAATCGCGTGCCTGTATCAACGCATCGCGTGTACGCGGCGCATCCATCCCTTTTTGAATAAGCAGCGTCGTATCATACGTTATCTCTTTTTCATAGAAGAACGAGACCATATATGCAGCTTCACCCAGCGTCTTCAAGCGTTCCTGCTCCAGTTGCAGCACGCGCGCTGTATAGTCGCGATCGAGTGGTCGTTGTATGCTATCTGGCAATCCGCCTTCCGCCTCTGGTCGCTCCAGATAGGGCAGTGTGCGCTCGACCAGTTCCTCCAGCGAGAGCCGGCGAATATAGATGCCATTCATCCACAAAAGCTTCTCTGGATCATAGATGCCCGAAGAGATACCTATGCGCTCCAGCGTAAATGCCTGGATCAACTCGTCCTTGCTGAAAATCTCCGTCTTATCATCATACGACCAGCCCAGCAGCGCCAGGAAGTTGAACACGGCCTCGGGTAGATATCCCTGCTTCTTATAGTCAGACCAGGATGGGGCATTCCGTCGTTTGCTCAGCTTCTTTTTATCCTTGCCCAGAACGTTTGGCAGGTGATAGAAGAGTGGTGGTTCCCAGCCCAGCGCCTTATAAATCTGCACATGGCGTGGTGCGCTGGAGATCCATTCCTCGCCGCGCAATACATGTGTGATGCCCATCAAATGGTCATCAACCAGGTGCGCGAGGTGATACAGAGCCAGTCCATCCGATTTGATAATCACCATATCATCCAGGTCGGTGTTATGAAAAACCATATCGCCATGCAACTGGTCATGCACCACCGTCTCGCCCTTAAGCGGCATCGCAAAGCGTATCGTCCAGGACAACCCTGCTGCCTCATTTGCCGCTCGCTCCTCAGCAGTCAGATAGCGGCAGCGGCGATCATAACGTGGCGGCAGCTTTTTCGCCTCCTGCTCCTTGCGCATCTGGTCAAGTCGCTCCGGGGTGCAGTAGCAACGATAAGCATGACCCGTCTCAATCAGCTGATTTGCATAATGCTGATAAATGGCCTTCCGCTGCAACTGGTGATAGGGACCATAAGGACCACCGACGACGGGACCTTCATCGTAATCCATTCCCAACCACTCGATACCGTGAATAAAATCGTCAACCGCGCCTTCTACTGTGCGTGCTACGTCGGTATCTTCGATGCGCAGGATAAATTGCCCTCCACTATGACGTGCAAAGAGCCAGCTAAAAAGTGCCGTACGGAATGCCCCAATATGCAAAAGTCCTGTCGGGCTGGGAGCAAAACGCAGGCGTGGAGGGTGCTTTTCCAATCTAGTTGGTAGCTCCTCTACACGGTTGTCGATTTGTGTCATCAGTTTTTCTCTCTCCTTCTGCTTCTTTACTACATGGCGTGCCTTATTGTAGCATAGTAGTAGTCTCACTGAATAGCACGCATTGTGGTAAGCATTGAGGCACACTTTTTGAAACAACAAACTTATTATGATCAATTCCTATAAAATGAAAGGGTAAAATATGAAACAGGGGCCACAGATGAATAATTCTGACGAAATCGATGAGCATGATTTACCTACAGAACCATTGCCCGAGGTTCCTGATTTCGCCTCTCCTGCTGAGGCAACTGTTCCTGTGCCTCAACCGCATGGATCACCCTTTCCACAACAGCGGGTTCAGGGACAACAGCCACCCTATCCACAATACCCGCAGTATCCCTATGTACCACCGGTACCAGGCGAGCAGACAGATAGCGGCACGCAACCTGTGAGGGGCAGTTCTCTTGCTTATCCCACCCTACTTCCCCTGGTTCTGCGCGGCTTGTTACTGCGCATCCCCATCCCCCTGTGTGTCGGGTTATTCTTTGTCTTCGTACAATTGCTCTTGCTTGTGCGCTTTATCCTGAGAATGATCAACCTACCGGCTGATGGAGCGTGGGTTGGTGCAATTTATGCAATAAGCAGCGTATTTGTGCTCCCCTTCGCTGCGTTCTTTCCACAAGTGACTCTATCTTTCACCACCATTGAAGTCTATACGCTGCTGGCAATTCTGATCTATGGTCTAATCTCGCGCCTCCTGGTGCGCCTGCTGAAGCTAGTTTTTAAACCCCAAACCGCGTCGCAACTATATGCACCTTCAGCTTCAGCACAACGTACCCGTCCCTAAGGTACCTGCCGGTTTGGGAGAGGCTATATCTAGTCTTTCCCAAACTCGTCTAGTACATCCAGGCTATTAATAAAGTCGCGATATGCTTCCAGATTATCTTCTTCCTTCTCTTCCTCCTGTTTTTGTTCTTTCAATATATGTGGTTGTGGTTCTTCGCTTTCTGCGGGGGCAACTCCTGCACGTTCCAGTACACTCTCTTCTACGTAAATAGGCGTCTTGGCTCGTACAGCTAAAGCGATAGCATCGCTGGGACGTGAATCAACTTCAACATGCCTGCCTGCTACATCCAGAATCAGACGGGCATAAAAAATGTCATCGATCAAGTCCGAGATTACGACGCTTACTAATTTTGCCCCTAGCTCGGCTATCACGTTCTTGAGCAAGTCATGTGTGAGTGGTCGGGGCGATGTTGTTCCTTGAAGTTCGACGGCAATAGCATATGCCTCTGCATGCGCTATCCAGATAAAGAGGTAGCGCTCTTGCTTCGTAGCTTTCAAGATGACCACTCGCTGTTGCGTAGCCAGGTTTATTCGCACGCTCTCAACTGTCATCTCTACCATAGTTTTTCTGACTCTCTCTTTCGTGCCGATGTCCGTCGAAAATCTGATGCCACTATTGTACACCTATCCGAGTATCGGGCGCAAATCATCAATGGATGTTTGCCTTACTCTGGCATGCCCAATGCGCCTTCCCTCCCAGGAGTATAGCAAAAATGAGTAGTTTCTTCCAGATTTTTATTATAAAGTACATGAGGTAATCGTGCGAAAAAATATTCGGAAATTTCGTTCGATAAAAGACTTGTGTTGACTGTACTATTATGGTATGATTGCCTTGAATAGCCGTTCTAGTTTTGGGTGGTGTGGAAATTGTATGCAACCGTCTTGAGAAAGGCAGGGAAACATTTTATGTC
>Ga0070741_10011723_pt1 | contig 16090 bp, 22 predicted proteins | sample Coa_R1_4_FD_66440 | JGI IMG/M metagenome (GOLD analysis project Ga0070741, IMG submission 66440) | Surface soil microbial communities from Centralia Pennsylvania, which are recovering from an underground coalmine fire - Coalmine... | ecosystem: Environmental > Terrestrial > Soil > Unclassified ...
GATTCCGATCAGAATTGTCCGGATTCCTTGTAGGGGGCCGAAGTCGCCGCCGAAGGCGGCGACGGAGCGCCCCCTAAGGGCAATTCTGATCGGAATCCGCGGTCGCCGGGGGTCCGAAGGCCCCCCCGCCACCGCTGCAAGAAAAAGAGACAACCAGCAGCAACGTCGTCCATCGCGTCGCGGAGGCGAGCGCAGCGAGCCTACGCGCCGATGGTCTTCCTCAGCTCCGCCACCGTCTCGGTCATCATGTTGAGGATGCTCCGGAGGTGGGGGATGAAGTCGTTGATGTGCGCGGTGGTGACGGCGCCCTGCGCGCTGGGCTCGATGAGGCCCTCCTGCTCCAGGATGCGCAGCGAGTAACGGACCTTGTGCTGGGGGTGGCCGGTGATCTCGCTCAAGCGGATAATCCCGATGGGCTCGTGGTCCTTGACCGCCTTGAGGATCTCCACGTGGCGCTGGAGGAGCTCCAGCTCAAGCTCCATCTTGCCGGTGAGTCCGCTTTCTGCGTTTTCCAGGGGCGCGCGCTCCTCCATGCTACTCACCATGCTACAGGTTGAATGCGCCGGGGAGCCGGTGGTCCTGCTTAAAGCATACGGTAGGACGGGGCGACGTCAGGAAGGCGTCGGCGCGTAGATGCCCACGAGGAGCTCAAGGAAGTCGAACGCGAAGTGCGCCGCGATGGGGCCCCACAGGCTGCCGGTGCGCTGGCGCATGACGCCCAGCGCGAGGCCCAGGGAGAAGGTGACGACGACCTCCAGCGCGTTCACGTAGGAGAGGTGCGCGAGGGAGAAGAGGACCGCCTGGGCGAGGACGCCGATGCGCGGCTGGAGGAAGCCGCGGAAGAAGATCTCCTCGCTGAACGCCGCGCCCAGCGCGACCGCCAGCGCGCCGCCCGCGCTGAGGCTCTTGGCGATGGCCAGCGCGCGGTCGTTCTCGGGGACGTTGAAGGGCAGGTGCGTGAGCGCGGCGCTCAGGGCCAGGAGCGCGGCGAGGAAGCCCGCGGCGAGGAGGACGCCCGCGACGAGCTGCCGGCGCGCGCCGTCCAATTCCAGGCCCAGCGCGCGGAAGGCGCCAACGGGGCCGCGGCTGCCCACGAAGGACACGTACAGCAGGATGGGCAGCACGAGGACCGCGACGTTGAGCGCGACGCTGAAGAGGATGCCCCACGCGTCGACGGAGGGCTCGGGCGCGGCGGGGTTCGCCAGCGCACTCTCGATGGCGAGGATGCCGTCCGCGACGCCGAAGCCGAACACGTAGTAGATCGAGCCCGCAAGCAGCACGAGCGCGCCGACGTGGCCGGGGTCGCGCAGGTCCGCGCGGCTCACGCGCGAGAGGGCGCGCTGCATGAAGGTGGGCGCCAGGGCGAGGAGCGCGAGGAAGAGCACGAGCAGGCCCGTGCTCAGCACGAGGTAGGCCGTCCCCCAGACGTAGCCCGTTCCCTGGGCTCCAAGCACGATGGGGGTCAGCAGGGCGGCGACGAGGAGCGCGGCGAGGCCCGCGAGGAGGCGCGCGCCCGGAGCGTACTCCTCGGCCATCGGCACGGCGAGGCGCGCCTCCAAGATGAGCGTTGCGAGAAGGGGCTGAAGAAGAGGGGGCCGGCCCGCGGTGCGGTCCGCGGGCCGGGGATGCACAGGCTCGGCGCCCGATCAGCCAGTGTAGGGGCCGGGAGCGATGTCGTTGTTGTTGCACGGCGAGACGCTGTCCTCGCAGTAGTACGGCGCCGTGCTGCCCTCGACGTCGTTCACCACGAAGTTGCGGGTGAGCGGGTCGTGGGGCGTCGCGAAGCCGTAGTAGAGGTCCACGTTGGCCGTCGCGTGGCACTGGTAGCCCTGGTAGCTGCCGTCCGGGCTCGCGTGGGGGTTGCCGTCGGGGCACGCCGCGGAGCCGCCGTGGTTGCCCTTGCCGTCGTACGTCGTCACCGGGTACGGGCTGGCCGGGTTGTAGTCGTGGCTGTTGCCCTCCAGGTTGTCGTCGCCGCTGGGGCAGGGCCACTCGCTGGTGTTGGGGTCGCAGCCCGAGACGTCCGCCGCGCGGTCCGCGGAGCCCGCGTTGTGGTCCTTGGGGGTCCCGCGCTGCGTGAGGTCGTCCAGGAAGGCGAAGAGCACCGCGTTGTACTGGATCGCGTTGCCGCCCGTGGTGGGGTAGTCGCGGCTGCCGCCGGTGCCGGGCGCGCAGAGCGGGGTGTGGGTGAAGCGGCCCTCGCCGGTGCCGGTGTCGTTGTAGACCGGGTCCTCGCCGGTGGCGTCCACGACGGGGAGGACGTCCACGCCGCCGCACGGGCTGTCCGTGTAGGGCGCGCAGTTGCTCGACCCGTCGTCCTCCAGGCCCATGTTGGCCTGGTTGTTGAGGATGCCGACGCCCCAGATCGTCTCGCCGGCCACGACGCCCTTGTCGATGGTCCACGAGTTGTCGTTGGGGTCGGTCACGAAGTAGGACTCGACGTAGTTGGGCGCCGTGAAGGCCACCAGCGCCGCGTCGTTGCCGCCCAAGCTGGCGGGCCGCGGGTCCGCGTCGCCCTGGTTGACCATGAGCACCGCGCCGTTGCACGGGTAGCGGAAGGTGGCGCAGCCGTTGGAGGCGTCGGCGCCGTTGTTGCACTGGACGTCCGTGCTGGGGTCCACGAGGTACTGGTCGTTGAACCACAGGACGCCCGGGAAGCGGAACACCGTCTCGGACGCGGAGTACTCGCGCACGAGCACGGCCACCGCGGCCGCGAACTTCGTCTCGTTGGTCCGGGTGACGTTGGCCGCCTGGATGACGGTGAAGACCGTGTGGCCCTCCACCACCTGCTCTGGCGTCGGTGCCGCGACGTAGATGGTGGCCGCGGCGCCCACGGCGGGGGCGGCCAGCATGATCGCGAGCGCGATGATCCACTTTCGCATGATGCCTCAACCTCTCCAGGCCTGAGCCTGTGCGCCCGCGAAGTCCCAGTGGGAGACTATCAAGGGTCGGCTGTCACTCCCCTAGGTGAACAACCTGCAGCGACCTGGCTGCGCTCTCTAGAGACTATCTGTGAATTCCCTGGGGGGAGCGCATGACGGAAAGGACGCGTCGCGGGGGCATGGACCCGTTCGACAGGACGAGGCTTCCCGGGCACGTCATATTAGAAGATCGGCGCCCGGACGCGCTCCGCGCCCGCGAACCGCGCTTCAAACGCCCGCAGCGCCATGCGGAGGCCGTGGTGGCCGTCGACGAGCTGGGAAGCCCTGAGGTCTCCGTCGCGATCCGGATGCTCGAGGGCGAGGCGCTGAACATGCGCCGCTTCATCGCCGCCTGCCAATCCTCCCCCGCCCGCGCGCGCAAGGCCCTCTCCCGCCTGGAGGAGCTTGGGCTCGTCCGCGTCGAGCGCCTCGACCAGGGCGCGACGCAGGTGTCGCGCATCTCGCTCTCCCCCCTGGGCAAGGAGGTCGCGACGCACTTCGCCGCCGCGAGCGGGGCGATGGAGAAGGCGAAGAGGAAGAAGTGAGGACGATATCAGCAGGGCTGATATCAGAAGTGCGCAGATACGGATTTGAACCGTAGAACACCTAAGTGAATAGACTCTGAATCTATCGCCGTTGGCCAGGCTTGGCTATCTGCGCGGATGCGGCGGACCCGGCCGCAAGGCCAGGCCTCGGAGCACGGCAAGCTGCGCTCCATTCATAAACGTTCTCACGGGCTGGTGCTGTTCCATAGAGGGGGGACGGACTTCTCCCGTTTCATTCAGGGGGATGGCTGTGCGTCGTCGCGCACGACTCGCGCCTTCCGGATGACGGCCGCCCATCGTGACTCCGAGGGGGCCGCGCGGACGCCGACGCCCGCCGCTTCGGCAGGCGTGCGCCCGCCCAGCGCCATGTGGGGTCGGACGAGGTTGTAGAACGCGGCCTGCCCCTCCGTGAGCGGACCACTCGGCTTCTTGAGGCCGCGCGTCACCTTCTGCCGCTGCCGAACGGTCCCGTTCAGGCGCTCGACCTTGTTGTTGTGCGGAAACTTCTGCGGCTTGGAAATGTGAGTCTCGCGCGTGTGCTTCGCACCCCGAAGCTGCGAGCGGACGGCGTGAACGTAGGCCGGCAGCCCGTCCGTCACAATCTCGTCGGGCTTCTTGCCCGCGAGCACCGCCGCGTCGCGCATGACGCGCACGGCGCCCTTGTCGTTGCGCTGCGCCGTCACGCGGGACACGAGCAAGAAGCGCGTGTCGGCGTCCATGACGTGCCACAGGTATTCCAGCTTCCCCGAGAACTTCGTGAACACCTCGTCCGCGTGCCACTTGTCCCCGACCCACGGCTCCAGCGTGGCCGCGTACTCGTTGATGAGCGTGACGTAGCGCATGATCCACCGATAGACGGTCGCGTGCGCCACGCGCAGCCCGAAGAACTGGTTGAGCGTGTCCACGATTTGGCGGAGGCTGTTCCCCTTGAAGTGGAGGTCCAACGCGAGGCAGACGACCTTCGGCTCGCCCTTGAGGCGCGCGAAGCCCTCGTCGGGAACGAACTTGCGACCGCACGCGGGCGCGCGGCAGCGGTAAGATTGCTTCCCGCCCTTGGCGCCGTTCTTGACGACCTCCGCGCTCCCGCAATGCTTGCAAGTCACGAACTCGGGCAGCGCATCGTCGGGAAGGATCGCGCTGAAGCCGCGCGTCGCCTTGACCTTGCGCGGCTTCTTGGGCGCCATGCCCGGAAGCGTAACCTGGAGGCTGCGGTGGGCCGCCTCCGTGAACTTGGACGCGTGGATGTGCTTGCACTCCGCGCCCCGCTTCGCATGGTCCGGGCAGGTGCAGGTCCACCGCTCGGCCATGTCGTTGTGGCGGAAGCTCGTGACCGTGTAGCGGACGCCGGGCTGCGACTGGCTCGGGACGTGCCACTTGTTCTTCCCTTCCTGCTCGATGGCGTCACCCTTCGCCACGATGGCAAGACCGCGGACGGCGCGAGGATCGGAAGCCGATTCAACCAAGCGGACCCACTATGGAACCATAGTGATATGGAACCATATAGCCTTCCGAGCAACCCGAAAATGGTTCCATACCTTCAAGGCCGAATGGAACCATGCCGGCTTCTCGTGAAGCTCCGCAAGCAATACGCCTACACAGCCAACGGCAAGGACTACCACAAGTGGGCCGTGAACCTGCCCCCCGAGCATGTCGAGGCGTTGGGATGGGAGCACGGACAGGAGCTTGAGGCGGTCGTTCGGAAGGAGGGTATCCTTCTGCGACCGGCAAAAGCCGATGACTAAAGGGTGACCTGTGGCGGGCAGGCGACAGCCGGCGGGGGCGAGCGCCGGGTTCAGCACACTCTACCCTGAATCGTACAGGGGAAGCTTTATCCTGGATTCGCACTCCACCCTCTTGTTCCAAGGCCCCCGTTTCCGCGATACAAACCTCTAAGCGGGCTTGCTGACATGTGGAGTAACGGGGGTACGAGGCGGTGCTGATGCAAAGTCGAGGATTCTCATTCTCGGCTCTCGACGCTGAGAGCAAGTTGAGGGTGTTGGAGTCTATCGGGTATGGTACGGACGGCACGTTCGTTACCCGCCACGGCAAACCCTACCGCGATCAATACACGCACCAGCCAATCCGACTGACGGAAGTTATCGTTCTCCCCGGAAGCACGGTGGTTCTGAGCGACAACCCGATCAGCCTCGCGATGTACCTTGAGGACCACCCGGACGTTCAGATCGAATACTGAACTCGGGGGTGGCCGCCGTCATTCATGAACTGCCCCCAGAGCTTCTGAAACCCCTCCTGGAGGCAACTGCGGGAGCCGGGCTCAAGCTCACCGTCGAGCAGGCCAAGAAAGTCGGCGAGGCCATCAACAATCACTCCTTGGCTGGGATGGGCTCTCGCGACCACTGGGCGTTGGCGAAGGAAGCGGCGAAAGAACTGGCGAAGGCTCCCGAGTACCTGTCCTACAAGCCCTTCATCACCTCAAAGAATCAAGGAGCGATCATTCGCTTCGGCATGGTGCTCAGAAGGCACGCCAAGGACGAACCGGTCGTCACCGAGATCAAGGACGCACTGAAGGCCCTCGACCCGGACAGAGGTGTGGTCCTCGCTCAAGCTTCCCAGGCGGAACTGCTCCCGGTCATCATCCAAGAGTACACGCGGGGCGCTACCGACGACGGAACGTACCGTCGGAACGTCCAGCGGGCCTTGCAGCACATCGAGGAATATGTCTACTTCGTCTACGACGGGATCGACGAAGCGACTGCCGAGAACAGCATAGCCTCGGCACTCCATCAGCGACGCCCCCCGGTCTATTGCATCGCTGGGAGTGGACAAGCGGTGGACTCCACGCGGGCCGTTGCGAACGGTGTCGCCGCCAAGGCGCGGAAACTGTACGTCATGGAATGGCGCCAGGCCGAAGGTCGAGTGAGCGCCATCTTCCGGCCAGCCGAGTACTTCGGCTGAAGCCCGCTCGCTACTTCTTCGGCTTCTTCTCGGCCTCTTCCTCGCGCAGCTTGGCCCAGGCGAACTCGGCGGCGTGTGTGAGGCTGGCCCAGCGCTTCCCGGGGCCAGTCTGCTCCAGGACTCAGGCGAGGATTTGGGGGTCGGGGCTGATGCTGACCTTGCGCTTCTTGCCGTGGTCAGGCGCGATGACGTTTCGCCCCATCTTGCCCTTCAATGCGACAGTAGGGCTTAAGCGGAATGGTTTCAGTTGTCGTACCGAAGACGCTTCCATGCGCCTTTGGAGAGACCCCAGATGCCCCGACGCCCTGCCTCCACCAAGACGCCTCCACCCCGCCGCCAAGCCAGCTTTCCCTCCTGAACGAGGACCGCTGCTTCACCGTCCTGGTCGGCGTCCGCGACACTCCCGAGCCCTTCGGAATGCTCACCTTCACCCGGGCCAGTGGCCTGACCGGCCCCATGGCCAGGCGAGCCCGAGACACCCTGGAAGCCTGCGGCCTGCTCCAAGTCGAACGGCCAAGGAAGCGCGGCGCAGTTCGAGGCCTCCAGATGCGCCTCACTCCCGCGGGCCGGCGAGCCGCAGACAACCTCTTCGCCCTTGACCTCGACCTCCGCAGTCCCCCGTGAGTGCGAAGCGGGGCCATCCCCCCGAATGAAACGGAAGAAGTCCGTCCCCCCTCAATGGAACAGCACCTCACGGGCTGAAGTCCCGGCGGCGGCACCGAAGCGCGCCGCCGGATGGGGGTGTTGTTGCTGTGGTCTGATCACGCGAGCTGGCTGTCGGCGGGGATCACGGTGCCGTCCTCGAGGACCGTGGGCTCCGTCTGGAGGCCGGGGAGGGTGTTGCTCTCCTGCCACACGCTGGCGGCGGGGCCGGTCTCGTCGACGACGAGGTAGATGTCGCCGCCGGCGGCGCCGGTCGCATCGGGGATGGTGATGGGGTCGAGGGCCACGGCCAGGCTCGTGGAGAGCAGCAGGGCGAGGGCTCCGAGGGCAAACATGGTCTTCATGGTGTAGACGCTCCGTTGCCGTTCCGCCTCCCGGGCGGTTGGGCGAGCAGGAGCACGCCCGTGAGCCGTGTTAACGCTTGTAGTCCACGAGTGATTCTGAAGGCCCAGCGTACACGCTCTCAGGACGATGGGGTTGAAGGGAAAGCGCCGGGCGATCGCGCTCGGGGCGCGATCTGTAGAGGAAAAGGGGCTCAGATGAGCTGCGAGTCGGGGCCGTAGAGGAAGTTGCCCTGGTCGTCGTAGGTAGCGTCCTCCTGGAGGCCGGCGTGGCCGTTGCTCTCCTGCCAGACGGTCAGGTCGTCGTTGTCGCCGTGGTTGACGAAGGGCACGGGCACGTAGAGGTCGCTCTGGCCCTGCGCGGTGGACAGGGGGACGGTGGTGTGCGCGAGGGCGCCGCCCACGGCGAAGGTGGCCAGCGCGGCGACGGCGAGCGCGAAAACGGGCTTCATGTCGGGTTGCTCTCCTGCGTCTCCGCCTCCCGGGCAGAAAGCGCGGGGGGACATCCTCCGGTGACCGTATGAAGCGGAGCCTGTCACCGGGCCGACGACGCGGAACCTTGAATCCGGTCGCGGGGCGGGCGAACGCTGAAGCGCAGGAAGCCCGTGCGCGCGCCTGAGAGCATGAAGCCGGGCGACCTCGTCGAGTTCAAGGCGGGCCTCTTCGGGGTGAAGCCGCCCGACAACCTGGGCATCTACCTGGAGCGCGTGAAGCGCAAGGGGCAGTTCTTCGTCGTGCTCTTCACGGTGCGCGGGAAGCAGGAGGTCAAGCCCGAGAACGTGACCTCGAAGCGCCTCGACGCCCGCGTGCCGCCCGATGAGCTGGAAGGGGGCGACCTCGCGCCGCGCCTCAAGCAGCTCATCGCGGCCGTCTCCAAGGGCAAGGTCAAGGAGGAGCTCTCCGCCGAGGGCGCCACGGACCGCGCGCTCTGGCTCAAGGTCAAGGACCGCGAGGGCGCGCCCGCCACGCCCGACGATCTCGCGGCCGCGTTCTTCGAGAGCAAAGCGCCTTCCCGAAGCCAGGTGGGCGAGATTCGCAAGATCCTGGAGTCGTGCCGCGAGCCGGGCGTCGGCTACTTCGAGCGCCTCCCCGGGCGCGAGGAGCTTTGGCGCCCGCTGACGCGCGCGGAGCACTCGTCCTTCCACAAGGAGAAGGATGGCCTCCAGAAGCTGCGCAACAAGCTCGTCCTCGTGGAGGAGGTCGAGGACGAGGAGACGGGCTTCCTGCGCACGGTCTACAAGGGCGTGCCCGTCGCGGAGGCCAACCTCGACGAGGAGGACCGCGCGCGGCTGGCCTTCGTGGGCGAGGCCATGCGCGACTTCGTGCTGCACGACCGCTTCACCGGCGCCCACACCCTGGGCGTCTCGGGCAAGCACACGCTGGACGGCTTCACGCTCTTCCCGTACCTCAAGTTCCTGGCGCTGGACTGGACGGGCGCCGAGCGCGTGAGCGTCAGCAGCACGTTCGTGGAGATGCTCCTGGACGTGGGCCTCGTGGGCTACGACGACGCCGTGACGCTGGTCGCGCAGAGGAAGGTGCTCGCGTTCCCCAACTTCGGCTGGGACGTGCCCCCCGACGTGCTGCGCGCCGCGGAGCGCGCTCCCCCCGAGATATCGCCCGGCGCGCATCGGCGCGACCTGCGCCACCAGCGCATCTTCACCATCGATCCGCCCGACGCGCGCGACCATGACGACGCGGTGGGCGTGGAGGAGCACGGCGACGGCACGTGGACGCTGTGGGTCCACATCGCGGACGTGAGCCACTACGTGGAGCGCGACACGACGCTGGACCACGAGGCGAGGAAACGCGCGACCAGCGTGTACCTGCCCAGCGGCGTGCTGCCCATGCTGCCCCCGCGCCTCTCCAACGACCTCTGCTCGCTGGAGCCGCAGAAGGACCGCTTCGCGCTCACCGCGGCCATCACCTACGACATGGAGGGCCGCCTGCTGCGCGAGATGGCGTGCGAGAGCGTCATCCGCGTGACCGCCAACGTGCCCTACGGCGAGGTGCTGAAGGCCATCGAGCAGGGGGACCACGCCGTCGAGGCGGAGCACTACGACCCCCGGGGCTTCGAGTTCCGCCGCATGCGCGAGCTTGCCGACCTCATCGACCGCCACCGGAGGGGGCTTGCCATCGAGACGTCCGAGCGCCGCGTGAAGCTCACGCCGGACAACGTGGAGCACGTCGAGAAGATGGGCACGCCCGCCACGCGCCTCATCGAGACGTTCATGGTCGCGGCCAACGAGGCCGTGGCGCGCATCCTCACCCGCGAGGGCGTGCCCGTGCTCTACCGCTGCCATCCGCTGCCTGACCGGCCGGGCGTCGACCGCTTCAACGGCCAGTGCGAGACCATGGAGGTGCCCATCCGCATCGAGCTTCCCAAGAAGGAGGAGAAGAAGGCGCCCGATGCCGAGGTGACGCTCTTGGACCAGCTCAAGAAGGGCGGCAAGCTCAACCTCTTCGGGGGCGGCATCGGCATGTCGGGGCTCGACGAGCCGGAGCCCGAGCCGCAGGAGGAGCAGCCGCCGAAGCCCCTCGTGCAAGGCCTCGCGCAGCTCTCGCCCGAGGAGCAGGACGCATGGCTCTCCCCCTTCCGCGCCGCCCTGGAGCAGGTGGGCGGCATCGAGGACGACGCGCTCAAGGCGCTCGTCTACCTGAAGGTGCTCTCCACCATGGGCCGCGCGTTCTACACGCCCGCGAACCTGGGGCACTTCGGCCTGGGCTCCACCTGCTACTGCCACTTCACGAGCCCCATCCGCCGCTACCCCGACCTTGTCGTCCACCGGCAGCTGCGCTGGCTCCTCCGCGGCCGGCAGGGCCCCATGCCCCACGACAACGCGTCGCTGGACATCCTCGCGGCCCACACGTCGGAGCAGGGCAGCGCGGCGGAGTCCCTGGAGCGCGGCGTCGTGGACAGCGCCCTCGTGTTCGCCTCGCGCGACCCGCGCTGGGAGGGCCCGCAGCGCGCGCTCGTCAACGGCATGACGCGCGGCGGCGTCTTCATGTCGCTGGAGGGCGGCCTGGAGGCGCGCGTCGCCATGAGCGACATCCCCGGGGGCCCCTACAGCATCGACGAGAACGACTCGCGCCTCTTCGTGGGCGAGGCCGAGCGCGCGGAGATGACGGCCGAGATCACGGCCAAGAACTGGCGCGAGTTCGTCGACCCCGCCAAGGACGAGGTCCAGCTGGTGCGGCTGCGCCTCGGGGACCGCGCCAACGTGCAGATTAGCGCGCGCGACTACGCCGAGGGGCGCGTGGCGGCGAAGCTCCTGGAATGATCACATCGGCTTGCCGCAGGAGCCGCAGAAGCGGGCCTCCTCGTCGCTCAGGCCGCGGCACGAGGCGCAGCGCACCTTGACGGCGGGGCCCATGACGGCGCGCAGGTAGGGAGCGAAGAGGAGCAGCGCGAAGACCACGACGAGCGCGATCGTGACGAGCCCGACGTGGTCCGCCGAGCCTCCCAGCCAGAACGCGACGATCACGAAGAACGCCGCCGTGCCCCAGGGGAACCTGTCCCAGGTCGACTCGCCCTCGTCAGACCCCACCCATTTGATCATGGCCGGCGAAGCTCGGGTTCGCTGATGAACGCTGCGGGGGCGTGTTACATCGGCTTGCCGCACTGCTGGCAGTACCGCGCGTGCTCGTCGTTGAGCGCGGAGCACGAGGCGCACTTCACCTTCACGACCTGCTGAGGGGGCTGCATGGGCCCGTACCAGCCGGGGCCCCACCACGGGTGCCCCCAGCCGTACCAGCGGTACGGGCGGAAGAGCGCCGAGACGAAGATGGCGCCGAAGAGGCCGAAGACGAGGATCATGGGGTCGCGGGTCTGGAAGAACAACAGCGCGGCGAGCGCCATGACACCGAAGGCCACCACGGGGCGGATCCAGGACCACGAGGAGGCCTGCGGCGGCTGCTGGCCAGGCTGCAATCAGATCCCTCCGCGGCCGTGGAGCGAGCGCGGGTCGAGCAGAAGCGCGGCGAGGCCGGGCGCCGCGGCCAGGGCGACCAGGGACCAGGAGCGCGTGGCGGCGGCGACGCCCAGGAGGGCGATGGCCACGGCGGCGAGCACGGCGCGCCAGGCGGCGACGCGCCGGGCGCGAGGCGGGGGAGGCAGGCGGGGCACGAGGCGGACTCCCTGGGGAGGAGCAAGAAGCCTGCCCTGGAAGGTTCCATCAGAGCCAGCCGGCCGCGTGGGCGGCCGCGCCCGCGAAGAGGGCGACCGGCGGGAGCACGACCAAGTAGGCCGCCGCGCGCACGGCCCACTTGTGGAGGCTCCCCTGGAGGCCCACCGCGGCGAAGGCCAGGAGGAAGCCCAGGGCCAGCGCGCCTGCGAACCACGGGTCCCACGTGCCGGCCTCGACGCGCTGCCACTCGATCCACGCGCCGCTGAGGACCATCATGGCCAGGGAGCAGCCCCCCACCGGGCCGGGCCACGTCAGGGGGCGGCGGTTGGCGTGCACGTCCATCCTTGGCCCCCGGGGAGCATAGGACTTATGCCCCTCGGCGGCTCCCGGCGCGATGCCGCCGGCCTGGCCGTTCGTCGTGGAGGTGAAGGTCCCGTGGCGCGACCTGGATGGCGCGGGCCACGTGAACAACGCCGTCTATTTCAGCTACTTCGAGCAGGCGCGCACCGAGTGGTACCTCCAGGCGCGCGGCCTGGGCCCCCGCGTGCAGGACCTTGATATCATCCTCGCGCGGACCTCGTGCGACTTCCGCTCGCAGGCCAGCATGGGAGAGACCTTGCAGGTCCTCATGTGGCCAGGCAAGGTGGGCACGACCTCCTTCGGCCTGCGCTACGAGATCCGCGAGAAGAGGAGCCAAAGGCTCGTGGCGGAGGGGGAGAGCGTGCAGGTGGCGTTCGACTACGCGAAGAACGAGAAGAAGCCCGTGCCTGATAGCATCCGCGCGGCGCTCAGCGGCGCTCGCCCACCAGGTTGACGGGGTTCCCGTCCAGGTCGCCGTAGATGAAGAAGAACCCCTCGTCCCCCTCGGCGGGCGCGCGCAGCAGGCGCCACCCGGCCTTCTCGACGAATTGCCGCGCGGCCGCGACCTCGTTGCCCAGCATGGTGAACCCCAGCGCGGTGGCGGAGGTGGGGTCCGGCGCGGGCGCGTCCTCGCCCACCGCGCCGTGGAGCACCAGCGTCACGCCCTGCTCGTTGCGCAGGATCGCCATGCCCTCCATGACGCGGGCCTTCTGGAAGCCCAGCGCCTCATAGAGGGGCACGCTGGCGGGGACGTCGGAGACGTAGCGCACGACGTTGCGGAACGCCACCGGGCGGCTCACGCGCAGCACCCGCACGAGTGCCGGTCGCGGTCGGTCATCACGTCGTCGCGGTGCACCTGGAACTCCTCCGCCTCGCCGCGGACGAGCAGCAGCGATCCCCCCGCGTCAAGCACCGCCACCAGCGTGACGGGCTCCTCCGTCTCCCGGAGGCGAAGCGTCTGCCCAGCGTGCACGGGGCGGAGTGGGCGCCCCCGCCTCATCACGGTTGCGGCGACCGGAAGGGCGATCCGAACCCGCGGCCTTGCGCCCGCGTGAGCCTTCACCTCCCCGTCCTCCTGGGCACCGTCCGCCCCGAGCGCAAGAGCGAGTGGGTCGCGCGCCACGTCGTCGACCGGCTCGCGAAGCGCCCCGGCGTGACGTCGGGCCTGGTGGACCCCGCGGCGCTGCCCTTCGGCAACCTGGAGCTTCGCGAGTGGGAGATGGACCCGCGCCCGCCCGAGGTCGCGGCGTTCGTCGAGGACATGGCGCGCGCGGACGGCTTCGTGGTCGTGACGCCAGAATACAATTTCGGCTATCCCGGCGCCCTGAAAAACCTCCTCGACGCGCTCTACGACGAGTGGAACCGCAAGCCCTTCGCGCTGGTGGGCGTGGGCGGCATCAGCGGCGGCCTGCGCGCCATCGACAACCTGCGGCAGGTCGTCTCGGGGCTGGGCGCGGTGACGGTGCCGACGCACGTGCCGGTGACGTTCGTGGGGAAGTCGTTCACGCCCGAGGGGCCCTTGGACGCCGAGGAGTGGGACCGCCGCTTCGTGAAGCTCTTCGAGGAGCTGGAGTGGTACGCGACGGCGCTCCAGCGGGCGCGGAGCGAGAGCCCGCCCTCGTGACTCAGGGCTCGGCCTTGCCGGCGTAGTCGCCGCTGCAGACGTCGGGGAACCTCGACTTCACGGTGTCGTTGCCGGGCACGCTGTCCCAGAGGCTCTCGATGGCCGCGCGCGACGCGGGGTCGAAGTACGTGACGGGGCACCAGCGGTCGCGCAGCAGGCTCACCGAGGCAAGCTCCCAGTGGACGTTGAACCAGCAGTGCTGCGCGTCGCAGTAGTGGCCCGCGTGCCCGACGACGTCGCCTTCGCGGACGCTGGCGCCCACGCCAAGGCCGTTGACGTCGTCCATCTCCTTGTAGCGCAGGAGGTAGACGCCGCTGCGGATCTCCATGTCCCACTTGCCAGGCTCCGAGGCGCCCTGCACGATCCGGCTGACGACGCCGTCGTGCGCCGCGACCATCGCGTGGGACGTCCCGTTGGTCCACAGGAAGTCGATGCCCGGGTGGCCGTGGGGCACCTGCGGCTTGGGGTGGTACACCGTCTCGCCCATGGGGATCATGCTGGCGGGCGTGTCGTTGCTCTCCCAGGGCGCGCGGATCTCGATGCGCTCGTGGGGGAGGTACGCCTGGAGCTGGAAGAAGACGCCGAGGCCCACGAGCGCGGCCGCCGCCACGCCCGCGAGGATCCACCACGACCGGCGCCGCACGGCGGGGGCTCGCCGCCTTCCGGCTTAACCTTGGCGCGTTTTCCCGCGAGCCGCCAGGCCCAGCTTGGCCCGCCGCGGAAGGGCCTTCACCTGAAGCTCCCGCCGCAGCGCGTCCCCCCGCGTCGCGCACGCCTCGCTCCAGACGAGGACGACGGGGCGGCGGCCCGAGGTATAGCGCGCGCCGCGGCCGGCGTTGTGCGCCGCGATGCGCCGGGCGAGGTCGTTGGTGACGCCGCAGTAGAGGGTGCCGTCGGCGCAGCGCAGGAGATAGCAGGACCACTCCGTCACGGGACGCCCTCGTCGCGCGTGGCCCACAGCGTCCCCGCGGCGGCGACGAGGAGCGCGCCCCCCATGCCGATGAGCATGAGCCGGACGACGAGCCACGTCCCGGAGAAGGCGGCGTCGGCGGGCACGCTGGGGTCGGTGTTGATGAACAGCTGCCAGGGCGCGTCCATGCCGCCCGCGGTGATGAGCAGGACGCCCAGGGCGGCCCCCGCGAGGGCGCCCCGCTGCGCGCGCGTCGGCTCCATGGCGGCGCCACGACGCCGGAGGGGCAAGAAGCTTCTCACGCGGGGGCCTTGCGGCGGCGGAGGGCCAGCCACGCCGCGACCCCCAGGAGGAGCGCTCCCACGACCACGAAATACCGGGGAGACGAGGTGATGCGGAAGAGGCCGAACTCGGTCTTCTGGGCGCCCGTCTGGCTCTCGTAGTTGAGCACCCCCCAGGTCACTGGAGTGGGAGGCAGCGCCACGCCGAGGGCGGCGAAGGTGAGGCCGATGACCGCGAGGATGACACTGACGAGGCGCGCGCGTTCCATGGGGCTTCAAAAGCTGTTACAACGGAGGTCCACAAGAAGGCTTCGGCGTCCTTGACTAACGGCTCCCGAACCGCACGTTGGGCGTCCGCGCGGGCTGCGGCGCGTGCGCGGCGTGGGCCTCGTGGGGGTGCCCGCAGGCGCAGGTGCCCTCGCTGGCGGCGCCCGCGCGGAGGGCCGCGAGGCGGCGGTTGACCAATTCCCAGTTGGAGTCCTTAATGACGGTGCCGTCCTTGAGCGAGACCGGCGGGTGGTCCTCCACCTTGTGGGTCCGCTCCCACGCTTCGAGGTCCAGCATGCGGCTGACGCCGGGCTTGACCAGGAGCGTCACGCGGCTCTCGCTACGCGCGCCCTGCTGCTCGTATCCGATGAGCGGGGCGAGGCGGTCGGTGAACGCCTGCACGTCGGCCATGCTGGGCATGTTGTCGATGGTCATGCGCTCGCGGCTGTAGCCCACGAACACGTACCCCTTGGACTCGACGAAGTGCGCGCCGGCGCGCTCGTCGAGCTTGGCGTACTGCTCGACGTGCCCCTTGTCGGCCTCCATGTTCCACCCCTTCACCAGCGTGTGGCGGCTGACCTTGCGGCAGTCCAGCGAGGGGAGCAGGTCGATGGTCTCCTCCAGCTTGTCCCACGCCCCGCCGCCGATGGGCACGCAGAGCTTGTTGAACACCTCCTCGTTGGGCGCGTCGACGCTGACGTAGAGCTGCGTGGGCAGCGGGTCGAGCTTCGCCAGGAGGTCGGGCCGGCTGCCGTTGGTGACGAGGAAGGTGGTCATGCCGCGGCGGTAGCAGAGGCGGATGAACTCCCCCAGGTGCGGGTAGAAGGTGGGCTCGCCGTTGAGCGAGATGGCGACGTGCTTGGGCATCTGGCTCTCGACCCACTTCTGCTCGGGCGTCGTGGGGTGCCCCTTGTAGCCCGAGAGGAGGCGGCGCTGCTCGGCCAGCGCGCCGTCCAGGACGACCTGGGGATCGTCCCAGGCGTAGCCGGGCGAGTTGACGTCCAGGTCGAAGCTCTGGGAGCGCCAGCAGTAGAGGCACGTGAAGTTGCAGTAGTCCACGATGGGCGTCATCTGCATGCAGCCGCGCGACTCGATGCCGTAGAAGTCGCCCTTGTAGCAGTGGCGGTCGCCCTTGAGG
>Ga0070741_10011724_pt1 | contig 16090 bp, 15 predicted proteins | sample Coa_R1_4_FD_66440 | JGI IMG/M metagenome (GOLD analysis project Ga0070741, IMG submission 66440) | Surface soil microbial communities from Centralia Pennsylvania, which are recovering from an underground coalmine fire - Coalmine... | ecosystem: Environmental > Terrestrial > Soil > Unclassified ...
CACAATGATTTCCGCCAGCGCGGGCTGCATCGATTTCAACAGCGCCAGCCGCTCGACCTTGACCCGCGCCCAACGCTCCGCCGCCTCTCGCTCGGCCTTCTCCAGGCCTTTCCGATACGCGTCCTGCGTGGCTTTGGCACAGGCTTTTTCGACATTCGACAGCGCGGCGTTGATCTCCCCCTGCGCACGGCCATAGGCCTGGGTGATCTGCTCGATCACCACCGCCTCGTTGCGCTTGAGGACCTTGCGGTCGGTCGCGAGCCGATAACCCGGACGGTCGATTAAAAACACCAGGCCCACTCGGGGAACCTCCGCGGTATGAGTCGATGGCAGATCAGATCCAGGGCCCGACGCCCCAGGGTCGGCTCGAGCGCAGCAACCTCGCCCAGCGCACAGGCCCGATCAAAGAAAAGCGGGGCCCGTCCCCGTATCGCGCGCCACCCGGGCTCGAGCAGGGCCACCAAGGTTCGCGCGCCATGCTCCCTGAGCTGCGCGCCCACCTCGCGCGAGGGATCGGTTTCAAAGCTCACCAACGGCGACTGGTAATGGAAACACCCGCTGGGGATCTCCTCGATCACAAAGCGCAGCGCATCCGCGCCGACCGCGGCCGCCAGGACACGCAGTCGCGTGGACTCGATGATCTGCACCAGCCACTCGCGGTGCATGGCCAGAGCCAGCTCCAGCGCCAGGCGCTCGAGACTCGGACGATCGAGCAGCCACACCTGCTTCTGCGGCTCCTCGAGATCCCAGTCCTTATCCGAGCTCAAATCGAGCTCCTCCAACAGCCAGCGCGAGAGGTAGGGCTCGACCCGGGCATGCACCCCGGCACGCTCATCCAACATCGCCGCAACCAGCTTTGGATCGCGGAGCGCATCGTCATACCAACTCCGATGAGCATAGCGTGCCGGGTGGAGGTTGAGCTCCACCAGGCGCAACGCCCGTTGTGGGGTTACGGGTTGCGGGGATCTGGGATGACCCGACTCGCCCCGCATCGACTACCGGACCTTCGATGTCCAGTCTCGCCAGCCAGGCCCGGAGCCTGTGTCGGCGGATGCATCCGCACCCGGGCTCGGGGAGCCTGGTAGCAGCCGTCCCGGCCAATACCGGTTCCACACATAACCCAGACCCACCAGGGTCAGGAGCAACAACATACCCACACCGCTTCCCACCACGGCCTTGACCGGTCCGCCGGTGGGCGCCGCCGGGACCGGAGCCGCCGGCTCGTAGCCGGCCTTCTCGGCCGCTACAAAGGTCAGCGAGATGTTCTCGTAGGTCAGCCCCTCGATGCTGCGCATGACGAGATTCTTGATGGGCGGGGCGAGTGCCTGGATGTCAGCATCGGGGCGGTACTTGATGAATACCGATGCGGAGGCCGGCCGGATCTGGGTCGCCAGCGGATCATTCGCCGGAATGACCGGATGAACGCGCGCTACGATCACCCCGTCGATCTGCGACAGGGTGTTGGAAAGCTCCTGCGAGACCGCATAGATGTAGCGAATACGCTCTTCGGACGGCGTCGAGATCAACCCTTCTTTCTTGAACAGCTCGCCGACGTTCGCAAACTGCTCCCGCGGCAGCCCATGCGAGGCGACTACCCGCAGTGCCGCCGGCAGGTCGCGATCATTCACAGCGACCGTCCAGGTCTTTTCATCCGGGGTATTCTTGTCGGCGTGGATGCCCGCCGAATACAGAGCCGCCAACATCTCGTTCGCGTCCCGCTCATCGAGCCGCTCGTAGAGCTCTGACTTACAGGAGCACAGTCCCGCCAGTGCCAGCATGGCCACTATCCAACGACAGGAGTGATTCATGACTTGCGCCCCTCAGCTCAGTTGGAACAGGCTGCGCACGTTCTCACCGGCCACGCGCTCCGTGGAGGTGACGAAGCCGATGCTCATCATGGTGTAGCTCATGCGAGATAACTGGCTCATCTCTCGCGCCAGAACTTCGGCCGCCTGGACCGGGTTGGAGGCCCTATGCGAGCCGTGCGAGTGCCAGCGCTGCGGGACATCAGCCGTCACCGGAGCACCATCGAGCGACACCGAGTCCAGCCGATACCGTTCGGCGAGCTCGCCTACGTTGCTCATGACCCCTTGCCAGTTGCCGCTGGCTCCCGCGACCGGCGCCTGGTAGTACTGGGCGTCCCCGGCCCCCGATGCCTGCAACTGCTGCTCGAACCGCGCCACCTGCTGTGCTGTCGGTTGCGCACCCGTCGTGGACTGGCTGGACGCCAAGGAGGCCATGGCGACATCAGCGACAACCAGGCTGGTCATGTCTGCTCCCTTTTAAGCATACACACGGTACGCGTGCGGAACGCGGGCCGCCGGCGAATCACCGCTCGCAAGCTCCGCGGGGGCGGCACTCACACCCGGATCGAGTCCGAGCGTCTCCTGCGCGAGCCTCACCGCGTACTCCTCGCGGCCTTCATCGATCACCTCTTGCAACAGCCTGCGCCACCCCGGCTTGCCGGCGTCACGGTAAGCGATGCCTGATAAAACTTTGCCCATCTGAAAGTCAGGAAATTTCTCGCGCACGGCCTCCAGCTCCCCCAGGGCCTCGCGCAGGCGTCCCTGGGAGATCCGGCACAAGGCGAGATACGTGCCCGGATGAGGCAGATCGTCGCGATAGGCTTTCATGGCGCGCAGAATCTGTTCCCCTTCCTCAAACCGCCGCAGCCGCTCGCACATCAGGCCAATGAGCAGCATCAAGCGGCTGATCTGCAAATCCACACCAAAGCGTTTCGTCATGTCCGTCGCCCCGTTCCAATCCGCTCGCACGAGCTGCGCAGGGACGGAAAGCCGATCGCCTGCGCAGCCCCACCTCATCACACCGATCAGGTGCGACCCACGCTGCTGGCCGCCTGGGCCGCCGCGTTGTTGCGGTTGATCGCCATGTTGGTCTGCATTTCCACCAGCGACTCCTGCCGGGACTGCTCCTGCAGGGCCTGCATCTGTGCGGACCAGTTGGACTGTGAATTATTCGTTCCGTTTACCGGGGTCGTCATCGAGCTACTCCTACGTTGCGTTGGTGCCTGAGCACCTTACGGCGCTCTCCATAGGGGACATAGAACAGCCCCTGAGCTTTCTCAAGCGTGCACCGAATTCCAGGTTTCCGTCACAACCGTCTCCCCCAACCGGATGGCCGCCAGCAGATCCACCAGGACCCGCTCCTGCTCCTGCGGAACATGCCCCTCCTCGAGGGCTGCATGAATAGCCTCAACCGCTACCGCCAGCTCGTCGAGGACTTCATCGCGCAGTTGCCCGGCAGGATCGCGCGCCAACTGCTCATTCAACGTGGCTTCCGAGCCACGCAGCGCCGCCGCCTTGTCCGGGACCTTCGTGCCGGGTTGTTTGCCAGGCTCAGTCATCGAGCACCCCCTCTCATCATTGCAGCTTGTAGACTGCGGTCCGACCGCCACGCGTGAATCGAATCTCATTCGCGTCGATCGACATCACTTCGGCCCCGTCCGGTAATACACCACCGACGAAATAGCGTGCCCCATTGTCGGTGATGAAATAGCTGGGATTGCCGACCATCACGCTCTGGACCCGCACAGGCAACGGCCCGGCAGACCCGTAATCGGTTCCGTCCGCGTAGGTCACATGATCCTCCACCGGGACCGTGCCTCGCAGGTCATCCGCCAGTGCCTGGATCCGGGTTTTCAATGCTGTGCGCGTGGTACGCCCTTCCACCAGCAGCCTGCCATCGCGGAATTCAACCTGCAGAGTGTCATCGGCCAGTGCCTGTCGAGCCTGCTCGACCAGGCGTTCCGTGCTCTGCCCACGCGCCCGGGAATTCAACTCACCCGACCGCCTGGCCTGTGCCTCAGGGCTCGCCTTCACAGCCCGGCCCGCGGTGGCCACTGCCATGACGACCAACAAAACACCCACCATCCCCATCAGCAACCACGTCCGGGCGGGCGAGCGATCGTGCGCAACTGCCGATCCGGTCAGATCCCGGGGCGGTGAGACCTGGCGCAACACAAACTGAAGCGCGCCAATCTCATAGTGGACTTCAATGGCGCCGGCGTCGTATTTGACCTCCCGGGGTGGTACCGGCCGGGGCGTCCTGGAGCGCAGGTCCTGGACCGTAAAGCCGCTCCAACTCCGGGACAGACTACAATGCCGTGCGGCGATGTGACTGTCACGTAGCACCAGGTCGCAGTCATCCCCGCAGCCGATCAGATATTCCGCGGCGGTGAGCTCCAGCGATGCGCCGCTATGAAGCCCCGAGGCAATCTTCAGTGTCGCCGGGGCCCTGGTCAGGGCGCCATCGGCCTGCGCTCCTTCAGGCTGTGGCGCCTCCAGCGCGTGTCGTGACGACACCAGCGATGCGAAGCGACGCGCGCCGCGCGCCAAAGCCACACGTTGGCCGGTGGCCAGCTTCGCCAGCAACCCTGTTACGACGGTGTTGAATTGTGTGGCTGATTGCATAGCGCGCCTCCGTGGCCCTCAGTGCTCCACCACGCGTGGGGTCAGCATGAAAAGGTGTTCCATGTGCGATCTCTCTTTCTGCTGATGCCGGAACAGCGCCCCCACGACCGGAATGGCCGACAGACCCGGAATGCCGATCCTGGTATCGTTATGAACATCACTCTTCAAGCCACCGATCAGCAGGCTTTCGCCCTCATTGATGAAGGCCTGCGTGGTGATGGTGGTCCGTTGAACCACCGGGAGATTCCCCACGGCCTGCTGCGTAATTCCGCCGTCCTCGATACGGATGGCCAACTTGATCTGTGCCTTGCCACCCTCGCTCACCAGCAGCGGAGTGACCCGCAACGAGGTGCCTGCCGAGACGTTGTACAACCCGACATCCAGGTTACCGGCCACCGGCACGTAAAAGGTGTTGAGGTCCTCCAACACCGCCTCCACGTTGTCCAGGGTCAGAACCCGCGGACTGGACACGATGTGAGCCTTACCATGATCGGCCAGCGCGCTCACCCGGGCCATCAGAAATCGCCCCGAATCACCCAACACGGTGGTCGCGATGCCCCCCGTGGGCAATTGTGCGCCCGGGATGATCAACGGCTGAGTCAGTCCTTGCGTGGGCAGCGTGGGAATGCCGACGCCCGTCGCGGTTGACGTGCCGGGCGTCGTGGTCGAGTTGGGAAAATAGCCCGGTGACAGATTGATGGTCGCGCTACCCGAGCGTGCCCGCCAATCGACGCCCAACGTGTCGATCGCATCGTCGCTCACCTCGATGACCCGCGCCTCGATCTCCACCAACGCGGGCTTCACATCGAGGGACCTGATGATGGCCTCGTAGAACGGCATCCGTTCGGGCACATCGCGAATAATGACCGCGTTCATGCGGCCATCAGCCTCGAACTGCGGCAGCTCGAGGTTGCCATACACCGGGGGTGCGGACGGACTGTCCTGGTCGTCCTCCATGTCCTGCCTGGGCGCCACCTGCGAGAGCCGCTCGGGTTGCGAGCCCGGTACCTGCCCGTCACGGAAATAACCCATGCCCCGCAGCCGATCCAACTTGCTCTGCCGGGCCGAAGTCTGCACGGGAGCCGCGAACACGGGCCGTGTCGAGGGATACAGACTCCGCAAAACGGTCACCACGCCAGGCAGAGTGTGATCCTGGCCATCGGCCGTGTAGGTAAAGTCCGCTGCCCACGCAAACTTCAGCGGGAACACCTTGATTTGCGTTCGCAGGCTCTGGGCGTTGGATTGCGACGGGCCCGCCCCTTCGTTCAAGGCTTCCACCGTCTGCCTGACCAGCTCGACGTAGCGTTTGGGCCCGGCCACACGCGCGGTGTCGTGCACCCGGTCGTAGCTGATCGGATAGCGTGGATCCAACACTCCGAGACGGCCCAAGGCCGCCTGGAGCTGCGCTCCCGAGACGCCGCCCAACTGCACGACCTCACTCGCCATGTCACCGCCCGGAGAGATATAGAGCACACTGCCGTCGTAATACCACGTCACTCCAAAGGACATTGTCAGAATGTCGAGCATGCCCTGGGGCGTGGTCTCGAATTTCCCATTGACGGTGCCGGAGACCTCCGGCGCCACCACCACGCTCACCCCCTGACTGGCCGCGAAATCGCGGATGAAGTCCTTGAGCGGCTTGTCATGCGCCACATAACTGAAATGATCGGTGCGCCACTGAATCTGGGCGGCCCGCGCGGGCGGAGCAAAGGCTGCCGATACCAGCGCAGCCAGGAGCGCAATACCGGCGAAAGCCAGCCAATCGCGTGCGTTCCGCGCCGCTGAGCGCCTAACGGACATCAGCGCCTCCCATTCCAACGCTGGCGAACAACTGGTCGGCGGTGTGATAGAGCTCCGTGGCCACCCACTTCGAAGTCAGTGCCAACACCATGAACACGGCCACCAGCTTGACGGCCTGCGCCACCCCCTGGTCCTGGATCTGCGTGACGGCCTGGACGATCGCCATGGCCAACCCGACGATCGCTGAGGTCAGCACCGCCGGCAGGGACAGCCACAGCACCAGCATCAACGCCCGATAACATCCATCGATGACAGCCCCGGAATCCATGATCCTCACATCTTGACGCCCACAGGACGCCTCGCCGCAACGGGCGCCTGTTGGAGCGAAAGTCGCCCTACGGCCTGTACCTGCACGGTCGGTGGCAGTTCCTGGAAGGACAGCACCGACCAGCTCGGAAACCGAGCGGTCAGGAACCGCTTCAGATAGCGACGCACCCCCATGGAAGTCAGTACCACCTGCGGTCCTTCGGACTTGAGCGGCGAGAGCGCCTGCTCCGCGCCGGCCATCAACGCCTGCGCCGCCTCGGGAGCCAGCGCCAGAAAGCCGCCACCCGGGCCTTGTTGAATGGCGTCCTCGAGAATCTTCTCGGCGGATCCGTCCAACACCACGGCACGCAGATGGCCCTTGGCATCCAGATAACGCGGCACAATGAAGCGACCCAGGTCCACGCGCACGTATTCGGTGAGCATGACGATGTCTTTCTCGCGCGCCCCCCAGACCACCAGGCTCTCGCAGATCTCGCGCAAATAGCGGATCGAGATGCCCTCCTGGACCAGGCGGCGCAGAACCTCCGCGATCTTCTGCAACGGCAGTGACTTCTGCACTTCCGCGGCCAACTCCGGTAGTTGGCTCGCCGCACGCGAAAGCAACTGGTGCGTCTCCTGAATGCCCATGAAAGAGTCCGCGTGCCGCCGCACTACCCAGGCGATGTGCGCGGCAAGGGTCTGCTCAGACCCCGGCCGCCTTTCAGACTCTTCCGCCGCAGCGCTCTCCGGCACGGCCAACGCCAGAACGTTGCTCCGGGTGAGATCTGCCTGGGCGACCTGCATCTCCTGCACGTCAATGGCGTATTGGCCACCTCTCAAAAGCCCGTCCCAGGTCACCTGCAGCCCGGGGAAAGGCAACCCGAGCTCACGACTCAACGTGACCTTCTCCGTGGCCAGGGCGGAGTCGAAATCCTCCAGCGACAGGCTGCCTCGCAGAGCGGCGGCCAACCTGAGTCGCAATGGCACGGCGATCGAGTCGACACCCTGCCTTTCCAACGCGATGGGGGTCGTATCCCGCTGCATGGCCGGCGTGAGGGACTGGTGTCCAATCGCCTCTTCCTTGCGCGTCGCCTGGTAGCCCAGGTAGCCGGCGCCCCCTAACAGTAACGCCAGTGTCACAAAGGGCCACGCAGGCAGCCCGGGCACCAGCAGGAAGGTCGCGACCAGTGCTGCGGCAATCAGCAGCGCACTCGGCTGGGCCAGCACCTGGTTCGCGATCTGCACACCCAGGGTGGCGCGTTCCTTGCCCCGGCTGTCGATGCGCGTGATCATGATGCCGGCGGCAATCGACACAAACAGTGAAGGAATCTGGGCGACCATACCGTCACCCACCGAAAGCACCGAGTACGTGTCGATGGACGCACCGAACGACAGGCCGCGCATGCTGACGCCGATCGCGATACCGGCGACCACGTTCACGAACGCGATCAGAAGTCCCGCAATAGCGTCTCCCTTGACGAACTTCATGGCGCCGTCCATGGCGCCATAAAGTCGACTTTCTTCCTCCAGATCACGACGGCGCCGCTGCGCTTCTTCCTTGTCAATCAAACCGGCACGCAAGTCCGCATCCACACTCATCTGCTTGCCGGGCATCCCATCCAGGGAGAAGCGCGCGCCCACTTCCGCCACACGCTCGGCTCCCTTGGCAATGACAATGAACTGCACGATGGCAATGATCAGAAAGACCACCAGGCCGACCACCACGTTGCCCCCTACGACCAGGTGGCCGAAGGTAGCGATGATGTGGCCGGCAGCGCCGTTGAGGAGAATCAGCTTGGTGGAGGCGATGTTCAGCGACAGTCTGAACAACGTCGTCAACAACAACAGCGAGGGAAACGTCGACAACCCCAATGCCGACGGTACATACATCGAGAGCATGAGCAGAGCAATGCTCGCCGCTAGATTGGTGGCAATCAGGCCATCCAGCAGCAAAGTGGGTAGCGGGATGACCAGCAGCCCAATGACCGCGATAATGACAGCGGCCAGCAGCAGGTCACCCCGGCGGGCGAGAATCCGCAGTACTCTCGCCTCGATCGCCACCAGGGGCTCGCCCTGGAAAATGCCCGCCCCCGGGGAGCTGCCGGCGGCACCTTGTGGGTTGTCGGTTCCCTGCAGAGTTCGGCCTCCCTGCAGGTCGCTACTGCCTTGCAGTGCCCCTCGCAGGCTGCCAGTCCCTTGGAGGCTGCCAGCTTCCTGCCCAGACGCGGTCACTCCCGAGCTCTCATCCACCGCAGACATCGGCATCACTCCCCCACGAGCAAGGAACGCCGGCGCCACGAATCCTTGAAACTAACGCCGGCATGGACTAACTCCGTGCACAGCTATAGGGTAATGACCTATGGTGGACCGCGGCCCAACCTGAAGCAGAGTTCAGAATTTCTTCAGCGGCAGGATGCATCTTGGCTCTCCGGATTTTGATTATCGAGGACGACGAGAAGATCGGCGCGACACTGATGGAGGTCCTGACGCGTGAGGGGTATTCCGCCACGCTGTCGCGGACCGGTGAGGACGGCTTTTTCCGTTGGAGCACCGACAGTTTCGACCTGGTCGTGCTGGACCTGGGACTGCCGGGACGTGACGGGCTGGAGATCCTGTCCGCGCGCCGTAAGACGGCCCAGGATTGCCTCGTCCTGATTCTGTCGGCACTCGATGGGGTCGATGATCGGGTTCGCGGCCTGGCCGCGGGTGCCGACGACTACCTGGTGAAGCCGTTCGCGGTGGCTGAGCTGCTCGCCCGCATTCAGGCCCTGTTACGTCGCGGTCGGGGAAATGCCACCTTGCGCATGAGTGTGAGCGATCTGCATGTCGACCTGGTGACCCGCAAGGTGGAGCGCGGCGGCCGGCGTGTGGATCTCACAGCCCGGGAGTTCGATCTGCTGGAATTCCTGGTCCGGCACGCGCACTCCACGGTCTCGCGCGACATGCTAGCGCACGAGATTTGGAAAGACGTGGGACGTGCCACCCCCCTGGACAACGTCATTGACGTGCACATCGCCCGGCTGCGGCGCAAGATCGACGGGCCCAACCTCCCCCGGTTGATTCACACCGTACGGGGCGTCGGATTCTGTCTCGGCGACGGCGAGTTGGACTGAGCCACGCCGCTGCTCCTCCATCAGCCTGACCCAACGAAACACCGCCGCCACCGCATCGATCAGCTCGTCCTTGATGTAATGGCCGACGGCCACCTCGCGATAGAGCCTGCGCGCCAGCGGTCGATCCTCGAGCACCGGCACGCCTCCCCGCTGCGCCAGTGTCCGGATCCTCAACGCCAGGGCGTCCGCTCCCTTGGCGACCACCCGTGGCAATGGCGTCGTGCCCGGCTCGTAATACAAGGCCACTGCAACGTGAGTCGGATTCGCCACCACCACGCTTGCCGGCGGCAGGCGTGTCAGGAAGTCGGAGAAAAGATGCTCACGGGCCAGCGCGCGCCGCCGATTCCTGATGTGTGGATCGCCCTCGGTATCCCGATGCTCCTGTCGCAGGTCCTCGATGCTCATTTTCTGCTTCTTCATGAACTCGTAGTACTGGTGAGCGTAGTCCAGTACCGCCGCCAGGGCGTACACCACGGCCGCCCAACCCATCAAACGCCAGCACAGCGCGGCCCACAGGTGCAACACATCCTCCGCCGGGGAGTACACCTGCCGCACCAGGGTATCCAGTGCCAGGCCAATGAAATACACCAGCACCGCCAGCAGCAGAATCATTTTGACCCCCATTTTCACCAGCTCGAACAGCTGACGCATGGAAAACAGGTTGCGCAGCCCTTGCGCCGGGTTGATCCGCTCGAAGCGCGGCGTGAGCGGTACGAACGAGATCAGGCCGCGGGTCTGCAGCACCCCAACCAACGCCGCGAGCAACACGCTGACTCCCAACAATGGCAGCAACACCCAGGCCGCATCCAGCAGCATGCTCTGCATCTGCAGCGTCCAGGGCTGGGACCCGGCCACCGGATCAGCCGCCCGGGCGGCAAAGCCGATGAGGTGAGCCAGGTGGCTCCAGGAATTTCCCGCGCTCACCCACAAACAGATCCAGAAGGCCATGAAGGAGGCAAACGAGCCCACATCGCGGCTCCGAACCACCTCGCCCCGCTTGCGCGCCTCCCGCAAGCGTCGGGGTGTCGGCTTATGCGTTTTCTCTGACATGTGCCTTCAGCTCAGCAGATGTTGCAACCAGGCCCCTGTACCTGACAACCGGGAGACCACGATGTCGGACACATAGGACAGGTACAACGCCACCATCACCGCCACCAGCGCGCCCTTGATGGGCATGGTAAAGAAGAAGACGTTGAGTTGCGGCACCACCCGGCTCACCAGTCCGAAACCCAAATCAATCAGCGCCAGCAACAGGACCGCCGGTGCCGCCAGGCGCACCAGCAGCTCCATGAAAGTACGGATCTCGCCGGATGCCAGATCCTCCAGGTGTCCCAGCGAGGGATAAAAAGCCGTCACCGGCCAGAGGTGAAAGGATTCGAACAGCAGCGCGGTCAACACCTGCAGCCCGCCGGCAGCGATGAACAGGATCGTACCGAGCCGGATCCAGAACTGGCTCATGGGACCGGCCTCGTGGCCGCCGAAGGGGTCGAAGTACTGCGCGTTGGAAAATCCCACCTGGAAATCCAGCAACGCACCGGCCGCCTCGAAGGCCCAGATCAAGGTACCCACCGAGAATCCCAACAATGCCCCGATGAAAGCTTCCTTGGCGATCAAACCGATCCATTCCAGCAGCGACAGCATGGGCGGCATGCTCGCGGCCAGGTGGGGATACAAATACAACGACAGCGAGACCATGATGGCACCGCGCAGCAGTACCGGAAACAAGGTGGTCGGAAATAATGGCGCCACCATGATGGCCGCCCCCACCCGCGGCAGCCCCACCAGGACCGGGGCGAAGAACGTCCACAACAGTTGCGAGTTTGGCAAGACGGTTCTCCGGTTACGAGCCGGCCTGGCACGTGAGTGCGGCAACCAGGGGAGCCAGGTGCCGGGCGTAAGGCCGCCAGCGTCCAACACTGGTACGATAAATCGGCCGGCGAACTTCCGTGGCACTGGCCGTGTGTACCGGGCGCTCGTTCTGGTGGAATCTCAGGCAGGCGGCATCCCACGACAGGCCGCAGAACTCCACCATGCGCCGCGCCTCGCGCTCCAGGTCCTCAACAATGTCCTCGTAGCGGACCTCCAGGTAACACCTCGGGGGCAACAGCGCGCGCCAGTGGTCCATCAAGGCGCTGTAATGCCGATAATAGTGACCTAACTCGTACAGATCGTAGGCGAAGGACACATCGCCGGTGAAGGTCCGCATGTAACACGACAGGCACGTATCCACCGGATCCCGCCGGCAGTGGATGATGCGCGCATTCGGCAGAACCAGGTGAATCAAGCCGGCATACAGAAAATTCACCGGCATTTTGTCGATCACCCGCCGTTTGTCAGGATACGGGTCACAGACCCGCGCCACGTACTCCTGGCCCATCCGGGCAAGGTCCGCCGGGGAACAACGGGCCAGCAGCGCCGGATACAGCGGTGGGCAAGGATCCGGCTCCAGGGTGGACAGACCGGGCACGAGTTGCCGCAAAACCTGCAATTCACCGGCGCCATGAACCTCCGGGTGGGACGCGAGAATCTGCTCCACCAGGGTAGTCCCCGAGCGCGGCATGCCCATCACAAACACGGGAGCTTCGGACGGATGCCCGGCACCGGTGCCGGCGAACCGTTGCAACAGCTCCATCGAGAACGTGTTCGCCACGGCGGTGATCCGCTCACCCGCAAGCCGCGCGTCGTAACGAACTGTCGAGCGTTTGAGCCGGTTTCCCTCCTCCAGGCAGGCAAACGCGCGCTCATCATCGCCTGCATCCAGCCACGCTTTGCCCAAGGCAATATTCAATCGGATCCGGCTCTCCACCGGCATTCCAAGCGCATCGGCTCGCCCGAGCAGGCGCTCCAGGGTCTGAAGATCCGGGTCGTCGGGCTCGAAGGTCTTCAGCAGAGCCTGGATGTGCCAGGCCGGCACACAATCGGGATTGTCCGCCAGGGCCTCGCGGACCGCCTCGCGAGCGCCGGACAGCGCTCCCATTTCCATCAACAGCAAGGCCTTGTTCGCCAACGCCCGGTCGCGTCCCGGACGACGCAAGCCGATCGCCCGGTCATACAACGACAGCGCCTCATCCAGACGCCCTGCATCCTTCAACGCGTTCGCCAGGTTGTTGCAGGCATCGGCCTCATCCGGCTCCAGGCGCAGCGCTTTGCGATAAGCGCGGATCGCCTCCTCCAGCCGGCCGAGCCGGTGCAAGGCATTACCCAGGTTATTCAGTGCCCGCGGGAAATCGGGGCGGAGTTGTAATGCGCGCTCGTAGGCATCCAGCGCCTCGTCCACGCGTCCCGACCCCAACAAGGCGTTCCCCAGGTTATAGTGGGTGGCCGCCCGGTCGGGTTGGAATTCCAAAGCCCGCTGGTAAGCCTCCACGGCTTCCTGCACCCGACCTGCGTTGAACAGCTCATTCCCGAGCTGGTAACAGGCAAGCTCCTGCGCGGACGACTCTCGAGGCTGGGTCGACATAAGGCCATCTTAGGCGAGCGTGTGTGCCGACCCGAGCCTCGCGCTCCTGAAGAAATTCTGAAGAGATGCACAGAATCGATGCGGCGGCCGCACCAGTTCCTAGACTGCAAGGAGCCTGGCTCGAGTGACCCCACGGATGCATACAGCCACGGTTTCATCCCTTTCCGAACGGCTCGTGTCCGAGCGGTTGCTCGAGCTGGCTCGAGAGTGCTTCAGCAGCGCGCTCCAATTCGACTACCTGTCGAACGGTCGAGGCAACCGTCAAAGCACCCCGCTGCGGACTCTTCGAGCCGCTGTTCCTGTACGAACACAGACCGGCGCGCGCAGTCACGACATCGTGCGTCGCTACCTGTGTGAGATTGCGACACGCAAACGTCTGTCCAGCGCGGAGGAATATCGCCTCGCCAGCCAGGCCCGCAAGGGGGATGAGAGCGCCCGGCGCGCGCTCATCGAGCACCAGTTGGGGCTGGTCGTGGTGATCGCCCGTCCCTACCGCAACCGCGGCCTGCCGCTGTTGGACCTCATCGAGGAAGGCAATCTCGGCCTGTTGCGTGCCATCGAGAAGTTCGATCCCGAGCGCGGCTGCCGCTTCTCGACGTACGCCAAATGGTGGATCCGGCAATCCATCGAGCTCGCGCTCATGACCCAAACCGGCACCGTGCGGGTTCCCGTGCACATCAGAAGAAAACTCAGACAACGCGCCAAGGCCCGCGCGGATGCCGCGCTACGCGCCGATGCCGAAGCGCTGCCGACTACTGCAACTTTCCTGCTCCATGACGTGCGCGACCAGGTCGATGCCCATCCCACGGCTCACAACGGTGAATCGCACCCGATTCTCGACAGTGTCGCAGCTCCCGAGCATGAGCAACCCGAGTGGCGGCTGCACGTCGACGGCCGGCGCAAACAACTCGAGGCCGCGCTGCTGCTCCTGAAGGACACCGAGCAGGTGGTGCTGCGCTCCCGCTTCGGGCTCACCGATGACACGGACCTCACCCTCGAGAAGGTGGCCCGCAAGCTCAAACTGTCTGCCGAGCGAGTGCGCCAGATTCAGAGTGAGGCATTAGGGAAACTGCGTCATATTCTGCAAACAACCCCCGGCCTCGGACCCGAGGGGCTGCTTTGAATCCTCCTGTTCGATGCAGGCTGGTGTCCGGCGACCTCCTGAGCTCGAGACGGACAGGACTTCAGAATTTTGCGGTGAACGCAAAAAACAGTTGCCGTCCCAACAGGTCGTAGGTCGCGAATGAATTGGGCGTGCCCGCGCTACCGCTGATGTCAGCTTCGGGTAGGAACGGTGGATCCTTGTCGAGGACGTTGTTGACGCCTGCCCGTACATCAATTCCCTTGTAAGCATGCCAGACAGCCGACAGATCGAAGTAGTTGTATCCCGGAATACGCGCGTTGATGGCATCGTATGCACCCTCTTCCGCGTTCTGAAGCAACGGGTTGGTGGAATTGTTGTCGAAGTCCGACGGACCGATGTAGCGCCACTGGAGCGACAGCAATACCTGCCATGGCGTTTCCCAACTCACCCGCAGCAGATGCCGCCACCGGGGATTGACCGAGCCTTGATTACACGTGGCGCCAAACAATCCGGCGCAATCGTACGTCCCCGACCCCGGATAGGGAGTGGTGGTGTTGTGTTGCACCCAGGTGCCGTTGAAGCTGGCTGACAGACTGCCCCAGTTGCCGGGAATCGGCCAGCGGTAGTTCGAACCTATATCGATGCCCGACACCAGCGATACGCCGAGGTTCATGTCCTGCTGCAGGAAATAGCCGCCGCCTGCGACGGAGGCGCCTGTCACGGAGCCTGCCGGTGAACGGACGATTTGAGTGCAATAGATGGGGTTCCCGGTTTGCAGGCAGCCGTTGAGAATAGCGGCGATCGGAATTGCACCGACCTGGCCGGTCAAGCGGATGTGGTAGTAGTCAGCGCTGGCGCTGAACCCCGGCAGAGCCGTCGGAGTGGCGGTAAAGCCGAGTGACCAGGTGTTGGCGACTTCCGGCTTCAGATGTGCGTTGCCCTCGATGACCTCGCTGCACTGACCGGACACGCATTGGGTAATGGTATTGGTGGTTCCGCCGTTGCCATATTGTGCCGCGGTAACTCCTGTCCGTGCGCAATCGGCGAACGAGGCGGTGGCGGCAACGACTACGCCATTGACGAGGGTCGGTGCGCAGGGATCGAGTCCCACCTGGGATTGCTGTCCGATGGAGGGAGCGTTATAGAGCTCAATGAGATTCGGTGCGCGCACCGCGCGGTCCCACGAGAAACGCACCCTGCCGTCCCGAGTCGGCGCATATTGAATCTCGAGCTTGTACGTATTCGTGACGCCCGCGGTGTTGTAGTTGGAGTACCGATAGCCCACATCCAAAGTCAAATCCTCTATTCCCGGCATGTGCTGTGCGATCGGTGCCCGGGCTTCGACGAAACCCTCGCCGACGTGATAGCTGGCGTCGGTCGGCACCGAGGCGCCCGAGAACCCCGCGAGATTGCCGGCAATCTCCGCTTCATCCGGATTGAATGTCACGGTCTCCTTGCGATATTCCGCGCCGAAATTGATGCCGGCCGCGTCCGTCGCCCATGGCGAGGCCGCGCCGTATTGACCCAGGTCCCCGGTGATATCGAAATGCGCGATCTGCTCCGTATTGTTACCTTGGGAGGTCCCCGGTGAATACAGGTAGCCGAGTTGTGCCTGGTTGACCGTCCCTGTGCCAAAGATGTTGTACGGTACGCAGGTCCCACCGCTGATGCAAACCGGCCCGTTGGGGCCCGTGGTCACTTGCAGGGCGTTGGCGATCTTGGAGTAATCGAGATAGTTCAGATTGGTTGAGAAGGCGCTGACGTAGTAGTAGGACAGGTAACCGTCATAGGTCAAGCCTTTGACGACATCACCTGTCGTGCCGATGACGACCCGGTAGTTGCTATGACTGTATTTCGATATCCGCCCTCCCCCTTCGATATTGCGCCGCCCGATCTCGACATCGGCGCTGTTACCCACCGACCCGGGACTGGCCGCATCGCCAGTAATCTGTGCCGG
>Ga0070741_10011725_pt1 | contig 16088 bp, 10 predicted proteins | sample Coa_R1_4_FD_66440 | JGI IMG/M metagenome (GOLD analysis project Ga0070741, IMG submission 66440) | Surface soil microbial communities from Centralia Pennsylvania, which are recovering from an underground coalmine fire - Coalmine... | ecosystem: Environmental > Terrestrial > Soil > Unclassified ...
CCTTTCATGGCGACTGGTTCTTCAATCTCGGCCTGCTGTCAGACTCGACGTTCGAATACCGCAATCTCGTCTCCTCAGTGGGTCTCGCTTCCACTGCGCGCCCTGGCAGCTACGATGTCTTCGGCCATCCGGGCGGGCATATGCTCTCGGAAAACGTCTCGACCGATCTCACCCTGTACAAGGGCGATACGGTCTTCAAGCCGCCGGACTGGCAGTTCCGCCTGACACCGGTCTTCAACTACAACTACGCCTCGGTCGATGAGGTGGGTCTGCTCAACGTGGATCCGAGGCGCGGCACGACGCGCTCGGATGACTTCGTCGGCATCCAGAACGCGTTCGTCGAGAAGCATCTGCGTAACGTGTCCGACCGGTTCGACTTCGACAGCATCCGCATCGGCATCCAGCCGTTCTCCAGCGACTTCCGCGGCTTCCTCTTCCAGGACAACCAGCCCGGAGTGCGGCTGTTCGGTACGCGTGACAACAACATCTTCCAGTACAACATCGCCTGGTTCCGCAGACTCGAGAAGGATACCAACAGCGGGCTCAATGATGTGACGCAGCCCCTGCGGCACGATGACATCGGCGTCGCGAATCTCTACTGGCAGGACATGCCGGTGCAGGGATTCACGTCCCAGGGTACCGTCATCTACAACCACAACACCGAGGGCGGCGAGCAGCATTTCGACACGAACGGCTTCCTGGTGCGGCCGGCGGCTCTGGGTCTGGAGCTGCCGCACGACTACGCCGTCACCTACCTGGGCTATAACGGCGACGGTCACTTCGGCCGCACGAATGCAACGGTGTCTTTCTATTACGTGACCGGCCACGAGGAGCCCGGCGTGTTCTCCGATACGCGATTGAAGGTCAGCGCCGCATTCGCAGCAGCGGAGATCTCGCGCGATTTCGACTGGTTCCGTCCGCGGCTGTCGCTGCTGTATGCGAGTGGAGACTCCAATCCATATGACCGCAAGGCCACCGGCTTCGATGCGATCTTCGAGAATCCGCAGTTTGCCGGCGGCGATAACAGCTACTGGATCAGCCAGGCCGTGCCGCTGATCGGGGGCGGCGGCGTGACGCTCACTTCCGGAAACGGCCTGCTCGCAGACCTGCGCTCCTCGAAGGGCGAGGGCCAATCCAACTTCGACAATCCGGGGGTGATGCTCGCGGGCCTGGGTGCAGATCTCGACCTGCTGCCGACCTTGAGGGTTACCCTGAACGTCAACGACCTTTATTTCGCCCAGACTGCCGTGATCGCCGCGCTGCGGGCCCAGGCGTTCGATGATCGACACATCGGCGAGGATGCTTCGGTCGCCGTGACGTACCGCCCGCTGATGTCCCAGAACATCGTGGTGCGCGCCGCCTATGCGCGCCTGTTCTCATCGAGCGCTCTGGATGCGTTGTTTCCGCGGCACAACCCGGATTACTTCCTCCTGAACGCCATCTTTGCCTATTGAGGCTGCGATGCCAGACATGTCACCAACCCCTGCTTCGAGCGGCCTCCGAGGGCGAAGTGCAGCGCCGGCCGTAGCGCTGCTGTGTCTGTGCGCAGCGCTTCTCGCTCCCTTCAGCGCACGCTCGGGCGAACCGGTCGATCGGCACTACGCGACCGCGCCGCCGTCTCCGATGACGCAGTCCCCTGAGATGGCGGCACAGAAGAGTGGCGGATGCCTGTCATGTCACACGCAGACTGATAACGCGACGATGCACGCCAATACCGCGATCAATCTGGGTTGCACGGATTGTCATGGCGGCAATCAGGCGGCGGTTCTGCCGCAGGGCGTGAGTCGAAGCTCCGCTCAATATCGCCAGGTGATGGATGCCGCGCACGTGCTGCCGCGCTATCCCTCCGAATGGCACTATCCCTCGAGCGCGAATCCGCAGCGCAGCTACACGCTGCTCAATCGGGAGTCGCCCGAGTTCATCCGCTTCATGAACCCGTCCGACTACCGCGTGGTGCGCGAGTCCTGCGGCGCCTGTCATCGCGAGATCATCGAGGCCTCCCTGCGCAGTCTGCACGCCACGAACGCGATGTTCTGGGGCGGCGCCTCGTACAACAACGGCATCCTGGATTCGAAGAACTACATCCTGGGCGAGTCCTACAGTCGCGAAGGCCTGGGTGTGCTGCTGAAGGGTCCGGTTCCGAAGGACCCGCACGTGGCCTTCGATGCGGGCATCCTCCCTCAGCTGCTGCCGCTGCCGCCCTGGGAAAGCATCAAGCCCGGCGACATCTTCCGCATCTTCGAGCGAGGCGGCCGTAACGCGAGCAATCTGTTCGCCGAGACCGGGCTGCCCGATGCGCAGGGTGAGCTGGAGCGGATCGAGGAGCCCGGCCGGCCCGACATCCGCGCGTCCAATCGCGGCCCGGGTACCGGCGCGCGCATTGCGGTGCCGGTCATCAATATCACCAAGACTCGCCTGAACGATCCGAATCTCTGGTTCATCGGCACCAACGATCAGCCGGGGGACTACCGCCAGTCCGGCTGCGCATCCTGCCACGTGGTCTATGCCAACGACCGCGATCCGTTGCATTCCAGCGTGTACGCCGCAGCCGGACACGATGGCACCTCGCAGACGGTCGATCCGACCATTGACCACACTCAGGCGGGTCATCCGCTCAAGCACGCCTTCACGCGATCGATTCCGACCAGCCAGTGCATGGTCTGCCACATGCATCAGCCCAACATGTTCATGAACAGCATGCTCGGCTACACGATGTGGGACTACGAGTCCGATGCCGCGGCGATGTGGCCGGAGAAGCAGCAATATCCGACCAGCAGCCAGATGCGCAAGGTGCTCGATCGCAATCCGGAAGGGGCGGCGGTGCGCGGCAAGTGGGCGGATGTGGATTTCCTGCGCTCGGTGGCCGATCTGAATCCGCAGCTGAAGGACACCCAGTTCGCCGACTATCACGGACACGGCTGGAACTTCCGCGCCGTCTACAAGCGCGATCGCGCCGGCGACCTGCTCGATGCCAAGGGCGGCCTCGTAGCGGATGACGATCCGCAGAAATTCGCCAAGGCCGTGCATCTCGCCTCGACGCATGTCGATGTGGGCATGCAGTGCGTGGACTGCCATTTCTCGCAGGACAATCACGGCAGCGGCTACATCTACGGCGAGGTCGCCGCAGCGGTCGAGATCGGCTGCAAGGATTGTCATGGCACGGTGAGCAACTATCCGAACTCCTACACCTCGGGGCCGGCCGCCCTGAACGGTGGGGTAGACCTGCTGAGCCTGCGAACACCCGACGGACGGCGGCGCTTCGAATGGATCGCCGGCCAGCTGGTGCAGCGCTCGATGGTGGATCCGAACCTCGAGTGGAAAGTCAGCCTGGTGAAGGACTCGGTGACGCCGGGCAGTCCGAACTACAACCCCAAGGCCGCCCGCGCCAAGCTGATGAGCCGCGACACGAGCCGGCAGAACTGGGGACTCGACGTTCATGGGGACTCGCTGGCTCACAGCGACCAGAACATGGAGTGCTACTCCTGCCACACCTCCTGGACCACGAGCTGCGGCGGCTGCCATCTGCCGATCGAGGCGAATGCCAAGACGGCCCGCCACCAGTACGAGGGCGGGGATACGCGCAACTACGCCACCTACAATCCGCAGGTCGCGCGCGATGACATGTTCATGCTGGGCCACCGCGAGACGGCCGGGGGCGGCAAGATCGCGCCCTTCAGATCGAGCTCGGCTCTGGTGCTGTCCTCGACGAACGCCAATCGTGAGCACATCTACGTGCAGCAGCCGCCCATCTCCGCCAGCGGTTTCAGCAGTCAGGCCTTCAATGCGCACTATCCGCATACCGAGCGCAAGGTCGAGACGAAGGATTGTGACGACTGCCATCTCTCGAAGGACAACGACAACAACGCCATCATGGCGCAGCTGCTCCTTTACGGGACCAACTTCGTCAATTTCATCGGCTATCACGCGTACGTGGGCGGCGCGGGCGAGGTCAGCGCAGTCCGCGTGACCGAGTGGGACGAGCCGCAGGCCGTCATCGGCAGCTACCTGCACAAGTATGCGTATCCGGACTGGTATGCCGAGCACATCAAGCACGACCGCAAGTTGCAGCACGCTGAGAGTCACGGCGCCGGGGATGCGCAGTGTCTGCAGTTACGAGGCGAATTCCTCTACGTCGCCGAGGGCAGCCGCGGAATGCGCGTCTATGACGTGGCGAGTGTCGGCAACAAAGGCATCTCGGAGGGAGTGATCACGACCCCGTTCAGCCCGTTGGGGGACAACACGCATGTCGGTTCGGCTGATGCGACTTGTGTGGCTTTGCCGACCAACCAGCCGATCAATCCGGCGCGCAATCAGGGGGACAGGATGCGCGTGGCCAATCAGGAGTCTGCCTTTCATCCGCTGTACAACTATGCCTACATCACGGATGCCAGGGAGGGACTGATCCTGACCAATATCGACACCCTGGCGGATGGTGAGCCTCGCAATAACTTCCTGAAGCGGGCGGTCACCTGGAATCCGGATGGCATCCTGAACGGTGCGCGGCATCTGACCATCGGTGGCTACTACATCTACGTCGCGACTCCCGGCGCGCTCGTGATCGTCGGTGTCGATGACCCGCTGCACCCGAAGCTCGTGGCGAAGCTGCCCCTGGAGGACCCACGGGCCAGCGCGCTGCAGTTCAGATATCTGTTCGTCACCGATGCGAAGGGTCTCGAAGTGGTGGATGTGACCCATCCGGAGTCGCCGCAACTCGTGCCGAACAATGTGGTGCAGATTGCCGATGCGCACCGGGTGTATGTGGCGCGCACGTATGCCTACGTCGCAGCGGGCAAGGAGGGCCTCGTGATCGTGAACGTCGAGCGTCCCGAAGCGATCCATCTGCAGCAACGTTTCAACGCCGGGGGCCGTCTGCAAGACAGCCGCGACGTGGTGGTTGCATCCACCAACGCTTCGCTGTTCGCTTACGTGGCCGATGGAACAGGGGGCCTGAAGGTCCTGCAGCTCATGTCGCCCGCGTCGCAGCGAAAGTTCTACGGCTTCAGCCCGGAGCCGCGGCCCGAGCTCATCGCCAGCTATGCCACACACCGGCCGGCGCTGAGCCTGTCGAAGGGCCTGGATCGGGATCGGGCCGTGGATGAGACGGGCGGGCAGATCGCCGTATTTGGCCGGCGTGGAACCCGGGCTCTCAGCACATCCGAAGTCCACGACCTGTATCTCGATGCCTCAGGCAAGCCCTGGTTCGTGAAGGGGTCGGAAGCCGCCCCGCGCGGCTCGACACCGCAGGGCTCGACCCCGGGCGGCCGGTGAGCGCGCCCGGCAGAACATGAGCAGCGTCCTGCCCCATATGCGCAGCACCCTGCCCGGCATGGGTAGCACCCTCCGGGCCGCGCTCCTGATCGCGGCCTGCTCCGTGGCGATCTCGGCCACGGCGCAGCAGCCCGCCCGGCCGGCCTACAAACATCTGGGCGTGGGAAGCTGCTCCTCGAGCGTTTGTCACGGGAAAACCAAGGCACAGCAGGGGCGCGATGTCGCGCTGAACGAGTACACCATCTGGTCATCGCCTGACGACTTCCATTCCAAGGCCTATCGAACGCTGAGCAGCCCGCGCTCTCAGGCCATCGCCGCCAAGCTCGGGCTCGCGAGCGCCTCGACGGCCACGATCTGCCTCGATTGCCATGCGGATAACGTGCCTGTGGCCCAGCGCGGACCGAAGTTCCAGCTCACCGATGGTGTGAGCTGCGAGGCTTGTCACGGGGGCGCGGAGAAGTGGATCGAGACTCATACACAGAAGTCCGCCGGGCATCGTGACAATGTCTCCAAAGGGATGTACCCGAGCGAGCAGCCGCTCGCCCGCGCCGAGCTATGCCTGTCCTGTCATATGGGCACGCGGGACAAATTCGCCACGCACGTCATCATGGGTGCGGGCCACCCCCGGCTGTACTTCGAGCTGGAGGTCTTCAGCTATAACCAGCCGCCGCACTACGTGGTGGATGAGGACTACATCGCGCGCAAGGGCCGGATCGAGCAGATGAACCTGTGGGTCACCGGTCAGATCGAGAATGCGCGCCGTTATCTGGAGCTGCTGCAGACCCGTCTCACGGTGCCCGACAGCTTCCTGCCGGAGTTCGCGCTCTACGACTGCTTCAGCTGTCATCATCCCATGGATAAGCAACGCTGGACCCGCGCCCGGGCGGGCGCCGGCATCCAGCCGGGCACGCTGCCTCTACAGAGGGATTACCTCGTCATGATGCAGGCCGTCACCGAAGTGTTGGCTCCAGGGGAGGTCGGCCAACTCTCCGCCGCCAGCGAGGCGCTCGTGCGCGCGGGACAGAAGGATGCGGCCTCCTTGAGGCAGGAGGCCCAGAAGCTGCACGCCTGGATAGACGGACATGACAGCTGGACGCGGCGGCAGTACGCCCCTGGAGAAATCGCCAGCGTACGCAAAACCGTGCTGCGCTATGCCGCGCAGGACAAGGCGAGCGATTTCAGCACGGCCGAGCAGTCTGTGATGTGCGTAGAGAGCCTCAGCTACGCGCTCGGCGACCACGACCGTCACAAGGCTGCCCTCGACGCCCTCTACGGCGCCATCAAGAGCGCCTCGGCATTCGATCCGACTCAGTTTGCGGCGACCGCCCGCAGCGTCGGCGCCCAGTTCTAGGGCTCCCGCGGAGCTATTCGCGCCGGGTAAGCCCGGGCACGCCGCGGCGAACCGTCTGCGCTGCGTAGGGCCGGCGCAGCGGCCGACTTGCACCGGAATATGTTGTCTGCCGCCGGCGCAGTGGCGGAATTGCCTGTCCCCGGGATCGCTTATACTCTCGGGCCGAGGATGGCCGAGAAACGATTCATACTGAAAAAGCTGCCCGATGGACCCGAAATCCCGGTCGACGGCGAGCTTTGCGTGGGCCGCAGCGCCGAGAGCGGTCTGAAGCTGGTCGAGGGACGGCCCTCGCGCAACCATGCGGTTCTGAGCATCGTCGACGGGTCGGTATTCGTGGAGGACCTGGGCTCGACGAACGGCACCTTCGTCAACGACAAGCGCATCGACAGCAAGGTGCGCCTCAAATCCAACGACAAGCTGCGATTCGACGTCGAGCAGTATCTGTTTCGCATCGAGATGGCGGGCTCGCCGGCCGATCGGACGCTGCTGCGTGAGGGGGAGCCGGATCTGGTCGTCGCGAGCGGCAAGGCACGGGTTCCGGAGGGCTGGCTGGAGAATCCGCAGGCCGGCAACAAGACCCTGTACATGTCACCCGAGCAGCTGCGGCAGGAGCGCAAGCGCCTGGCTGCGCTGGGCGCGGTCGACGGGGCGCTCGGGCGTGTCGAGGCGCCGCAGCTCATCGTGCTGGGCGGCACCGAGCCCCTGCGTATCGAGCTCAAGCCCACCGAGTCAGGCAAGAAGGAATGGAGCGTCGGCAGCGAGGGCGAGCGGGAGATCCTGCTGAAGCGCGTCGGCGTTTCGGCGCTGCATGCCAAAATCGTGAACGAGGGTAACCGCTGGAAGGTCATCGATGAGCTGTCGGCGAACGGCACCTTCGTCAACGGCCGGCGCTGCACGATGAGCTTTCTCAGCTCGACCGACCGCATCACGTTCGGCTCCGTCGAATGCATTTTCCAGCTTCCCAAGGGGGCCCAGAGTGCGGCCGCCAACTCGGAAGGCCGCCCCTGGAAGAAGCTTGCGATAGGCGCGATCGTGTTGATCGTGATCGCAGCGGCGGCGTGGTTCTTCCTGGCTCACTGACCGGTTGGATGGACCCCGGACCTCTCGGGCGCCAGCCGCCGCTCGAGCCAGTCACGCTTCTCCAGAGCTTCGCTCGCGTGACGGTATCCGATCTCGATGGCCCGTTCGAAGGCTTTCCAGTCCAGCAGATTGATACTGTCGGTGGGCGGCTTGAGCAGCAGGTCCGCAAGCTCGCGCTGACCAATCGTGGTCGCGGCACTGTTGACCATCCCTGCCCGCCAGAGGATCTGCATGATGTTGATCCTCGAGCGTCGTAGCTGGCGCCAGGTCGGCAGCCCCCACAGCGGCGGCATTTCCGTCAGCTCGAGGTCGGTCGCAAAGGCGCGATCGGCCCCGGCGTCTACCGCGATGACCGGCCCATCCAGCAGCTCACGCATGATGTCCACCGGAAGGTTACTGATGGTGGCTCCATCCACGTAGACCTGCCGGTCCGCAATCACCGGTGGGAGAACTCCCGGAATGGCGACCGAGGCGCGCGACCACAACCAGACGGGCCCCTGCCGATGAACCGCAGCCTGCCCGCTGGTGAGGTTGGTCGAGACGCAGTAGAAGGGTAATGGCAGGTCTTCGATGTTCGTCTCGCCGAACTCACGGCGCAACAGCCGGCAGACTTTGCGCCCGCTGAGGAGCGACACCAGAGGGAGTGTGTAGTCACGCGTCGGGTTCGTATCCACGAACGATCGGCGGATGCGTTGCACCATCTCCGCGTAGTCCCAGCCGGCTGCCCAGCCGGCCCCGATGATGGCGCCGATGCTCGTTGCTCCGATTCCATCGACTGGTATGCGTGCCTCGCGAAGCGCGCGCATGACGCCAATGTGAGCGAATCCGCGCGCACCTCCACCCGAGAGGACCAGGCCCACTGCACGGCCGGTGAGCGTTCGGGCCAGCCGCGCGACGTCCGCCTGTGAGCTCACGTGGTGATGCCGACACGGATACAGATTCATCCAGTCCCGCGTCGGTGTGCGCTTCGCGCCCGAGCGTTGCAAGACCAGCTCGAATCTCTGCAGCTTGTCGGGTTGCTCCTCACGAGCCAGTAGTGCGGGCCAGGCGTGTGCCGTACTGTCCGCGCGCGCGAGCAGAAGGAGGGAGTCCGCCTGTCGAAGACACAGCTTGCTCCAGTTCGAAGGCCGGAAGTCCGTCACGTAAGCGACGTAGTCATTGGCGCGCTCGAGCCGATGAAACCAGTGGCTGGTCTGCTCGCCCCCCGTGCTGTGCAGGACGAGCTCTGCACGACCCAGTCCTTTCAGGCAATGCAGAAGCTGTCGGCCGAAAGCCTCCGCGTCGACATCCGGGCCATGAGGAATCACGGCAAACGTCTTCGGACGCGCCTTCTGCTGGCGGTCGCCCGGTTCCGACTCGAGACGCTGGACCAGGATCTTCGCGATCGCCCGCATGGCGCCGGGGTTCTTCGCCACCAGATGCTCGATGAGCGCCGTCGGCAGGCGGGCCAGCTCGGTATCGCGCAGAGCCACGACCGTGGACGCGCGCCGGTTTCCCGAGATGACTTCGGCTTCACCTATGAGCTGGCCGGCGGAGATTTGCGCCGCTAGCCGGGCGCCGCCGCCGCTGCGCGCGACGTACATGCCGAGACCGCCGTTGACGACGACATAGAGCCCGTCGGATGACTGGCCTGCCTTGTAGAGCGTCGAGCCGCCCGGCAGCGAGAACCACTCGATCTCCTGGGTGATCTCTGCAAGCAGCTCTCCGGCGAGCTCGCGCAGCAGGGGGAGCGCCGCAAACATCGCCGGAACGTTGCGGCTGTCGATCGCGCCCTGAATGATGGTGTCGGTTCCCGGGCTCATTTGCACGCGAGATGACGAGTTGTCGCGCCGGCCGACGCGCGGTCGGACGGTACAGCGGCTGCCGGGTAAAGGCAAGAAAGCTGCCGCGGCGCGCGTGTGCTAATGTCAGGCGGTTTCCAGCCCGCCCATGAAGTCCTCATCCGAAAGCAGGACCGGACCCCTCGCCGAGCAGTCCCGGCCGAACGATGCGCGCTCCGGATCCCCCGGCGAACAGCTCACGCGGCTGGGAAGTTACCTGCTGCTGGGCGTCATCAGCCAGGGCTCGATGGCTACCGTGTACCGGTCGTCCGACCCCGGGACTGGTCGCGCGGTGGCCATCAAAGCCGTACGCCGCGATCCTGCCCCGCAGAATGCGGGTGAGAATCTAGCCGCCCGGCTGCGTGTCGAAGCGGAGGTCGCCAGCCGTTTGAGTCATCCGGGGATCGTCGCAGTACGCGAATACGGCGAGGACGCTCTGCATGCCTTCATCGTGATGGAGTACGTCGACGGGGTCAGCTTACGACAGTGCTTCGAGAGAAGGATGAGCTTCGGCGCGTCCCGCTCGATCAGCCTCGTCTCACAGGTTCTCGGGGCCCTGCAGTACGCGCACGAGCGGGGCGTGTGGCACCGGGACATCAAGCCGGCCAACATCCTGGTCCGCGAGGATGACCTCGTGAAAGTGACGGACTTTGGCATTGCGCAACTGGCCGCGCCGATGGCGCAGCAGATGGACGTCATCCTCGGCAGTCCCGGTTACATTGCACCTGAGAGTTACCTTGGCGAGAAATTCGACGAGCGCGCCGACGTATTTGCGACTGGAGCGGTCCTGTACGAGTTGCTGGCCGGTGTGCCGGCCTTTGCGGGCACGGCAGATCAAATCATGTTCAAGGTCTGCAATGAGGCCCCGCTGGGGCCGTCAATTGTCGCGGGGATGTCTTCGCTGCAGCCGTACGACGAGCTGGTGCTGAAGGCTCTCGCGCGCCGGCCAGAGGACCGCTTCGCCAGCGCGGCGCAGTTCCGCCAAGCGCTGCTGGGGGTCGCGCAGAATCGCCGGTCCGGGTGCTAGAGGACTCAACCGGCCAGGCTGCGCGCCAGCTCGGAGAGCCGTACGCCCGGAGTCAGGCCATGCGTGGCCGCAGCTCCCGCGCACAACTCGAGTACACCGCGAGCGCCGAGACCAAAGCGCAGGCGCCCTGCCTGCACCGAGCGGTAGACGCGCATTACACACCCGTCTCGATCGAGAAAGACCACGTCGATCGGATAGCGCATCCCGAGCGTGTGAATGCTGGAGCAGGGTGAGATCAACAGGCCCTCGCCCGGCTGAAGGGGTGCTCCGACGAGCAGCCCCAACGCCCGAGAGAGGAAACTCTTTGCAACCCTGACCTGTAGCGCACCCGCCGCGGTCGCACAGTGTTGGTATTGCTGTTTCATAGGCCCGACTTCATGAGCTGGGTGACGATCGGGAATGCGATCACGATGAACGTGCAGGGGAAAATACACAGAATCAGGGGCCCGAGCATCTTGACAGGAGCCTCGAGTGCCAGCTTCTCGGCGCGCTGAAAGCGCTCGGTGCGCCGCTGCTCGGCCTGGGCGCGCAAAATCGGCCCGATGCTGCTGCCCATTAGCTCTCCCTGCACCAGCGCGCTCACCAGGCTGTTCATCGCCTGAAAGTTGAGCCGCGCGGCCATGTCCCGCAGCCCATCGGCTCGCGGCTTTCCCGCGCGGATCTCACGTAATACCCGGTTGATCTCCACCAGCAGCGGCCCAGGGGGAGTTTTCTCCACCGACTTCTGCAGGGCAGAGGAGAGATTCATGCCCGCTTCCACCGCCATGGTCACGATGTCGAGGAAGAAGGGCAGGCTCTTGAGGATCCGCAGGTTGCGAGTCTTGGTCATGTCCGCGAGCCAGCGCTCGGGGAGCAGAAAGCCGAGCGCTGCGCCCGGCATGAAGCCGGCGAGAGCGGTCAGCTTCATCTTGGTCGCGATCCAGGCCAGGCCGGCTCCGAACAGCAGCGCTGCCACGATCTTGCCGGCAAAGAACTGCACCGGGCTCAGGGTGTAGTCCTGGCCTGCGCGGCGCAGGGCTTCCTGAATCCGGATGGCCATCCCCTGGCTCAACGCCCAGCCGCAGTAGTGGCTGACCAGGCGCACCAAGGGCCAGGTCATCCGGTAGAAGCGCGGTGGAGGATCCATGTACTGCCGGTCGTCCTTGGGCACTTCTTTGACGATCCTGCGAAGTGAGAACACTGCGAGAAACACAGCGCTCAGGACGAGGGCGGGAAACAATAGGTCTGTCACGTCGTTCTCCAGTGCCGGGCGCGCAAAGCGCATCCGTTGATAAGTTCAGACATCGATGGTGACGATCTTGCGGATCATCGCGAAGCCGACCATCTCGAGGATGCCGATCAACACGAGCACCAGCCAGCCGATCAGCGTATGAAACAGGGGCTTCATGGCGTCATGTTGCATGTAGGACAGCACGAGCATGAGAAAGAGCGGCAGCGAGCCCACGATCCAGCCCTGCAACTTGCCCTGCGAGGTGAGTGAGCGGATCTTGCCTTCCATCGTGGCTTTGGCGCGGAGTGTCGTCGCGAGCTGGTCCAGCGTCTCGGCCAGATTGCCCCCGACCTCGCGCGCGATGGTCATCGCAGCCACCACCAGCTCGACCTCTTCGAGCTTCAGCCGGGCGGCCATCGAGTCCAGCGCGTCCTCGAGCGCAAGTCCCAGGCGCTGCTCACGCACCACCACTCCGAGCTCCTGCGACAGGGGCGCCGGGGTTTCCCGGATCGCGATATCCAGAGCAATCTGGAGGCTGGTGCCTGCGCGCAGCGAGCTCCCCAGCATGCGCAACACATCGGGCAGCTGAGTCACGATCTGCAGCCTGCGCCGCTGATTCTTCCAGCGCAGGTAGAAGCGCGGGGCCACGTTGATGACCACCGCTGCCAGCACGGGCAACACGAGGCCCCCGTTCAGAAACCACAACAAGAGTGGGATCACCGCTGTGCAGAGCATCGTGAGGCCGAACAGCTTGCCGGGATCGACGAAGACGAACGCTTCCTCCAGGCGGCTGCGAGCGGCCTCGGTAAAGCGTTGCCGGTACCCGGCATATAGCGCGGTACCCACCTTCACCAGCGCAATGGCGGCGGCGACGAACATCAACCCGGTCAAGACGGGCGTGAGATTCGCATTCATGCCGCAACTCCCGCCGTCTCACGACGCTCGAAGATTCCGAGGTCCAGGGGTATGCCGATGCGGCGCAGGGACTCGTAGAACTCGGGTACGAAGCCGCAGCCCGTGAAATAGCCCTGCGTCTTGCCGGCCTGGTCCACCCCCGTCTGGCGAAACTCGAAGATGTCCTGAAGCTGAATGCGACCGCTCTCGACGCCGGTCACTTCGCAGATGTGGGTGATCTTGCGCGTGCCGCAGGCGAAGCGGGTCTGCTGCACGACGATGTCGATGGCCGAGGCAATCTGCTCGCGGATGGCGCTGACGGGCAGATCGAGGCCTGCCATCAGCACCATGGTCTCCAGACGGGACAGCATGTCGCGCGGATTGTTGGCGTGCGCGGTGGTGAGGGACCCGTCGTGGCCGGTGTTCATGGCCTGCAGCATGTCGAGGGCCTCGCCACCGCGGCACTCGCCGACCACGATGCGATCAGGACGCATGCGCAGCGAATTGCGCACCAGATCCCGGATGGCGATCTGGCCCTTGCCTTCGATGTTGGCCGGACGCGACTCGAGCGATACCAGGTTCGGGTGGTGGAGCTGCAATTCGGCAGCATCCTCGATGGTCACGATGCGCTCGCCGCGCGGAATGAAGTTCGAGAGGATGTTGAGCAAGGTCGTCTTGCCGGAGCCCGTGCCGCCTGAGATCACGACGTTCTTGCGGTGCTCGACGGTCACCTTCATGAACTCGATCATTTCGGCGCTGGCCGAGCCAAAGCGCTGGAGATCGTCCGCTTTGAGCTTGCGCTTGGAGAACTTGCGGATGGTGATGCTGGGTCCTTTGAGCGCAAGCGGCGGAATCACGGCATTCACGCGCGAGCCGTCCTTGAGGCGCGCATCGACCATGGGTGAGCTCTCATCGATGCGGCGGCCGATGGGTGCCACGATGCGCTCGATGATGCCGGTGACCGCCCGGTCGCTGGTGAAGGCGAGCGGATAGCGCTCCAGGACCCCGGCGCGCTCGACGAACACCTCATCCGATCGGTTGACCATGATCTCGGTCACGGATGCATCGGCGAGAAGGGGCTCGAGGAGACCGAGCCCGATGGCTTCATCGCGCACCGCGGCGAGCAGGGTCGTCCGATCGATCTGCTTCGGAATATCCGGCATGCGCTCGATGAGCTCGGCGATCAGCTGCTCCGCCCGGGCGCGCAGCTCGCCATCCGCCATCCGGTGCACATCGACCCGGCGCACGTCGAAGGCTTCGAGCAATCGATCATGCAGCATGCGGCGCCAGGTGAAGGTCTCGTCCTGGAAGGCAGGTTTGGCGGGCGTCTCGGCCTCGCCCGACGCCGCCGAGGAGGGCATCGCGGGCGCAGAGACCGCTGACGCAGAGACCAGCGCCGGGACGGTTTGCAGGCTCTGCGACACTGGAGCAGCCGCGGGACCGGGCGTCTGGGCCAGCTCCGCAAGCCAGGTCGCCGTGAGGAAATGCGGCCCGATCTGGATTTTGTCGCCTGCGGTCAAGGGCCCGTAGGTCGTGACCGCCTTGCCGTTCACGAGAGTTCCACTGGAGGCGCCGAGATCACGCACGTAGCCCTGCTCATTGGAAACGAACAGCTCCGCGTGCTTGTTGCCGATGCGCCAGCCCGAAAGCTTCACGTCGCAGTCGGCATCGCGGCCGATTTTGACCTTGCCGGTCGCGATGCGCGGATCGGATTGCCGTCCACCGGACTCCTGCAGATGAATGGTCCACATGTCTTTACTCCACCAGCCTGCTGTTGATGTACTTGATCGTGGGTGCCAGCTGCGTGTTGATCTCGTCCGCACGGCGGATCGAAGCCGCATTGAGCTCGTTCCCGACCGCCATCGAGTGCGGAGTCACCAGCACGACCAGCTCCGTGCGGTCGTTCTGGAACTGCCTGGACTTGAAAAGATTGCCGAGCACCGGGATGTCCTTGGCGCCCGGAATTCCGGTGGCCGCCCGGTTGCCCACATCACTCAGAAGCCCGGAGATCACCAGCGTCTGGTTCTCCTTCAGGCTGACGTCGGTCTCGGTGCGGGTCTTGGTGAAAGCGACCAGACCGTTGCCGCCGACGTTGGAGAATTTGCTGTCGGGCTCGCTGACCTCGGCGACGATGGAGGAGCTGATGTTGCCCTTGTCGTCCGCTACGGGCTTGAACTCGAGGATGACGCCGTATTCCTTGTAGACCACGTTCACCGTGCCAAGGCCGCCGGCCACGGAGATCGGGATCTCGCCACCGACCTGGAATTTCGCCGAGCCGCCGCTCTTGCAGCTCACGCTCGGCTCGGCCAGCGTCCAGCTTTCCCCGGCGCGCTCGGTGTAATCGAGCACCGAGCTCAGGTTGGTCGCGATTCCGAACACGCCGCCATTCGGAACCTTCAGCATGTTCTTGCTTCCCGAGAGATTCAGATTGAGGCTGGGCCCTGCGGATGACTCATTGGCACCGCTGACCCAGTTCACGCCGAGCTGGCGCACGGTGCTCTTGAGCATCTCGACGACCCGCACGTCCATGTACACCATGCGCTCCTGCGGTACCGCGGGCGCGTCCTTGTGAATGGCCACGGTGCTGATGATTTGCGGGTAGATCTTCATCAACGCCTCGAGCCTGCTTGCGGTCCGGGCTGCGGTGTAATCGCCTTCGATCAGCACGTGACCGTCCACCTGCCTGGCGGAGATCCCGGGCTCACCAGCCAGTAGATCCTGCACATCGCGCAGGATCTGCGCGACGTCGAAGGCACGAACGTTCACTTCGTAGGTGAACTGTGACCCGTTGCGAGTCCACACGCGCAGCGAAGTCGTGCCGGCGGCCTGACCGATCAGAACTACCTGGTTGGAAGCTACGACGTTGGCGCGGAGCACGTCACCGTTGCCAACCGCAATGCGCGACACGTCGGCCAGATCGAGCACCTGCACCTCACCGTGGTACAGCGAGAGCGGCGGCCCATTGACGACCGACCTGGCCGGATGGCGCTCATCGGTGCTTCGCGTATTGGAGTCGGCCGCCCGGGCAGCGGCATCAGCTGTTGCCGGCTGCTCCGGCTGCGGGGCCGCAAGTGCTACCTGGGCCACGAGGCCGAGGGCCAGCAAGTTACACAGGAAGTTCGGTTTCATGTGACGGTTCTCGTTCGGTTCGATGTGGCAGGAGTGCGCGTCGTCCATGGCGTGATCCTGCCTGCGCGCACGCTCTCCAAATAGTGACCAACGGCATGTCGAGGAGGCTTCGGCCGGCCGATATGACCAAAGGCATATGGCTGGCGCAGGCGAGGCTCATGAGAGGGGGTCGTGGCGGCGGCGCGGACCGGGACGAGAAAGGGCAGGGATCGGAAGGAGAAAGGGCAGGGATCGGAAGGAGAAAGGGCAGCGGTCGATCTAAGAAGTCGGCAGGAGATCGAGAACGGCAGGAATCGGCGCGGCAGCTCG
>Ga0070741_10011726_pt1 | contig 16087 bp, 16 predicted proteins | sample Coa_R1_4_FD_66440 | JGI IMG/M metagenome (GOLD analysis project Ga0070741, IMG submission 66440) | Surface soil microbial communities from Centralia Pennsylvania, which are recovering from an underground coalmine fire - Coalmine... | ecosystem: Environmental > Terrestrial > Soil > Unclassified ...
CGCCGTAGGCGGCGGTGAGCTGGACCGGGCGGGTCGTGCCGTGGATGGTGAGCTCGCCGTCGACGAGGAACTCCTCGCCTTCGCCCTTCACCTGCAAGCCGGTCGAGCGGAAGGTGGCCGTCGGGTAGTGCTCGACGTCGAAGAAGTTCGCCGACTTGAGGTCGGCGTCGCGGTCGGGCTGGTTGGTGTCGATCGACGCCATGTTGATCTCGACCGTCACCCGGGAGTCCTCGGGCTTCTCGGCCACGACGATCTCGCCCGAGAACTCGCTGAAGCGGCCCCGCACGCGGGCGACGACGAGGTGGCGGACCACGATCTCGATCGAGGAGTGCGCCGGATCGATCTGGTACGTGCCGGTCGCCGGGAGCGGAGGGGCACCCGGAACCGATCGGACATCGGTAGTCACGTCAGCATTCCTTTCAGGCTGGCAGCGGCAGGCCGTTGTGGCTGATGCGAGCCTCGCGGAGGGCTGTGAACCGGCGCGAAACTGCGACGGCGAGCCCGCTCAGTCGCCGCCCCGCAGGGTCTGCAGGAGCTGCCGGGTCGTGGCCGAGGGTTCCGAGCCGATTTGGCGCATCGTCGCCTCGCACCGCTCGTAGGAGTCTGTGACCGCTTCGGGCCGGCCGCGCGCGTCGCAGATGCGCATGGCCAGCCGCCACGACGCCTCCCGGTACGGATCCGCCCGCAGCACCTGGCTCACGAGTCTCCAGGCATCGTCGTGCAGACCGATCGCGTGCGCCGCCTCGGCGGCGTCGTGTCGGGCGTCGGCCGCCCGCCGGGCGAGTTCGACCCGCCGGGCGGTCGCCCAGCCAGCCTCCACCGCCGGCAGGTAGTCGCCTCGCTCCAGCAGGTTGAATGCCCGTTGTAGAGCGGCGAGCCGGTCGGCCTCCTGCAGGACCGCCGCCCCGGCCACCAGCTCCTCGAACCGAACCGACTCGCTGGCGACGGCGACATCACCGGCCAGGCGCACCTGGCCCCCGACGGTCTCAAGCCCCACCCCGTCCGGGAGAACCTCCCGCAGCTTGATGATCGCCTGGCGTAGGTAGGCGGCCGCCGACTCGTCGGCCCGCCCGTCGAAGAGGGCGGCGAGGAGTTCCTCCTTTGAGCTCTCCCGGCCGGGTCGGCTCAGCAGATACGCCAGCAGCTCGTAGCTCTTCTTGATGCGGGGACGGACTTCGGCCCCGTCGACCGTGATGGCCACGCGGCCGAACTCGGCCAGGACCACGGTCGCACCGGCGCTCGGCAACGCCTCCTCGCGCTGGGCCGCCAACGCCCGCCCCAGCCGGTGCCAACACGACTCGCCGGCCGCCTCCGCGTCGAGCCGGCGGGACAGCACCGCCGGGAAGTCGGCCAGTGCCTGGAGGAGCATGTCGTTCGAGCCCTGAGCCAGGGCGGCCCGGCGGGCGACCTCGACGGCACGGTCGGCACCGTCCTCGTCGCTGAGGCGCCACAACGCCTCGGCGAGGTAGACACCGGCGGCCGGCAACCAGAACTCCCGGCCGGCCGCCACAGCGCTGTCGACGACCCCGCCGAGGTACTCGGCCGCCTCCTTGTCGTGCCCGTCAAGCAGCAGCGTCAGCCCCAGCCAGACCCGGGCCTCTTCGGCGACGAACACGTACGCCCGCCCAACGGGATGCTCGAGCACCGAAGCGGCCACCGACCGGGCGGCGGCGGTGTCCCCGTTCAGGCGGAGCTCGAGTTCCGCCTCGGCGAGCCGATTGAGCAGCTCCAGCAGCACGGACCCGGCGGCCCGGGCGTCGCGCCGCCCGTCCCGCAACGCCTGCCACGCCTCATCACGGCGCCCGACGCGCCCCAGCAGCTTCGGGGCGAGCACGGCTCGCAGCCACCGGTCGGCGCCGTCGGGCCCGGCCCGAACCGCTTCGAACCGGGCCAACGCCTCCTCGGTGCGCCCGGTGGCCAGCAGCCCGGCGATCCGAAAAGGGCCTCCGACCCGGTTCGCCCAGGCCGAGACCGACTCCTCGCTCAGCAGCCCGAAGTAGCCGCGGTAGTAGTGGACCCGCATGACGAGGGCGTCGAGGACGTCGCCGCTGTAGGCCGGAATCGGGCCGGGGCCCACATCGTCGAGTACCGTGAAACAATATTCCATGGCGTGCCGCGGCGGGCCGGGGGCAGTGGCGGCATGGACCCGCCTGGCCTCGGCGTCCCGGCCGGCGTGCATGTAGCACCACGACATCAGTGCACCGGCCCGGCTCGAGGAGCGGGCCAGTGGCTCGAGATCGCCGACGGCGGCGAGCTCGTCGGCGACGGCCATCACTTCGCGGTACCCGCCCCGGGCCATGGCCAGCATCAACTCGGCGGCGGCGAGCTGGCGCCGCACCCGGCGGGCAGGCGCCAGCCGGTGCAGCCACCGTTCCGCGAGGTCCAGGTCGACGCGCTCGACGACGGACTCCAGGCAGTGCTCGGCCGCGGCCAGCGCCTCATCGAAGGCCGCCCCTTCGAGGAAGGCGGCGACGGCGTCCTCGTGATGGCCTTCGCTGAGCAGCAGGTCCCCGTGGCGCCGGTGGACGGCCCGCACCGTGTCGCGGTCGCCCCGCGACAGGCGCTCGAGGAGGTACTCGCGGAACCGGGGATGGTAACGGACGACATCACCCGAAGGATCCCAGCTGGCTGGCAGGTGGCGGCGGCGGAGCCGGTCAAGGACGGCGGCCGGTTCGGTGATCCCCAGGGCGGCGGCGGCCGGCGCCGACACTTGGTCGAGGACCGAGGTGGTGACCAGAAACTGGCGTTCGTTGGATTCGAGCTGGTTGAGGATCTGCGAGGCGAGGTAGCCATGGAGCGGGTCGGCCTCACCACCCATCCCAGGTATGTGGTCGGCCGACCGCCACGCCTCGAACACCACACCCGCCACCCACCCGCCGGTCATCTCGGCAGCGGTGGTGGCGTCAATCTCCGATCGACCGGCGGCGGCGAGCACATCGGCCACTTCGTCGACGGTAAAGGACAGGTCCGCTTCGCCGACGTCGGCGGCGGGCAGCTCGCCGAGATCGAGGCCGACCTCCGTCCGGCCGGCGAGTACGACCCGGGACCGCGGGGGGACGTGGCGGATGAAGGCGCCGAGAACTTCGACTGCCGCTCCGGCGCCGGCCAGCCGCTCGACGTCGTCGAGCACCACAAGGAGTGGTCGCTGACCGATCCGCTCGGCCAGCAGCACCGCTACCTCAGGGTGGGGAACGTGGGCGGCAAGCGCCCCGGCGGCGACACCGGCAACGTCCGGGACGGCCGCGGCCAGGGCGGCCTCGAGATAGATCAGCAGGCGGCCGGTGGCGGCGTCGGGGGTGTCGACGCTGAGCCAGGCCAGTGGGCGACCGGTCCGCTCGGCGGCCTGGCGGACGGCGGTCGTCTTGCCCGCTCCGGCGGTTGCGACGACGCGGACGACGGGATGGCTCTCGAAGAGGCCGGCCAGCAGCGCCGCCAGCCGCGGCCGGGGCAGGAGCCGGCACGCCACCGGCGGTGGCGTGATCCGGCCGCGAATGACCGGAACAGCCTGGTGCTCGTCCACCCGAAACGTCCCCCCCTCGGCCCTTCGGCACCACAGTGTGGCTTGGTCGGCCCGTCCTGAAAAGGGCGAAGCCGACTACACGGCGTCCCCCGGCCGGGCTTCTCGCCGGGAGTCCGGCCGCCGGTACTTGTCGACCTTGTCCTCGTCGAGACGCACGCCGAAGCCGACCCCCCGGGGGACGATGACGTGCCCGTCCCGGTAGGCGATCGGCGTTTCGACGATATCGTCCGCCAGCCACAGCGGTCCGAACAGCTCGGCCCCCTCCGACACCCGCGGCAGCGTGGCGCAGACGTGCAGGTTGGCCGCAGTCAGGAGCGAGGTCTCGAGCGCCGAGCCGGCCATGCATCCGATCCCGGCCCCCTCGGCCACAGCCGCCACCTTCTTCAGGTTGGCGATCCCGCCCGCCTTGGAGATCTTGAGCGAGAACACGTCGGCCGCCCGGGCCTGCGCCAGGCGCACGGCGTCCTGGGTGGTGTGGAGGCTCTCGTCGGCCATGATCGGCGCGTCCAGCCGGTCGGCGAGGCGCGTCAGGGCGTCGATGTTCCAGGCCGCCACCGGCTGCTCGAACAGCTCCACGCCGGCCGCCTCCAGCCGGGGCAGCATGCGGGTGGCGGTCAGTTCGTCCCAGGTGCCGTTCATGTCGGTGACGATGCCGGCCCGGCCGGCCAGCGCCTCGGCCAGGGCCGCGCCGTGGGCGACATCGGCGTCGGGAGTCCGCCGACCGAGCTTGACCTTGAACCGCCGCGGGCCCCACTCGTCGTACCTGGTTTCGGCCTCGGCGATGTCCGTGGCCACGTCGCCGGTCGCCACGGCCCACAGGCAGGGAAACGAGCTGTGCACCATGCCCCCGAGCAGGTCGTAGACGGGCACGCCGAGCCTCGTGGCGGCGATGTCCCAGAGGGCCATCTCGACCGCCGCCTTGCCGGAGCGGCTGCCGGCCACGGCGACGTCCATTCGCCCGCTCAGGAACTCGATCCGCCCGGGGTCCTCGCCTACCAGGTACGGGCTCAGGTACCGGTGGACGAGCTCCTGTAGCGTCTCGACGCTCTCGCCACCCCACCAGGGACCGCCCGGGACCGTCGCCTCCCCGACACCCTCGAGGCCGTCGGCCGTGCGGACCCGGACCAGGAGGCAGCTCTGGGCGTCCAGGGAATGATTGGCGAAGCGGTGCGGCCGACGGATAGGGAGATCGACGATCTCCGTTGTGACGCTCTCGATCCGATCTCCGAGTCGGCCGACCGCCTCCATTACCGCTCCGCGTCCCGGGCCAGCACGAAGTCGAACCGGGTCGCCAGGCCGCCCTTCTCCGCCGGCTCGGCCTTGAGGACGAGCTCGGCGTGGTTGTCGGCGCCCGCCACGTCCGACCCGAGCCACCGGTCACCCTCGAAGAACAGCTGCGTCGTGAGCATCTCGTGGCCCGGCGCCGACACCTTGAAGTGAAGGTGGGCGGGCCGGAAGGCGTGGCGCCCCAGGATCTCGAGCAGCTTCCCGGTCGGACCGGCCTTGGGAATCTCGTACGGCGCCGGGGCGTAGGTCTTGAACTCGTAGCGGCCGTCGTCGCCGGCGCGTAGAACCCCCCGGAGGTTCCACTCGGGGACGGCCGGGTCGACGTTGGAGTAGTGGCCCTCGCAGTCGGACTGCCACACGTCGATGACGGCGCCGGCGACCGGTTCGCCGCTCTCGCTCGTCACCGTGCCCGACACGACCAGCGTCTCGCCCGGCTCGTCGGGGCGGTGCGGCAGCTCGTGGGGCGGGGAGAGCGGCGGCGCGCCAGGGATATAGTACGGGCCCTCGATGCAGGCCGGCGTGCCCGGCTTGCCTTCGAAGTTGACGTCATTGACGGTCGACTCGACGAAGACGTCGAGCAGGAGCGGCATCTCGCCGCTGGTGCCGACCTCGTGAAGGAACATGACCGCGGCGCGGTACTCGTCATGCGTCACGTCGTGACGGCGGACGAAGTCCTTGATGACGTCGACGAGATCATCGAACAGTTTGACGGCGCGTTCGTTGGGCACGGAACCTCCCTATCCCCTTCTCTGTGGTGTTGGTACGGCACCGAGAAGCCCAGCGTCAGCGGGATAGCCGATGAGGTGGAACTTCCCCTGGTAGAACAACAGCGGCTCCGTGCCGCCGCGGAATTCGAAGTCGACGACCTCGCCGAGGAACAGGGTGTGGTCCCCGCCGTCGTAGGACCGCCAGGCGTTGCATTCGATCCAGGCCAGACAGTCCCGCAGCCGGGGGAAGTCGGTGTCGGCGTTCTCCCACTCGACCGGGACCCCGTCCTGCGGCCGGCCGGCGAAGTGCAGCGCCAGCGAGAGCTGGTCGGAGCGCAGCACGTTGATCACGAACGGCCGGTTGTCGAGGTAGTTGCATCCCTTCGTCGTCCGGGCCAGGGACACGAGGACCAGCGGTGGGTCTACCGACACTGACGTGAAGGAGTTCACCGTCATGCCGTGGGGCCCCGTCCCCGCTGCTGCGGTCACCACGGTCACGCCGGTGGCGAAGTGCCCGAGACAGTCACGGAACTGCCGGGCGTCGATGTCCGTCCGATTGCTCGACATGCCGGCCAACCTCCCAGACGCCCGTGAAACGGGGCGAAATCGCTCAGGCGGCGCCGCGGGTGCGCTCCAGCTCCCGCAGCACGTCGAGCTCGGCCGGCGTCGGGGGCTCGGTGACCGCCAGGTCGGCGTCCACGGCCGGTTCCCAGCCGGTGGCCGCCCGCACGTCGTCGACGGTCACGCCCGGGTGGAGGGCGGTGAGGGTGAGCTCGGCGGTCTCCGGGTCGGGCCGGAGGAGGCCGAGGTCAGTGATGACGAGCGTCGGCCCCCGGCCTCGGAGGCCGAAGCGGCGGCGGTCACCGGGGCCCCGGCCGTGGCCCACCGACGTCACGAACGACAGTTCCTCGACGAACGTCCGCCGGCTCTGGCGGACCACGATGACGACCTCGCCGCACGACCCGGCGATCTCGGGGGCGCCGCCTGCCCCGGGCAGGCGCACGGCCGGCCGGTCATAAGGGCCGATGACGGTGGTGTTGATGTTGGCGAAGCGGTCGAGCTGGGCGGCGCCGAGGAACCCGACGTCGATCCGTCCGGCCTGGAGCCAGTAGCTGAAGATCTCCGGGACAGACACCAGGGCGTCGGCCGTCTCGGCCAGGGAGCTGTCGCCGATCGACAGCGGGAGGTGGGGGGGTCGGGCCCCGATGGCGCCGGATTCGTAGACGAGGACGAGGTTCGGGGCGTGTGTCCGCCGGGCGAGGTTGGCCGCCGTCGACGGCAGTCCGATGCCGACGAAGACCACCCGGCCGTCGTCAAGGGCCCGAGAGGCGGCCACGGTCATCATCTCGTCCGCGGTCCAGTCAGACACCGACCGACTCCTGGGCGAGAGTGGCCGGCTCCTCGACGAGGCTGGCCCGGTACCCGGCGACGTCGGCCGTGTCCAGGATGTGCCGCTCCACCCAGGCCAGGAACGTCTCCCGGTCCCGGCTGATGGAATCCCAGGTGCGGTAGAACTCGTTATCCCGGACGGAATAGTCCTGCGTGTAGGACGGATGGGCTCCGCCGGGCGCCAGGCATACGGCCGACACCACCCATCCCGGGATGACCACCGCCCCAGGCCGGGGGTCGAGGGCGTCGACGACCTCCTCGACGGTGACGATGGAGCGGGTGGCGGCCAGCACCGCCTCCTTCTGGACCCCCTGGATGCCCCAAAGCTGGACGTTGCCCCTCCGGTCGGCCCGCTGGGCGTGCACGACGGCGACGTCTGGGTTGAGGGCACGCACCGCCATCAAGGGCTCCCCCGTGAACGGACAGATGACCGGCGCGATGGTCCCCGTCCAGGCCGGGTAGTCGGTCCCGGCGTAGCCCCGGAGGACGCCGAAGGGCAGGCCCGAGGCGCCGGCGGCGAAGCGGGCCGCCATCCCGGCGTGGCTGTGCTCCTCAAGTTCGAGCCGGTGCGGCCACCCGTTCTCGACGGCGTCGCGCAGCCGGTGGAGCGACCCGATCCCGGGGTTCCCGCCCCAGGAGAAGACGAGCCGGGCGGCGCAGCCGGCGCCGATGAGCTGGTCGTAGACGACGTCCGGCGTCAGTCGGACGAGGGTCAAGTCCCGCCGGCCCTGCCGGATAATCTCGTGCCCGGCGGCGTGGGGGATGAGATGAGTGAAGCCCTCAAGCGCGACGACGTCGCCGTCGTGAATGATCCTGGCGACCGCCTCGCGGAGGGAGATGATCTCGGCCATGCACCATCTCTAGGCGCGCTGTGTGAACCCGGCCGAAACCCGTGCCGTCGACGATGAACCAGACGTTCAGCAGCACGAGTCACGCCGGCGACGTTCCGGCCATCGTCGTCGTCGGTCGGGTCATCACCCCCGACTACGGCCCCCCACGTCGCCGACGTGTGGAACCGCCAGCGGGACCAGGCCCGCGAGCACGGGTTCTCCTTCGACGTCTGCGCACTCGAAGCGGAGGAACCACCCGACAATGAGGAGTGCCAATGAGGCCCGCACCCCCGAAGCTGTCCCATCCTCACCGCCTGACGACGGCGTGGTCGGCTCTGCTGCCATGGCCCCCCAAACCCCATGGCGAGCCATCCGACACTGGACAACACAAACATGTGTTCGAAACCGTGACCCGGTGGAGCAGCGGTCCTTCATTCACCGCCTGGCGAGGTCGCTGGCCATGCTGTCCCCCGCGGCGCCCGCGCTCGACCGCGAGCAGGCCATGAACCTGGTCGCCCAGAGGACGCCGAGCGGCGCCTCGCCAAACTCATCACCGAGTTGCGCCGCCTGGACGACCAAGCAGAAAGGCGCTGACCGCGGCACCGTGGAGGCATGGTCCCTGATGTGGCGCCCAGGCTGGCCGAGCGTGACCTTCACCCAGGGACACGTACGGGTCCGGACCCGGTGCGGCCACGACGTCACCGACCGGCTCCCGGGCACGAGGCGCTGACCGGCATCGCCGGGGAGGTGCGCCTAGATGGGGAGCTCGTCGTGGGAGCGGGGCGGGCCGAAGACTTCTACGCCCTGGCGCCCGCGTCGCCCGCCAGCCGCGGCCGGATACGCCCCTGTCGTTCTGGGGCGTTTGACCTCCTCTGGCTCGACGGCGAGCTCCTCACCGCCTCGCCACCTGTTCCACCGCCCTGCGCAGCCGGCGGGCGGCGTCGTCGGCGAGGTCTGCGAACCGGGGGTCGGCCACAAGGTCGCGGGACTCGACGGCGGCCACCCGCGTGCCGTCGGCCGGCGTCTTCCCACCGTGGGAGATTCTTCCAGTCGCCGCCGGCGTCAATCAACCGTCGCCGCCGGCCAAATACCGACGGTGTCGAAGACGGCCAGCACGACCCGGCGCACCTCGTTCCCCAGGTCGGGGTCAACATCGGCCGTGAACGCAAGGTCGGCGCCGTACAAGATCGTGGCGGCACGGTCGCATGCCAGCTCGACGAGCTGGGCATCGCGGCCCACCGGCAATTCGAATCGTTCCGACACCCGCGGCCGCTACCCAAGGGAGGGTCACTCGGCGAATCCGTGGCGGCAGGCACGGCGGGCGCCCACGGCCGGGGAGCGATCAGCCGCCCGAGGACGGCACGCGAGCCGCCACTCCACCGCGAAATCCTGAACGCGACCACGTGAGCTCCGGCCCGGAGGGCCCTCGCCGCTTCCCCGGTCAGGCGGCGGGCGCCGGTCGGAACCGCCGCGTGCCAAGCCCCCGACACCGGCTGCGGCCAGTCGGCTACGGCCATCACCCGCATCGAATGCGACAACATCGGCACCATCGGCGCCGACAGCTTGGCCTGCGACGCCACCGTCGCCGGCCTCCGCCAATGGAAAGACGGCTGGACCGGCGGTGCGATCGGCAGACCAGGGTGTCGATCCTGGCGGTGAAAACCCGACGGCCACTCGCGACAAACTCCGCGCTGGCGTCTACAAGGGCTCGACGGGTCCTGCTGGCGCAACGGGTCCCGCCGGACCGAGCCCAAGCTCTTCGCCCACCTCCATCTCGAGGGCCGAGCTCAAGGTCGTGAGGCGGTATCCGCCTTTACGCGTAGGAAGTTCTACGGCGATCGCACGTCTCGTTGGATGAGCTCATTCACGTGCGAGAGGAGTTGCTCTGGTCGCAAGGTGGTGGTCCGCCACACTTCGCCCTCGTCGACGTCGGGCAGCCGGCGGTGAGCCAACTCGTTACGGAAACGGCGCAGCCGGTTCCAAGGTTCGTCCCGTTCCCCCGCCCCCACCGCCGTCGCGTAGGCGACGGCCTCGTTGCCGATGGCGATCCACAGTCGATGAAGCAGCCACCGGAAACGCTCGTCGCGGTCGAACCGTGCCCGGTCACCCTCGCCTCGAAGGCCGATCAGATAGTCGAGCAGTGCCCGCATCTCGAACAGGGCGTGCCGATCGGGGCGAAGTGGTTTCCCACTCCGCTGGTTCACAGCGGCGTCGCCGCCTCCAGATCCGGACTGACGTTCTGTTTGCCGAGCACACCGTCGCTAAAGAGGGCGACCTCGGCCCCTAGCAGGGCCTCCGTTGCCGTCTCGAAGTCCGCCACGTCGAACGAGTCGCGCTCATCGGCGAGATGGCCCACGAGGCGGCCAGGACCCGCAATCCGCAGCGCGCTCACACCGTGGCGAAGGGCCAAGGCGATGAGATCACTGGCGTGACGACGCAACAACTCGACGCTCGCTGGGTTGGGCGTCTGCTGCGGGGCCGCATAACTCATCAACTCCATGCTATGTCATCCCTTCCTCTCCGGGCTCCGAAAACCGGATCGCCCGAGCGAGGCGGCTGCGCTCTGACTGGACCTGGGGGCCGAGATCCAGATGGGCAATCGGGCCCGCCTCTCCGGCAGGACCTTCACACCGTTTCAGACGAACCAGATCGTGGTGTTCTTGTCGCCCATCAAGGCCCGCTGCGCCCAGCGGAGAACCTTCGCCGACCTGCGGCTTGTCACCCACCGGGACCCGCCGGACTTTGCAGCGGGTCATTGACACCCGGCGGCTGCGGCTCAGTCGTTGAGGCTGTCGGGCATGGTCAGGGCCTGGACGGAGTCCGACATGGCGGCGTTGAGGGAGCGCAGCACGTGCTGCAGATCGCGGAGCCGGGCCCGCAGCCCGGCGTTCTCGACTTCAAGGCGGACCGCCCGGCCTTCGGCGTCGCGCAGCGCGGTGTGGGCGGCGTCCACCTGGCGGAGCAGTTCGACGACAAGATCGGTGGTTTCCGGCGCCGGCCGCTCCCCCACCGCGCCGCCGGGCGCCGGGAGGTCGTCGATCCGGACAATCCAGCGCCGTCGGCCGCCCTGTTCCTGGCGCGCCGGGAGGGTTCCGGCCCGGATCCGCTTGTAGAGCGTGGGGACGGACACTCCGACCCGAGCCGCCGCCAGCTCGAGGGGAAGCTCGGCCGGCTCGTCTTCTGCTGCCCCGCCACCGCTACGGCCCTCGCCCGCCACCCGTCACCTCCTCGACCCTTGCGGAAGTAACCCTTCCATGTTTCCGAGAACATGACGCGATCGACTGCTCCCCGTCAACCTTGAGAAGCCTTGGTCGACCGGTGGTTCAGATTCCCTGACGGCTCAACCCGATCTCAGAAGATTCCAAGAACGGGTCGACAAGGCGGCCCGAACAGCCACGATCACGGATCCTCCGCGGAACTTTCCAAGAATGCTTGGATCGGCGAGTCGGGATCGTTACACTGCCCTGCAGGAGGGAGCGTTCACAGCGGCCTCTCCTCGGGCCACGGCTGCGTGCGAGCAGACCCGGCGGCTCATCAGATCCACCAGCGACCCTCCCGGCCAGGAGGGTCGCTGCGCGTCCGGGCCACAACGGTCGCGCCCACTCCCCCACCATCCCGTCCTCGGTCACGATCACGGCACCTCCGTGGGCATCTGGCGCCGCCGAAGCGCACCGGACCGGCGCCCGCGCCGAGGAGTCGGCGGCCCTCCGCCGCCTTTCCCCCTGGACCCCGCACGTTGTCGCCGTTGGGCCGGACGTTGTCGTATTTGCGCCGGACGGGCTCCGTACCGGGCCGCCACTGCGTCACAACGGATCGCCCCGACGCAGCAACGACACCGCCGGGGGCTCACCCGACCCAGCAACGAGGAGCGACGGGTCTGACAAGGGCTTCGGACGGAATCGGTCTCGTCCCGTTCCGGTGACGTTCTGTCGTCCGCGTGGCGTCGCTGCGTCGCCCGTTCAGGCCCCGCAGGGGCTTGTCACGACCCGCTCCCGGATGACATCGGAGCGGGCGCTGGTGCCGCTGCGATCCCAGACGTGAGCCGCTCGCCGCCCACCGGTCGCCCGTCGGCTCCAGGGACGGGTCCCCGGCGCCGACCATCGGGTTCCGGGCCCGCCGACGGATGGGAGTCTTCCCGGCTCGTCGCTGGACAGGCCGGGCGTTTGCTGGTCGACCGGTGGGGAAGGGCCGGACGGGTTGTGGAGGGCCGTCGGGGCCCGTAAGAACGCGGTATCCAACCGCAGCAGCCACAGACGTGCTATTCAGTAACACCGGGTTGGGGTGGGGCCACGAGCGAAGGTGGAGCAGGGTGATTCCGAACGTGGTCCTCGTCGCTAACGGAAAGGGCGGCGTGTACAAGACGTCGCTGGTCGCCAACCTGGCCGTCTTGGCGGCGCGAGGCGGCTGGCGGGTGTTGGCGGTCGATCTTGACCCCCAGGGCAACCTGGCCCGCGATCTGGGCTACATGGAGCACAGCGACGGGGGGGCGGAGTTGCTGGCCGCCGTCACCCAGCGTCGCCCGCCGGTGCCGATGTCCGAGGTCCGCCCGAACCTCGACGTCCTGGCGGGCGGGCCGGCGACCGACGATCTGGTCGGCCTGTTGGCGTCGAAGGCGCTGCGGGACGACGACGAGGCGGTGCGGCTGCTCGACACCCATCTCGCTCCGCTGGCCGCCGGGTATCACCTGGTCCTGTTCGACGCCGGCCCGAGCCAGACGTGGCTGCACAAGGCGGCCATGACCGCGGCGCGCTTCGTGGTGATCCCCACCCACCTCGACGACGCGTCGATCGACGGGCTCGGCCGGGTGTTCCGGCTGTTCCGATCGGTGCGGACAACGTCGAATCCCGACCTCGAGGTGCTGGGGGTGGCAATCACCGGGGTGCAGACCCAGGCCACCGTGCTGCTGCGCGACGTCCGCACCCAACTCGAGCAACTTCTCGGTGACCGTGTCACCCTGTTCTCCCAGCCGATCCGCTACGCCCAGCGGGCGGCGGTGGACTGCCGGGCCAGGGGACTGGTCGCCTGCGAGTACGAGTCGGAGGCCCGCCAGGCCCCGCAGTGGTTCGCCGCCATGCGCCGCGGCGAGACCCCGCAACGCTTCGGGGCGATCGGAGGTCTGGCCGAGGACTATCAGCATCTCGTCGACGAGGTCCTCGGCGCCTTCGGGGCCCGTTCGGCGGCCTCCCCGCTGGCCGCGGTGGCGGGGGAGTAGCCGGTGGACCCCCGAGAGGACATCGGCCTCGCGTTCGAAGAACCGGACCGACGCACCTCGGTCACTCCGCCACCGTTGCGGCTGGCCGACGCTGTGGCCTCCGCTCCCACGAAAGGACGGACCCGCCGTCCCCGGCCGGACACTGCGACCGCTTCGGCGGTCGACCAGTCGGCACCGACGACAACGCCGCCAGGACCCGACCCGGGGACCGAGCCCCCCGGTCGGACCCGCGGCCGGCTGCGCTACCTCGAGCTCTACCTGACCGGCCGAGCCCACGAGCTCCTGCTCGCCCAACGCGACGCCGGCCAGACGTTCGGCGAATCCGCCATGGAGGCGTTGCGCCGCAGCCGCCGCTGGCTGATCGACACCTACGCCCCTCCACCACCCGATCCCGACGACGACTTCCCCCCGCCCCGGCGCTCAAAGCGCCGGTTCCAGGTCGATGGCGGACGCCATGTGAGCGTCGGTGTCACCGACGACGAGGCCGAGGCGGTCGCCCGCCTCGCCGCCCAGGTCGACCTCAACGTCTCCCAGCTCGTCAGCATCGCCGTCGAACGGCACTTCGCCGGCGACTCCTCGATGCGATCCGGAAATCCGCCGTCGATCGTCAACGGCGCGCTACAAACAGACGTAACACCGCTCACAAATCTAACCTGACACGACGCAACGCAGTCCGTCGATGGTTCTGGCCGGAACCGTCCATCGCCGTAGCACCGTCGGCCCGCTCGCACGCCTGCCGACGGGAATGACCCGCTCCAACCAGGAGGCCGCTGTGAACGCTTCTCCGTCCGGGCCGACCAGGCCCCTCTCTCGATCCTCCCCTCCCGCTGCCCGTAAGGCTCACGCGCCCGGCTGAGACGCGGCCACCCGCGCTCGCCGGACACTCCCTCCCTTCCGCATCCGGTTGCGACGCTTCGGGGCCGAATGGCCCGTGGCGACCAAGGCGGCTGATGAGACGCCGTGGGAGCGGCGGGGGAGTGGCGGCTTTCGCGGGCGGTCCCCGAAGGTGGGGAGGAACCATGCAGATCCTCAGTGCCGCGTTGCGCCGTTCGTCGCGCCCCCACGATGGCCGGAGCGACGACGTGGCGACCGCCGGCGTCGATCCGGGCGGTGCCCGGTGACCGTCATGACCTCGGCCGCCGACGCGGCGCGACCACTCCACGTCGGCGCCGAACGAGCCCCGTTCGTCATGCTGCCCCGCTGGCTGCTCCATCACCGCGACATCAGTGACGGCGCCAAGGTGCTCTACGGGATGCTGCACGACCTGGTGGCCGGCCGCGAAGGCCCGACGAGACCGGTGACCCGCGGCCAGTTGGCAGGGTGCTGCGGGGTGAGCATCGCCACCGTCGACCGCCGTCTCACCGAGCTGGTCGGCGCCGGGGCGGTCGAGAAGCGTGCCCAGTTCGAAACCCATCAGGGCCAGCTGGCCAACGTCTACTGGGTACGACTGTCACCCCCGGCTGCAAATTTGCAGCCCCCTGTGGACGACCAGCTCGAGGGGGGCAACACATCTGAGGACCCCCCCATTGCAGTTGTGCGGCCCCCCCGGCTGCAGCCCTGGGGTACGGGGCGTCGCGCCGGTGCAGCCCCATATGAAGAAAGAACACAAGAACAAGAACTACCCCCCCAACCCCCCCGCCAGGCGGGGGGGCCAGAGGTTGGGCGGGGGCAGTTCGATCCTCGCCTCACGCCGACGAGTGCCCCCCCTCCCACCGCCGCCGACGCGATCAGGGCATCGACCGGGGATCCGTCGACTGCTAACCGAGAGGCCCTCCGGGCCAGCTCAGACGTCACCCTCGTGACCGTCCCGGTCCCGCGGCGACCCTCACTTCGCCCTGATGGGGAGGGTCGCAACATCGGCCAACGCTCCCGAGTGCTTGGCACCAACCCTCGGGCCGAGGCGGACCGGGCCGAACAGGCCCGCCGGGAGGCGGAGGCCGAGGCCCGCCGGGCCGAGTTGGAACGGGCGGCGGACGAGCGCCGGTTGGCCGAGCAGGCCGCGGCGTTGGAATCGCACCGTCTGGAGGCGGAGGCGTTGGCCGTGTCGGCCGCCCTCGACGATGAGACGTTGGCGGCGGTGGTCGCGACCGTCCGTCCGGCCATGTCGGGGCCGCTGGCGGGCTCCGCCTTGGCCGTCGCCCGGGCGGTGGTCGCCTGGTGCCGGACTGCCGCGGTCAGGTTTGGCGGCGACCTCGCCGCCGCGGTCGCCGCCGGTCTGGCCGCCGGGTTGCCGGCGGGGGAGGCGGTCGCGCCGCCGCTGGCTCTGCACCACGCGCCGGCCGGCACTGTTCCGCTGCGCCGCCGTGTCGGCACTGTCGTGGCCGGCCGGGCCGAGAAGGCCGGCTGATGGCCGCCTTCGGTTCCGTCGCCGCAGCTCCGTCGCCGCAGCGATCGGCGGGGCGCGTTCCGCCTCACAACATCGAGGCGGAGGAGTCGCTGTTGGGGGCGATGCTGCTGTCGAAGGATGCGATCGCGTCGGCGGTGGAGTCGGTCCGTCCGGAGGACTTCTACAAGCCGGCGCACGCCCATCTTTTTGATGCCATTCAGACGCTCTACGCCCAGGGTGAGCCGGTCGATCCGGTGACGGTGGCGGAAGAGCTCCGCCGGGCGGACCTTCTCGACGCCCTGGGTGGGAAGCAGGCGATTCTGCGGATTCAGGCGGGAACACCGGCGGCGGCGAACGCCGCGTTTTACGCCCGGATTGTGGAGGAGCATGCGCTGCTCCGTCGGCTGATTGGGGTGGCGGGGGAGATCGCCGAGATGGGTTATGGCCTGCCCGACGATGTGACGGCCACCGTGGATCGGGCCGAGACATTGGTCTTCGAGGTGGCCAACCGCCGCCTGTCGAGTTCGTTGAAGGGCATCTATCCGGCGCTCCAGGAGAGCCTGGCGGAACTCGAGTCCCTGTTTGAGCGGGACGGGTCGCTAACCGGTGTCCCGTCGGGCTTCAGCGATCTCGATGAGGTGCTGTTGGGGTTCCAGCCGTCGAACCTGATCGTGGTGGCCGCCCGGCCGGGGCAGGGCAAGACCAGCTTCGCCCTCGGGGCGGCGTCCCACGTCGCGCTGGAGACCCGCCGTCCGGTGGTGTTCTTCTCCATGGAGATGGGCTATCTGGAGTTGACCCAGCGGATGCTGGCCTCCG
>Ga0070741_10011727_pt1 | contig 16084 bp, 14 predicted proteins | sample Coa_R1_4_FD_66440 | JGI IMG/M metagenome (GOLD analysis project Ga0070741, IMG submission 66440) | Surface soil microbial communities from Centralia Pennsylvania, which are recovering from an underground coalmine fire - Coalmine... | ecosystem: Environmental > Terrestrial > Soil > Unclassified ...
AACAGCAGCGACGGCCCCGCCATCTACGTCGCCTCGACCACCGGGCCGCTCTCCATGGGCATCGGCCAGGCGGTGTACGAGGACGAGCTGTACCCCGAGTTCTGGGTGTTCGCGCAGAAGGGCGAGGACGCGCTGCGGACGCTGGTGCCGGGCGGCGCCGAGGCGCTGCCCGAGCTGCCGCCCGCGGCCGAGGGCGCCAGCGACGCGGCGCGCCTCTACGCCGAGCAGGTCCGCTTCGCCTTCGACGAGGAGCACAGGCGCCGCGCCAGCCGCGTGCTGGTGAAGGCGAGCGAGCTGAAGGTCGAGCCGACCGCGATGGGGGCGCTGGCCTACGTGGTGGACGCCCGCATCGGCTTCCACGTCAAGGCGCTGGCCACGGTGGTCGCCGAGGTCCCGCCGGGCAAGCACTCCGGCGCCCATCGGCACCTGTACGACGAGATCGACTACGTGCTCGCCGGCCGCGGCCGCTGCATCATTGACGACCAGACCTTCCCCGTAAAGCCGGGCGACACGCTGGCCATTCCCGTCTTCGCCTGGCACCAGTACTTCAGCGACGGCGACGAGCCGCTGCGGATCCTGGCGCACAGCACGCGCCCGGCCATGGAGAACCTGGGCCTCGTCCTGACGCAGCAGGGCGAGCTGGCGAACTACTAGGATGGCCGGCCCGCAGCGCTCGCCCGCGCCCGGCCCTCAATCCGCGCCCTCTGCCAGAGGGAGAGGGGGCCAGTATGCTCATAACCCGGCCTCTGCCGGGAGCCAGGCGCCCGATCCGCCCCGCGCGCCCGGGGGGTGGCATCAGCACGGCGACGGCACGCTCCACGCGCACGGCGACGACCCCGCGCACGGCGCCGACCACACGCACGACGCCCCGGGGCCCGACGCACAGACGCTGTGGAGCGTGGGCATCGATATCGGCTCGTCCACCACGCACATGACCGTGTCGCAGCTCATCGTGGGACGGCCGCAGAGCGTCGTGCACCACAAGCCGGAGGTGCTGGAGCGGCGCCTGGTGTATCGCTCGCCCATCACCTTCACGCCGTTCCTGGACGACGTGACGATTGACGTGGCGGCCATCGAGCGGCTGGTGACGGCGGGCTACGACATGGTCGGCATCGCCGCGCCGCAGATCGCCGCGGGCGCCGTGATCTGCACCGGCCTGGCCGCGCTGAAGCGTAACGCGGCGGCGATCACCGCGCGCCTGGCCGCCGAGAGCGGGCGCTTCGTCTGCGCCACGGCCGGCCACCACTTCGAGGCGATCCTCGCGGCGCGCGGCTCGGGCAGCGTCGCCCACAGCCGGCGGCTCGACGGCACCGTCGCCAACCTCGACGTCGGCGGCGGCACGACGAAGCTGACCCTCGCCGGCGATGGCGTGATCGTGGACACCGCCGCCCTCGCCGTGGGCGCGCGCCTGGTGGTGACCGACGACCAGGGGCGGGTGACGCGGATCGAGCCGGCGGCCGCGCCGCTGCTCACGGCGGCTGGCGTCTCGCTCGCCGTCGGCGCGCCGCTCGCGCCCGACGCGCGCGCGCGGCTGGCCGAGGTCATGGCCGCGGCCATCTGCGCCTTCGCCGGCCTCGCCTCCGCTGGCCCCCTGGCCGCCGTGGGCGCGCGGCTGGCGCGCGAGCTGCTGCTCACTGACCCGCCCACCCACGGCCGGGCGCCCGACTGGGTCATTTGCTCGGGCGGCGTCTCGGAGTACGTGTACGGCTGGCAGCCGACCGCCTGCAACGACCTCGGCGCGGCGCTCGGCGCGGCGCTGCGTGCCGCCCTCGACGCGCGGCTGCCCGCGGGGCGGCTGCTGGAGCCGCTCGAGGGCATACGCGCTACGGTCATCGGGGCCTGCCAGTACAGCGTGCAGGTGAGCGGCGACACCGTATATCTGTCCGATGCCGGGCTGCTGCCGGTTCACAACGTGCCGGTGCTCCCGGTGCCGCTCGACTGGCACGCGCTGGCAGCCGAGACGGTCGAGCAGGCGGTGACGCGAACGCTCCAGCGCGCCGAGCTGGCCGGCGCCTGCGCGCTGGCATTCCGCGGGCCGCGGCGCTTCGGCTACGGCATCGTGGATGCGCTCGCGAGCGGCGTGGCGGCCGCGCTGCGCGCGCGCCGATCCGACGCGCCGCTGGTGCTCGCCTTCGACCAGGATCTGGCCAACACCGTCGGGCGAGCTGTGGCGGCGCGGCTGGCAGGCAAGGTCCCGCTTCTGTGCGTGGACGAGCTGACGCTGGGTGAGCTGGACTACCTCGACCTCGGCGAGCCGCCGCCCGGCGAAACCTACGTGCCGGTGGTCGTCAAGAGCCTCGTCTTCGCCGGATAGGCGAGCACGTGGAGGAAAACCGTATGGCGAGCCACAATGGCGCGGCGCGAGGCACCTCTGCCCAAGCGCTCGCGGCGCTTGCCCTCCTGGCCGGCCTGCTCGCCGCCTGCGCGCCCGGCGCGCCGAGCGGCAGCGCGCCCGCGGCTGGGGCGGCGGCGCGCGCCGAGAGCACCACAGCACCGGCACCAGCCAGGCAGCCCGGCGGGACCGCGACTCCCATCGCCGAGCGCGTGTCGCTGGCCGTGTCCGCCCGCAGCCTTTCCTTCCTGCCGCAGTTCTTGGCGAAGTCGCTGGGCTACTACGAGCGCGAGGGCCTGGACGTGGAGCTCATCACCATGCGGAGCGACCTGCAGGTGGCGGGCATGCTCTCGGGCGAGCTGGACTACAGCGCCACGGGCGGCGACCCGGTCGCCCTGGCGGTCGTCGAGGGGGCACCGCTGCGCACGATCCTGGTCGCCTTCGACGCGACGCACTTCACGCTGGTGGGCCAGAAAGGGCTGGCGCCGGCCCAGCTCAAGGGCGCGCGGATCGGCGCGTCGCGCCTGCAGTCGGTGAGCCACCTGATCGGCCGTGCGATGATCGCCCACCTCGGCCTCAACCCGGACGCCGACGTCACCTTCTTCTCCACGGGCGAGACCTCGACCAGCTTCGCCGCGCTGGAAGCGGGGAACATCGACGCCGCCGTGCTGTCGCCGCCGTTCAGCAGCGAGCTGGTGAGCCAGGGATACCCCGCGCTGGCGCACGCGAGCGACCTCCCCGACCGCGTGCCGTTCACGGGCGTCACGGCCAGCGTGGACCACCTGCGTGCGAAGCCAGAGCAGGCCGTGCGCCTGACCCGGGCCGTCCTGCGGGCGCTGGACGTGGTGGCGCGCGACAAGCCGCGCGTGCTCGACCTGCTCGTGAAGGAGTGGGAGGTCGCGCCGGCGGCGGCCGTGGCCGTCTACGACGAGGTGGCGGCGCCGATCCGCCCGGATGGCCGCATGAGTGACGCGGCGGTCCAGCAGTATCTCGACCGCATCCTGCGCGAGGGGCTGATCAAGACGCCGCTCCAGCCAAGCGACATGATGGACTTCAGCTTCCTCGAGCAGGCCGCGCGGGGAGGATAGCGCCCATACCCATCGCCAAGAGCCTCGCACTCGCCCATCAGCGGTAGGGAGGCCCACAATCCTCGGCCGTTCGCTTACTGCCCCACGAGCTGGCGGGCGCGCGCGACGTAGCTGCCGTCCTTCCACTGGCTGTCGGGCGGGAGCCCGGTGAGCCCTTCGTCATCGCGCAGGATGCTGACCACCGACTGAACGGGGCCCGTCTGCAACGTGGACACGTCCACGACGTTCGGCTTCTGCACGATGTAGAAGTCGTAGATGCGCTGGGCTATCTCCGGCGTCGTGTGCGCGTTCCGCACGATCACGTCGACCACCGCGTCCTTGTTCGCCGCGTCGTGCGCCCACTGGTTCGCTTTGATCTGCCCCGCCTGAAAGGCCACCAGGTAGCCCTGGTTCGCCGCGTCGTCGAGCCAGCTCTCCTGCACCCAGTGGGAGACGAAGGAGTACTGGGACACGACGTCCGAGAAGCTGAGCAGCACGCGGTAGCCCTCCAACTGGGCCGCGAAGTTCACCGGGTCGGAGAGCATCGCGGCGTCAATGCCGCCCGACTGGAGCGCCGCGTAGCGGGCCGGGTTGCCGCCGGCCTGCACGAGCTCATAGTCATCCGGCCCGAGCCCCTTCGCGCGGAGCATCACCTTCGCCAGCGTGCCGCTGCCGGCCGACAGGCTCGAGACCCCCACCTTCTTGCCGCGCAGTTCCTCCACGCTCGCTAGGTCCGGCTTGGCCACGAGGTCGTAAGGGGCTTCCATCAGGTAGTCGTTCACCAGCTTCAGCCGAGCGCCCTTGGAAACGGCGATAATGCAGGCGTCGGTCGGGCAGTGCAGCACGTCGAGTGAGCCGCTCACCAGCGCCGCCACCGAGTCGTTCGTCTGGAACGTGGTCAGGGCGACATCCACGCCCTGCTGGGCGTAGAAGCCTTTCTCGACCGCGATCCACATCGGGTAGAAATACGCGGCCAGCGCCACGACGCCCAATTCCATGTGGTGCAGCGGACCGGTCTGCGGCGAAGCCGCCGCGGCCGGCGCCGTGGCCGGCTGGCTTGCCGCGGCCGGGGGCGACGTGGCCGCCGGCCGCGCCGGCGTGGGGGCGGCCGGCGCGCTGCAGGCGAGTAGGGCGGCGATCCCGAGTGCCAGGGCCAGGCGAACACGGCGACGGCAGGCCATCATGACTGTCCTCCGCGCTGACCACGCCGCCCGCCACGGCCGGCCCGAGCAGACGGCGGCTCCGCAGACCTGTTGCCCACACCCCTTCCCGTTGCCGCCAGTATGGCGCAGCGAGCCCAGCCCGAGCAACGAACGTGGCCGACGCGAACCGTGGCCGCGTGCCGCTGGTGTAGGGACGCTGCTTGCCACGCCCTGCTGCTGGCGGTCGCGGACCGTCAGCCGCGCGGGCGCCCGCCCGCGGAACCGGCGGGAGCGCGCGTGGGCCACTGATCCGGGGGCGGGATGTGTGGCGCTTCCTCGCCCTCGGGATAGACCCGCGGCCCCGGCCGGGCGTCCGCATCGGGCAGGATGGACAGCGTGCGCATCCTTCCCGGCCCGTGCATGCCGAAGCTATGGACGACGTGCGGCGGGATGACGACGCTGCAGTTCGACCGGATCGGGTACTCGCGGTCGTCGTACCAGACGTAGCCGTCCCCCTCCACGTCGAGAAAGATCAGGACCTCCTCGGTCTCGTGCCAGTGGAGCGGGGCACGGTGCTCGCCCGTGTAGTAATGCTGCCAGACCGAGATGGTCTCCGCCCCGCTGTCGCGATTGACCGCGAAGCGAATCGGCAGGCGCCAGGGCTCCGTGTCCGACCGCCATTCGGGCTGCTCGCCGTGGTGAATGACCTCCATCTGCTCCTCCTCGCCCCAGCCTGCCGGCGCCGATCGGCGGCCTGCTCCCACACCGTGGCAATCACTAGGGTAGCCTTGCCGCACTTCACCCGCAAACCGGCGACGAGACGGAATCAACGGGCGCCCATCCGCCGCGCCGGCGTCCTTGAGCTCAATGAAGATGACGTTCAGAGCTTACTCTGTCAGACGCTTCGGCGCCGCGATCGCCCGTGGCGAGCCGGGCCGGGGACGCTGGGTCGTGTGCTCGACCGCGTACGGCGCTCGTCCTACGGAATATAGCGCTCGTCCTGCAGGAACAGCGCCGTGGGGATCTCCGTGCCCAGGCCGCGCTCCTTGCAGAGCTGGTAGATGCGCGCCCCGACCGCCGCGAACTGCACGCCGTCCCCGCGCAGGATCAGCCCGGTGATCTGGTCGTCGCGGGTGCGGCCCGGGTGCTTGCCGACGATCACGTCGCCCAGCAGCGGCAGCTCCTCCCACTGAATGCGGGAGGGCTGGCCCCAGTAGTCCCGCCCGTGCTCCGGAATGACCTCCACGCCGCCGATGGCGTACCGCTGCCACATCGGCCCGTGGCGATTGGCGGTGAGCACGTCGCAGCGCTCCCAGCCACCCAGCTCCAGCTCCAGGTCCTTCACGCCCGTCACGAACTGCCCCGGCTCCAGCCAGTCCGCGAGCACCACCGGCTCGGGGGCATTGGTCGCCGTGATGACGAAGTCCGCCCCGCGCACCGCGTCGCGCGCCGAGCCGACCGGCACGATCTCCACGCCCACCTCCGGGGCCCAGCGCTCCGCGAAGGCCCGCGGGTGGCCCGGCGTCGGGCTATACACCTGGATCCGCTTGAGCGGGCGCACGGCCGCGTTGCACAGCACCTCCGCCTGCGCCTGCCAGCCCGTGCCGATCAGGCCCATCACCCGGGCGTCCGGCCGCGCCAGGTACTTGGTACCCACCGCGGCGGTCCCGGCCACGCGGAACTTCTGCAGGTACCCGTCGTGGATGATCGCCAGCAGCTCCCCGGTATGCGAGCTATACAGGTACAGCAGGCCGCAGAACTTGCGGTCGGCGGTGCCGGGCACCCGCACCTCGCGCAGGTGGCCGCCGCGCCGCACGTAGGTGATGATGTCCGAGTCGACCCGGTCGCACACGACGTCCAGGCTGGCGATCGCGCCGGTCAGCGAGGTGAAGGCGTGGTGGATCGGGTCGCCGCCCTCAGGGAACCGCGGCCCGTACTCCTCCCGCCGGCGAGGCGTGAACACCCGGTACGGCGGCGCGTTGATCGCCTGCCCCGTCGCCAGGTCCCGGTGCACGTTCTCCAGCGCGTCGATCACCTCGGGCGCCGTCAGCACCTGCTCGACCGTCGGGTTGTCAATGATCAACGTCATGCCGCCCTCCTGCCTCCCGCATCATCCGGGCATCCATCGTGAGAAGCCGCCTTCCTGCCGACTCGCTGCTCCGGTTCCGGCGCGCCGCGCCGGGGCGCTACCCGGCCACGCTCTCCCGGCGGGCGCTGCCCTCGCCGGCCCGCGCCAGCCCGGCCGCGGCATGGTCCGGCTCGGGCGGCGGCTGGCCCCCGATCGCCGCCGTGATCGCCGCCACGGCCCGGGCCAGCGCCTTGCCATAGTGGGGCAAGAGGGGATCGGCCAGGTCGGACGCAAAGCCGATGACGGTCGCGACAAGAACCGGCTCGCCGCGGCAATCGAACACCGGCGCCGCCAGGGACCGATATCGCTCCCGGTACTCACCGCGGCTGACCGCGTACCCTTGCGCTCGCACCGCGGCGAGTTGCTGCCAGAACGTCGCCAGATCGTCGTTGGCCTGGGTCGTGTAGTGCGGGACGCCCCAGCGCACGAGGAAGCGCTCCACCTCGTCCGCCGGCCGCCACGCCAGGTAGGCGCGGGCGATGGCGGGCACGTTGGGCGGGAACCGCGTGCCGATCGCCACCGACACCCGCACGTCGCTCGGACTCTCGATGCTGTCCACGACGACGAAATGCTCGTCCCAGGCTCGCTCCACAAGGACGCAGCCCAGGCCGATCTCTTGCACCAGCCGCTGCAGGAGCGGCACCGCCACGGCCCGCACGTCGCTGTCGCGCGCCGCCCCCAGTCCCAGCTCCAGAAGCGCTGGGCCGAGCCGATAGCGCTTGGTCTCGCCATCGCGGACGACGAACCGCTCCTGTTGCAGCACCTGCAGGATGTTGAAGCAGGTGCTCGTGTTCACGCGGACGGCACGCGCGATCTCGGCCAGCGTGGCGGGCGCGGGCGCGCCGCGCAGGAAACGCAAGATCGCGATCGCGGCCGTGACGGCCGGCGCTTTTGTGGTCATAGCGATTTCTACTCAGTGAATTCGATTGCCAGAAGTGAAGCCATCGTAGCGCACCCGGTCGTGCCTGGTCAACCACCACGGCGCCGACGCGCGACTTGCAGAAACGGAATGCAGCCCAATTCTCCGTTGCGGCGCCGAGCCCTAAGCGTTGACAGCGCCATCCTGGGTAGCTAAACTGGCGCCATCAGTGAAGCTGCTTCTCTATAGAGAATCGTCGCCGGCACGAGCCGACCCGGCGTAGCCGCGCCCACGGCTGGCGCGCCGCGGCCGAGCAGGAGCGTGCCCCGACCCGCATCGGTCCGCCCCTGCGAATTGGCGGACGCCGCGGCGCGCGGCGTGACGTAAGGGCAGGTGAGCGGCGACTGCACGGCGCTCGCAGACTGGGGGTGCGCGCTTGCACGGGGACCACGAGCGGACGGCGATCATCCTGCACGACGCCCTGCCGATGGAGCGCGCGCTGGAGATCGCCCGCAAGGCCGACGAGAAGGGCTTCTGGGCCGTCTTTATGATCGAGGAGGCGGGCTACGACACCCAGGTGACGCTGGGCGCCATGGCACTCGTCACGCGGCGCGCCCGCCTCGGCTCGTCGATCTCCAGCATCTACACGCGCAGCGCGCCCATCTACGCGATGTCGGCCAACACCTTGAACACCCTCTCCCACGGCCGCGCGATCCTCGGCCTGGGCACCTCGCCGCCCTACTTCGTGAAGCACTGGCACAGCATGGAGTTCGAGCGGCCGGTGAGCCGCATCAAGGACTACGTGCGCATCGTGCGCGGCATTCTGGCGGGCGGCGAGAAGATGCGCTACGAGGGCCGCGCCGTCCACTGCCGCGACTTCCAGCTCGCCGTTGCGCCGCCCAGCCAGCCGATCCCGCTGTACGTCGGCGCCATCGGCCCACAGATGATCGCCGCCGCCGGCGAGGTGGCCGACGGCGTGCTGCTCTCGCCGCTGGTGAGCGAGGAGTACCTGGCTTACGCCGTCGAGCACGTTCAGCAGGGGGCCGCCAGGGCCGGCCGCGACTGGCGGGAGGTCGAGATCGCGGCGCCGGTTATCACCACCGTCGCTCCGGACCCGCGGCGGGCGCTGGAGCACGCGCGCAGCATGGTCGCCTACTTCGCCGTCGTTTACTACTACGACCCGCTGTTCACGATCAGCGGCTACAAGGCGCTCGGCGAGGAGATTCGCCGCACGAACAAGGAGAGGGGCTGGCTGGCGGCGCGCGAGGTGGTGACCGACGAGTTCGTGCGCAAGTTCTCCGTCGTCGGCACGCCCGACGAGTGCCGGCAGCGCCTCCGCGAGCTGCGCGCCGCCGGCCTCACCCTCCCCGTCCTGAACGCGCCCGGCCCCCGGCGCATCTTCGGCCAGCCGCTGCGCGTGCCCGTCCACGAATGGGAGCACAGCGAGGCGATCGTCGAGTACCTGCCATGAGTGAGCTGCGCTTCCACTGGACCTGCCCCGGCATGGTGCCCGAGCGCCACGCCGTCTACCCGCCCGAGGAGGGCGACCGCACGCGGCCGGCGACCGACCGCCTGTGGAGCGCTGTCGAGGCGCTGCCGCCCGCGCGGCTGGAGGCGATCCAGCTCGCCAAGCTGCAGCGCGTCGTCGCCTTCGCCTGGGAGCGCTCGCCCTTCTACCGCCGCCTGTGGGAGCGGCACGGCGTCTCCCCCGCCGCGATCCGGTCGCTCGCCGACGTGCGCCGCCTGCCGGTCGTCCGCAAGGAGGACTTCGAGGCCTCGCAGCAGGCGCGGCCCCTCTTCGGCGACCTGCCCACCGCGCCGCCCGACTCCCCCACCTTCATGAAGTTCTGGTCCACCTCCGGCTCGACGGGCCAGCCGCGCCTGTGGCTCGCCACCAAGGAGGACCACGAGAACGACATGTACCTGTTCCTGCGCGCGTTCTACGCCTACGGCGTGCGCCCCGGGATGCGCGGCTACTTCGGCTTCGCCTACCCGCCGTTCGAGGCGTTCTGGAAGGCGCACTACGCGGCCGAGGCAATGGGCTGCCCGGTGATCCCGAAGGGCCCCCTGCCCACCGCCGTCATCCTCCGCAACCTGACGCGCTGGAAGGCCGACTTCATGGTCTGCACGCCGACGTTCGCGCTGCGCCAGGCCGAGGTCGCGCGCCAGGAGGGCATCGACCTGCGGGAGATCGGCATCCGCATCATCGTCGTGGCCGGCGAGCCCGGCGGCAGCCTGCCGGGCACCAAGGCGCTCATCGAGGAGCTGTGGGGCGGCGCGCGGGTCTGCGACGCCTTCGGCATGACGGAGATCAGCGGCCCTGTGCTGTTCACCTGCGATAGCCAGGCGGCCCGGCCGGCGCCGCTCGCCCACATGGGCCTCGACTACACGCTGTTCGAGGTCGTAGACCCCGACACCCTGGCGCCGCTGCCCGCGGGGCAGGAGGGCGGGCTGATCGTCACGTCGCTGTTCCGGCTCGGCATGCCGGTCATCCGCATGTTCACCAACGATCTGGTCGAGGTGACCGACGCGCGCTGCGACTGCGGCCGCGGCTTCCCGCTGGTGCGCGGCGGCGTGCGCGGCCGCCTGGACGACGTGATCTTCTACAAGGGCATCAAGGTCAGCCCCGCCGCGGCCGAGGTGGCCGTGCGCGCCGTGCCGGGCCTGGGGCTGGAGTACCGCCTGGAGCACGCCGCCGACGCGCTCACCCTCACCGCCGAGGCGCGCGACGGGGCCGACCCGGCCGGCTTCCCGGCACTCGCTGCCGCGCTGCAGCAGGAGTTCACCCGCCTCACCACGCTGCGCATCCCCGCCACCATCGTCCCCGCCGGCTCCCTCGCCCGCGCCGAGATGAAGAGCCGCCGCGTCGTGCGGAGCGGTGGGTGAGCCTACCCCTCCCGGGATACATCTCCCACTAGCAGCGAGGGTGAAGCCATGTTCCCCGTAGCTGGCGGTAGCTGGGACCCGAAGGCGCATATCGCGCGTCTGGTGGCTGAGGGCAAGTTGCCTCGGGCTGCAGTCACGGCCGCGGAACAGCTCTGGCGGGAACGGCTCACGGCGGGCGTGCTGATGCCGAATGGGGAGCTAGCGCACGTGGAGCTAAGCGATCTCTACCACCTGCTGGTGGACGACCGCATCTGGCGGAAACCGGAGCGGATCGAGCGGGTACTGGCAAGCGTGTTTGAAATCCGAGAGGCGCATTCGGGGCGGCGGAAGGCCTTGAGCCGTTGGACCGAAGACGCCGTCCAACTATTCGGCTATGCTATTCTCGAACCCGATAGCCGAGTACGCACGATTCATCTATTGGACCAGCGTGGCGAGCGGAAGCATCGCAGGAAGGGCAGAGTGTTGTGGAGACCGTAAGAGCCTCGGTCGTGTGGGCAGGCCCCACGAACGACCTCTTGCAAGTGCTGAGAGAGCCGATGTCGAGATTTGGATCGACATCGGAGGACGTGCCCGACGAGTTGCTGGACGATGTCGTGGTCTTCCGCGAGCTAGACGCGAACGAGGAGCCGACCGGGCGGGTCACCGGCATCGAGATTCTGGACTTCCTGCGCTTCGACCGCTGGGATGCGGTGCCGCGGTTTCCGCTGCTGCTCTGGCAGGTGCCGGGCTGGGAGCCGCTCCCACTCGTGAGCCTGCTCCAGCGCCTGCAGCCCCAGCTACGCGACCGGGCGCGGCTGGCCGACGTCGCCGCTGGCGGCCAGGCAGCGGAATCGGAGTCAGGAGAGAAGGTTAAGGGATGAGACAGCTCGCGCTCGACCTGGCGTGCGGCGACTACGACCGTATCGCGCCGCTCCGCGACGGCGCCGTACGGCCCGAGGGCATCGACCTCGCCGTCATCCCCTTCGAGCGGCCGGAGGAGATCTTCTGGCGCATGCTCATCCACCAGGAGTTCGACGTGTCCGAGATGTCGCTCGGCAGCTACGTGGCCGGCCGGGCGCGCGGCGACTTCCCCTTCATCGCCATTCCGGTCTTCCCCTCGCGCGCCTTTCGGCACTCGGCCGCGTACGTCAACGTGGCGGCCGGCATCGAGCGCCCGCAGGACCTGAAGGGCAAGCGCGTCGGCGTCCCCGAGTACCAGATGACGGCGACGATCTGGCTGCGCGGCATCCTGCAGGACGATTACGGGGTGCGCCCGGCCGACCTGCACTGGCTGGCCGGCGGCCAGGAGCATCCGGGCCGCCGCGAGAAGGTCCCCCTGCGCTTGCCGCCCGACGTGCGCCTGGAGCGCATCCCCGAGGACCAGACGCTCTCGCCCCTCCTCGACGCCGGCGCGATCGACGCTCTCTTCACCGCGCGGATGCCCGAGCCGTTTTTCCGCCGCTCCCCGCGCGTGCGCCGCCTGTTCCCGGACTATCGCGCGGTAGAGGCGGACTACTACCGACGCACGCGCATCTTTCCGATCATGCACACCATCGTGATCAAGCAGGCCCTCTACGAGCGGCACCCCTGGGTGGCCCAGAGCCTGTTCAAGGCGTTCGCCGCGGCCAAGGAGCGGTGCAGCGGCGCGATCTACGACACCGGCGCGCTGCGCTACATGCTGCCCTGGATCGTGGACGACTACGAGGCCGCCCGCGACCTGATGGGCGACGACTTCTGGCCCTATGGCCTGGAGGCGAATCGCCATACCCTGGAGACCTTCGTCCGCTACAGCCACGAGCAGGGCATCGCCAGCCGCGCCGTGCCCGTGGAGGAGCTGTTCGCGCGGGAAACGCTCGACACCTTCCGCACGTGAGCCGGCCGCCACGCCTCCTGACGCAGCATCCCTGCTAGAATGCACCCATCCCGGCGGGCGCTCGGACGCGCCAATCGGTCCACGGAGGAGCCGCCGTTCGTCGAGCTGCACGGGAGGTGCCGCATGGAAGCTCGGCTGCCGCGACCGCCAGGCCTGGTGCTCCTGGTGGCGCTGGTCACCGCCTGTGCCAGCAGCAGCGCCCCGAGCCCGCCCGCGCCCGCCAGCGCCCCGCCGCCGGCCGTGGCCCCCACAGCCGCCCCCGCGGCCGCCGCGTCCAGCGCGCCGCCGGCGCTCGCCTCGATGACCGTCGCGCGCGCCGCGGTGAGCCCGAACGTGGCACCCCTCTGGCTCGCCGAGGACCTCGGCTTCTTCACCCAGCAGGGCCTCGACGTGCAGGAGACCCAGCTCCGCACCGCCGCCGCCGTCGAAGCGGCCCTCGTCGCGAAGGACATCCAGCTCGGCCTGACGGGCCTGGCCGCGGCGCTCACCGCCCGCGCCGGCGGCAGCGACGTTGTCATCACCGGCGGCTACCTCGACGCCGCCCTCGCCAAGCTGATGGTCCGTCCGGACGTCGTCGAGCCCACGGACCTCCGCGGTCGGACGCTCGGCGTGCAGTCTATCGGCGGCACCGTCTACATCCGCGGCATGCTCGCGCTGCAGAAGCTGGGGCTGGACGCGGAGCGGGACCGCATCCAGGTGATTCAGGCCGGCGACGATCCGACCATGACGCAAGCCCTGATCGCGGGCGCCGTCGACGCCGTGCCGATCAGCTACACCTCGGCCGCGGTCGCGGAGGCGAACGGCATGCACGGCTGGGACCTCGCTGATCTCGGCGTCCCCGAGATCGGCCAGACGGCGATCACGACCGGCGCCATCGCGCGCGAGCAGGCCGACGTCATCGAGCGGTTCCTGAAGGGGCTGGCCACCGGCGTACACTACTTGAAGTCCATGCGCGCCGACGCCGCCAAGCGCGAGCGGGCGCTGCAGCTCGTGGCGGGCAAGCTCGGGACGACGCCCGACGCCGTGGCCGCGGAGATGGACAAGCTGGCCGAGGTCGCGCGCCCCAACCTCACCCCCGACCCGGCCGCGCTCACGGCCGTCCGCGCCGCCGTCGTTGCCGAGACCCCAGCGGCGGCGCAGGTGGCGCTCGGCGACATCCTGGACCGGCAGTTCATCCAGAAGCTGCAGCGGGAGGGCTTCTTCGACCGCCTGGCCGCGAGCCCTTGATCGCGCGCCGCCCCGGCGGGTGAGGATCGCAGTAGAGTGAGAAGCTCGCTGCCGCGCAGGCCACCAGTGCGGCCCGGCGGCCAGGCCGCCGGCGCGCGGCGCGCCCTGTACACTGAAGCGGAGCGTGGAGCGCGCGCGGAGGGTAGACGCGAATGGCAGAGAGCTGCGACCTGGTGCTTGTCGGCGGACAGGTAGTGACCCCGGGCGGCATCGTGGATGGCGGCGTGGCCGTGCGCGACGGCCGCATCGCGGCCATCGGCGGCGCGCGCGACCTGCCCCCGGCGGCCCGCACGATTGACCTGCGCGGCCGGGCGCTGCTGCCGGGCGTCATCGACCCCGAGTGCCACCTGGGCAGCCACCGCCCGCTCGCCGCCGACGTGGAGTCCGAGACGCGCGCGGCCGCCGCCACCGGCGTCACCACCTGGGGCTTGCAGCTCAACAGCGCCATGATGGCCCTGCCGCCGGGCGGCATCCAGGCGCCCGACCAGATCCCGAACATGGCCGACGCGGTGCCGCACCTGCTTGCCGCCGAGTCGCTCGCCACGATTGACTTCTTCCTGTCGCCGATCATCACCACCGATGCCCAGGTGGACGAGATCCCGCTGCTGGCGCGCGAGTACGGCATCACCTCGTTCAAGTTCCATTTGCAGATGGCCGGGCCGTGGGGCCACCAGCCGGCGGGACCGCAGCCCGCCTACAACTTCGACGACGGCACGGTGTTCGCCGCCTGCGAGGCGATTGCGGCGCTCGGGCCGCCAGCGCGGGTGCTCTTCCACTGCGAGAACTGGCAGATCGCCCGGCTGCTGCAGCAGCGGCTCCAGGCCGCCGGCCGCACCGACATGGGCGCCTGGGACGACCACTCCCCCTGGCTCACCGAGGCGGCGCACGCCCGCGCCTACCTCTACTTCTGCGAGGTCACGGGCTGCCCGGCCTACATCGTCCACTGCACCACCGAACAGACGGTCGCCGAGGTGCGCCGCGCCCGCCTGGCCGGCGTCGAGGTCCACTCGCAGGTGGGCGTCCACTACCTCGTGCTCCACAAGGACGCCTGGCGCATCAACGTGCCCCTGCGCGACCAGGCCACCCATGAGGCGCTCTGGCGCGCGCTGGCCAGCGGCGCGATCGACTGCGTGGGGAGCGACCACGTGGCGCACAACCGGCCGCGCGCGGCCATGGAGACCGGCAACGTCTGGACCACGATCAGCGGCTTCCCGTCGCGCGTGGAGGGGCTCCTGCCGATGCTGCTGAGCGAGGGCGTCAATGCCGGCCGCCTGACGCTGGAGCGGCTCGCCCAGGTGGCCAGCGAGAACCCCGCGCGCCTCTTCGGCCTCTACCCGCGCAAGGGGGTCATCCAGGTGGGCGCGGACGCCGACCTCGTCGTGGTGGACCTGGAGCGGGAAGCCACGGTCCACGCCGCCATGCTGCACACGGCCACGCCCTGGACGATCTACGAGGGGCGGCGCGTGAAGGGCTGGCCGGTCATGACCCTGCTGCGGGGCGAGGTCGTGATGGAATGGCCCGACGACGCGCCAAAAGCGCGCATCGTCGGCCCGCCGCGTGGGCGCTACCTGCGGCGGCCCCTGCGTTAGCCCGCCGCGCTAGCTCGCGCGGCCCACCCGCGCCGGGAGCGGCCGACGAGTCTCCATAACCTTGCTCTTCGGTGTCTCCCGTGCCCCCGCTGCGTGCCCCGCCGACTACAGCCCGAGCGCGAGCTGGCCCTCGGGGGCCGCGACGGGAATCGGGAGCGGCCGGGCCGTCCTGGCGGGGCAGTAGGCGGCGTAATCGCACTGCCGACAGTGCTCGCCCGCCCGTGGCGCGAGCGTGTCGTCGCCCTCTACCGCCGCCAGGACCGCGCTCAGGCGATCGAGCGTGCGAGCGATGTTCCGGTCGTCGACCTCGACGACGTACTGGGTGCCGTGGCGGAGGTATTCGAAGACTATCCGTGCGGCCAGCTCGCCTGCCTTGGCCGCCAGGCCGATTTGGTACACGTCGAGCTGGAAGGTGTCGGGCGCCCGGGGCGGTGTCCGCGCCGTCTTGTAGTCTACGATCTGCAGCGTCCCGTCGGGCAGCTCGTCCACGCGGTCGAGCGTGCCGACGAGCGTGTGACGGCCCAGCTCCAGCCGGAACGGCTCCTCGACAAAGCGGACCTTCGGCCATTGGTCGCCTTGCCGCCGGAAGTAGTCCACCAGCAGCGCGCGCCCTTCTTCCATGGCTCGGACATCCCGCTCCGTAAGCTCCGCCGGCCACTGGGCGTCGAAAGCGCCGAGCAAGTCGTCCGGGTAGGGCATCGCCGCGCTGTCGCGGTAGAACGCCGCGAGGGCGGCGTGGAGCGCCACGGCCAGCCGGGTGCCCGGCCGCGGCTGACCCGGCACGTGCTCGTGGTAGCGCAGCTTGTACTGGAACGGGCAACGTCGGTAGGTGTCGAGCCGCGTGAACGAGAAGCGCACGGGCACCTCCCCCAGCAGGATCAGCGCGCCTTGCTCCGTCCGCGTCCGCGCGTGCTGGCCTGCCCGCGAGGCTTCGGCGGCTCGCTGCTGGGCCAGAACACGATCGTGTCGCCGCGTCGGCGAATCTCCAGGTTCATCCCGAGC
>Ga0070741_10011728_pt1 | contig 16084 bp, 10 predicted proteins | sample Coa_R1_4_FD_66440 | JGI IMG/M metagenome (GOLD analysis project Ga0070741, IMG submission 66440) | Surface soil microbial communities from Centralia Pennsylvania, which are recovering from an underground coalmine fire - Coalmine... | ecosystem: Environmental > Terrestrial > Soil > Unclassified ...
TCGTGGCGAAACGTACGCACGGCGCGCGATCGCCGCCGGCGTCGCGCAACTGACGTTCGAGCTCGGCGACGTGCTGATGGCCCGGTTCGTCCGCACCGAGCTCGCGCAGCCAGCGGCGCAGCACCGGGTCGCGCAGCGCCGGAGCCAGGGTGAGCCAGCCGCGCCAATCGAGCGCCGTGGCTTGTGCGCGGCGCAACGCTGCGAGCGCGGTCGCGCTCTCGCGATCGATGAACTCGGCGGCGTCGCGCGCCCAGCGCGCGCTGTGCGCGAGCGCAGCCGTCGCTTCGGGCCAGCGTTCCGTGACGAGCGGCAGCACACGTCGGCGCAGGAAATTACGGCGCAATCGCGTATCGGCATTGCTCGGGTCTTCGATCCACGCGAGCCCGTGTTCCTCGGCGTAGCCGGCCAGCGCCGAGCGTGGCAGATCGAGCAGCGGCCGCCAGAGTTTCCCTCGCCCGAGCGCGCGCTGCGCGCGCATACCGCCGAGGCCTTCCGGACCCGCGCCGCGCAGGAGCTTGAGCAGGATCGTTTCGGCTTGATCGTCCCGATGGTGCGCGAGCACGAGGATCTCTCCTTCGCGCAATTCCTCGGCCAACGCGGCGTAGCGTACGCGGCGCGCGGCATCCTCGAGCCCGGTATCGGCACAAACGACCTGCACGGCGATCACGCAGCACTCGAGCCCGAGCCCGTGTGCCGCGGACTGGCAATGCCGTGCCCATCGCGCACTGTCGGCGTGGATTCCGTGATCGACATGGATCGCGCGCAAACCGCGCGCGCGCGCCCCAGGCAACTGCGCGAGCGCGTGCAGCAGCACGGTCGAATCCATGCCACCGCTGACCCCCACGGCGAGCGCGCCTGCCGCCTGGTGCGCCAGGGCCGCCGCGAGCGTTTCGATGAGCGCGTGGCGAGACATGGCGTCGATGTTGCCAGAAAGCCCGCAGAGCTTCCCGTTCGTCCGGCCGATTTTTCGCCGCGGCGCAGGCGCAGCCGCGATCGTCAGTCCTTGAACGCGCCGTAGCGGCGCAGGCGCTTGTAGCGCTGTGCGAGCATCGTGGCGGTGTCGTCGCGTTCGACGTCGGCGAGTTGGTTGAGCACCACGGCCTTGAGGCGCACGGCTATGGCGTGCGGGTCGCGATGCGCGCCGCCGAGCGGTTCGCGCACGATCTTGTCGATGAGTCCGAATTCCTTGAGCCGCGGCGCGGTGAGCGCCAGCGATTCGGCCGCATCGCGCGCGCGCTCGGTGCTGCGCCAGAGAATCGACGAGCAGGATTCCGGCGAAATCACCGAGTAGATCGAATACTGGAGCATGATCGTGCGGTCGCCGACGCCGATGGCAAGCGCGCCGCCCGAGCCGCCCTCGCCGATGACGGTGCAGATGACGGGCACCTTGAGCTCGGACATCTCGAGCAGATTGCGCGCGATCGCCTCGCTTTGTCCGCGCTCCTCCGCGCCGACGCCGGGATAGGCGCCCGGCGTGTCGATGAACGTGAGCACGGGCAGGCGGAAGCGCTCGGCGAGCTGCATGAGCCTGAGCGCCTTGCGATAGCCCTCCGGCCGCGGCATGCCGAAATTGCGGCGGATTTTGGATTTGGTGTCGCGTCCCTTCTGATGGCCGATCGCGACGAAGGCGCGTCCGTCGATGCGGGCGAGGCCGCCGACGATCGCGGGGTCGTCCGCGAAGGTGCGGTCGCCGGCGAGTTCGTGGAATTCTTCGCAGATCACCTGCAGGTAATCGAGCGTGTACGGCCGTGCCGGGTGCCGCGCCAGCTGCGCGATCTGCCATGGCGTGAGATTCTTGAAGATCTCGGCCGTCTTGTGTTTGAGCTTGTCCTTGAGCCGGGCGACTTCCTCGTCGATATTGAACGCCTGGCTGTGACTGGCATGGCGAAGCTCCTGGATCTTCGCTTCCAGCTCGGCGATCGGCTGCTCGAAATCGAGGAAATTCGGGTTCATTCGGCGGCGTTCGTGCACAAAGGGGCGCAGTATAGCGGGGGTGGGCCGGGGGGCCTAGGGTCACGAAAGCGTCAGGAGGCGCTTTCCGCCCGCGCGCCGCCGAACACCACTTCCGCTCCGAGCACGCCGTCGAGCGCTCCGAGCGCCTGTGTCAACGCTGGCGTGGCGCGCACGCGCCAGGCGGCGCCGAGCTCGATCTCGGCCTCGGCTTCGGCATTGCGCACGCGCAGCCGCACGGGCGTCGCGCCGCCGCGGTGTCCGACTAGCACGTGCTGCAGACGTTGCGAGAAACCCGCGTCGATGCCGTTGCAGCGCACGCGCACGAGCCGCGCCTGGCGTTCGCAGGCGGCGGCGATCGAGCCGATACGTTGGATGCGGAGCTGGAACCCGCCCGAGAACTCGTCGACCGAGAGGCCGCCTTCGAAGACGAGAATCGCATCGCGCGTGACGAGCGGACCGAATTCGACCCACGTCTCGCGATAGAGCACGGCTTCGAAGCGACCCGAAAAATCCTCGACCTGCACGAACGCACGGCTGTCGCCCTGCTTGCGCAGGCCGACCACGCTGCCGATCAGCGTGACTTGCTTGAGATCGGCGAAACGCGGGCGGCGATCGCCCGGCGGCGGCTTGTAATGCCGGTCGAGCTCGCCGATCGGGCACGTCGCGAGCCGCGCGATGAGGTCGCGCCAGGCGTCGGTCGGGTGGCCCGTCAAATAATGGCCGAGCGTATCGCGTTCGCCGGCCAGGCGCTGTTCGGCAGGCCACTCGGGCACGTCGGGCAGCGCCGGCGTGGGCGCCGGCACGACGCTCGTCGCGCCGAAGATGTCGGTTTGTCCGGCAAGCGCATCGCGTGCGCGTTGCTCGGCAGCCTTCATGCGTTCGGGCAAATGCGCCATGAGGCTCGCGCGATTCGAGCCGAGCGCGTCCATGGAACCGGAGAGGATCAGCGCTTCGAGCACGCGCTTGTTGATCTTCTGCGCATCGACGCGTTGGCAGAAATCGGCGAGATCACGAAACGGACCGCCGCGCCTGCGCGCGTCCACGATGTTCTCGACCGCGCCGCGGCCGACGCCTTTCACGGCACCGAGGCCGTAGCGGATCGTGCGCGACCGCGCGCCCGGCTTGTCGGCGTCGAGTGCGTGGAACATGTAGTCCGACGCGTTGATGTCGGGCGGCAGTACGTCGACGCCGAGCGCGCGCGCCTCGGCGAGGAAATTGACGACCTTGTCGGTGTTGTCCATGTCAGAGGACAACACCGCGGCCATGAACTCGGCCGGGTAGTGCGTCTTGAGCCAGGCGGTCTGGTACGAGACGAGCGCATACGCCGCGGCGTGCGACTTGTTGAAGCCGTAGCCCGCGAACTTCTCCATGAGATCGAAGATCGCGTCGGCCTTGCGCTCGTCGACGCCGTTCTTCGCGGCGCCTTCGCGGAACGTCACGCGCTGCTTGGCCATCTCCGCGGCGATCTTCTTGCCCATCGCGCGGCGCAGCAGATCGGCGCCGCCGAGCGTGTAGCCGCCGACGATCTGCGCCATCTGCATGACCTGTTCCTGGTAGACCATGATCCCGTAGGTCTCGCGCAGCACGGGCTCGACGCGCGGATCGGGATATTCGATCGGCTCGCGGCCGTGCTTACGCGCGCAGTAGCTCGGGATGAGGTCCATCGGGCCGGGCCGGTACAGCGAGACCAGCGCGATGATGTCCTCGAAGCAGTCGGGCCGGGCGTCCTTGAGCATGCCCTGCATGCCGCGGCTTTCGAGCTGGAACACCGCGACGGTTTGTGCATTTTTTAGCAATGTATACACTGCCGGGTCGTCGAGCGGCAGGGCGGCGATGTCGATCGGCGCCTCGCCCGCGGCGGTGCGGCGCGCATTGATGGCCTTGGCCGCCCAGTCGATGATCGTCAGCGTACGCAGGCCGAGGAAGTCGAACTTGACGAGCCCGACGGCTTCGACGTCGTCCTTGTCGAACTGCGTGACCACGCCGTCGCCGCCCGCCGATTCCGCATACAGCGGCGCGAAATCGGTCAGCGCGCTCGGTGCGATGACGACGCCGCCCGCATGCTTGCCGGCGCTGCGCGTGAGGTCCTCGAGCTTGAGCGCGAGGTCGACCAAGTCGCGCACCTCGTCCTCGCTTTCGTAGCGCGTCTTGAACTCGGCGACGATCCGCCCGGAATCCTCCTGCGCCTTTTCGCTGCGGCCGAGCGCGTCCTCGAGCGACAGCGGATCGGTGGGACGCAGCGGGATCAGCTTCGCGATCGAGTCGACATGGCCGTAGCCCATGCCGAGCACGCGGCCCGTGTCGCGCAGCACCGCCTTGGCCGCCATCGTGCCGTAGGTGATGATCTGGCTCACCTTGTCGCGGCCGTATTTGCGGGCGACGTAGTCGATGACTTCGTCGCGGCGGTCCATGCAGAAGTCGACGTCGAAGTCCGGCATCGATACGCGCTCGGGATTCAGGAACCGCTCGAACAGCAGGCCGTAGCGCAGCGGATCGAGATCGGTGATGCCGAGGCACCAGGCCACGACCGAGCCCGCGCCCGAACCGCGCCCCGGGCCGACCGGAATGCCGTTGCGCTTGGCCCAGTTGATGAAGTCGGCGACGATCAGGAAGTAACCCGCGAAGCCCATCTTGACGATGACGTCGAGCTCCGCTTCGAGCCGCCTGACGTAGTCCTCGCGCGCGAAGCCCGGCGCCGGGACGTGCTTGGCCAGGCGCATCTCGAGCCCCGCCGCGGCTTCGCTGCGGATGTGCGACTCGACCGTGCGCTCCGCCGGCAGCGGAAAGGCAGGCAGGTAGTACTTGCCGAACGAGAGCTCGAGGTTGCAGCGCTTGGCGATCTCGACGCTGTTGGCGAGCGCTTCGGGCAGGTCCGCGAACAGCTCCGCCATTTCGGCGGAGGTCTTCAGGTACTGCTGCGGCGTGTAGTCGCGCGGGCGCTTCGGATCGTTGAGCAGCCTGCCTTGCTGGATGCACACGCGCGCTTCGTGCGCTTCGAAATCGTCGGCCTCGAGGAAGCGCACGTCGTTGCTCGCCACGACCGGGCAATCGCTCGCATCGGCGAGCTCCAGCGCGGCTTCGAGCCAATGCGTTTCGTCGGCGTGTCGCGTGCGCTCGATCTCGAAGTACCAGCGGTCGTCGAAATGCGCGAGCCATTCGCGCGTGCGCGCTAGCGCGGCTTCGCGGCGGTCCGCGAGCAGCAGGTGGCCGATGTCGCTCGTGCGCCCGGCGAGCGCGATGAGGCCGGCACTCTGCCCGGCGAACCAGGCCGGATCGACCAGCGCGAAATCGCCGTGGCGCCCTTCCAGATAGCTGCGCGAAATGAGCCGGGCGAGATTGCGATAGCCCGCTTCGTTCTGGCAGAGCAGCGTCAGGCGCGCCGGCCGGTTTGCGTCGGTCCCGCCGCCGATCCACAAGTCCGCGCCCGCGATGGGTTTGATGCCCGCCGCCTCGGCGGCGCGGTAGAACTTCACGAGCGCGAACAGGTTGCTCTGATCCGTGAGCGCGAGCGCCGGCAAACCGAGCTCGACCGCGCGGCTGATCAGGTTCGGCCGCGGCGCCTTGGCCGGATCGCCGTATTCGGGCTTGTCCGGCAGACGGATCGTCGAGTCGACGAGCGAATAGTCGCTATGGATGTGGAGATGAACGAACGCGGGTGACATGGCGGCCGGGCGCTGCTGAGACGGCAGGGTATTGGCACGGGGGCGCAAGGGCAAGCGTTGACATGCGCGCCTTGCTCGAAACAGGCGCGCGGATCGGCCCCCGTGAGGAGGCGCTAGGCCTCAGGCAAACTCGAGACTCAACTGCCGCACCGGCGCGAAACTCGGGCGATGATGCGGGCAGGGGCCCAGACGATCGAGCGCTTCGAGATGCTCGGGGGTGGCGTAGCCCTTGTGGCGCGCAAAGCCGTAGCCGGGATGCACGGCGTCGAGCTCGCACATGATGCGGTCGCGCGCCACTTTGGCGAGGATCGACGCGGCGCTGATCGCGGGCTCGATGGCATCGCCGTCGACGATGGCACGCGCCGCGCAGCACAGTTCCTTGGGCAGGCTGTTGCCGTCGATGATGGCCAGTTCGGGCGCCGGTGCGAGCGCCGCGAGCGCGCGCGCCATGCCGTGCATCGTCGCGTGGAAGATGTTGTAGCGTTCGATCTCCTCGACGCTCATGACGACGACGCTCCACGCGATCGCGCGCTCGCGGATGCGTGCGGCGAGCACCTCGCGGCGCTCGGGGGCGAGCACCTTCGAATCGGCGAGGCCGTTGATGCGCCGCGCGGGATCGAGGATCACCGCCGCAACGACGACGGGACCGGCCAGCGGTCCGCGGCCGGCTTCGTCGACGCCGGCGGTCAGGAGCGGAAGGTCGCGGGCGCGGGCGGTCATTCGTGCAGCGCTCCGACGCGCTGGAAGATGTAGTTGTGGTAGGAATCTACCAGGGCCTGGTCCTTGCAGTCGACATAGGCGCCGTTGCAGCGCTCGCGCAAGAGGGCGTTGGCCTGGAAGAAGGCGTCCTTTTTCACGCCGGCCACGTCGAGGATCAGCGAACCGGCGAAGCTCAGGTCGAGGATCGGGTAGCGGTAGCTGCGCGCCGGACGATAGTTCGTCTTGAGCATGTAGTAGGTGACGAAATTCGGATCGGCGCCGGCGGGCGCGGTTTTCTTGATCTCGCGAATGGCGCCGTCGAACGAGGGCTGGTGGTCGCCGAAATGGAACAAGAGCGCAGGCCGGTCGGCATCGAGCACCTTTTGTTCGAGGTGAGCGATCGCCGCATCCGAGCCCTGCAAGCGGTAGAGATAATTGCTCAGATTGAGATTCAGCCATTCGTCGAGCTCTTTGGGCTTGAACGCGCCTGCGAAGAGCGGCTTGTTGTACGGCGGCGGCAGCTCCTTGAGCGGCGTCATGTGCGGGCCGTGCTGGCGCAGCGTGAGCATCATGACGAACAACGGCTGCCGGCCGACCGCTTTCTTCTCCTTGTCGTAGATCTGGTCGAAGACCTGCATGAGATCGTTGTCGCTCGACTCCCACGAGAGACCGTAGTCCTGCCCGTCGTAGAAGGCGTCGAAGCCGTAATAGCGGTACGCGTTGCGCGCGTTGATGAAATTTCCCGACATCGGATACACGGCGATGATGCGATACCCCGCCGCATGCAGCACCTTCGGCAACGAGTGGCTGATGCGCGGCGCGAGGTTGTAAGGCGCATAGAGACCGGCATCGCCGAAGCTCGTATGCGCGAGGCCCGACAGCAGAGCGAATTCGCTGGTCCACGTGCCGCCGCCCCACACGTGCACGCGCAGCGGGCCGCTCGCGCGCGTGCGGCCGTCGGGCTCGAACATCTTGCGCTTGCAGAGCGGCAAGGTGCAGATCGGCATCATGGCCGGATCGAACGTGCTCTCTTCGAGCACGGCGACGATGTCCGGATGATCCTGTGCCATCTTGAGCGGCTTGGCCGCGGCACAATCGCGCGCGCTGCAGGATGGCGGATTGTCGGTGGCCGATTGGGTCCACGCGAGATTCGCGTCCGCGCCCGCCTTCGACGGCGGCAAAACGATTTCGGTCTGGTAGAACGAGGTGAAGAAATTCACGAGATAGCTGCGGTCGTTCATCGCCTGCCACATGCCTTTCTCGAACACGCTGCCGAACGGGCCGGCCGGCGAATCGGCGGCCAAGAGCACCGCGATGGCCGCCAGCGCTCCCGTGGCCTGCAGGCTGCGTCGCACCGGCGGGTGCAGGCTCGCGAACAGGCTCGGGCGATCGAGTTTCCACGCGATCACGAGCAAGCCCGGGATCAACACCGCACCGCCGACGATCGCGAGCATGATGCTCGGATAACGCGTGGCCACTTCGAGCAGATCGCGATTGACGAAATAGACGAGGTCCGGCGCGAGCAACGGCGTCGTCAGATAGTGGAACTTGAGCACGCTCGCCACGAGCAGGCCGCCGAAGACGACGCTCGGCAGCGTGAGTGCGAAGATCGGCCGCCGCGTGGCGAACGCGACTGCGAGCACGCTCGCGACGAGCAGGGCGGTCGCGAACAGGCGCTCGATCGCCGTCGCTTGCTGCAGCGGCCCGGTAGCGAGCAGGGTTGCGAAGCCGAGCACAGCGATGCCGAACGCGATGCGAGTTTTTTTCTTCGCTGGCGGACGCGACATCGCCGTCATGCTGTGCTCTGGGGTGGGTGCATGGTGGGCCGCGCGCGCGGGCGCGTCAATTCGCGGCGCGGCGAAGCACGCGTTCGGCGATCGCCGCGGCGGCGTTGGTGTCGGCATCGCGGCGAAGTTCGACGTGGATGCGCCGGAACTCCGCCGCGAGCGGTGCGGGCATCGAGCGCGATCGCAGGAACGGCGCCAGCGCCTCGGCCAGCGCGGGCGGGGTGCAGGCGTCCTGCATGAGCTCGGCGACGATGGGCGCCCCCGCGAGGATGTTCGGCAGCGAGTATACATGTGTACGCAGCAGCCGCAGCCCCGTGACGAGCCGGTACGTAAGCGGCGCCAGCCGGTAGGCCACGACCATCGGCCGCTCGGCGAGCAGGGCCTCGAGCGCCGCCGTGCCCGAAGCGAGCAGCACCGCGTCGGCGGCGATCATCGCGGCGTGTGCCTGGCCGTCGACGATCGATACACCCTCGCTGCCGGCCGCGAGGCGCTCGAACTCCGCGCGGCAGGCGGCACTCGCCATCGGCGCCACGACGCGCAGCGCCGGGATTTCGCGCCGCAGCAGCGCGGCGGCATCGAGGAAATCGCAGCCGAGGCGGCGGATCTCGCCGAGCCGGCTGCCCGGCAGCAGCGCGAGCACCGGGACGTCGTCCGCGAGACCGAGCGCGCGGCGCGCGTCGGCGCGGTCGGGGTCGAGCGCGAAGCGGTCCGCGAGCGGATGTCCGACGAAGCGCGCATCCACCCCGTAGCGCGCGTAGATCGCGGGTTCCATCGGGAACAGGCACAGTACGAGGTCGGCGCTGCGCCCGATTCTTGCCGCACGCTTCTCGCGCCACGCCCAAACGGACGGGCTCACGTAGTGCACGGTGCGGATGCCGGCGGATTTGAGCTTGCGTTCGAGCCCGAGATTGAAGTCCGGCGCATCGATGCCGATGAAGGCGTCCGGCCGGACTGCGAGGGTACGCCGCCGCACCTCGCGGCGCAGGGCCAGCAAACCCGGCAAGTGCGCAAGCACCTCCACGAGACCCATGACGCTGAGCCGCTCCATGGGCGCCCAGATGTCCATGCCTTCGGCCGCCATGCGCGGACCGCCGATGCCCGCGAACTTGGCATTCGGCCAGCGCACGCGCAGCGCTGCAATGAGCCCGGCGCCGAGCTGATCGCCCGAGGCTTCGCCGGCGACGAGGACGAAGAGCGGGGAATCGGAGAGCCGGGATTCGGGATTCGGGATTCGGGATTCGGTCATACGCGTACGCTAACGGTCAATTTCGCCGAACAGACTAAGACCGCGAGTCCCGTGCTCTCCGAATCCCAAATCTCCCATCTCCAATCCCGCTCCTACCGTACCAACGCCCTCTGCCCGCGCTCGAGGAACTCCAGCATGCGCTTCACGTCGGGTTCTTCGGCCGCGACGCGGGCGAGTTCGTCGCGCGCTTCGTTGAGCTGCAGGCCCGACATGTAGAGCGTCTTGTAGGCGCGTTTGATCGCCGCGATGCGCTCGGGCGAGAAGCCGCGGCGCTTGAGGCCTTCGCTGTTGATGCCGCGCGGCCGCCCGTACTCGGCGGCGACGACGACGAACGGCGGCACGTCGCCGTTGACGAGGCAGCCCATGCCGACGAAGGCATGCTCGCCGACGCGGCAGAACTGGTGCACGCCGGCGAAGCCGGAGAGGATCGCGTAATCGCCGATCTCGACGTGGCCGGCGAGCGTGGCGTTGTTCGAGAAGATCGTGTGGTTGCCGACGTGGCAATCGTGCGCGACGTGCGCGTAGGCCATGATCCAGTTGTCGTCGCCGATGCGCGTGACGCCTCCGCCGTCGCCCGTGCCGCGGTTGATCGTGACGAATTCGCGGATCGTGTTGCGGTCGCCGATGACGAGTTCGCTGCGTTCGCCGCGGAATTTCTTGTCCTGCGGATCGGCGCCGACCGAGGCGAACTGGAAGATGCGGTTGTCGCGGCCGATGCGTGTCGGCCCTTGGATCACCGCATGCGGTCCGATGCGCGTGCCGGGCCCGATTTCCACGTCGGCGCCGACCACGCTGTAGGCGCCGATCTCTACGTCGGCGCCGATGCGCGCGCCGGGATCGATGACTGCGCTCGCGTGGATCATCCCTCGGCGCGCTCCGCGCAAAGCAGCTCCGCTTCGGCGACCTGCTTGCCGGCCACGACCGCGCGACACGCGAACAAACCCATGCGCCGGATCATGCGCTTGAGTTCCACTTCCAGCATGAGCTGATCGCCCGGGACGACCAGCTGGCTGAACTTCGCATTGTCCACTTTTACCAAATAGTACATCGGCTGCTCGGCGCGTTCGCGGTCGCCCGACAGGAATACGAGCAGGCCCGACGCCTGCGCGAGCGCCTCGATGATCATGACGCCCGGCATGACCGGGTGGCCCGGGAAATGACCTTGGAAAAACGGCTCGTTGACCGTGACGTTCTTAAGCGCGGTGAGGCGCTTGCCGGGCTCGAGGTCGAGCACGCGGTCGACGAGCAGGAAGGGGTAGCGGTGGGGCAGCATCGCCTGGATGCGCTCGATGTCCACCGGCATGGCCACGGCTGGGGGCGTGGTTGGGTTCATGGTTTGCGATCCTTTTCCATTGCTTGCACGCGCCGGAACATGTCGTCCAGATGCTTGAAGCGCGCCGCATTGCGCCGCCATTGGCGGCTTTCCTGCAGCGGTACGCCGGACGAATATTCCCCCGCGGCGTGTATCGAATGCGTCACGAGCGCGCGCGCCGTGACGGTCACGCGGTCGGCGAGACTCAAGTGGCCAAGTATGCCAGCGCCGCCTCCGATGAGACAGTAGCGGCCGATGCGGGCGCTCCCGGCGACCGCCGCGCAGCCGGCCATCGCGGTGTGCGCGCCGACGTGGACGTTGTGCGCGATCTGGATCTGGTTGTCGAGCCGGACGTCCTCCTCGAGCACGGTGTCTTCGAGCGCGCCGCGGTCGATCGTGGTGTTCGCGCCGATCTCGCAGTCGTCCCCGATGCGCACCCCGCCGAGCTGCGGCACCTTGATCCAATGGTCGCGCTCGAAGGCGATTCCGAAGCCGTCGGCGCCGATCACGGCGCCCGGGTGCACGAGCACGCGCTTGCCGAGGCGCACGCGCGTGACGAGCACGACGCGCGCGACGAGCCGCGATTGCGCGCCGACGACGCAGTCCGGCCCGATCGCGCAGTGCGGTCCGATCACGGCGCCTTCCTCGACCACGGCACCGTCGTCGATCGTGCACAGCGGCCCGACGCTCGCGCCGGGCGCCACGCGCGCGCCGGCGGCGACGACCGCACTCGGATGGACGCCCGGGGCGGCGACGGGCAGGCGCTCGAACAACGCGGCGATCTTCGCGAACGCCACGTAAGGATCGGCGGCCATGAGGCAGGGAACGGCGGCATCCGCGGCATCGGCGGCGCGCAGGACGACGGCGCCGGCGCGTGTCGTCGCGAGCTGCGCGCGATAGTGCGGATTGGCGAGGAAGCTGAGCTCGGCCGGGGTCGCGGCGGCGAGCGTTCCCACGCCTTCGATCGTGCGCGCACCGTCGCCCTTGAGCTCGAGCCCGAAACGCTCCGCGAGCGCTGCGAGCGTGTGCCGCGGCGGCGCGGTCATGGACTCTCCCCGGCGGGCTTGGCGTGGCGCAGCTTGTCGAGCACCGCATCGGTGATGTCGATGCGCGGGCTCGCATAGATGACCGGGCTCGGCACGACAAGATCGTAGCCCTGCGCGCGTGCGTATTCGATGACGCTGTCCATGAGCTGTTGCCAGATACGATCGCGCTCGGTGGCCGCGCGCGCGTTGAGTTCCGTGCGCAAGTCCTCGCGCGTGCGCTTGATCGAGCGGTCGAGCGCGTCGATCTCGCGTTTCAGCGCGTCGCCATCGGCCTTCGACATGATCGGGCCGTCGCGCTCGTAGCGCTGCTTGAGCGTGGCGAGCTTGCTTTCGTCGGCTTTCAGCGCGGCGTCGCGCGGGGCGAATTCGCGCTCGAGCTTGGCGCGCATCTCGATCGTCTGCGGGGCATTGTCGAGCAGGCGCTTGTAGTCGATGTACCCGACCTTGCTCGCTTGCGCCGGGGGCGCCGGCTGCGCGACGAGCACGTGAAGCGGCGACGCCAATGCGAGCAGCAGTGCGCCGATCTGCCATCGTCCGCCTGCGCTGCGCTTCACGCGTCCTGCCCCTCACTTGATGATCGGTGTCGGCCGGCAGGGTTCGGCGCCGGGCCGTGGGCGCATATTAGCCGCAATTACGGAATCTCTGCACCCGTTCCGACCGGGCGCGGCGCGGTCGAAAGACGGAACCCACGAAGAGCACGAAGTTCGGCAAAGCGGAGAACGAATCTTCAATCGCTTTTCCTCTACGTGGCTTCGTGATCCGCGTCTGCTTCGTGCGATCTCCGTGGCGACGCGCGAGGACCACAACCTTCACGACGCGCAACGGAGAGCGATCCCTCAATCACTCTTCGTGCGCTTCGTGCGTCTTCGCGTCCTTCGTGTCCGCTTTGCCCTTGCGTCAGAACGTCTGGCCGAAGTTGAACTGCAACGTTTCGGCAATGTCGCCGGGCTTCTTGCGGATCGGCCGGCCGATGTTGATGATGATCGGACCCACCGGCGCCTGCCAGTGCAGCGAAATGCCCGTCGAGACGCGGATGTCGTCGAGCGAGAAGCCATTGTTGTCGTAGACGTTGTTCGGGTTCAGCAAGGTCAGCGACGGATTGTTCTTGTTGAACACGTTGCCCGCATCGACGTACCACGACAGGCGGGTGGCCGTGTCGTCCTTGACGAACGGCGTCGGGAAGATGAGCTCGGCCGAGGCGACGGTCTTCAAGTTGCCGCCGAGCGGTGCGCGGCAGTAGGTGGCGGCAAAGGGACTCGAGCAGCCCGGCGCGTTCGTGAACGGTCCGAGCGTGTTGTCGCGGAAGCTGCGCACGTCGGAGACGCCGCCCGCGTAGAAGTTCTCGAAGAACGGCAAGCCGTTGACTTTGATCGGCGCGCCCGTGTCGGGATTCGTGCCGGTTGCCGCGCGGTAGGTGTTGCCGTAGCCGACCGTCGCCGAGCCTTCGAATGTGAGCGCGTTCGTGATCGGCAGGTACTGCGCGTAGCGGTAGATCAGCTTGTAGTACTCGACCGTCGAGCCGGGCAGCGCGACTTCGGCAGAGAACTGCTGCAGCGAACCATGCGTCGGGTTGAAGAATTTGTTGCGCGTGTCGTGCGCCCACGACGCGGTGATCGCGAACTCGTGGAAGGTCTCGTGATTGAGCGCCTTGATGTAGTCGACGATCGGCTGCGGCGAGAAATACGCCGTGTAGAACTGCTCGTTGCCCTGCGGATCGAGGATCGGGTTGCCGTTCGAGTCGACGATCGGCGTGAGCACGCCCGTCGTGATCTTCGTCTTGCTGCCGCCGAGCTGCAGGTTGACCGTATCGTTCTCGCTGACCGGAATGCCGATGAACGTGGAGGCGGCGGCCGTATCGGCGAGATAGTCGGCGAGGTTCGCTTGCTGCTGGTCGAGTTTCGAATACGACAGATCGTAGCCGAGGCCGATGCCGTCTTCCGTCAGGTACGGCTGGTAGTACGAGAGCTCGTATTTCTTGAGGAAGTCGCTCTTCGAGGCCGTGAACGAGGCGCGGTCGCCGGTGCCGAGGAAGTTGTTCTGCGACACCGAAACGCTGAGCACCACGCCGTAGACCTGCGAATAGCCGAGGCCGAACGTGAACGCGCCCGACGTCGTCTCCTCGACGGTCACGTTGAGGTCGACCTGGTCGTCGCTGCCCGGCACCTTGGGCGTGTCGATCTCGACCTTCTTGAAGAAGCCGAGGCGCTGCAGGCGCACTTTCGAACGGTCGATGGCCGCCTGCGAGTACCATGCGCCTTCGAGCTGGCGCATTTCGCGGCGCATGACTTCGTCCTGCGTGCTGTGGTTGCCCTTGAACGTGATGCGGCGCACGTAGACGCGCTTGCCCGGATTCACGAAGAAATTGATGGCGACGGTGCGATGCTCGCGGTCCAGCGTCGGGATCGGCGTCACCTGCGCGAAGGCGTAGCCGATGTTGGCGAGCACGGAGGTCATCGCCTGTGCCGACTGCTCGAGTTTCTTGCGCGAGAATTCCTCGCCGGGCTTGGCCTTGATGAGCTTGGCCATGTCGCCTTCGTCGAGGATCAGGTTGCCGGAAAGCTTGATGTCGGAGATCTTGTAGATCTCGCCTTCCGTGACGTTCGCCGTCAGATACATCGTGCGCTTGTCGGGACTGATGCTGACCTGCGTCGAGTCGACGCTGAAATCGACGTAACCGCGGTCGAGATAGTACGAATTGAGCTTTTCGAGGTCGCCCGAGAGCTTCTCGCGCGAGTACTGGTCGTCCTTCGAATACCACGACGTCCAGTTCGTCGTGTCGGATTCGAATTCGCTGCGGATGTCGCCTTCCGAGAACGCGTGGTTGCCGACGATGTTGATCTGCTTGATGCGCGCGACCTTGCCCTCGGCGATGATGATCGAGAGTTCCACGCGGTTGCGGTCGAGCTCGATGACTTTCGGCTTGACCGTGACGTTGTACTTGCCGCGGTTGTAGTACTGGCGCGTGAGCTCCTGCGTGACGCGATCGAGCGAGAGGCGGTCGAAGGGTTCGCCTTCGGCCAGGCCGATGTCCTTCAGGCCTTTGAGCAGATCCTCTTCCTTGATGTCCTTGTTGCCCTTGATCTGGATCTTCGAGATCGCGGGGCGCTCCTTCACGGTGATCACGAGGATGTCGCCTTGGCGCGACACCTGCACGTCGGTGAAGAAGCCGGTCTTGTACAGCGCGCGGATCGCCTGCTGCACGCGTTCGCTCGTGACGCGGTCGCCCTTTTCGACGGGCAGGTAGGTGAACACCGTGCCGGCCGAAATGCGCTGCAACCCGTCGATGCGGATGTCGGAAGCGACGAACGGTTCGAGGGCGTAGGTATTGGCGGTGAGGCAGGCGAGCAAGACAAGGGCGGCGATACGCTTCATCGTCACTTCCAGTAGTGTTGGTCCATTCCCGCGGCTTCGCGGGATCGTATTCGTCACATTGCATCCTTCCCGCGCGATCCGTTCCGGCCTCGCGACATGGATTTATCCGGCGCGTCCCTCGCCGGTCTGAGTTCGTTGCCCTTCTGCGATCGCTGCGGCCGGTTCAGCCGGAAACTTGACGCAGGATGTCGTTGTAGAAGGCGATGCTCATGAGCGTCACGAGCACGGCCAGCCCGACATACTGGCCCGCGATCATGGCACGTTCGTTTAGCGGACTGCCTTTCACGGATTCGATAAGGTAATACAGCAGGTGGCCGCCGTCCAAGATCGGGATCGGCAGGAGATTCAGAATTCCGAGGCTCAGCGAGATCACCGCCAGAAACGACAGGAAGTAGCCGAGCCCGAGCTGCGCCGAGGCGTTGGCGGCTTGGGCGATGCTGATCACGCTCGAGAGGTTCTTCGCCGATGCCTGGCCGGTCAACATCCCGCCGATCACGCTGAGCATGCTGTGCGCCGTCTTCCACGACTCGTGCAGCGCCATCGGAATGGCACGCAGCGGGCCGTAGCGTTCGACGACGCGGCTCTCCGGAGGCGCGACGTTGATGTACCAGCGCATCCCGCTGCCCATGTCCTTGCGTTCGGCGACCACGTCGAGATCGAGCTGGCCGCCCGCGCGGTCGACGAGCAGGTGCAGGCGCGGATTCTTCGCCGCCTGGTCCTGGATCGCTTTGGCGAATTCGCCGAAGGTGGCCACGCGAACGTCGCCGACGCGCAAGATGCGGTCGCCCTTGCGCAGGCCGGCGCGCGCGGCCGGGCCGTCGGGGACGTCGCCGATCACCGCGTCGATCGGTTTCGGCGCGAGGCCGATCTGGTCCAGCGTCTTGTCGCTGTCGGCGACTTCTCCGGAAAGCTTGCTGAGCGCGAGCACGTGCTGCTGCGTGCGGCCCTGCGCATCGACCGTGGAAACCGACGCATCCCGGTGCAGGATCGCCTGCTGCATGATCGCG
>Ga0070741_10011729_pt1 | contig 16082 bp, 14 predicted proteins | sample Coa_R1_4_FD_66440 | JGI IMG/M metagenome (GOLD analysis project Ga0070741, IMG submission 66440) | Surface soil microbial communities from Centralia Pennsylvania, which are recovering from an underground coalmine fire - Coalmine... | ecosystem: Environmental > Terrestrial > Soil > Unclassified ...
CGATCTCCGTGCCGATGCACACGGCCCTGCGGGTCGGGACCGCGGTGCTGGCGCGTGTCCGGGCGGTGAATCCCCGCTGCCGCGTGGCGGCCCTCGGCCTCTACGCGGCGCTCAACGCGGACCACCTCCTGGCCCACGGCGTCGACGCGGTGATCGGGGCCGAGGTCGAGGAGCCGCTGGTCGCCTGGATCGAGGCGCTGGCGGCGGGGGACGCCGACCGCCCCGTCCCCGGGGTCCGCACCGCCGCCCACGCGACGCCGGCGCGGATCGCCCGCCCGCGGCTGCCGCTCCCGAGCCGGGGCGGGCTCCCGCCCCTCGCGCGCTACGCGCGGCTCGAGCGGCACGGCCGGCGGGAGCTGGTCGGCTACGTCGAGGCGAGCCGGGGGTGCAAGCACCGATGCCGCCACTGCCCGATCCCGCCGGTCTACGACGGCCGGTTCGTCGTCATCCCGCCCGAGCTGGTGCTGGCCGACATCCGCCAGTGCGTCGACGCCGGGGCGACCCACGTGACGTTCGGCGACCCCGATTTCCTGAACGGCCCCCGCCACGCGCTCGCCGTCTGCCATGCGCTCCACGCCGCCTTTCCGGGGGTCACGTTCGATCTGACCGCCAAGGTGGAGCACCTGCTGCGCCACGCGGCCCTCCTGCCGGAGCTCCGGGCGCTCGGGTGCGCGTTCGTCGTGTCGGCCGTCGAGTCGCTGAGCGACGCCGTCCTGGCCCACCTGGACAAGGGCCACCGGGCCGCTGACGTGGCCGCCGTGGTGCGGCGGACCCGGGAAGCGGGCATCCCGCTCCGCCCCACGTGGGTCGCGTTCACGCCCTGGACGACCCTCGACGACTACCGGGCGATGCTCGACTTCATCGCCGCGGAGGACCTGGTCGACGCGGTGGATCCGGTGCAGTACACCCTCCGGCTCCTGGTCCCGCCGGGCTCCCTGCTGGCCCGGTACCCGGGGATGCAGCCGTACCTGGGGCCGCTCGTCCCGGAGGCGTTCGCCCACGCGTGGGCCCACCCCGATCCGCGGATGGACGCGCTCCAGGCCGAGGTCGCCGCGGCGGTGGCCGGGGCGGTCGCGCGGGAGACGGACGCCGCGGAGATCTTCGAGGGCGTGCGGGCCCTGGCCGACCGTGCGGCGGGGGCGCCGGCCCGGCCGGCCGCCCGGCCCCGCCCGGCTCTCGCCCGGACCCGGCTGCCCCGGCTCACCGAGCCGTGGTTCTGCTGAGCGGAGCCGACCGAGGGCCAGTTGGCCCTCGAGGGTGCGCGGGCCGGGGTGGTGTGACCGGCGGGCCTCCCGGTCGGGGTAGAATGGCCTGGCGAGGAGACGAACAGCCATGACGGACGAGGCCGAGCTCAAGCTGAAGGTCCAGGACCTGCTCGACAACGCCATCAACCCGGCCGTCGCCGGGCACGGCGGCTACATCGAGCTGATCGACGTCAAGGACACGACCGTGTACATCCGCATGAGCGGCGGATGCCAGGGGTGCGGGGCCGCCGACGTGACCCTGAAGGCCGGGATCGAGCGGATGATCTTCGAGGAGGTTCCCGAGGTCACCGAGGTCCTGGACACGACGGACCACGCGGCCGGCTCGAACCCGTACTACGCCCCCTCCAAGGGCTGAGCGGCCCCGTCCGGGCCGCCCGGCTCGAGCCGCCCGCGCCCGGCGAGGCCCAGGGCGCGCGCGCCTCCCCGCGGGCGACACGGCATGCTGCGCCTGCTGCTGGTGATCCCGACCACGACGTACCGGACCGAGGACTTCGTCGCCGCGGCGGCGAAGCTCGACGTCGAGATGGTCGTCGCCTCCGAGCGGGCCCACGTCCTGCAGGCCGAGCGCCCGGACCGGCTGCTGGCCCTCGACTTCGCCGACCCCGGCGCGGCGGCCCGCGCGGCGGCCGAGTTCGCCCGGCGCCACCCGGTCGACGCCGTGGTCGCGGTCGACGATCGGAGCGCGGTGATCGGCGCCGCCGTCGCGGGCGCGCTCGGGCTCCGGACGAGCCCGGTCGTGGCGGTCGCGGCGACCCGGAACAAGCACCGGATGCGCGAGGCGTTCGCGCGGGCCGGGGTCCGCTCGCCCGCGTTCACGCTCCTGACCCGGGCGGACGACCCCGACGCCTGGGCGGAGCGCGTCCCGTATCCCTGCGTGCTCAAGCCGACGGTGCTGTCGGGGAGCCGCGGGGTGATCCGCGCCGACGACCGCGCCGGCTTCGTGGAGGCGTTCCGGCGGATCGCCGGGATCCTCCGGGCGCCCGACGTCGCGGAGCTGGGGGAGGGGACGGAGCAGATTTTGGTGGAGGAGTTCGTGCCGGGGCCGGAGGTCGCGCTCGAGGGGTTGCTGGTCGCGGGCGAGCTGCACGTCCTCGCCCTGTTCGACAAGCCGGACCCGCTCGATGGCCCGTTCTTCGAGGAGACGATCTACGTGACGCCGTCGCGCCTGGCCGGGGCGGTCCAGGCGGACATCGCGGCGGAGGCGCGGTGGGCGGCCCGCGCGCTCGGGCTCACCGAGGGCCCCGTGCACGCGGAGCTCCGGATCAACGAGCGCGGCCCCTGGGTGGTCGAGCTGGCGGCGCGCACGATCGGGGGCCTCTGCTCGCGCACGCTGCGGTTCGGGACCGGCATCACGCTCGAGGAGCTGGTGCTCCGGCACGCGCTGGGGATCGAGCTGGCCTCCCTCGAGCGCGAGCCGCGGCCCGCCGGCGTCATGATGCTGCCGATCCCGCGCCGGGGCGTGCTCCGGGCGGTCCGGGGCCGGGCGGAGGCCCTGGCCGTGCCCGGGATCGAGGAGATCACGATCACCGCCCACCTCGGGCAGGAGCTGGTCCCGCTCCCGGAGGGCGGACGCTATCTCGGCTTCGCCTTCGCGCGCGGCGACACGCCGGCCGCCGTGGAGGCGGCGCTCCGCGAGGCGCACCGCCGGCTGGCGTTCGACGTCGCGCCGGTCGAGGGCGCCGGGCGGCCCGGCGGCGTGCCCGCCGCGCAGGCGTGCGGCTGAAGCTCGTCGTCCATCCCCCGGTCGAGCCCGAGCGGCTCTCGCGCCTGACCGAGGCGGCCCGTCCGATGGCCGTCGTCAACGCGCGGGACGAGGCGGAGGCGCAGGCGGCCATCGGCGACGCCGACGCCTTCTTCGGCAAGCTCACGCCGGCGCTGCTGCGGGCGGCCCGCCGGCTCCGGTGGGTCCAGGCGCCGACGGCGAGCCTCGAGCACTTCGTCTTCCCGGAGCTGGTCGACCACCCGGCGGTGCTGACGAACATGCGCGGGCTCTACTCCGACGTCATCGCCGACCACGTCCTCGGCTACGTCCTGTGCTTCGCGCGGAACTTCCACCACTACATCCGCAACCAGCTGGCCGCCCGCTGGGAGCCGGTCGGCGGCGAGGCCGCGCGCTCCACGTTCACCGCCGGGCCGGGGGTCACCAGCGCGATGGACCGGGCGCACCTCCACCTGGCCGACGCGACGCTCGGCGTGGTCGGGCTCGGCCAGATCGGGAGCGAGATCGCCCGGCGCGGGCTGGCGTTCGGCATGCGGGTCCTCGCGGTGGACGCGGGGCGGCCGCCGGCGCCGGCCGGCGTCGCGGCGGTCTGGGGGCCCGAGCGTCTCGACGATCTCTGCGGGCAGAGCGACTTCGTGGTGATCGCGGCGCCGCACACGCCCGAGACGGTGAAGCTCTTCCGGCGGGAGCGGCTCCGGCGGATGAGGCCGACCGCCTACCTGATCAACATCGGCCGGGGCGCCATCGTGGATCTGGCGGACCTCACCGCCGCCCTCCGGGCGGGCGAGCTCGCGGGGGCCGGCCTGGACGTGTTCGAGACCGAGCCGCTGCCGCCGGACCACCCGCTCTGGACGATGCCGAACGTCATCATCACGCCGCACGTCGCCGGCGCCTCGCCCAGGATCGCCGAGCGGCACCTCGGGGTCCTGCTCGACAACGTCCGGCGCTTCGTCCGGAACGAGCCCCTGCTGAACGTGGCCGACAAGCGGCGCTGGTACTGACGGCCCGGTGGGGCGGGGCGCGCGGCCGGAGATCGCCCGCCCGGCCGCCCGGGCCGATCAGGCGAGGTGGATCGCCCGGGCGGCGCGGAGCGCCGACTCGACCGCCCCTGGATCCACGCGTGGGCGAGGGAGGCGGCCCCGACGACCACCACCCGCTTGCGGCAGCCCTCCCGCCGCGGGAGCCCGTCGCGCGCACCGCCGAGCGCCGCCGCGTGGGATTCCGGCCGGATGCGCATCGTGCCCCCCGCGCGCCCGGCGTCCCGGGCGCTATAATCCGCGCTGCGGCAGCATACCCCGCCGGAGGAGCAGCATGAAGGGCGTGACGCTTCCGACCGAGTCCGTCTTCGTCGTGGAGATGTCGCCGATCAAGTTCGGCCCGGGCGCGACCGACGAGATCGGCTACGACGCGCGTCGCCTCGGCCTCCGGAAGGTCCTGATCGTGACCGATCCGGGGCTGGCCGCGCTGGGGCTCCCGGAGCGGGTCCGCGCGCGGCTCGACGAGCAGGGCGTCAAGGCGACCGTGTTCGACGGGGTCGAGGTGGAGCCCACCGACCGATCGATGACGGAGGCGGCCGAGTGCGCGCGGACGGTGGAGTTCGACGGCCTGGTCGCGGTCGGGGGCGGGAGCGCCATCGACACCGCCAAGGCGGTGAACCTCCTGACCTGCCACCCGGCCCCGCTGCTCGACTACGTCAACCGGCCGGTCGGCAAGGGGCTCCCGGTGCCCGGGTCCCTGCGGCCGCTGATTGCCGTGCCGACGACCGCCGGCACGGGCAGCGAGACGACCGCGGTCGCCGTGACCCACGTCGTGGACCAGCACGTGAAGGCGGGGATCTCGCACCGCCTCCTCCGGCCGGCGCTGGGCGTGGTGGATCCGCTGAACACGCTGACCGCGCCGCCGGAGGTGACGGCCGCAGCGGGCGCCGACATCCTGACCCACGCGGTCGAGTCGTACACGAGCCGGCCCTACGACGCCCGCCCGAAGCACCACCCGCCGGACCGGCCGGCGTACATCGGCGCGAACCCGGCGAGCGACGTCTGGTGCGAGAAGGCGATCGAGTACGTGGGCCGGTATCTCCGGCGGGCTGTCCTGAACGGGATGGATCTCGAGGCGCGCACGCACCTCGCCCTGGCCGCGACCTACGCCGGCATCGGGTTCGGGAACGCGGGCGTGCACCTCCCGCACGCCGCCGCCTACCCGATCGCCGGCCTGGTCCGGGAGTTCCGGCCGGCCGGGTACCCGGGCCAGCATCCGCTCGTGCCGCACGGGATGTCGGTCATCGTGACCGCGCCGGCCGCCTTCCGGTTCACCTATCCCGCCGCGCCCGCCCGGCACCTCCGGGCCGCCGAGCTGCTGGGCGTCGCGGTCGGGGGCCTGGACGAGGCGGCGCGCCGCGAGGCGCTCCCCCGGGCGCTCGTCGAGCTGATGCAGGACGTGGGGATCCCGAGCGGGCTGGCCGCGCTCGGCTACGCGGAGACCGACCTGGGCGCGCTGGTCGAGGGGACGCTTCGGCAGCCGCGCCTCCTGGCCAACGTCCCGCGCGCGGTCGGGCGCCCCGAGGTCGAGGCGATCCTGCGGAGCTCGCTCCGGAACTGGTGAGGCGTCAGGCCGGGGCGCCGCGCGCGTCCAGCCGGACGACCGCGATGCCGCGGGCCCGCAGCGCCGCGTCGATCTCCGGCCGGAGCCGGCGATCCATGGCGCGACGCTCCGTCGCCGTCGCCCGCAGCCGCGCGCGCCGGTCAGCGGTGCGCCGATCCAGCAAAACCTCGAGCCCGGGCAGCCCGCCCAGCGCCTCGCGGAGCGCGGTGTAGAGATCGAGCCGCTCCCGCGCCACCACGATCACGACGCGCTGGTCGAGGGGAGCTGCCGCGGGCTCCGCGCCCGGCGCTCGCCCCGCGGCGCTCCGCTCCCGCGGGCTTCCGGCGCGGGCGAGGACGCCCAGGAAGAGCCGCAGGCCGAGCGCGGAGAGCACCTCGACCGTCCCGGGCTTCACCGCCAGCAGCCGCTCGTACTGCCGCGAGTCGCCGTTCGTCTCGATGACGACGTTGGCGTCCGTGCGGAACACGTCCATCGCGGTGGTGACGCAGGGGACCCGCAGCTGGGCGGCGAGCTGCGCGGCGGCACCCGCCCGGCCGCTCACGTCCGCCACGACGACGATGCTGACGTCGGGGACGGCCGCGAGGGCCTCGATCGCCCGGACCAGGTGCGGGCCGGAGCCGACCAGCGCGAGCCGTGGGCTCGCGCCGGTCATCGGGGCGACGCCGCCGGCGTGCCGATCCCCCCCGGGATCGCGCGCGTCGACGCGGCGGCCGAGCGGCGACCCCGGAGCCCAGGCACCCTCGAGACGGGCCGCGCGGAGCGGCCGCGGACGGACACTCGCATGGACGCGGTAGCGTTGCGTGAAAGAGGTGGGGCTGTCAAGTCGGCGTGGCCTGGCCAGGCCCGTCGTGGCGCGCGTCCGCCGCCGGGTCTATCATCCGACCATGCCACGGGGGACGGGTCCGCGGTGACGCGGCGTCAGGCGGTCGAGCTCGGGGTGGGCTCCGTCCTGCTGGCGGGGGCGCTCGGCGCGGCGGCGTACTGGAGCCGGAGCGGGACGACCCGCCGCGCCGAGGGGTTCCCGATCACCCGCCCGGCCGTCCCGGCCGCGGTGGCGGGATTCGAGCTGCCGGACCTCGCCGGCCGTCCCGTGCGCCTCGACGACTTCCGCGGCAAGGTCGTGCTCCTCAACTTCTGGGCGACGTGGTGCGCGCCCTGCCGCGAGGAGATGCCGGCGCTGGACGCGCTGGCCCGGGAGCTCGGGCCGGCGGGGCTGGTCGTCCTCGGGGTCGCGCACCAGGAGCCGCCGGACAGGGTGCAGGCGTTCGTCCGCGAGATCGGCGTGCGCTTCCCGGTCCTCGTCGACGAGCAGGGCAGCGCCGGGGCCCGGTACCAGGTCTTCGCGCTGCCGACGACCGTGATCGTCGACCGGCGCGGCCTCCACGTCGGGACGGTGGTCGGGATCCGCGACTGGGCGGGGCGCGACGCGCGCGCGTACTTCCAGCGCCTGCTCGCGCCGCCGGCGGCATGAGGACGTAGCTCGGTGGACGCGAGCCTCGGAGCGCTCCTCTGGCGCATCGCCGGCCAGTGGCAGTGGCGCCCCGAGGTGCTCCTCCCGGTCGGGCTGGCCGCCGGGCTCTATCTCCGCGGCGCCCGGCGCCTGCGCCGTGCCCACCCGGCGCGCTCGGTGGCCGCGCGGTGGCGCGTCGCCTGCTACCTGGGCGGCGCCGGCGCGATCGTGGTCGCGCTCTGCTCGCCCCTCGAGCTGCTCGCGGAGCTCTCGTTCAGCGCCCACATGATCCAGCACCAGCTCCTGCTCATGGTCGCGCCGCCGCTGCTCTTGCTGGGAGAGCCGTTCCCGAGCCTGACGTGGGGGCTCCCGCCACGGCTCCGGCCCATCGTGGGCGCGGTCCTCGCGCGCCCCGGACCGGTCCGGTCGGCCCTCCGGTGGCTCACGTGGATGCCGGTCGCGGGGGGTCTCTACACCCTCGTCCTCTGGGGCTGGCACTACCCCCGGTTCTACGAGGCGGCGCTCGGGCGTCCGCCGCTCCACGATCTCGAGCACCTGACCTTCTTCGCCGCGGCGATCCTGTTCTGGTGGCCGATCGTCAACCCGGCGCCGCGCCTTCGCCGGCTCGGCACCGGCATGCTCTACGGGGTGCGGATCGGGTACCTCATCCTCGCGACGGCGCAGAACACGCTCCTCGGCGCCGTGCTGGGCCTGGCCGAGCGCGTGCTGTACCCGTCCTACGCCGCCGCGCCGCGGCTGCTCGAGGGCTGGAGCCCCGTGGACGACCAGGCGTTCGGCGGCGGGGTGATGTGGTCCGGGAGCCACATGTTCCTGATCGGCGTGCTCGTGCTCCTCCACCGGGCGCTCGACACCGAGCGGCCCGGTCCGGTGGGGCAAAACGAGGATGCGCGGCCCCCGGCCGTCGTGTAGGATTTGGCCAGTCCGTCCATGCTCGACATCGGTGTCCAGGAGCTCCTCGTCATCATGGTGCTGGCGCTTCTCGTGTTCGGCCCCGAGCGGCTGCCCGAGCTCGGGCGACGGCTGGGGCGCGCGATGCGCGAGTTCCGTCGGGCCAGCGACGAGTTCCGCTCCACGGTCGAGCAGAACCTCCAGCTGAACGTCGATCACGACATCCTGCCGCCCCCTGCCTCCCCCGCCGGGGCGCCGGCCGGGACCGAGCCGGCCGCGGGGGCGCTCGTGATGGCATCCGCCGACGCCGGCCTGGGCGCCGAGGGCGCGCCCGCCGCCGAGGCACTCCCCGCGAGCTCCGATGGCGCCGGCGCGGCCGAGCCGGCGGAGCCGTACTGGGCCAGCCGGGGCGGGCGCCTCCTCCACCGTCGCGAGTGCTCCTGGCGCGCGCGGATCCCGGGCTCGGAGCGGATCCCGATCAAGACGGCGACCGAGGGGTGGGACCAGGGACTCCGGCCATGTCCCGTTTGCGAGCCGCGGGACGAGCTCGTCGCCTCCTGAGCCCCCCCTTTTTTTGGTTGACGGCCTCAACGGGTGTTGACTAGACTCCTGGCGGGAGGGCAACCATGGATGCGACACTGACCCGGCGCCAGCACGAGGTCCTGGAGTTCATCCAGGGGTTCACCGAGACGCACGGGGTGCCGCCGACGGTTCGCGAGATCGGCGCGCGGTTCCGCGTGACCCCGCGCGCCGCCTTCGATCACCTTCGCGCGCTCGAGCGGAAGGGCTACCTCCGACGCCGGAGCGCCGCCGGGCGGACGTCCCGGGCCCTCACGCTCGCCAACCCGCGCGTCACGCGCGAGGTGCCGATCCTCGGCCGGATCGCGGCCGGCGCGCCGCTGCTCTCGGAGGAGAACCGCGAGGGCGCGCTCCCGCTCGATCCCGCCTGGCTGGGCGGCCGGAGCGACGACCTCTTCAGCCTGCGCGTCCGCGGCGAGAGCATGATCAACGCGCACATCGTCGAGGGCGACCTCGTGGTGGTGCGCCGGCAGGACCAGGCGCAGCCGGGCGACATCGTCGTCGCGCTGGTCGACGGCGAGGCCACGGTCAAGCGCTTCGCGCGCGACGGGCAGGCGGTCCTGCTCAAGCCCGAGCATCCGACCATGGCGCCGATCACCGTCCGCGCCGGCGAGCGCGAGGTGCGGATCCTGGGCAAGGTCGTGGGGCTGGTCCGTGGCTTCTGAGGGCGTGCGCCGGCGGGCGTACCCGGGCGCTCGCGCGAGCCGACATCCCGGGCGGGGCCGGAGGGCCGGGAGCCGGGGGGGCGCGGTCGCGGTGAGCGACGCCGCCGGCACCGGGGGGCGCGCCGCGGCGCCGCACCGGCACGCGGGTGCGCCGTGGCCCCGCTGCGGGGCCGGCCGCCCCGACCCCGGTCGCCCGCCAGGGAGGACGCCCGCTCCGCCCGGCTCGCCCCACGCGCTCCGGCCGGGCTGGTCTCTTTTTTTGACCATCGCGGCTCAACACCTGGCGCGCCGGGCCGCCTCCGTGGCCCCTGGGGACGTGCTCGCGGCGGCCGTCGGCCTCGGCGCGTTCGCGGCGTGGGCCCTCGCGCTGGCGCTGCTGGCCCCGTGAGCACGTCCTCGGAGACGCCGGGTCGCCCCCGCGGAGGCGAGCGATTCGGCGCGCGGCGCCACTCTGTTGACGGTCCCGGAGGTGGTCCGTATCCTTCACCTTCGTGACCCTCCCCGCCGTCTCCGCTCGCGGCCGGATCTCCACGGGGCTCTCGCGTCTGGACGCCATGCTCGGAGGCGGGCTCCTTCCTGGCACCCTCACGGTCGTCTACGGCGCGACGGGCATCGGCAAGACGCACCTCGGGCTGACCTTCGCCCACGCCGGGGCGGCGGCCGACGGCGCCGCCGGTCTGATCGTCGACATGAACGCGCGGGGAGACTCCCAGCAGCACGAGGCGTACGCGGCGCGACTCTTCGGGTGGTCGCTCGGCCGCTGGACGCACACCGTGCTCCCCATGAGCGACCCGTACCCGCCCGCCGGGGAGCTCGGTCGCCACTACCTGGCGGTCTTTCCCTGGGTCGGCCGGCGGAGCGACTACGAGGTGGTCACCCCGGAGGGCCGGGAGTTCGACTGGGGCTGGAAGGCGGCGTACGCGCGGGCGCTCCACACCGCGCGCCCGTTCTTCTACTTCCACTTCGCCCACGGCGCCCGTCGCGTGGTGCTGGACGGGATCGAGCCGTGCGACACGGCCGACGCGATCCAGGCCTACCTGGTCGACGAGCTCTACCGGAAGCTGATCCACCGGGACGCCGAGACGCTCGGGATGGAGATCTGCCTCCCCGTGTGGCGGCACCGGGCGTTCATCGACGCCCACCTCTACGACCACGGCACGATCACCACGCTGCTCCTGTTCACGACCGAGGAGACCCGCCTCGAGGACCTGCTGGCGCGGAAGGTCGGGGCGGGGGACGTGGGCGCCGTCGCCAACACCGTGCTGCTGATGGGCCGCGAGCGGGTCGGGACGCGCGTGGGCCGGTTCCTCTGCGTGGCCAAGCACCGGGGCAGCGCGATGAGCGACGAGATCGTCGAGTACGCCGTCGGCGAGCGCGGCCTCGAGTTCCGCTGACCGCCCCCGTCCCGGCGCGCCCGGGGCGCTGACCCGGGAGGCCCTCGAGCAGGCGCGGGACCGCGCGTTCCGGCGGATCCCGGCGCGCCGGGTCCGCGGGCCCCGGGACGCCCTCGCGTTCGTCGACGCGGTCGGCGTCTGCTCGACCTTCTACCGGTTCCCGGAGGGGCTGGCCTGCCTCTGGGAGGCGGTGACCGGGCGGCGCGACCCGCGCTGGCCGCGACGCTCGCACCACGACGCCGGGGTCGGCCTCACCTGGGAGCTGAAGGACGCGCTGCCCGGGCGCCGGGCCGTCTACTACGGCAAGCTCCTGAAGGGCCGGCCGGTGCTGGTCGCGCTCGATCTCTTCCCCGCGTTCTACGCGCTCGTGCGGGGCGGCCAGAGGGCGCGCGACTACCGGACGGAGTACCAGGCCGGGCGCCTCTCCCACCCGGCGAAGCGCCTCATGGACGTCCTGATCCGGCGCCACCCCGTGTACACGCGGGAGTGGCGCGCCGAGGCCCTCATGCTCGATCCCGGGGCCACCCGCAGCTTCGAGCGGGCGGTCGCCGAGCTCCAGCAGGGGCTCTTCGCCGTCAAGACCGCCGAGCGCTACGACCCCACGTTCTCCTACCGCTGGGACCTGGTCGAGGCGTGGCTGCCGGACGCCGTCCGCGAGGGACGGCGCCTCCGGCGCGCCGAGGCGGTGCGGCGGCTGGTGGCGCGCCACGTCGGGGGCGCCGGCTGGGCGTCGGTCCGCGCGATGGCGCGGCTCTTCGCGCTCCCGGCCGACGAGGTCCGCGCGGCGGCGGCGGCGCTCGCGCGGGCTGGCGCGCTGGTCACGGACGTCAGGGTCCCGGGCCTGCCGGGCGACCTCGTGGTCGCCTCCGCGCTCCTCGAGCCGGCCGCCCGCCGGCCGGCTGCGGGGCCGCCGCGGGCGCGCCGGCCATGATCCCGCCGGCCGGGTTCCGCTACATCGACGCCCACACGCACCTGCATCCGCCGCGGCTCTTCGCCGCGATCCGGCGGTGGTTCGACGAGCACACCGACTGGAACCTCCGGGGCCCGACCGAGCCGGACGCGGTGGTCGCGGCGCTCCGGGCGGCGGGCGTCGAGCGGTTCGCCTTCTTCTCCTACGCGCACCGGCCGGGCATGGCGCGGGACCTGAACCGCTGGATCCGGGACACCGCCGCGCGGTATCCGGACGCGATCCCGCTCGGGACGGTGCACGCGGCCGACGACGACCCCGGCGCGATCGTCGACGAGGCGTGCGGCGCCTGGGGGCTGGCCGGCCTCAAGCTCCACGTCCAGGTCCAGCGCTTCCACCCGGACGACCCGCGGCTCCGGCCGGTCTACGCGCGGCTGGTCGAGCTCGGCCGGGTGCTCGTGATCCACGTCGGGACCGGGCCCCATCCGAACGAGTTCACCGGGCTCGGCGGGCTCGTCCCGGTGCTGGAGCGCTTTCCCGCGCTGCGCGTGTCGATCTGCCACATGGGCGCCTTCGAGATCCGGACCGCGCTGGCGCTGCTCGACCGCTTCCCCGAGCTCCGGCTCGACACGACGATGGCGATGACGCGCGCCTCCACGCCGTTCACCGGGATCGACCCCGCGGTCGTGCGGGACGAGGACCTGGTCCGCCACGCCGACCGGATCCTGTTCGGCAGCGACTTCCCGAACCTCCCGTACCCGTACGAGGAGGAGCGGCGCGACCTCTGGGCCCGCGACCTCCCGCTCGAGGTCTACCATCGCATCTTCCGCGAGAACGCTCGCCGCTTCTTCGGGCTCCGGGCCGACGGCCCACCCGCGGCGCCGGCCTGACCGGCGCCCGCCGCGCGCGCGCCCGGCCCCGGCGTCCCCCGCTGGCGCGCGTCCCGGGGCCGCGATCTGCCAACCTGGGCCAGCGGCACCCGGCGCCCCGCTGGCGAAGGATCCCGGGGTCGCGCGCGTGTCCGGCTCCAGCCCCTTGGGCGGCTCGAGCCCGAGGGCGCCCGGCCCGTCCTGCTGTTCCCCCGCGTCCGCGGGGCGCGGGCCGGAGCCGGCCGGTGACCTGCATGGCGCAGGCCCGGGCAGCGGAGCGATCTGGCGTCCCCGGGGAGCGGGCCGGTGAGCGCAGAGCCGGTCTCGGTGACGCGGGCGCGCCTCATCCATCCAGCCGGCGGCCGTCGCGCCGCCGGGGTCCCCGACGGCCGGTCGAGGGACCGCCCCCGCCGGGTGTACAAGAGGACATGCGCGGTCGCCGCCTGATCCGACCCTCGGGGGGCCCGCCTTCCGGCTGGCGCGACGGGCGCGGCTCGCGGCCGCCCGCCCCCGCGTGGACCGGCTCTGCGCCGCGGCCGGGGCGAGGCCGCCCGCGCGGCGTCGGCGGCGAGGCTCGCGAGACACCGATGGGCTGCCCGCTGGCGTGGCCGCCGGCGGGCGCCGCGCGGCGGCGAGGCGTCGCATGACGGCGGCGCCGGCGCGGGTCGAGCTCCGCGCCGACGAGCCCGCGCGCCCCGTCCTCGAGGCGGCCGCCGAGACCGCCGGCGGGAAAGCCTGGCTGGTCGGCGGGGCGGTCCGCGACCTGCTCCTCGGCCGGCCGGTCCACGACTGGGACCTGGCGCTGCCGGCGGGGAGCGTGGCCGCCGCGCGGCGCCTGGCCGACCGCGTCGGCGCCGCGTTCGTGCCGCTCGGCGAGGCGCACGGGATGGCGCGCGTGGTCGGGGCGCCCGGGTCCGGGTGGCGGCTGGACGTGGCCGACTTCCGCGGCCCGACGCTCGAGGCCGACCTGGCGGGCCGGGACGTGACCGTGAACGCGCTGGCGGTGTCGCTCGACGCCGTGCTCCGCGGCCCGGCCGCGGTGGTCGATCCGACCGGCGGCCTCGCGGACCTGGCGATCCGCCGCCTCCGCGCGTGCGCGCCGGACGCCTTCCGGGCGGATCCGGTCCGCGCGCTGCGCCTGGTCCGGCTCCGCCACGAGCTCGGGCTCGCCGTCGAGCCGGCGACCGAGCGGCTGGCCCGCGCGGCGGCCCCGGCGCTCCACGGGGTGGCGGGCGAGCGCCTCCGCGAGGAGCTCACCGCCGTGCTGCGCCTCCCGTCCTGCGGGCCCGCCCTGCGGGACGCCGACCGCTGGTCGGTGATCGAGGGCTGGCTGCCGGAGGCGGCGCCCATGCGCGCCGCGGCGCAGTCGGCCCCCCACCGGTTCACCGTGTGGGAGCACTCGCTCCGCGCGGTCGAGGCGCTGGACGGGCTGCTCGCCGAGCTGGAGCTCCTCGCGCCGCACGCCGGGCGCGTGGCGGCGAGCCTCGCCGAGCCGCTCGGCTCCGGGCTCACGCGGCGCGAGGTGCTGCGGCTCGCCACCCTCCTCCACGACGTGGCCAAGCCCGAGACGCGTTCGGTCGAGCCGGACGGCCGCACCCGCTTCATCGGCCACGACCGGCTCGGCGCCGAGCGGGCCCGGGCGATCGCCGGACGCCTCCGCTGGCCCGGGCGGGCAACCGAGGTGCTGGGGCGGCTCGTCCGCCAGCACCTGCGCCCGATGCACCTCGGGATGGTGCCGGAGGTGACCCGGCGGGCGCGCTACCGGTTCTTCCGGGACGTCGGCGCCGAGGTCCCCGCGCTCGTGTGCCTGACGATCGCCGACGCGGCCGCGACCGACGGGCGGACGCCGGAGGCGGTCTACCGCGGGCCGACCCGCGCGCTCCTCGACACGCTCCTGGCGGGGGAAGTGGAGGCGGCGCGGGAGGCCGCGGTCCCGCCGCTCGTGCGCGGCGAGGACGTCATGGCGGCGTTCGCGCTCGGGCCGGGGCCGGAGGTGGGGCGCTTGCTCGCCCGCGCCCGCGAGGCCCAGGCGCTCGGCCTCGTGCGGACCCGCGACGAGGCGCTGGCCTGGCTCCGCCGCGCCGCCGGGCCGGGGTCCGCGGACGCCGGCGTGGACGCGGGGCCGGGGACCGCCGACCCGGCCCGCCGGACGCCGTCCCGGTGCGAGGCGCCGCCCGCGCCGTCCGCGCAACTCCGGCGCGATGCGCCGCCCCGGTGCGATTGACAGGCCGCGCGTCGGGGGCCTAGAATCCGGGACGTACGCGGGCGTAATTCAGCGGCAGAATGCCAGCTTCCCAAGCTGGACGTCGCCGGTTCGATTCCGGTCGCCCGCTCCACTGGTCATCGGGGGTTACGGCGCACGCCGTAGCCCCCGATGCGACTGCCAACTTCTCACACACAGGCACTCGCGCCCGCCGCGTCACCGCGGCGCTCTGCTTGCTCGCATACTTGCTGAACGGCCTCTCGATTGCAGAATCGTCACCACCGCCGGGGTCTCCCGCTGGACATGGGGGCGGCCTATGCCGTGGGCCTCGTCCTGGGCTGGGCCTTCCAGCGGGGATGGCTCAAGGCGTGAGCGGGGGCGATCTCGAGCATCGCGGCAGCGGGCACCTCGCTGAACCGACGGACCTGCAGCGTGGGTCGGCGCGCGAGGGAGGGTCCCGTGCCGTCCTGCCCGAGCTGGGGCACCCTCGCCTCACCGGAGGTCCCGCGGCGGGGGGTCCTCGCGCGTCGATGCTGACGTACCCCTCCGTACGAGAGGCGTTTCCCCACGTCGCTCGATTGGTCCGTGCCGTGCTTCCCGCCTGAACCCGAAGTAGACGATGCCCCCGAGCCCCGACGCCCCCGCGACCGAACCCCTGGCCTCTGAGGGCGCCACTGTGTCCCGCGGTCCGGCCCGTGACGGCGGGAGGCCATCCGCTGTGTCCGGTCCAAGGCCTCGCCGACGCTGGGCGTCCGCCCTCACGCGGCTCGCGCTCCTGGCGCTGCTGGCCGCGACCGGCGGCGTGGCCGGCTACCTCTTCTTCCGCCCTGCGACGGTGACGGTCGCCGAGGTCACGCAGCGGGACCTCGGGCCTGCGATTCAGGGCGTGGGCACCGTGGAGGCGAAGGTCACCGTCCAGATCGGTAGCAAGATCACGGGCCGCCTCGACGCGGTGCTTGTCGACCAGGGGGATCCGATCACCGCCGGCCAGGTGCTGGTCCGGCTGGACGATGCGCAGCAGCGCGGCGAGGTCACCCGAAAGGAGGCCGCGGTGCGCGCGGCGGAGGCCGCCATCGCCGAGGCCGAGGCCAGCGTCCGGCGGGCGCAATCGACGCTCGCCGACCTCGTCGCGGGCGCCCGGCCAGCCGAGCTCGCGCAGTGGCAGGCGCGGGTCACGAGCGCGCGGGCCACGCGGGTCCTGGCCGAGCGTGAGCTTCGGCGCACGCGGAGCTCTTCGCCAAGGAGCTGATCGCCGCGCAGGACGTGGACCGGGCGCGGCAGGCCTTCGACGTCTCGGTGGCCCAGGAGCAAGACGCCACCGAGGCGCTCGACCTCGCCCGCGAAGGGCCGCGGCCGCGAGCCCTGCATCGGGCGGGCTCGTGATGGACGTGATGGGCAGCGGCCGGACCGAGCAGGCCATCCACGCCATGATCGTCCCGCACGCGGCGGAACTCGATGCCATGACGGGACTCGCGGCGAAGACTGACCCGATCCGGGGCGGGGTGCGCCTCACGGTCACC
>Ga0070741_10011730_pt1 | contig 16081 bp, 14 predicted proteins | sample Coa_R1_4_FD_66440 | JGI IMG/M metagenome (GOLD analysis project Ga0070741, IMG submission 66440) | Surface soil microbial communities from Centralia Pennsylvania, which are recovering from an underground coalmine fire - Coalmine... | ecosystem: Environmental > Terrestrial > Soil > Unclassified ...
GAAGCGGAGGACGTCGACCGAAATGGGCGCCGCGCCCGAGATCGCCAGGCGGATCCCGCCGCCCAGCCGCTGTCGGACATTCGAGTACACGAGCCGGTCCGCGACGAAGTGCTGCACGGCCAGGCCGGGCGGCAGGCGGCGGCCCGCTTCGCGACGCTCGCTCGTGCGGCGGCCCACGCGGAGCGCCCAGTCGACGAGCTTGCGGCGCGTCCCCGTCTCGGCTTCGAACGCGGACCGCGTCGCGTCGTACAGTTTCTCGAAGACTCGAGGCACGCTCGGGAGCAGGCTCGGGCTCACCTTCGGCAGCGCCTCGGCGAGCCGGTGAGGATCGGCGACGAAAGCGACGGTGAAGCCGCGGTAGAGGCCCGAGAGGACGAGGAAGCGCCCGAAGTTGTGAGCGAGCGGCAGCCAGAGCAGCACCGTGTCGCCGTGCCCGACGAGCCCTTCGGTCTCGCTGAACGCGGTCGCCATCGCGTGGGCGTTGCCGTGGGTGATCATGCACGCCTTCGGCGGCCCGGTCGTCCCGGATGTGTAGATGTAGGTGAACAGGTCGTCCTCGCCGACGGCGGCGACCGCATCGTCGAGCGCCTCCGGATTCGCGGCCGCGTACTCGCGTCCCCGGGCGGCGAGGTCGTCGAGGTCGGCGAACGCGAGGATGTGCTCCACCTTCGGAATCTCGGAGCGGACCTCGTCGAGCTTGGCCCGCTGCTGTTCGTCCTCGACGACGACGCCGATCGCGTCGGCGTGGTCGAGCGCGTAGGCGCAGTCGTGTGGGGCGCTCGTCGCGTAGACGGGGACGGTCACGCCGCCGACGAGCGCGAGCGAGTAGTCGAACAGCGTCCATTCGAGGCGCGTGTTCGCGAGGATCCCGAACGCGTCGCCCTTGCCGACGCCGAGCGCGAGCAGGCCGTTCGCCAGTTCCTCGATCCGCGTCCCGGCCTCTGCCCAGCCGACCGGCTCCCACCCACCGTCTCGCTCTGCCTCGTACGCCGGCGTCGTGCGCTTCTCGGCCATGGCCGCTCGGAACAGCGCCGGGACCGTGCGCGCAGACATACGCGAGCTTAACCCGGCGCGGAGGGATCGAGCGACGGGTCGCGAAAGAGGGTCACTCTCCTACACTTTGGAAGGCGATGCGAACCACTTGGAACGGATCGATCAGCTTCGGGCTGGTCAACATCCCGATCGGCCTCGCGCCCGCGACGAAGCCCGCTGCGCGCCAGTCGGACGTGTCCTTCCGGATGCTGCACCGCGAGTGCATGACGCCGATCAAGCAGAAGCGCTGGTGCCCCGTGCACGACCGCGAGCTCGGCCCGGACGAGATCGTGAAGGGCTGGGAGGTCTCCAAGGGCGAGTTCGTGATCGTCGAGGACGCCGACCTCGAGGCGATCGAGCGCGACTCGACCTCGCGCACGATCGACATCACGGGCTTCGTCCCGGAGGACGCCGTCGACCCGATCTGGTTCGACCGCACGTACTTCCTCGTCCCGGCTCAGGCCGTTGCGGCGCGCCGGCCGTATGTCCTGCTGCAGCACGCGATGACCGAGACGGGGATGGCCGCCCTCGGCCGCTTCGTCCTCGCCGGCAAGGAGAAGCTGTGCCTCATCCGCCCGCGCGGGGACGGCCTCGCGCTCGAGACGATGTACCTCGCCGAGGACGTCTACTCGCAGGCCGAGATCGACGAGGCGGTCGCGGAGGCCGACGTGAAGGACGCCGAGGTGGCGCTCGCGCGGCAGATCATCGACAGCCTCGTCACCGAGTTCCAGCCGGCGGAGCAGCTGACGAGCGACTACCGCCAGGATCTGCGCGCGCTGCTCGAGGCCAAGCTCAAGGGCCACGCGCCGGTGAAGCCGGAGGAGCCGGCCGACGAGGCGCCCGTCATCGACCTGATGGAGGCGCTGCGGCGGAGCGTCGAGGAAGCCCAGAAGCGCAAGGAGCCGGCCGGCAAGGCCGCGAAGGCCGCCGCGCCGCGCCGCAAGACCGCCAGAGCCAAGTAGCCCCAACGAAGCAGGCCCCTTCCGGGGCCTGCGAGCGCTTCAGCTGACTCGGTGTCAGGCGGTGGCCGCCTGGGCCGAGGGGCCTGCCGACGCCAGAGCTGCGTTCCGAGCGGACGTGAAGAGATACTTGTCGATCTTGCCCTGATAGATCGGCACGCCTTCCTCCACGCAGAGCCGGATCACGTCGTCGCGATTTAGCCCGAGCTCTTTGGACAGCTCTTCAGGCGTCAGGTGATTTGCCATCGCTCGCCTCCTTGGCATGAAAAAAAGCCCGTCGGCGCGTACGCTCGAACGGGCTTCAGTCGAAGCTGACGTTGTCCGATCGCGGGATGTCAACGGGCCCGCGCCCCGAAAGAATCCATCTCGAAATAGAGCATAGTCCTCGCGGCGGCCGCTCTGCAAGCACCCGAAGGGCGTCGGGCTCAGACCGGGTTCACGAGCTCGACGAACTCCCATTCGACGCCGAATCGCTCCGCGATTCGCGCCGCGAGAGCCTGGACGCCGAGCCGCTCGGTGGCGTAGTGGCCGGCCGCCACGAAGTGGACGCCGAGCTCGCGCGCGTTCATCATCGTCGGTTCCGCCGCCTCGCCGGTGACGAGCAGGTCGTACCCCTCCCGGGCCGCGTCGGGGAGGTACCTCGCCCCGCCGCCGGTCACGACGGCGGCTCGTTCGATCCGCTCCGGCCCGTCGGCGAAGACGAGCGGTTCGCGGCCGAGCGCGTCGCGCACGCGCGCGGCCAGCTCGTCGACCGATACCCCGCCCGGGAGGGGGCCGCCGACCCCGATCTCCGCGAACGGCCGCTCGACCTCGACGCCGAGCTCGCGCGCCAACAGCACGTTGTTCCCGACTTCCGGGTGAGCGTCGAGCGCGAGGTGGTACGCGGCGAGCGTCAGGTCAGCGTCGAAGAGGGCCTGCAGCCGCCCCTTCATGCGCCTGTCGACCGTGCGCGGCTCGTTCTCCCAGAACAGCCCGTGGTGGACGATCACCAGCTGGGCGCCGGCTGCGGCGGCCCGCTCGAAGAGCTCCCGGGAGGACGAGACGGCGGCGACGACCTTGTCGACCCGGTCGGCACCGACGACCTGCATCCCCATCGGCCCGTAGTCGCGGAACGAGCCGACGTCGAGCAGTTCGTCGGCGAAGGCGATGATCTCGTCGCGCTGCGCCACGGCGGGCTGAGCATACGGGGCGCTAGGACACGGCCGCCTCCTCGAACGGGGTCTCCGATGCCGCCGCGCCGTTCCCGCCCGGCGGGGTCAGGAACTGGACGCGGTTGGCGACGACCTCGACCGCGCTGCGGCGAGTGCCGTCGGGTGCCTCCCACGACCGGCTGCGCAGCCGGCCGTCGAGCGCCGCGCGGGCGCCCTTCTGGAGGTACTGGGTGCACAGCTCCGCCTGCCTGTCCCAGACGGAGACGCGAACGAAGTCGGCGCCGCCTTCCTTGCTGTTCCGGTCGACCGCGAGCACGAAGCTCGCAACGCGCTTGCCTTCGGCCAGCTCCTTCAGCTCCACATCCGTAGCGAGGTTGCCGATCAGCGTCACCACGTTCACGTCGCGCTCCTCTCAGTCGTCAGTGGAGGCAACGTAGCGGGGAAAGCGTGACGCGTCTGTGCCGAAAGCGCGACGATTCACGCACAGCGCAGGTGACGGAAACGCCCGGAAGCCGCTAGGACTCCCGGGCGCCTCAGTCGGGGTGCCCAGATTTGAACTGGGGACCTCTCCGACCCGAACGGAGCGCGCTACCAGGCTGCGCCACACCCCGGACTGGGGAACAGATTACCGGCGAGGCTAATCGACCGCCCGCAGCCACGGGCGTGTCATGACGCCCGCAATCAGTGTCGCGGAGACGAATGCTCCGGTCGCGATGATCGTGGTCGGCGAGGCCAGGCCGGCGATTCCGGCCGACAGGGCGAGGCCGAGCGGCATCAGCCCGAACGACCCGAAGAAGTCGAGGCTCACGACGCGCGAGAGCATGTTTTCGGGCACGAGCTCCATCAGCATCGTCTCCCAGACAGCGATCGAGAAGCCGATGCACGTCCCGCGCACGACGGCGAGCACGCCGGCGACCTCGTACCAGGGCGACAGCACGAGGCCGGCGATGCACAGGCTGTTGACCACCCAGATGCCGTAGGTGAGCAACCCACGCCCCCGTCGCGGCTGAAGCTGGCCGAACAGCAACGTGCCGAGGACGGTGCCGAGGCCGAGCAGCGACGCCAGCAACCCGTAGGCGCCGACGCCGCGGTGGAAATGCTCTGCGACCAGCTTCGGCATCAGCACCTGCTGCGGAGCGAACTGCAGCATCAGCACGACCGCGAACATGGAGATGGTCACCCAGAGCCACGGAACCCGGGACACGTAGCGAACGCCGGTCCAGATCTCGCGGAGCGTTCCCTCGGCCGCGCTCGGCTCGACCGGCCTCGGCTTGGCCAACCAGAGCAGCGCAGCCGAGAACAGGAACGAGCCCGCGTCGAGCGCGAAGACGGTCGCCGAGCCCGCCGCTCCGTACACGACCGCCGCCAACGACGGGCCGACCAGCAGGCTGGACCAGCGCGCGACGCCGATCATCGCGTTCGCGGACGGCACCGCCGACGGCTCGACGAGCAGCGGGACGATGCCGCCGAACGCCGGGAAGAAGAACCCGTCGCCGAGCCCCATCAGCGTGGCGAGGACGACCAGCAGCGGGAAGGAGAGCCCTCCGGAGGCGTCGACACCCGCCAGCGCGCCGACCGCCGCGAGCCGAGCGAGGTCGGACGCCATCATCAGCGTCCGCCGCGGGAAGCGGTCTGCGAGCGCACCGCCGATCAGCACCGTGGCCAGCACGGCCAGCGCCTGGCAGACGAGGACGACGCCGAGCTTCCCCGAGCCGGCGAGCGTGAACGTGCGCCAGCCGAGCGCCGTGACGAACGCCACGTCACCGACGAGCGACACGGCCTGGGCGGACCAGACGAGCCTGAACTCCCGGCTCCGGAAGGCGAGAAACGCGCGTAGGGTCGGCCCCCGGGCAGCGACCTGCTCCACCGGCCAAAGCTATCGTTCGAGGGTGGCCGAGAAGCTCCGCGTCGCCTGCGTCCAGATGACGAGCCGCGCCGACAAGGCGGCCAACCTGGAGAGGGCCGAGCGCCTCGTCGCGCGGGCGGCGGCGACCGGCGCGGACATCGTCGTGCTGCCGGAGAAGTGGGACGCGATCGGCGACCACGAGCAGCTGCTCGCTGCGGCGGACACGCTCGACGGCGCGACGGTGGAGACGATGCGCGGCTGGGCGCGCACGCACGGCGTCACGCTCGTCGGCGGATCGATCTCGGAGCGCCGCGACGGCCGCGAGAAGCTCTCCAACACGTGCGTCGTCCTCGACCCGGAGGGCGAGATCGCCGCCGTCTACCGCAAGATCCATCTCTTCGACGTCGAGGCGGGCGGCTTCGTGTACCGCGAGTCGGACGCGGAGGAGCCCGGCGACGAGCCCGTCGTCGCGGAGGTCGAGGGCTGGCCGGTCGGGCTGACGGTCTGCTACGACATCCGCTTCCCAGAGCTCTACCGCATCCTCGCGCTCGAGGGCGCGTTGCTCTTCACCGTGCCGGCGCACTTCACGCTCTACACGGGCAAGGACCACTGGGAGCTGCTGCTGCGCGCCCGGGCGGTCGAGAACCAGTGCTACGTCGCGGCCGCGACGCAGATCGGCGAGACGCTCCCGGGCCGGCAGAGCTTCGGCCGCGCCTCGATCGTCGACCCGTGGGGGATCGTGCTGGCGCAGGCGCCGGACGAGGAGACGGTGATCTCGGCTGAGCTGGACAAGGCACGGCTCGAGGCCATCCGCGCGCGCTTTCCGTCGCTCGCCAGCCGCCGCCCGGGCGCCTACCGCTGGCCGTCCGCGGTTTGAGCGCCTTACGAGCCGTCCTCTTCGACGTCGACTTCACGCTCTGCCGTCCAGGCCCCGACCTCGGCCCGGAAGGGTACGCGGCGCTCGGCCGCGAGCACGGGCTCGCACTCGACCAGGCGCTCTACGACGACGCCCGGCTGGCGGCGATCGCGGATCTCGAACGGCATCCCGAGCTCGACCACGATGAGGAGATCTGGATGCGGTTCACCGAGGACATCGTCCGCGGGATGGGCGGTGACGGGCCCGCGGTGCGCGAGATCGCGGCCAAGATCGTGCGCCGCTGGGAGCAGGCGGCGCAGTTCGAGCTCTACGACGACGTGGTGCCGGTGCTCGAGCAGCTCCGTGCCGCCGGCCTCAAGCTCGGGCTCGTCTCGAACACGAGCCGCGACCTGGGCACGTTCGTCCGCCACTTCGGGCTCGGCGTCGACGCCTGGATCGCGTCAGGCTCGTATGGGAAGGTGAAGCCGAGCCCGCTGATCTTCCGCGCAGCGCTCGAGCTCGTCGCGTGCGAGCCGGCCGACGCGTTGATGATCGGCGACTCGCCGGAGGACGACGTGGCCGGCGCCCGCGCCGTGGGGATGCGCGCGGTCCTGCTCGACCGCGAACGGCGCTACCCGGATGCCGAGGAGCGGATCGAGTCGCTGGCGGAGCTGCCCGGAGCGCTCGGCCTGGGCTAGCGGAACGCGTTCACGCCGGTCAGCGCATTGCCGACGACGAGCGTGTGCACCTCGTGCGTGCCCTCGTACGTGAGCACGGACTCGAGGTTGTTCATGTGCCGGATCACCGGGTACTCGAGCGTGATCCCGTTGCCGCCGAGGACGGTGCGTGCGCTCCGGCAGACCTCGAGCGCGCCGCGGACGTTGCCCATCTTCCCGAGGCTGACGTGCTCCGGCCGGAGCGTGCCGTTGTCCTTCATGCGGCCCAGGTGGAGCGCGACGAGCGTGCCGCGGTTGATCTCGAGCGCCATCTCGGCCAGCTTCTGCTGCGTGAGCTGGTAGGCGGCGATCGGCTTCGCGAAGACGATCCGCTCCTTCGCGTAGTCGAGCGCCGACTCGAAGCACGCACGCGCCGCGCCCATCGAGCCCCAGACGATCCCGTACCGCGCCTCGTCGAGGCAGGACAGGGGACCGCGCAGCGAGTTGGCGCCCGGGAGCATGTTCTCCTCGGGCACGCGGACGTCGTCGAGCACGAGCTCGGACGTCACCGAGGCGCGCAGCGACAGCTTCCGGTGGATCTCCGGCGCGCTGAACCCGCGCATGCCCTTCTCGACGACGAAGCCGCGGATCTCGTCGTCCTCCGTCCGCGCCCAGACGACCGCGAGGTCGGCGATCGTCCCGTTCGTGATCCACATCTTCGAGCCGTTCAGGACCCAGTCGCCGCCGTCGCGGCGGGCCCGCGTCCGCATCGAGCCCGGATCGGAGCCCGCGTCGGACTCGGTCAGGCCGAAGCAGCCGATCAGCTCGCCCGCGTGCATCCGCGGGAGCCAACGCTCCTTCTGCTCCTCCGAGCCCCACTTCCAGATCGCGAACATCGCCAGCGAGCCCTGGACCGAGACGGCGCTGCGGGTGCCCGCGTCGCCGGCTTCGAGCTCCAGGCAGGCGAGGCCGTAGGCGACGGCGCTCGCGCCCGGGAGCCCGTAGCCCTCGAGGTGCATGCCGAAGAGGCCGAGCCCGGCCAGCTCCGAGAGCACCTCGCGCGGCAGGATTCCCTTCTCGAACCACTCCCCGACCTCGGGGACGATCCGCTCGCGCACGAACGCGCGCACGGTGTCCCGGATCGCCTTCTCTTCCTCGTCCAGAAGCGCGTCGATCGCCAGATAGTCGAGTGGATCCAGCGCGGACGGGGACGTCTTGGTGGCCATCGCCTCAAGTCTACGGCGCCCGAACGGATGAGCGCCCGGATGAGGGGGCCATCCTCCGATGTGCCGGCCGGTGCGGCAGGCGGATCGGTCGTCGGCGGGATGCCGCCGGCGCGCGCCGACCCGGATCCTGGTTCTGCCTGGAGAGGCGTACGATGGACGGAGTGGCCGACACCAAGAAGAAGGTTCGCGTCGTCGTCGCGGACGACCATCCGCTGTACCGCGAGGGCGTGGTTCGCGCGCTCACCGCGAGCGGCCGCGTCGAGGTCGTCGCCCAGTCAGAGGACGGCCGCGGCGCCCTCGACCAGATCCGGGAGCATTCGCCGGACGTCGCGCTGATCGACTACAAGCTCCCGGAGCTCGACGGCGTCTCCGTCGTGCACGCGGTCGCCCGCGACGGCCTGCAGACCCGCGTGCTGCTCCTCTCGGCCTTCACCGACAGCGGGCTCGTCTACGAGGCGCTCCAGACCGGCGCGTCCGGCTACCTGCCGAAGGAGGCGAAGCGGGACGAGATCGTGGATGCGGTGCTCGCGTGCGCGCGCGGCGAGACGATCCTGCCGCCGGAGCTGACCGCCGGGCTCGTCTCGGAGATCCGTGTCCGTCGCGCCGTCGACTCGCCCGTGCTCACCGACCGCGAGCGCGAGATCCTGAGCATGATCGCCGCGGGCAAGAGCCTGCCGGACATCGCCAAGGATCTCTTCCTCGGCGTGACGACGGTGAAGACGCACGTGCAGCATCTGTACGAGAAGCTGGGCGTCTCCGACCGTGCCGCCGCGGTCGCCGAGGCGATGCGCCGCCGTTTGATCGAATAACGGCACCGTGCGCTTCGGCCAGAGGAGCCGGTCGACCGAGATCCTGCCCGCCGCGCTCGCCGAGGTGGAGCGGCGGATCGCGTGGCTGCGCATCCTCGCCGTCCCGTTGATCGTCGGCGCGGAGACGCTCCCGCACCCCAAGGAGGAGCGCAGTGACTTCTACGTCGGCGTCGCCATCGTCTCCGTCTACGCCGTCTTGATGCTGGTCTGGGTCTACAAGCGGAAGGTGACGAGCGAGTTCGGGATCCTCGGGACGGCGCTCGACGTCGCGGCGATCACGATGCTCGTCGTCCTCTCCGGCGGCGCGTACTCGGAAGCGCGGCTGACGTACTTCCTCGTCCCGATCGCGGTCGCGTTCCGGTTCCGCCCCGGCTTGACCGCGCTCTCGACCTCCGTGACCGTGGTTGCGTACGTCCTGCAGGCCGTCGCGCATCCGGCGCACACGCAGCCGCAGGCCGGGCAGCTGATCGCGGTGCAGGCCGGCTACCTGCTCCTGATCGGGCTGGCGGCGGTGCTCCTCTCGGCAGTGCTCGAGCAACGGACGCGCCGCGTCGCCGAGCTCGCCGAGCGGCGGCGCGAGCTGATCGCCGAGGCGCTCAGCGCGGGTGAGCGCGAGCGGCGCGCGCTCGCGGAAGGGCTCCACGACCACGCGATCCAGAACCTCCTCTCGGCCCGCCACGACCTCGAGGAGGCCGGGCTCGCCGACGGCTCCGCTGCCGAGGCCCTCGCGCGGGCGGACGCCGCCGTCGACGCGACGATCGCCGAGCTCCGCGAAGCCGTCTTCGAGCTGCACCCGTACGTGCTCGAGCAGTCCGGGCTCGAGGCCGCGCTGCGGGCCGCCGGCCAGCGTGCGGCGCGCCGGGGCGCGTTCCGCGTGCACTTCGACCTCTCCTATCCCCGGCGCCACCCGCAGGAGGTGCTGCTCTTCGGCGCCGCCCGCGAGCTGCTGACGAACGCGGCGCAGCACGCGCAGGCCCAGAACGTCAGGGTCGAGCTCTGGGAGAACGACGGCTCGATCGAGCTCGCCGTCCGCGACGACGGGCGTGGCTTCGACACGAGGCTGCTGCCGGAGCGGATCGCGGCCGGTCACATCGGCCTGCAGTCGCAGCGAGAGCGGGTCGAGAGCGCCGGCGGGAGGTTCGACATCCGGTCGTCGCCCGGACGGGGGACGGAGGTCGAGATCATGCTCACCGGTTGACCGACCCGAACGGCCCGCGCGATCGTCCGGCCGGACGATTGGCACGGGCGCACGGCCGCAGCACCCTTCATGGCGTATGGGAGCCGCCGCCGTCCGTGTGCTCGACCGCGTTCGCGCAAACCGCCTCGCGATCTGGGTGGTCGGCTCCGCCGTCACGATCCTCGCCGTCAGCGGCGGCCTGATCGGCACCTACAGGTACCTCGACAACTACTGGCTCTATCGCGGCTTCGCGCCGCCGAAGGATCCCGCCTACGTGCTCGCCAAAGGGCGGCTCCAGACGATCAAGGTGAAGAGCGCGGCGCTCGGCGGCCGCGCGCAGTCGGTGGACGTCTACCTGCCCCCCGGCTACGACACGAGCTCCGCCCGGCGCTACCCCGTCGTCTACTTGCTCCACGGCTTCCCGGGCGTGCCGACGAGCTACTTCCGGGCGGGCCGGATGGGCGTCGTCGAGGACATCCTCGTCGCCAAGCGCCGTGCCAGGCCGGTGATTCTCGTCGCGCCCTACGGATCGACGGGCGCGTTCACGGACAAGGAGTGGGCGAACGGCGTGCGGCCGCACGAGGGCTGGGAGACGTTCATGGCACGCGACGTCGTGCGCGCGGTCGACTCGCGCTTCCGGACGATCCCCGCCGGCTGGGCGCGCGCGCTCGTCGGGCTCTCGGAGGGCGGCTACGGCGCGCTGAACATCGGCCTCCACCACCCGGGCGAGTTCCACGTCCTCGAGAGCTGGTCCGGATACATGCAGGCCGACAACATCTCGTCGATCTTCGGGCGCAAGAAGTCGGTGCTCGCCCGGAACAGCCCGGAGGCGACGTTGCCGGCCGCCGCGCCCGCGCTCCGGGCCGCGCACACCTTCGTCTGGTTCTACTCGGGCTCGGTCGACAAGAGCATGCTCCCGCAGAACGCCGCGTTCGAGCGCGAGCTCGTGCGGCTCCGGATCCCCTCGCACTACATGGTCGTTCGCGGCGGGCACGACTGGGCGCTGTGGCGTGGCCAGGCTGCGAAGGCGCTGTTCGTCGCGTGCGAGCACCTCGTGCCTCCGAGAGGGCCGCATGTCTAGGGCCCTGCGAGGCGGGGCGATTCTCGGCGCAGTGGTCGTCGGGCTGGCGCTGGCGATCTCGGCGACCGGGATCCTCTACGCCGCCCGCGGAGTCTCGCTTCCGGGGCCGGTCGTCCGCGACGCGCTGCCGCTCGACGAGCTGCCGCGCCAGGACGGTGCCCCGCTGCTCCTGTTCGTCGCCGTCTGGGGGCTCGTCGCGCTGCTCCTGGCCGGCCTCGCGCGCGCTCTTCGCGCCGAGCGGGTGACCGGAGCCGTGCTGCTCGCCCTCGGCGTCTGGGGCTGGACGTACGCGAGCGCAGGCGTCTCGCTGCTCGTCGTCCGCCAGATCCCGGCGCACGACGCCTTCAGGATCGCTGCGCACCTCCGCGCCGTCTACCTCCCGGGCGCGCTCGCCGGGCTCGCTGCGGCGTTCCTCGGCCGGCGGAGGAAGACGACGCAGCCGCGCTCGCCGCTGCTCCTCGCGGCGCTCGTCGCCGCGACCGGCGGCCTCAGCGTCCTCGACGGAATCCTCCCCGCGCACAGGCACACGCTGCTTGCCCAGCTCTCGCTCGCGCGCGTCTCGCCGGTCGCGAGCGCGCTCGTCGCGCCGCTCGGGCTCGCGCTCCTCGTTGTCGCGCGCGGCCTCGCGCGCCGCAAGCGCCGCGCCTACCTCACCGGCCTCGTGCTCCTGATCGGGCTCGCCGTGCTGCACGAGTCGCACCGCTTCGACTACGGCGCGATCGTCGCCGCGCTCGTCGCCGTCGTGCTCGTCGCCAACCGCCACGTCTTCGACGCGCACGGCGACCCGACGGCCAGCCCTCGGCTCGCATTCCGTGCCGCCGGCCTCCTCGCCGCCATCTACACGTACGGCGCCGTCGTGCTCTGGATCAACCGGATCGAGGCCGACCAGCCGTTCACGCTGCACTTCTCCTTCGACGAGACGACGAAGGCTTTGACCGGGCTCAACCTCGGCGGCTCGCCGCATCTCGCGGACGGCTTCGGAAGCTGGTTCCCGATCTCCGTGTTCGTCTTCGGCCTGGCCGCGACCGCGTGGCTGCTCCTGTCCTGGCTCGGCCCCTGGCGCTACCGCCTCGCCCAGGAGGCGAAGGAGCGCGAGCTCGCCCGCTCGCTCGTCGCCGAGTACGGCTCCGACACGCTCGCCCCGTTCTCGCTCCGCGCCGACAAGTCCTACTTCTTCAGCGAGAACGAGCGGGCCTTCGTCGCGTTCCGCGTCGTCCGCGGCGTGGCGATCGTGTCCGGCGACCCGATCGGCCCTGCGGACGAGATCGAGCCCCTGCTCGAACGATTCGTCGCCTTCGCGCGAGAACGTGACTGGCGCCTTGCGATCCTCGGCGCGTCCGAGCGGCTGCTCGAGGTCTACCGGCGCTTCGGGCTGCACGCCCTCTACCACGGCGACGAGGCCGTGCTCGACGTGGCCGCGTTCTCGCTCGACGGCCGGGCGATCCGCAAGGTTCGCCAGTCGGTGCACCGGCTGCAACGGGCCGGCTACAGCGCCGAGTTCCTGCACCCGCGGGAGATCGAGGCTGAGCTGCGCGGCGAGCTCGAGCAGATCCACCGCGCCTGGCGCGGGGCCGAGCCGTCGCGCGGGTTCGCGATGGCGCTCGACGCGCTCTTCCGGCTCGAGCACGAGGACGCGGTCTTCGTCGTCGGGCGCGACCCGGACGGCAACGCCACCGGCTTCCTGCACTTCGCCGTCGTCCGGCCGGGCAGGGCGCTGTCGCTCTCGTCGATGCCGCGCCTGCGCGCCACGCCGAACGGCTTCAACGAGTGGCTGATCTGCGAGACGGTGGCCTGGGCGCGCGAGAACGGATTCGTTCGCCTGTCGCTGAACTTCGCGCCGTTCGCGGCGCTGCTCGCGCCGGAGGCGGAGCTGCGCGGACTGCAGAAGCTCGAGCGCCGGGCGCTGCTCGCGCTCAAGGGCCGCTTCCAGCTCGACAACCTGCTGCTCTTCAACCGGAAGTTCTTCCCGAGCTGGGAGCGGCGCTTCGTCGTCTACGAGCGGCGCCGCGACTTGCCGAGGATCGGCGTGGCGGCGCTCGCGGCCGAGGCGTACCTGCCCTTCTCCGGCCGGGACCGGACGTGACCGGTGCAGAGGGCGCCGGGCTCGGCCTGGCGCTCCTGTCTGCAGGCTGCCTGAACTGGGGCTTTCTCAGGCAGCACGGCACCGCGGCCGAGATGCCGCCGCTCTCCATCCGCCGGCCGCTCGCTTCGCTCCGACTCCTGTTCGCGAACCCGCGCTGGCTGACCGGCTTCTTCGTCGGCATCGCCGGCTGGGCGCTCTACGTCGCCGCGCTGAAGCTGGCGCCGCTCTCGCTCGTCCAGGCCGTTTCGGCGGGCGGCATCGGCCTGCTGGCGCTCCTCGTCGAGCGGACGACGGAGGTGCGGCTCTCGCGGCGGGAGTGGAGCGGCGTGGCGGCCGCCGTCGCGGGCCTGCTGCTGCTCGGGCTTTCGCTGGTCGGCGGCCAGACGGCAGGACGGCACGGCTCCGCGGCCGCGGTCGGGCTCTGGGTTGCCGTTTCCCTCGTCGTCGCCGCTCTCGCGGCCGGCCCGGCCGCGCCGCGGCTCGCCGGTGGTGCGGGGTTCGGGCTCGCGGCCGGCCTGCTCTACGCAGCCGGCGACGTCGCCACCAAGGCAGCCGTCGGCGGCGGCGCGGCGCTGCTGTTCACGGCCGCCGTCCTCGCCTGCCACGGCCTGGCGTTCGTCGCGCTGCAGCTCGGCTTCCAGCGCGGCAGCGCGCTCGCCACCGCCGGTGTCTCGAACCTGGCGATGAACGCGCTGCCGATCGCGGCCGGGACGATGCTCTTCGGCGAGTCGCTCCCGGGCGGCGGGGCCGGCGCGCTGCGGCTGCTTGCGTTCGCCGCCGTCGTCGCGGGTGCCGTGCTGCTCGTTCGGCCCGAGCCTCAGCCCGTCAGCGCGGCGAGCGCGGCGTCGACGTCCGCTTCCGTGTTGTAGACGTGGAAGGACGCGCGGAGCGATCCTGCGCGTACGGCGGTGAGGATGCCGGCGGCCGAGAGCTTCTCCGCGGCGCCCGGCACGTCGGTCGAGACGATCGCCGAGTTCGACGGCTCGAGGCCGAGCCCGGCCCGGAACCGGTTCGCGAGCGCCACGTCGTGCCCGTGGATCGCGTCGACGCCGATCGCGAGCAGCGTCTCGAAGGCCGGGACGGCCGCGACCCAGTTGAACCACGCCGGCGACGTGTCGAGCCTCCGCGCAGTCGACGCGACGCGTAGCGGCCGGCCGTAGTACGAGCGATGCGGGTCGTCGCCCGCATACCAGCCGGCGAGCAGGGGCTCCGTCCGCTCGAGCAGCCGGTCGGACACGGTCATGAACGCCGTGCCGCGCGGGGAGAGCAGCCACTTGTAATTCGCGCAGACGAGCGCGTCGAAGCGCGAGGCGTCGAGCGGCAGCCAGCCGCAGGCCTGGGTCGCGTCGACGATCGTCAGCGCCTCGTTCGCCGCCGCCGCCTTGAGCACGGCGTCCACGTCGGCGACGGCTCCGTTCGACGACTGGACGGCGCTGAAGGCGACCACGTCCGTGAGCTCGTCGACCGCGTCCGCGAGCCGTTCGAGCGGGACGGTGACGACGTCGAGCCGCTGCTCGTGGACGAGCAGGGGAAAGAGGAGCGACGTGAAGTCGATCTCCGGCACGACGACGCGGGCGCCGTCTGGCACGCATGACGCGAGCACGCCGACGAAGGTCGAGACGGTCGAGCCGGCGGCGACCCGGTCGGGCGAGACGCCGACGAGCCTCGCGAACACCTCGCGGGCCTGGTCGGTCGCGTCGCCCCAGTGCTCCCAGCTCGTCCGCCCGTGGCGCCAGTCCTCGAGCGCGGCCTCCAGCGCCTCGACGGCGGGCCGCGGCGGCAGCCCGTAGCTGGCCGTGTTCAGGTACGGACCGGCCGGTTCCCAGAGCTCCCGGGCGGCGTCGATCGTGAGCGAAGTTGTCACCGTGGCCACGCCGAAATGATCGCAAATGGCCCCAGGGCCACTCGCTAAGATTTGGCGTTCCGTGCAGGTGGACGTCGCCCACAAGGAGGCGCAGCTGGCGGCGCTGCGTACGAGGCGGCAGCGCCAGGCGCGAAACCGCTTCATCAGACGGCTCTCGGTAGCCACTGTCGTCCTGCTCGCCGTCGTTTCCCTGGTCGTCGCGGAGGTCTACGCCGGCTCGCCCGACACGCTGCCGTCGGGGGAGTCGATAGCCGGCGTCGACGTCGGTGGCCTGTCCACGAAGGACGCGGTGCGGAAGCTCGAGCAGAAGGCAGGTGCGCTGGCCGCGACGCCCGTGGTCGTGCACGTCGCCGGGCGCTCGTTTCCGCTTCGCCAGGCCGACCTCGGCATCAAGGTCGACTGGGCCGCCGCGGTGCAGGCGGCGCGCGCGAAGTCGGACGGCTTCGGGCCGATTCGCGGCTTCCGGAGGCTCTTCCAGCAGATCTTCGGCGTGTCGATCACCCCGACCGCGCACGCAGAGGGGCATTCGCTCGACGCGGCGCTGAACAGGATCGTCGGCTCCGTCGGCCGCGAGCCGCTCGACGCGAAGATCGTGCTCCACGGGCTCACTCCGACCGTCGTCCCAGGGCGCCCCGGCATCTCCATCGACCAGGCGGCGGCGCGCAAGGAGCTGCTGGCGCGCTTCGCGGGTCTCGACCGGACGCCGGTCGTCCTGCCCCTCGGCCTGCGGCAGCCGCAGGCCACCGCAGCGACGCTCGCGGGCCGGCTCGCGCAGGTGCGGACGGCGCTGTCGGCTCCGATCGTGCTGCACACCGGCGCGGCGACGATCCGGGTCGGCCGCTGGCAGCTGGAATCGATGCTCCGACTGCCGAGCGCGACGTCCAAGTCGATCTCGATCGGCGGCAAGCAGGCGGACGACTTCATCTACCGGCTCCAGAAGGCCCTGAACAGGCCGCCGACGGACGCGACCTGGGCCGCCGGCGGGAGCGTCGTCCGCGTCGTCCCGGCGCTCGTCGGCCGGGCGGTGAACGTGCCGGCCACGGCGCAGAACATGCTCGAGGCCGCGCTCTCGCCGACGAACCGCAACGCGCTGATCGTCGTCCAGACGAAGCAGGCGAAGCGCTCGACGAAAGACGCGCAGGCGATGGGGATCAAGGAGGTCGTCGGCACCTACACGACGGACTTCGGCGGCGTCCCGAACCGGATCCACAACGTGCAGCTCGTCTCGCATCTGATCGACAACACGCTGATCGCCCCCGGCGCGACGTTCTCGTTCAACGGCACGACCGGCGACCGCAACGCGGCCAAGGGCTTCCTGGAGGCGCCGGTGATCGTCAACGG
>Ga0070741_10011731_pt1 | contig 16080 bp, 15 predicted proteins | sample Coa_R1_4_FD_66440 | JGI IMG/M metagenome (GOLD analysis project Ga0070741, IMG submission 66440) | Surface soil microbial communities from Centralia Pennsylvania, which are recovering from an underground coalmine fire - Coalmine... | ecosystem: Environmental > Terrestrial > Soil > Unclassified ...
TCGTTCTTGTTGCTGTCGGGGTGATGCTTCTTGGCGAGCTTGCGATAGGCGCTCTTGATGGCCGCAGCGCTGGCGCTCCGCGGCACCCCCAAGACCTCATAGGGGTCGCGCATCCCACACATCTCCTTCAAGGAAAATCAGATCATAAACCAAACGCGGGCTAGTGCCCACTTTCCGAAGTTCGTGCTCCATTTCCGCACGACCGTTCACGAACTTCGGAAAGTCATGGGCACTGGCAAATCCATGATTCTAGTGCCGCTTTCGATCTGAAGTCCCTGAACCCGATTTTGCCACGAGTGAGTCAGGGACTTCAGATCGGCGGCACTAGCCGCTTTGTTCTTGATCTGGGGATTAAGTTGCATTTTTGCAACGGGTTTTTGTCCCGGAGTTTCAGCCCCGCCGCCACGGTTTCAGCGTATGAATTTCCCAGCGGCCGTTGTCGGCATGGCAGGCCGCGCCCTGCAGCCAGCTCTCGGTCTTGCCGTTGACATAGCTTGCGAGGAAATCGCGGCAAGTCCGACCGTCGTCGGCGGTATAGGCCTGCGCCAGCGGCGTCACCGAGCCGCGCGCCCCGGTATCCGGGTTCGACCAGGGCTGGCTGGAATCCTTGTCGCCCTTGGTCAGCACATCGGAGGCGGCGTTGCGGGCGAAAGCGAGATCGGCATCGGTCGGCACGGGGGCGGCGGCATCGCCGATCGCGCCCGTCACCTCGCTGTCGCCCATCTTGGCGAACGGCCCGTCGCCGCCGCTGCGCGAAAAGCTGCACCCGCCGGTGCCAAGGCCGACAAGAATCGCGAACGCCGATAGGCCAACGCGGCCCCATGCCCTATATAGGGCGGGCTGCAGCGCACCAAGGGCCGCGGACGCACGCAAACTCGGACTCCGGACATGACCGACACGACCTCCATGAAACACCCGTCACCCTTAACATCCGGTGATTTCACGCAAGCCGGGGAACCCTTCGCCCTGTTCGCGGAGTGGTTTGCGGAAGCCGTCAAGGCCGAACCGAACGACCCGACCGCCATGTCGCTGGCCACCGTCGACACCGAAGGAATGCCGGACGTGCGGATGGTGCTGATGAAGGGCTATGACGCCGCCGGATTCGTGTTCTACAGCCATGTCGCGAGCCCGAAGGGCCGCGAGCTCGCCACAAATCCTAAGGCCGCGTTACTTTTTCACTGGAAGTCGCTGCGCCGCCAGGTGCGCATCCGCGGCAACGTGTCGCCGGTGACCGCGGAGGAGGCCGACGCCTATTTCGCCACCCGGCCGAAGCAGGCGCAGATCGGCGCCTGGGCCAGCAAGCAGTCGCAGCCGCTGGAAAGCCGCTTCGCCTTCGAGCAGGCGATCGCCAAGGTCGCCGCCAAATATGTGATCAGCGAGGTGCCGCGGCCGCCGGGCTGGAGCGGCTGGCGCGTCGCGCCGCTCCGCTTCGAGTTCTGGCACGACCGTCCATTCCGCCTGCACGACCGCATTGAGTTCAGCCGCGAGACGCCGGCCGGCGCCTGGACCAAGACGAGGCTTTATCCCTGATTAACGTCGTCATGCCCGCGCTCGTCGCGGGCATCCACGTCTTGAGGTCGTGAGGCAAGAGAAGACGTGGATGGCCGGGGCAAGCCCGGCCATGACGAAGACGGAAAGACGAGTACGAACAAATGCCAACCTCCGCCAACCAGCCCCGGCGCACGCTGCTCCTGACCGGCGCGAGCCGCGGCATCGGGCACGCCACGGTGATCCGCTTTTCATCGGCCGGCTGGCGCGTCATCACCTGCTCGCGGCATCCGTTTCCGGAGGACTGCCCGTGGGACGCCGGCCCCGAGGACCACGTCCAGGTCGACCTCGCCGACCATGACGATACGCTGCGCGCGATCGGCGAAATCCGCAGCCGGCTGCATGGCGGCGAACTGCATGCGCTGGTCAACAACGCCGCGATCTCGCCGAAGGGCGCCGACGGCACGCGGCTGGGCGCCGTCGATACCGACCTCGACACCTGGAATCACGTGTTCCGGGTCAACTTCTTTGCGCCGATCATGATGGCGCGCGGGCTGATCGAAGAGCTGAAGGCAACCAAGGGCTCGGTGGTCAACGTCACCTCGATCGCAGGCTCGCGCGTGCATCCGTTTGCGGGCGCGGCCTACGCCACCTCGAAGGCGGCGCTGGCGACGCTGACCCGCGAGATGGCCTCCGACTTCGGCCGTCTCGGCGTCCGCGTCAACGCGATCGCGCCCGGCGAGATCGACACCGCGATCCTCTCGCCCGGCACCGAGAAGATCGTCGAGCAGAACATCCCGATGCACCGCCTCGGCACGCCCGACGAGGTCGCCAGGATCATCTACGTCCTGTGCACGGAGACATCGTCTTACGTGAACGGCGCCGAGATCCACATCAACGGCGGCCAGCACGTGTGAGGCGCGGCCGCTCACGCCCCAATCGGCTTCCGATAAACATCCTTCAGCGCCAGCCGGCCATCCCTGAACCGGTAGAGTTCGATGCCGCGCTGCTCGCGCCTCTCGCCGGTGGCACGCAGCGTCTCGTCGATGCGGCAGGTCATGAAGCTGAGGTCGGGACAGTGGTGATAGACCACGTCCTCGAAGCGCTGTGCCGAGAACAGCTCCTTCTGCGCGTCGAGATGCGCAAGGATCTGCGCGCGGCCGACCAGCGACTTCGTCGCCGACAGCCCGTCATGGAAGCTCCACAGGAAATCCGGCGTGACCACGGCATAGAGCGCATCGAGGTCGCGGCGGAACAGCGCCTTCGCAAAATCTTTCAGCAAGTCATCGCGCTGCGCGAAGGTGGGCGTCATGAATGGCTCCGCATCAACTGACATGCCGTCAAGGTAGATGAACGGCGGCGCACAGGAAAGGCGCGCGGATGTGATCCCTGCGATGTAGCGGCAGCGCACGCATCGGATTAGGCTCGCGGCATGGGACGTTTCGCCACCACGGCCGAATTCTACGAGCAATACCGGCCGCCCTACCCGTCCGAGTTCTTTCACACGGTCGCGCGGAAACTCAAGCTCGACAAACGGCATGCACTGATCGACCTCGGCACCGGACCGGGGGTGCTGGCGCTCGGTTTCGCGCCCTATGCGGGACGCGTCGTCGGCGTCGACCCCGAGCCTGCAATGCTTGCGGCTGCACGCGCCGCAGCGGCACGGGCACGCGCTGACGTCAGCTTCATCGAAGGCAAGGCCGAGGACTTGCCTGCCGAGATCGGCAGCTTCGATGTCGTCACCATCGGCCGCGCGCTGCACTGGATGGACCACAAGGCGCTCGGCACGGTATTCGCGCGGCTGGTGGCGCCCGGCGGCGCGATCGTGATCTGCGCATCCTTCTCCGCCCGCGACGGCGTCAATCCCTGGCTGGAGGACTACGACACGGCGCGGCGCCGCTGGTCCGACCACGAACTGCTCTCGGGGTCGCGCAGGGGCGAACATGCGCACCGCAATCCGGACGATGTGCTCGGCCCCCTCGGATTTGGCGTGGTCGAGACCATCAGGGTCGAGGCCACGCATCGAGTGAGCGCGGCCGACCTCGCGCGGCGTGTATTGACTTTCTCTTCGTCCTCGCCTGCCGCGCTCGGCGACAGGGCCGAGGCGATGCTCGCCGATATCGAGGCGCGGCTGTTGCCGTTCAGCCGGGACGGCCTTCTCACGGAGACGCTGATGTCGGCCGCCAGCGTCGCGCGGCGCGTATGAAGCGCTTTTAGTTATTGGGCATGATCTTTTTCGGAAAACCGCTTCACACTTTTCCGGATCATGCCCTAGACGATCCCGCGCAAAATCTGCGCCGCCTGCCAGCGCAGGCGCGCCACGTCCACATTGAGCGCGCTCGAGCACTCGTCCTCGTGATCGCCTTCCATCAACGCCGCGCCGCAGTGCCGGCACAGGCGCGGGTTCATCGCAAGCGAGCGCGAGCCATCGGCGCGCCGGCGGTAGCGCGCGAGGTCGACGACGTTCTCCGACGACATTATTTGTTTCTCAACCATCGCAGCCCTCATGGCCAAGGCGCGTTTTCTTCGCATGCCTTAGCGTTTTGTTGAGCCTGATCGGGCGCGAAGTCCGCGCTACCCTTCTCGTGCGATCAGCTCAGGCTGCTTTATCGCAGAGAAGTTTGGATCAAGCGTTCAGGGCAACGCTCAAATTTTACCGGAGGCACTCCGATGGACCGCTTAAGGCGCGTTAACGCTGCATCACAGCCACTTCTTCCATTTGAAGATCCAGTAGGGCACGATCGCCGCGAGCACCATCGCGATCAGCGCGAAGGTGTAGCCGTGCTCCCATTCCAGCTCCGGCATCACCTTGAAGTTCATGCCGTAGATCGAGGCGATCAGGGTCGGCGGCATCAGCACGACAGCCATCACCGAGAACAGCTTGATGATGTTGTTCTGCTCGAGATTGACGACGCCGAGCATGGCGTCCAGCACGAAGGTGATCTTGTTGGAGAGATAGGACGCGTGGTCGGTCAGCGAGGCCACGTCGCGCTGCATGGTCTTGAGCTGCTCGCGCATGTCCTTGGTCCATTTGACCCCCTCGATCACCGCCGACAGGAAGGCGACCAGGCGCCCGATCGAGACCAGGCTCTCGCGCACCTTGGAGGTGAGGTCGCCCTTGCGGCCGATCGCGATCAGGATCTGCGAATAACGCTTGGCATGGCCGTGGCGCTCGCTCTCGGGCTCGAAGATTTCGTGGCTGACCTGGTCGACGTCGGCGCCGATGCGCTCCAGAATGTCGGCGCAGCGGTCGATCACCGCGTCGAGCAATTCCATCAGCACCATCTCGCCGGTGATGCCCGGCGAGCAGGTCCGCGCCAGCTTGTTCTCGACCAGCGTGAACGGTTTCGGCTCGTCGTAGCGCACGGTCACCAGCCGATGGTCGCCGAGGATGAACGTGACCGCGGTGGTCCTGGGCGTGTCCGTGTCGGAATTGCACATCAAGGTCGCGGTCATGTAACGGGCGCCGCGATCGATGTAGAGCCGGCTGGAGATTTCGATCTCCTGCATGTCTTCCCGCGTCGGCACCGCGATGCCCGCCAGCTTTTCGACGGCCCGGTCCTCGGCCGCGGTGGGCTTGACGAGGTCGACCCAGACCGCGTTGTCCGGTAGCCTGGAAGGGTCCTCGATGATCGCCTTCTTCAAAGAGGCATCGGAGGGAACAAACACCGAAAACATGGGGACTCCGGAAGGGTGCGGGACTGGCCTTTTGGGACTTAGCTCGGTTCGGGCGCGCGTTCGACGACGGTGCCGGTTAACCGTCATTCACCCTTTGTGGCGCTCCGAGGGCGGCATCGTGGCACTGATTCGGCGTGCCTGCGAGCTTTGCCCAAGAAACAGCCGGAATCGGGAAATGTTGCGGCAAAAAGGCCACAGGTTGAGTCCCGCAGCGCGGGACAAGTCTCTAAGCGCTGGAATTGCGGCGGATTTCAACGATAATGGGCTTAACGGAATCGTGGCGTTTGGGGCGCAGAATCAGTGCTGCCAGCGCGCTTTTCAATTGGAAGACATCATGTCGTCGCTGAAAGCAAAATTCGCAATCCTGGCCGCCGGACTGATGCTCACCGGCTGCATGCAGGCCGCTACCTACGAGGCGACCAACACCGCCAACTTCAAGCCGCGCGACAAGGAATATCTCGCCAAGATCAGGTACACGAATGTGCCGGTCGCAGAACCGTTCCGGCGGGCGATCGTCGAGTATCACCGCAAGGAAGCGCCCGGCTCCATCGTGGTCGATTCCGACAACCACTACCTCTACTACGTGCTGAATGACGGCAAGGCGATCCGCTACGGCATCACCGTCGGCGAAGAGGCCATGGCCTGGTCGGGGATCGCCAAGATCGGCGCGATGACCGAGTGGCCGCCGTGGCATCCGACGGCGAGCGAGATTTCGCGGCTCGGCGTGCCCTCTTTCGTGGCGCCCGGACCGGACAATCCGATGGGCTCGCGCGCGATGTATCTGTATTCGAACGGCAAGGATACGCTGTTCCGGATCCACGGCACCAATCAGCCGGAATATATCGGCGCGTCGATCTCCTCGGGCTGCATCCGCCTGACCAACGAGGATGCGATCGACCTGTATAACCGCGTGAAGCTCGGCACCATCGTGGTCGTACTCGACCCGCACAAGGGCGACTCGCCGTTCAATTCGCAGATGGCCCTGCAGGGTGGCGGCTATGGCGGGCCGATGACGCAGTAACCGGCTCTCGCCGCAAACGACATTCAAAGCGCCGGTTTCACCGGCGCTTTTTTTGCGAGGCGAATAGGGAATGGCGAGTAGCGAATGGCGAATAGGGAAGCTTACTTCCTACTCGCTACTCGCTACTCGCTACTCGCTACTCGCTACTCGCTACTCGCTACTCGCTACTCGCCACTCGCCACTCGCCACTCGCTACTCGCTACTCGCTATTCGCTTTCCTTTCCGGCGCCTCGTCGGGACGAGCCACCGGTGTCATCGGCGCGATCTTCGGCAGCGGGTCCCAGATGTTCCACTGGCAGATTTTGTAGTTGTTGCGTCGCTCCATCAGGTCGAGATGGATGTGCTCCTCGTGATACCAGTCGGAGCCCGGACCGAGCACGGTCATGAAGCGCGCGCAGACCGAATGCAGGAAGCTTTCGCGCAAATCGCGCGGCACGGTGCGGTCGGTCAGTTCGATCGACTTACCATTGGCAAGCTTGATGGCGCGCACGTCGAGCGCGTTGGCGCGGCCGTGCTCGGACAAATGCGCGCCGGCAATCCGGTTGAAGCCGCGGCATTCATAGGAATCGAAATTGTCGAGCACGCTGGGCTCGCTGCCGAGGGCCGCGGTGAGGCGGACTACGTCGGTGCGGACCCAATCGGCAATCTCCGACGCCATCTTGCAGCGCAAGGTCGCCGGCGGCGTCACCGCCACGCGATGCTTGTCCGCCAGCACGATCGCCTCCAGCCTGACCAGGTCCTCGCCACCGCAGCCGCCGGGACCGTGGATGTCGGGTATCGAGGGCGCGATGGCGATGTCCTCGGTGAGCGCCAGGCGGCAGGCGGACGGCTCCGGCGTTTTGGGCTCGGCCGGCTCAGCGGTCTTCTCCGCTTCGGCGGGGGCCTTGGCATTGTCGGGGACGGTCTGCGGCGCTTCGGCCGGGCGCGGCCGCGGTAACGGTACCTTCGCGGCATGCAAGCGGCCCCGCAGCCGCGGCGGCCCGCCAAGAAAGTCATCGAGGCGGAGCGGCTTGGAGGCCGCAAAGGCCGGCCCAGCCAGTGCCGGCAGCAGCACGGCCGCGGCGGTAACCATTGCCGCCGTCCCACCCCGCCAGATGCTGCCATTAGCCCATTTTCGGCGCCGTTTCTCCGCGCTAAGGTTCATGTCAATTCCATGATCGTGCCGCCCGGCCACTCGAAAACGGGCGCGCAATACCAGGCGGGAGGAACTGAATGCTGGGTTTGATGCAAGACTGGCCTTTGCTGTGTCACCGGATCATCGAGCACGCGGCGAAGTATCACGGCACCCAGGAGGTCGTGACGCGATCCATTGAAGGCCCGATTGTCCGCACCAATTACGCCGAAATTCACAAGCGCGCACTGAAAGTGTCGCAGATGCTGCAGCGCGACGGCATCAAGCTCGGCGACCGCGTCGCCACCATTGCCTGGAACACCTGGCGCCACCTCGAATGCTGGTACGGCATCATGGGCATCGGCGCGATCTGCCATACCGTCAACCCGCGCCTGTTCCCGGAACAGATCGCCTGGATCCTCAACCATGCCGGAGATCGCGTGGTGATGGTCGACACCACCTTCGTGCCGGTCCTGGAGAAGCTGGCCGACAAGGTGCCGAGCGTCGAGCGCTATATCGTGCTGACCGACAAGGCGCACATGCCGCAGACCACCCTGAAGAACGCCATCGCCTATGAGGAATGGCTGGCGCAGGCCGACGGCAATTTCGAGTGGAAGGACTTTGACGAGAACACCGCCGCCGCCATGTGCTACACCTCCGGCACTACGGGCGACCCGAAGGGCGTGCTCTATTCGCACCGCTCCAACGTCATCCACTCCTTCATGGCCAATTCGAAGGACGCGCTCGGCACGTCGGCCAGCGACGTCATGCTGCCGGTGGTTCCGCTGTTCCACGCCAACAGCTGGGGCATCGCGTTCTCCGCGCCGGCGATGGGCACCAAGCTGGTCATGCCTGGCATGAAGCTCGACGGCGCCTCGGTGTTCGAGCTGCTGGAGACCGAGAAGGTCACCCACACCGCCGGCGTGCCGACGGTCTGGCTGATGTTGCTGCAGCACATGGCAGCCAACAATCTGAAACTGCCACTGCTCGAATTCGTGGTGTGCGGCGGCTCGGCGATGCCGCGTTCGATGATCAAGGCCTTCGTCGACATGGGCGTCACCGTGCGCCATGCCTGGGGCATGACCGAGATGAGCCCGCTCGGCACGCTGGCCGCGCTCAAGCCGCCGTTCACCGAACTCGAAGGCGACGAGCAGCTCGACATCCTGCAGACCCAGGGCTTCCCGCCCTATGGCGTCGAGATGAAGATCACCGACGATGCCGGCAAGGAGCTCCCGTGGGACGGCAAGACGTTCGGCCGTCTCAAGGTCGCCGGCCCCGCGGTCGCCAAGGCCTATTTCCGGGTCGATACCAACATTCTCGACGAGGACGGCTTCTTCGATACCGGCGACGTCGCCACCATCGACAAGCACGGCTACATGCGGATTACCGACCGCTCCAAGGACGTGATCAAATCGGGCGGCGAGTGGATTTCCTCGATCGATCTCGAGAACCTCGCCGTCGGCCATCCCGCGGTGGCCGAAGCCGCCGTGATCGGCGTCTATCATCCTAAATGGGACGAGCGTCCGCTGCTGATCGTGCAGCTAAAGCAGGGCCAGAAGGCGACGCGCGAGGAGATCCTGAAGTTCATGGACGGCAAGATCGCCAAATGGTGGATGCCCGACGACGTCGCATTCGTCGACGGCATTCCGCACACGGCGACCGGCAAGATCCTCAAGACGGCGCTGCGCGAGCAGTTCAAGGCTTACCGTTTCCCGAACGCGGCGGCGTGAGGGAGGCGAATGGCGAATGGGGAATAGCGAATGGAGGGATCGGCACCTATTCGCCACTCCCTGTTCGCTGCCAAAGTCCCTTGAATTTGCCGCAACGGCGTGGTCTGCCATGAGCGGCTGGGCACCTTCGCCCGGCACTTTCCAACCGGCAGTTTTATCGACCAATGGCCCGCAGGTTCTCCGCTCCCTATCAGTCGGAACCGGTCTCCGGCCTCGCGACCTGGGCCCGCAATCTCGCGGTGTTCTCGGTGATCGCGGTTGTGGTCTCCATCCTCATCGTCCGCTTCGGCTTCCTCGAGATGAAGCCCGCCATCGCGACCTTCTTCGGCGCGCTCGGCTGCGCCGCTCTCTCGATCCTGATCGGGCTTCTCGGCTTTGCCGCGATCTGGCAGAACGGCACGCGCGGCATGGCGCGCATCCTGCTCGCCTTCATGATCGACGCGGTCGTGCTCGCCTATCCTGCTTACCTCGCCTTGCAATACCGGAAGCTCCCGGCGATCCACGACATCACCACCGATCCGATCGATCCGCCGCGCTTCGAGGCGCTGGCGCGGCTGCGCGCCAGCGACGGCGCCAACACTGCGGTCTATGCCGGCCTCTATTCCGCCGAGCAGCAGCGCCAGGCCTATCCCGACATCGAGCCGATCCAGGTCGAACTACCGGCCGAGCGCGCCTATGCGCTCGCGCTGGCGCTCGTCACCAAGCGCAAATGGCTCGTGATCGACGAACGTGCGCCGCAGCCGCCGCGGCGCATCGGCCGCATCGAGGCAGTGGCGCGCACGCCGATCATGGGGTTTCGCGAGGACGTTTCCATCCGCGTCATGCCTGATGGCGACGAGTCGCGGGTCGATATCCGCTCCTCCTCGCGCTATTTCGAGAGCGACCTCGGCTCCAACGCCGCGCGCGTGACGAGATTCATCGACGATTTCAGTACGGCTGCCGAAGCGGATGCGCTGAAGCCCGCCAAGAAAATCCCACCGCCGCCAACCAAGGCGCCGGCGAAGACGGTCAAGAAGTAGCGAGTGGGGAGTGGCGAATGGCGAATAGGGCCTTTCCTATTCGCTACTCGCCACTCCCTATTCGCCTCAAGACGCCAGTCGATACGTCCCGCCAATGACCGGATCGCCGTCGGTCGCTACCACGCCGCGCGCGACAAGGTCTTCCAGATGCGCGAGCACCGAATAGCCGGCCGCATTCATCAGCCGCGGATCGATACCGATATAGATCGCGCGCACCATTGAGGGGATGTCGGCCTCGCCTTTGGCGAGCCGATGCAGGATCGAGGCCTCGCGCGCCTGACGGTGACGGACCAGAAAGCGCACATAGCGCGGTCCTTCGGGAATTTCCGGGCCATGGCCGCAGAAATACAGATCCTCGTCGCGCGCAGCTAGCCGGTCGAGCGAGGCCATGTAATCGACCATCGATCCGTCCGGCGGCGCCACGATCGAGGTCGACCAGCCCATGACGTGATCTCCGACGAAGCTGATCTTCCGTTCGGGCCAGGCGAAAGCCATGTGGTTGGCGGTGTGGCCGGGCGTTGCGACGGCTTGCAGCTTCCAGCCCGCGCCTTCGATCACGTCGCCGCTTTTGACCGCGACATCCGGCCTGAAGTCGCGGTCGGCGCCGGATTCCGGATTGTGCTTCTCGGCCTCGTAGCGCGGCCGCGAGGCGCGATGCGGTCCCTCGGCATAGACGGTGGCGCCGGTCGCGGCCTTGATCCGCGCGGTGTTCGGCGAATGGTCGCGATGGGTGTGCGTGACGAAGATGTGCGTCACGGTCTCGCCGCGCACGGCCTCCAACAGTGCATTCGCATGCGCCTCGTTGTCGGGACCGGGATCGATGATAGCGACGTGGCCCTTGCCCAGGATGTAACTGACCGTGCCGGTGAAGGTGAACGGGCTCGGGTTGTCGCAGAGCACACGGCGCACGCCGGGACGTGCCTCTTCGACCGCGCCGGGCTTGAGCGGGAAGTTACGATTGAACGGAATGTCGTCGTCGGCCATTGATTTCATTCGTCATTCCGGGACGGTCCGAAGGACCGGACCCGGAATCTCGATGTAAGGGAAAAGATGGAGAGAGATTCCGGGTTCGCGCTTCGCGCGCCCCGGAATGACGAGCAGGTGGTTCACGAAAACGCCTGGATGCCCGTGATGGCGCGGCCGAGGATCAGCGCGTGCACATCGTGGGTACCCTCATAGGTGTTTACCGTCTCCAGGTTCGCCGCATGGCGCATCACGTGATACTCGATCTGGATGCCGTTGCCGCCGTGCATGTCGCGCGCCATGCGGGCGATGTCGAGCGCCTTGCCGCAATTGTTGCGCTTGACGATGGAGATCATTTCGGGGGCCATCTTGCCCTCGTCCATCAGCCGGCCGACGCGCAGGCTTGCCTGCAGGCCGAGCGCGATCTCGGTCTCCATGTCCGCGAGCTTCTTCTGCACCAGTTGGGTCGCCGCCAACGGCCGGTTGAACTGTTTGCGGTCGAGCGTGTACTGCCGCGCGCGATGCATGCAGTCCTCGGCGGCGCCCATCGCGCCCCAGGAGATGCCGTAGCGGGCGCGGTTGAGGCAACCGAACGGACCCTTCAGGCCCGAAACGTTCGGCAGCAGCGCGCTTTCGGGCACCACCACATTGTCGAGCACGATCTCGCCGGTGACCGAGGCGCGCAATGACAGCTTGCCGCCGACCTTCGGCGCCGACAGGCCCTTCATGCCCTTCTCGAGGACGAAACCGCGGATCTGGTTGTCATGCGCGGCCGACTTGGCCCACACGACAAAGACATCGGCGATCGGCGCGTTGGAGATCCACATCTTGCTGCCGTTCAGCCTGTAGCCGTCCGACACTTTCTCGACGCGGGTCTTCATGCCGCCGGGATCGGAACCGGCATCGGGCTCGGTCAGTCCGAAGCAACCGACCCATTCGCCGGTGGCGAGCTTCGGCAGGTATTTCTTGCGCTGGCTCTCGTCGCCATAGGCGTAGATCGGATACATCACCAGCGACGACTGCACCGAGTTCATCGAGCGATAGCCGGAATCGACGCGCTCGATCTCGCGCGCGACGAGGCCGTAAGCCACATAGCTCGCATTGGCGCAGCCATATTCTTCCGGCAAGGTGACGCCGATCAAGCCGAGCTCGCCCATCTCGTTGAAGATCTCGCGGTCGGTCTTCTCCTCGAGATAGGCCTTGATCACCCGCGGCAGAAGCTTGTCCTGCGCATAGGCCCGCGCGGTATCGCGGATCAGGCGCTCATCCTCGGTGAGCTGCTCGTCGAGCAGGAACGGATCGTCCCACGCAAAACTGGCCGCCGCCGGCTTGTCCTTGGTCTGGGGGCGCACGCTCATGAGAAATCCTTTCGCGTTCCTGTGCGGAATTGGCCGTTAAACTAAAGCGCATCGCATCGAAGCGCAATTGCACCGGATTTCGTCATTCCGGGGCGATGCGACGGCATCGAACCCGGAATCTCGAGATTCCGGGTCCGGCGCCACGCGCCGTCCCGGAATGACAGTGCCTAGCCTTCAAGCCGTTCGTTGGCGACGATCTCGATGCCGAAGCCTGACAGTCCCTTGTAGTCATGCACCGACGAAGTGAGGTTGACGATCGAGGTGATGCCGAGATCGCGCAGGATCTGCGCGCCGACGCCCACCTCGCGCCACTGCCTGTTGCGATCCGCTTCCGCGGTCTTGGGTTCGCCGAGCGGCGCGACGGGCACGCCGGCAGCACCGTCACGCAGATAGACCAGCACGCCGCGGTTCGCACGCTTGAAATGGTTGAGCACCAATTGCATGCGCGCCTGCCCGGTGAACAGCTCCTTGACGATGTTGGGCTTGTGCAGCCGCGTCAGCACGTTCTTGCCGTCGCCGACGCCATTATAAACGAAGGCGACGTGCGCGATTTCATCGAAAGGCGAGCGATAAGCGTAGCCCTGCAGCGTTCCGATCGGGCTTTCGGTGGTGAAGGTCGAGACCCGCTCGATCAGCTTCTCGCGGGCCTGGCGATAGGCGATCAGGTCGGCGATGGTGACGTGCTTGAGGCGATGGCCGGCGGCGAAGCGCGCGACCTGCTCGCCCTTCATCACGGTGCCGTCGTCGTTCATCAGTTCCGAGATGACACCGACCGGCGGCAGGCCTGCGAGCTTGCAGAGATCGACCGCGGCTTCGGTATGGCCGGAGCGCAAGAGCACGCCGCCGTCGCGGGCGATCAGCGGAAAGATGTGACCGGGCCGGGCGAAATCGTTGGCGCCGGCGTTCGGATTGGCGAGCGCGCGGCAGCATGACGCACGTTCTTCGGCCGAGATGCCGGTGCCGCCATCGGGCTTGTAGTCGATCGAGACGGTGAAGGCGGTGGTATGGGCGGAATCGTTGTGCGCGACCATCGGGTCCAGCCGCAGCCTCCGCGCGTCGTCGGGCGTGATCGGCGCGCAGACGATGCCGGAGGTGTGGCGGATGATGAACGCCATCTTCTCCGGCGTGCACAGCGACGCTGCCACGATCAGATCGCCCTCGCCCTCCCGGTCGTCATCGTCGGTGACGACGACGAGCTCGCCACGGGCAAAGGCCTGCAACACGTCCTGAACCGAATCCGCCATGCGTCGAAAGTCTCTGTTGTGCCGGGATGCCTTAGCCGGACTCCGGGCCAGGCGCTAGCACCCTTATGCAGGGCTGGACGGCGCCATTGCCACGGCGTGGCTGGCGCACCCTTTTCTACTTGTCTAGGATCGCACCCAAGAAAGAACAAGGGAGACGCCCTTCATGACCGCCGCCACCTTCGACTTCGCGCCACTGCTGCCGGCGGGCCTCCCCGCGCCGGCGGCGAGGTGGACGGGACTTGCGAAATACAGCTTCGTCGGCGGCAACAACGATCCCGACCAGGTGCCGGTGGACGGCCTGATCGAGGCTGTCAATGCCGTGCTCAAGCGGGAGGGCAGGACGCTTGCGACCTATGGGCTCGCGAGCGGCCCGCAGGGCTACCGCCCCTTGCGCGAATTTCTCTCTGCGAAATTGCAGCGCGATGCGGCCATCCAGTGCGGCCCCGACGACATCATGATCGTGTCCGGCTCGCTGCAGGCGCTCGACCTCGTCAATCAGACGCTGCTGGCGCGCGGCGACACCGTGATCGTCGAGCAGGAGACCTATCAGGGCGCGCTGAACCGCCTGACGCGGCTCGGCGTCACCGCGATCGGCATTCCCCTCGACGGCGAGGGCATGCGGATGGACGCGCTTGCCGCAAAGCTCGCCGAGCTCAAGGCCAAAGGTGTCAGGCCGAAATACATCTACACCATCCCCACCGTGCAGAACCCGACCGGCACCATCATGCCGGAAGCGCGCCGCGCGGAGCTATTGAAGCTGTCGCAGGATTACGGCGTGCCCGTCTTCGAGGACGATTGCTATGCCGACCTGATCTGGGACGGCAAGCGGCCGCCGGCGATCTACGCGATGGCGAAAAGCGGCGGCGTGATCCATATCGGCTCGTTCTCCAAGTCGATCGCGCCGGCGCTGCGCGTCGGCTTCATCGTCGCGCCCTGGGAGATGATGTCGCGCATGCTGGCGCTGAAGACCGATGCGGGCTCCGGCGCGCTCGAGCAGATGGTGCTCGCCGAATATTGCGCGCCGCATTTTGCCACCCATGTGCCGAAGCTGACGCGCGGCCTGCGCAAGAAGCTCGACACATTGATGGAGGCGCTCAACGAGCAGTTCGGCACCGCGGCCGAGTTCGAGGACCCCAAGGGCGGCATTTTCCTCTGGGTGAAGCTGCCCGACAATGTCGATACGCTGAAACTCTATCAGGCCGCGCTCGCGGCCGGCGTAGCGATCAATCCGGGGCCGGAATGGTCGACTCACAAGGCCTGGTCCGGCAGCCGGCTGCGGCTCTGCTTTGCCAGTCCCTCAGAGCAGCAGATCCGCGAGGGCGTGGCCGTGCTTGCCGATGTCTGCCGGCGCGAATTCGGCGTGCCGATCCGCATCGCCAATGTGGAGCGGCGCGCGCAGAGCTGAGCCACCAATCGCAAACGCCTGGTGTTGCCGGCGAGAATGGATCACGGCCGTTCCTGTTTGATGGACGAATGCCGGGTGATGGCGTCCGGTATCAAGCACTCACCGACGATCGTCATCCCAATGCTGGCGCCATCGCCTTGCCGCCGAAAGCGAACCAGCCTGATCGCGAACGATGAGTCCGCGCCCGGCACGCAGCATGGTCTCGGTTCGCTGACGGGCTGGACCACCCTCCCATGGTTCGAGACGCCGAGACGGGCTCCTCACCATGAGGGATTGGTCATCGCACCGCAAACGGCGCCTGATAGGGCCGGCCGAACGGCACGCCGTTGATCACGGTCTGGATCGGCTTGAGGTAAGCCTTGCCGTCGCGCTTGTTGCTGCGGGTGTCGACGAAGCTCACCGGCCCCTCCACCAATTCCATGATCGTGACGTCGCCGGGCGCGCCGATTTGCAGCGTGCCGATCTTGGGCGCGCGGTTGATGATCTTCGCCGGTGCGATCGTTGCCATCGACACCACCTGCTCCAGCGTGAATCCGAGCGCCATGAACTTGCTCATCACGTTGGGCAGGAAGGGAATGCCGGGCGAGTTGCCCGAGAAGACATGGATGTCGGAGGACAACGTATCCGGCGTGCAGCCGCCGGGGATTGCGACCTCGGCCACGGTGAAATCGAAACTGCCGCCGCCATGGCCGACATCGAAGATCACGCCGCGCTGCTTGGCCGCCAGCGCCGCCGGCAACAGCTTGCCGTCCTGCACGATATTGGTGAAGACGCCCGACATGTTGGGGAAGCCGGTATAGCAATGCGTCAGGATGTCACCCGGCCGCAGCAGGTCGAGGATCTGCGACATCAATTCCCTGGTCTCGACGCCGCCGATATGCACCATCATCCTGGCCGGCCAGCCGCACATCTCGCAGGCCTGGATGCCGCGCTTGAGCGGCTCCAGCCCGTGCTTGAAGATGACGTTCTCCGACATCCGCACCTTGACCCCGATCAGGAAGTCCGGGTTCTCGGCGAGCGCCATGGCGCAGGCTTCGGTTTGCGCATTGTCGATGTTGTAGAG
>Ga0070741_10011732_pt1 | contig 16078 bp, 11 predicted proteins | sample Coa_R1_4_FD_66440 | JGI IMG/M metagenome (GOLD analysis project Ga0070741, IMG submission 66440) | Surface soil microbial communities from Centralia Pennsylvania, which are recovering from an underground coalmine fire - Coalmine... | ecosystem: Environmental > Terrestrial > Soil > Unclassified ...
TTGCCGCCTGCGCGCACAGCAACTGCGGGGAGCTGCCGATGACCACCTCGGGCTGAAAATTGAGCAGGCACCCGCGCAGGGCCGCCGAAATGCAGAAACTGGCATAATTGGCGGAGCGCCGCACCAGGCCCCGATTCGCGGCCGGATACAGCCAGGTTCGATACACCGTGACTCCCTGATATTGCTCGGAATCAAAGCCCCGGCGAAATTGGCGTTGGAATCCCGGATAGATCCGGCCGCCGGGATGATTGGGAAAACCGGTGAGCACCCGGGCGTCATGTCCCATGTCGCGCCAGCGGCTCGCAAGCTGCGACACGCGCGCTGCCGGCGCTCCCATTTCGGGCGGAAAATACTGGCTGACGTAGAGAATCCGCATTAGACGCAAGAGACCGGCGCACCGGTTTGGAGCGACCGCATCGCGGCAAACGTCGCCCGGGTGGTGCGCGCGAGACTCTCAAAATCGATCGGCGCCGGGCCGCCTTCCCGCACGGCCTTTAGGAAAGCGCCGATTTCCGCGCGGTGCCCTTTGTCCTGGCGGCGCCATTTCCAGCGGCTCCTGTTGCGGCGCTGATGGACTAGCGCCGAGCGGAAATCATCCATCTCAATGACCAAGTCGGGTCCGAAAATATCCAGCCGCTCCTTGCTGAGGCGCGCCTGGTTGGCCGTGATGTAATCGATAACGCCGGTCGAGCCGTCTTCCAACGTAAGATTCAATTGCGCGCCGCCTTGGGGCGAGCCCGCCGCGTACACCTGAACCGGCAGCGAACCGGCCAGAAATGCGATGAGATCAATGAAATGGCACACCTCGCCGACAATGCGTCCGCCTTCTTCGGCCCGCGAGAGCCAGTGATCCGGCGGCAAAGGGCCGGCGTTAATGCGGTAGTTGAAGCTGAGGCGACCCCTCCGCGAGGCCAGTAACCGCCGGGCTTCGGCGGCGAAAGGCGAGAAGCGGCGATTGAAGCCGGCCATCAGCAAGCGGCCCGCGCGCCCGTGCGCTTCTGCGATTTGTTCCAGCTCGACCGGCTCGATGCACAGCGGCTTCTCCACGAAGACGTGTTTGCCTGATTCGAGAGCCCGGCATATCAGCGGGCCGTGGCTGGCATGCGGGGTGGCGATGAAAACGGTGTCCACATCCGGTTGAGCCAGAAGCTCGCCGGCCGAAGTCAGCGCAGCTCGAAAGCCGAATCTCTGGGCCGCTTCGCGCGCCCGGATGCCGTTCACCGAAGCGATGGCGGCAAGCTGCACGTCTTTGTGCTCCGCGATGGCCGGCAGCAAGACACTGCGGGCGAAGGACCCCGCCCCGATGCAGCCGACAGAAGGCCGACCCGGACGCGGAGTGCGGGCGGAGAGCGACAGGCGATGGGAGAGGCTCGGCGAGGCGTCAGGATAATGAAAAACAATGCCCATCTGCGGAGCGCCGCCCAGGAGCAGCTCGTAGGCGGCGGGCGCCTCATGGAAGGGATAGCGATGCGTGATCAGATGATCTATTGAAACCCGCCCCCGGGCCAGCAGGTCGAGGAACGCTTCCAGGTTGCGCGTCTGGGTCCAGCGCACATAGGCGTAGGGGTAGTCCCGGCCTTCCACCTCGAAGCTGGGATCGTAACGGCCCGGGCCTGACGAACGGGAGACCACGAATTGCAGTTCCTTGCGAAAGAATTCGTGCCGCGGCAAGTCGGTTTTTATCAAGCCCACGGCGACGACGCGTCCTCTTTCTCGGGCGAGCTGCGCCGCCAGTTCCACAGGGGCGCTGGACGCAGAGTCGGCTGTGATCAGGACAGCGTCCGCGCCGTGGGGCGTGCCCGCGACTGAGCCTGGATTCAGGGAAGGGAGATCGCCGTTGGCAACGGCGACGGTCGCCCCGGCGCGCTGCGCTAACTCCACGCGAGCCGGATCGAGATCCACTGCGACGACACGGCATCCGGCGGCCAGCAGGAGCTGGACTGTGATCTGCCCCAGCAATCCGAGGCCGATGACGGCCGCCGTCTCTCCCAACTGTACCCGGGCCAGGCGCACGCCTTCCAGCGCGATAGCCCCGAGCGTCGCAAAAGCCGCGTGCTCCACGGAGACCGCTTCCGGCACCCGAGCCACGAGCGTCCGCGGCATGGCCACCAGTTCGGCGTGTGAAGCGTAGTCTTGTCCGGCGCAAGCCACCAGATCGCCCGGACGGAGGTCTTCGATCCCGGCGCCTGCCTCAACTACTCGGCCACACGAGCTGTAGCCAAGGGCGACCGTATTCTCCGTCTTCTCACGGATCGCGCGAATGGTGGCCGCCAGGCCCTCGCGTTCGAATTTGGACGCCACGCGGGCGACGAGATCGGGCCTCTCCCAAGCGGTATGCAGGACCGACTGCCGCCCCAGCTTTAACATATGCCGCTCGGTGCCGGCGCTCACCGCGGAGGCGAGCGTTTGCACGAGCACAGCGCGAGGTCCACATACCGGCGAGGGGACCTCAAGCAACTCGACCGCACCCGATTTCCGGTTTTGTACTAGCTGCCGCACGTCAATCTCCGCAATGCCAAGAAACCCAGCCCAACCCCGTCTCTCTTATGCAGCTTATTGGAAGCCTGTGAACGGCCGCAAGGCAGCTTGCTTGCTACGCCGGCTTGAGCGGCTTGACATTGGGTGGCCGCTGCTCCGCTGTGGCTGGCGCACAATCAGAAAATTGTATAGATGAAAGGAGCGAGGGCGGAACTTTGGGCGAAAAGCAGCAGAGCGCCCAGCAGAAGTAAGACGATCACAATGGGCAGGAGCCAAAGCTTCTTGTTCTGCCGTAGAAAGAGCCAAAATTCGTGAAGCAACGACGGGCCGCTCATTTTCAGAAAAGTCTCTCGAACTGATTGCGATCCTGCCGCGTCCGGGGGCGCGGAATCCAGTAACTCGGCTGCGCGGCAGCGCGGCGGTGCAGCGGGTCCCGGCCCGCCATCCGCAGAATAAAGCCCAGCGGGGTCAAAACTCCATAGTACATGACAGAGAGAATGATGCGGCTGTTGATGTAGCCCAGGGCCGCCGCGAACTTCATCCATGCCCGATGGAATCGGAGCGCTTGCCGCGGAGCGAGCAACGCCGCCAGCAGCAGCAGAATACCCGCCCCTCCGGCGATTTCAGCCCGCAGCCAATGGTGTCGCAACAAGCTCAACGCCCCGGCAAAGGTCAAAACCGCGCCTACGGAAAGCGTGGTCTTTCGGGCCTGCGCGCGGCCGGGAGCGGGGTTAATCAAGCTGGAATTCCTCCTGCCAGGTCCTGGCTTCCACAAACTCGCCCTGCTCCCGCTTGTCCAGAATAAAGTCACCGAGAACCAGGTAATCCATTTCCGTCCGCATGAAGCACGTGTAGGCCTGCTCGGGAGTGCACACGATCGGCTCGCCACGCACGTTGAACGAGGTATTTACCAGCACCGGACAGCCGGTGAGCCGTTCAAAAGCGCATAACAGATCGTAATACAACGGATTTTCTTCCCGCCGCACGGTATGGATCCGGGCCGAATAATCGACATGCGTTACGGCGGGAATCGTCGACCGGGGTACATTCAGCTTTTCGATTCCAAACAACTGCTGCTGCTCTTGGGTCATGGGAAGGCGCCGGTGTTCACGGACCGGCGCCACCAGTAACATGTAGGGGGAATCGCAATCCATCTCGAAATAATCGGCCACCCGCTCGCGCAGCACCGAAGGAGCAAAAGGGCGAAAGCTTTCCCGAAACTTGATCTTAAGATTCATCACCGACTGCATGCGCGGGGAGCGCGGATCGCCCAGGATGCTGCGCGCGCCCAGGGCGCGCGGCCCGAACTCCATGCGGCCCTGAAACCAGCCGATCACTTTCTCTTCCGCCAAAAGGGCCGCGACCCGGGCGCACAGTTCCGCACCCGTAGCCCGGGTGTAGCGGGCGCCGGACGATTCGAGAAACTCCAGAATCTCGTCCGCCGAATACTCCGGGCCAAGATACGACCCTGACATGCCGTCCGTGCGGCCGCGGCAAACAGCCCCGGCGGACCGGGGTTGATTATAGTACTGATACCATACAGAGAGAGCGGCGCCCAAAGCTCCACCAGCGTCTCCCGCGGCGGGCTGGATCCAGAGGCTTTCGAACGGCCCTTCGCGGAGAATGCGGCCGTTACCCACGCAGTTTAGCGCCACACCGCCGGCCAGGCAAAGATTCCTTTCCCCGGTCTGCCGGTGCACATGGCGCGCCATGCGCAGCATGGCTTCCTCGGTGACGTCCTGCACTGAACGGGCCAGATCCATCTCGCGCGCGGTCAAGGGCGATTCGGGCCGCCGGGGCGGACCGCCGAAGAGCTCGTGGAAGGCCTCGCTGGTCATGGTGAGACCCTGGCAATAGTTGAAATAACGCATGTTGAGGCGGAGCGAGCCATCCTCCCGCAGATCGACCAGTTCGTCGAGAATTTTCTGCGTATACCGCGGCTGGCCGTAGGGCGCCAGCCCCATGACTTTGTATTCTCCGGAATTGACCTTGAAGCCGGTGTAATAAGTAAAGGCGGAATAGAGCAGGCCGAGGGAATGCGGGAACCGCGTCTCGGCGAGCAGATCAATCTGATTCCCCTCGCCGCGGCCGTAGCTGCTGGTCGCCCACTCGCCGACGCCGTCAATAGTGAGGATAGCTGCCGATTCGAACGGCGAAGGGAAAAAGGCGCTCGCGGCGTGCGACTCGTGGTGTTCGGTAAACAGCACTTTGCCTTTAAAGCCGCACTGTCTGGCGATCTCTTCGCGCATCCAAAGCTTCTCCCGCAGCCACAAGGGCATAGCCTGAAGGAAGGACCGCAAGCCGCGCGGGGCATAATCCAGATAGGTTTCGAGCAGGCGCTCGAACTTTTGCAGCGGCTTGTCGTAAAAAACGACGGCTTCCAGCTCGCTGGCCGAAATGCCCCCCTGGCGCAGGCAAAAAGCTACGGCATGGGCTGGGAAGCGATGATCGTGCTTTTTCCGCGAAAAGCGCTCCTCTTGCGCCGCCGCGACAACGGCTCCGTCGCGGACAAGGCACGCCGCTGAATCGTGATAATAGGCGGAAAGGCCGAGAATCCACATCGGCGTACGGTTTATCTTAACATCGGCCGGCAGCGGCCCAGGTTGTTGCTAGACTGTGTGCTGGATCGGCCGGCGCATCGCGAGTCCCGCACCCGCCGACGGCGCCCGGGCGGCTGCGCTCCGGGGTTGCGGGAGCTTTTCCGGCGAGTCGCGCGAGCGGGGGCGTGATCCAGGAATCGCATGCGCCGGCGTCCGCCAAAAACCACCATGTGCGGAATTGCAGGCATCTTCGGGCAATCGGATGAACATCTGGCGCGGCAGTTCTGCCGCGTGCTCGAACACCGGGGTCCGGATGATGAAGGATTTCTCACGTCCGCTTCGGGCCCGATTACGCTGGCAAGCCGCCGCTTGGCGATTCTCGATCTGAGCCCGGCCGGCCATCAGCCGATGCAAACAGCCGGCGGGCGCTGCACGCTGGTCTACAACGGCGAGGTTTACAACTTTGCCGAGATCCGGAGCGAGTTGCAGTCCCGCGGGCGCCAATTCCGCAGCCGCGGCGACACCGAAGTGGTGCTCGAAGCTTTGGCCGAAAAAGGAACCGCGGCGCTCGGCGAATTTAACGGCATGTTTGCTCTGGCTTTTTGGAACGCGCGAGAGCGGAAAGGACTGCTCGCCCGGGATCCCTTCGGCGTCAAACCGCTTTACTATGCGCCCCTGCCCGGCGGGCGCTTGATTTTTGCCTCCGAAATCAAGGCGTTGTTGCTGCATCCGGAGCTTGCAGCGGGCCTGAATCTCTGCGCCCTTCCGCAGTATCTGGCCTTTCTTTGGACGCCAGACCCGGCGACGCTCTTCGAAGGCATTTACAAACTGCCTCCCGGCCATTTGCTGGAGTGGCAGGAAGGAGCCTTCTCGATCCGCCGCTATTACGAGTTGCCGGCGCTTGCTTGCAGGGAAGAGGTGAGCGAAGAAGGAGCCGTGGAAGGCCTGCGCCTGCATCTCCGGCGGGCCGTGCAGCGGCAGCGGGTGAGCGACGTGCCGGTGGGATTGTTTTTGAGCGGCGGCCTCGATTCGAGCGCCTTGCTGGCGGAGATGGCAGGCGCCTCTCCGCTCGGCCCGGCAGCCAGGCAAGAGATTCGATGCTACACAGCCGGCTTTCCCGCAGAGGACAATGCCTTCGACCAGTTCGGCAGCGACCCGCCGTATGCCCGCGCCGTGGCCCGCCGTTTCGGAGCGCATCTTCGGGAATTTGAGATTCGGGCCGGCATGACGGATTTGCTGCCCAAACTGCTCTATCATCTGGACGAGCCGCTGGCCGACCCTGCCGTTATTAATACCTATTTGATTTGCAAGCAGGCCCGCGAAGACGGCGCAAGAGTGCTGCTCTCCGGACAGGGGGCTGACGAACTGCTGGGCGGTTATCGCCGGCATATCGCGCCGCTGCTCAACGAGCGGCTGCAAGGAGCGCCGGCGGCTCTGCTGGGGGCCGTGGCGCGGCTGTCGAAACGCTTGCCGGCGGGCCTTGCAGGCCGCGCGGGCGGCGCTCTGCGCCGGGCGCGCAAGCTGCTGGAGCCGGTGAATCGCCCGCCCAGCGAGCAGTTTGTTCACTATTGCCAGTGGCTCCACGACGATGACGTCCGCTCGCTCCTTGCGCCGGAGGTGCTCGCGACGCTCGGCTTGTGGCGGCATCCCTCGGCGTTCACGGAGGAAGTGCTCGGCCAGTCTCCATCCGGGGGGCTGCTGGACCGCATGCTCTATCGCGATTTGAAAACGTTTCTGCCCGCCCTGAATCTCACCTACACCGACAAAATGAGCATGGCGGCGAGCGTGGAAGCGCGCGTGCCGTATCTCGACCTCGAGCTGGCCGAATTCTGCTGGCGGCTGCCGCAGCGATACAAAGTGCGGGGCGCAACCGGCAAGTGGCTGCTGCGGCGCGCCATGCGCGGAACGCTGCCCGCCGAGGTGCTGTGGCGCTCGAAGACGGGTTTCGGCGCGCCGGTGCGGCAATGGATGCGGCACGAATTGAAAGAAATGGCGGCAGACCTGCTCTCCCCGGCAGCGCTGCGGGCGGGCGGCGTTTTTTGCGCGGAAGGCGTGGAAGCTCTGCGAGCGAGCTTCGCCGACGGGCAAGGCGACCATGGCTATACGTTGTGGGCGCTGCTGGTCTTTCAATTGTGGCGGGAAGTCTTCCTGCGACAGCCGGCGGCTCGCTAACCCACCCGGCGGGCCAAGGCAAAGAGGGAAGTTCCTGTCTTCGACTCGCCGCGCAGCGAGCGGGTCTGGCTCAGGCCGAAGGCGGCGCGCATCAGCAGCGGCGCGGGCCAGGGAGGCAGAGCCAGATAGCGTTTGTAAGCCGCGGCGGGCGCTTCCGCCCTTGCGGCGCGCGGCCTGCGGCCCCGCTGGCGCTTGAGCAAAGGCACCATCCAGGAGCCCCACCAGAGCATGTGCTCGATCACTAGTCCCGTTCCGGAGAAAGCCTGCCGGAGCGACTCGGGCAAATAGCGGCGCCGGTGGCCCTGTACCACGTCGAAGTCGGAGAACAGCTCCGGGAGGGCGGGCACGCCGACAATGGTAAATCCCCCGGGCTTGGTTAGTTGCGCCAGCCGGGCCACAGTGCCGCGATCGTCATCGAGATGCTCGATTACGTCCAACGCCAGCACGGCATCGTATTGCTCGGCATGCGGAGGGAGCGGCCGGGTCAGGTCGGCCTCGATAAGCTCCCGGCCCGGGCGGTCTAGCTTCTCCAGGGACCGCCGGGCGATATCCAGGCCCACAGCCCGATAGCCCGCGCGTTCGAGCGCTTCCAGGTTCAGGCCCCAGCCGCATCCGGCTTCGAGCACCCGCGCCGGCGGGAGAACATTTACTTTCTTCAGCAAGGCCACCGCCATGCGAGCGCGCGCCTGGTACCAGGGATGGCGAGAAATGGGGCCCGCCAGATCGGTCAGAATGTCTTCGGACATGCCCTCACTGGCATTGCCGCTGGACCATTGAACAATCATGGGCGAGCAATCCGGACACAGCCACGCGCTCGTATGCTAGGGCTCGGCATCTGCGGCTATTCTACCTGCGAAGGCTGCCGGGAAAAACCCAGTGAGCGGCTTACAACCCAGCGCGGGCGGAGCTTGACTTCGTCGTAGATCCTCGCCAGGTATTCCCCGATCAGCCCCAGAATCAGCAATTGAACGCCTCCGAGAAAGAAGACCGAAACGATACCCGCAGCCCACCCGGGGATATCGGCTGCCACGTGCCCCATAAATTCCAACCCCGAGAACCGCCAGATCGAAACGAGAAGGACCACCAAAGCGCACAGGCCGACGATCGATAGCCCGAACCAGGTGGCGAGCCGCAAAGGAAAGGTGGAAAACGAGAAAATTCCGTTCAGAGCGAGCCGCAGGAGCTTCCGAAAGGGATATTTGGTCTCGCCGGCCGCCCGCGCGCTGCGCTCGTAGGGGATGCCAATCTGCCGAAAGCCGGCCCACGCGCGCATCCCCCGGACGAATATGTTGCGTTCGGGCATGCTGCGCAGCACATTGACCACGCTGCGATCCATGAGGCAAAAATCGCCCGTATCGAGAGGAATGTGAATGTCCGCGATCACTCGCAGGAGGCGATAAAAAATGCTGTAAGCGGCCCGTTTCAGCGGTCCTTCTTTACGTTTTTGCCGGACGGCGTAGACAACCTGATAGCCGTCTTTCCAGCAGCGCAAGCAGGTGGCCAGCAGGTCGGGCGGGTCCTGCAGATCGGCGTCAATGATAGCGACAGCTTCCCCGCTGGCGTAGGCCAGGCCTGCGGAAATAGCGGTTTGGTGGCCGAAGTTGCGGGAAAAACTGATAACTTTAAAACGCCCATCGCGGCGGTGCATTTCCGAAAGAATCTCCAGCGTGCGGTCCGAAGAGCCGTCATCCACGAACACCAGTTCCCACGATATGCCGGCTCCGCCAAGCGCCTCGAGCAACCGCTTTTCCAACATCGGCAGGACCGCTTCCTCGTTGAAGCAGGGGATCACGACACTAAGAGTCGGCCGATCGGGAGATTCAGGCATGGGTAGATACAGACTCCGCGGGCTTTTGGGCGGCCCACGATTCCCAGCTTATCCGGGCGCGCCGGTAAAACCCGAAGCGATAGGCCAAAACCAGCCGGATCATGCGAACCCCCAGGGAGAAGGCCTTCCAGAAATCCCCGGTGACGGACGACCGCCCGACGCGGCGGCGGTAATTCACGGGAATCTCGACGAAAGGAATCTGGTGAGCAATCACTTCCATCAGCAGTTGAGAGCCAAAATGAGAGCCGCCGATCGCCAAATGCGGACGGATCAGATCCAGAGCCTCCCGGCGGAACAATCGGAGCGTGCAGCCCATGTCGGTTAGAATGGTGGTATTGAACAAGAACTCCGTCAGCTTCGCGACCGCCACGTTCCCCGACTTGAGGAACCAGCCCATATTGGCGCCCTCCCAAATGAACTCGCGGGTGGTGCGAGTGCCAAAAACCACAGGCATGTCGTCGGAGTAAGCCAGCAGCTTGATCACGTCGTGGCCGCTGAAAGTCCCATCGGGTTCCGCCAGGATGATGAGCTCCGCCGAGCACTCGTCAATGCCGCGAAGCAGCGCGTAGCCATAGCCCTGCCGGCTTTCAAAAACCTCGCGAGCGCCCGTGCCTGCTATCTCCTCCGAGGTACCCGGAGCCGCATTGTTATTTACGACCAGAATTTCGTCCACCAGGCCGCCGGCCCAGAAGTCGAGAATGGCGGAGCGGATCGAATCCTTTTCGTTATAGGTCGGAAAGACAACGGCGACTTTCTTATCGTGCCACATCCGGATTATTTTCGTTAACGCGGAGAACCAGAATTGTATCGGCCACACCGGCAAAACGCCGCACCACGGAACATCGCTCCAGAGAAAAGGCGCGGGCCTGCCGGATTTCATCCTCCCGGCCGGCGCGCGAGGCGACGGCGAGCGGGAGGGGGAAATCCGGGTCGAGAAACAAACGCAGCTCCCCGCTCGCCACGATATAACGCCACTTACGCCTTTGTTGCGCGGCTATCCAGCCGGACGCGTCCGGACCGCGGCCGTTTTCCGCCTCGAGCCGGCGAAGATACAAGTATTCGCTGCTGGTGAAATCTTTGTCCCAGAAAGCGAACCAAAACACATCGTTGCCGAGCACGGGATCGTCACCGGGAATCACGCGGCGCAATTCGGCCAGGCGCGAGGAGAAGGGGACGTCCTGCCGGGCCTTCCAATGCCACAGACCCAAGTTTAGCGCGCAGGCAGCCAGGAGCAAGGCCAGAGCGCCTCGCGCGATCCGCCGCGCGGGAAAAGCCTGGAACAGACGCGCCATCCATATAGCGAACAGCGGCCAGGGCAGAATCAAATACCACCCAAAGCGATTACTCATGAAAAGGAGAGCGACCGCGAAAAAAGCGCTCCAGGCGGCCACCAGGGCGCGCCCGGTACGGCCCTCGCGGAGCCACAACCAGACCCCGGCGGCCAGAATGCAAAGGCCTTCGAGCGCATGCCGATGCCCTCGGGCGTCCCAAAACCAGTCCGTGTAGCGTTGTATTTCCATCTTGAAAGCCGCGGCCAGGCCAAGATCGGCGATGCGGAGCCCGTGGGTCTTTCCGCCGTATACGGCTGCTTGATGGAGCATCGCCTGCGGATTGGGCCAGTAATGCAGCCTCAGCCAGAAAAGCACTCCGGCGGCGACGCCCGCCGAAAAAATAGCTCCGCCCAACCAGCGCACCCGGGCCGGCTCTCGGCGCAGAAACAGCCAAAAGAGAAACGGGATGAAGGCGATCAGAAAACCGTTCAGATGGACGTCTCCCGAGAGACCCATAGCCAGGCCGGCGGCAGCCAATTTCACATAAGGCTTTCCAGGGCGGGCGGAGGCGGCGAGCCACAGGCTCAGCAAAAAAAACAATGCCAGCAGCATATCCGGGCGCGCCCAGCGGCACGCGTCGAAAAACTTTCCGGAGGCGGCCAGCAGCAGCGGAGCAAGCACCGCGGTCTGCCGGTCCCACAGAACGGCGGCCAGAGCTGCCGTGACCGTCAGCACGCCAAGGCCGGCCAGAAACGAAGGAAGCAGCGCATGGAGCAGGGACACGCCGCCAAAATGCAAGAATAGGCCCTGGAAAGCAGCAGCCGTGCGGCCGAAGGCCCACACATCGGCTCCCAAGCCCGCGGCATCCTGGTAGCCCGGCACTCCCGGGCGGCCCGTATTCCAGAATTGGTAGGCGGCCGAAGCATAGCAGCCGTCGTCGTCGTTAGGGAAGGCAGGCACGCGACCGAGAGTGGCGGCATTATACAGGAGCAGGATGCCGATGGCCGCCAAAGGCCACAACCGGCCTGTTCCGCTATCAATTTTCACCGCCGCGGATTCGGCAGCGGCCTGTTTCATGGTTTTCCCGGAAGATGGAGGCTGTAAATCTGAATCGAGCCCGCTTTCCCGTAGTTGTATTCGGCCAGCGGAGTCATGTTTCGCGCAAGGAACGCCCATTGGGAGGGAAGCAAAAATTCTCGGAATACCTTGTCCACCACGACAAATTGCACCTGTTGCCGGTTCAAATATCGCCTGAAGGCCTGCTCCCAGGGAAGATCGGGCGCCCAGCGCTGGACGAAATTGGCCGATACGACACTGCGCAGGTTGCGGTCGCGGGGAAAATAAAACCAAAGGTTGTCCGCTGCCAAAAACGGCTTATCGCCCGCATGCCGGAGAACATCAGCCCGGACGCGGCCCGGCAACGGCACATCGCGATGCGCCGCCCAGTAGCCCATCTGCGCGCAATAGAACGCGATCAGGGAAAGCCCGGCAAGAAAAACCACGCGGCGAGATGATCCAAAAAACGCAGAAGCGATCAGAATGCTGCCGAGCGGGTAGACGGCGGCCATGTAGCCGGCATGGGGCAGCGCGGAAAGGATCGCCAGAAACACGTGAAAGAGCACGACGATTGCCGCAAGCCGCCGGACGGGGTTGCGCCGCATCAGACCCGCACATACGCCGGCGGCAAGAAAGAAGCCCTCCAAGGCATACCGGTGATAACGCGCATCCCAAAAATACGAGCGGTAGCGAGCCACGGCGGAGGTGATGATGGCCTTGGGTCCGAGCAAGAGGGGCGAGGGTCCCGCCGCTTGCCAGAATCCCACCCATTGTATGCGCCACAGATCGGGCTGCGACCAGGCGTGATCGTAAAGCCAGAGAAAAGCCGCGGGAGCCGCGCCCAGGCAAACCAGGGCCGAATTCCGGATTCTGCCGGCCGGCTCGGATGTGAGCACGGCGGCGGCCAGCGCGGCGATCAGGGCGGCGCCGATCATATGTACTTCCAAGGACAAACCCGCGATGAACCCGGCGAGTAAAAAAAGCCGCCAGTCGTCATTTCGGAGAGCCCGCAGCAAAAGCAGACAGCAGACCACGGTAAAGAGCATCAGAAGCGGATCGGGCCGCGCAGTGTGGGCGAGCATTTGCGCGGGAACCGAGAGCAGCCACAGGAGGCTGCCTGTGGCGGCTAAAAGTTCGGGGACGCGGCACTCCCGTGCGATGAGGAGAACCAGCGGAACGCTGAACCACACCGCCAGCAGGCCAGGCAGCCGAGAGGCAAAACAGTTGGGGCCCAAAGCCAGCTCGCAAAGTCCGACGAGGGCCGCCGGAATCCGGCCGTACATGATCAAATCCCGGTCGAGATCGAACAAACCTTTATCCATGGGCAGCCCGGCGCGGCCCGTATGGACGAAAGAAAAAGCTGCTGCTGCATACGCCCCGTCATCCACAGTGGCCGCGTACGGAATCTGCTCGAGCAGAATAAGGTCAAACGCGAGAATCGCCCCGGCGAACGCCCAGAAAAGGAGAGCGAGCCGGCGGCGCGTCCAGTTTGGGCGAGCGGCGCCGGCGGCGCCAGGCCCGGCCTCAAGAGAGTCACGGAAGAACGACATTTTTTAAACGTCTGAAATCAAATCGTTGCGCCCGGGAGCCGGCCGGGGCCCCGCCGGGGGGTCTATTCTGAGTTCGAAGCCCGACTTTGGGATTCGTGTGGAGGAGTGATGACGATTCGAGGACTGGCCTGGCTTCTGTTTGCAACTTTGGGCTGCGCGCAGACGCAAATCGATTTGACGCGGCAGGCTCGCAAAGCTTTACCTTATGCCCAAGGAGGCACCAATGCAGCCGATCAGATCACGGCGCGGAGGAATGTAGGAACGCCCCGCCTGGTGGCGACCGATTTTGCCGGCTCTGACATCGGCCAGCAGATTGCCAACGCGTTCGCCAGCTTTCCCGCCGGCACGTGCGGAACGGTTCTGGTTCCCAGCGGCAATTACACTTTTTCCAGCACCATCTATGTCCCGACCGGCTGCATCCTGGCCGGACAAGGACGCGGCGAGGGAGGCAGCATTGCGACGACCCTGACTTACAACGGGCCGCCGGCCACGCCGGCCATTGACATCATGCAAAATTCCACCACTAGGGCTGATTTTGCCGGCGTGCGCGATCTCTCGGTGGCGACGGCCGCCGGCAACTGCCCCAACGGGGGAATGTTGCAATGGAATGCGGCGGCCTCCGGCGGGAACAAATGGCAGTGCTTTGACGGTTCCACTTTCACCGCGCCGCTGCCTCACCTGGCCGGCATCCTCCACGGACAAATCGACCCGACGGTGTTGGGCGACGGAACGCATATCACCATCACCAACGTCAATGTAAACGGCAATCAGAATGGCGACATCACCAGGCAAGGGTCGTTTCATTTCGGCGTATGGTTAAACGGCTGCGAAGAATGTCTGATTCAGAGCACCTACGCCTCTGGGGCGGACGACGGATTCTTCTTCGGGCCTTCCTCAAATGGTGTTCTTGCCAACCAGATCACGGCGCGATTGAATAAGCGCGCCGGCATTCATGTGCGAGGCCAGAATGCCCTGACACTCGAGCTCCCTCTTATGGAAGCGAACGAATGGTGGGCGCACTCGCAGCAGCCCGGCCTTGGAATCGGGTTCTTGTGCGACGTCGAAAATCTTGGGTTCTCCCAGTTCTGCAAGGCGACGGTTCGGGACGCATACTACGAGGCGAACTGGCTGGATATTTCGAGCGCCGCTTCCAGCTCTCCGTTTTCCGGGCTTCTCGAGGCCAGCGGCAGTCTTGCCTCCGACGTCCAAGGCTATTTCCAGAACGCGAAGATTATAGGCTGCAATATTCTCAACGCAGCCAATGTGCATGTGGTATCGGGCTTTTTCGAGCATGATTGCACAATTCAAACCGGCGTCATCGATCGGACCGAGCTTACCAATATCACGACGCTCGAGGGCGATCCGAATGCTCCGTTCAAGAGTTCCCGCGTAAAGAAAATGGAGCCAAGCAGCGACCTAGGGCTTATCTGGCAATTCAACCCGGCTGCCGGAGGAAACGCCGCGCCGATGTCATTCACCAGCACCAACAGCAATGGCTCAGCGTATGCGCTTCTGCTGAATACGCAGAACGACGCCACCGCTACGCAAAACGTACAATCTCCCTATCTCACCTTTGCCGGACGGGGATGGAAGACCAATACGCCGCCCGGAAGCCAAAGAATTAATTTCACCTTGCTCGCGGCGCCCCAAACCGGGACATCTCAGGTGAAGGGCAGCCTCGCCTTTCGCGCCAAAGCCAACGCCGCCAACGATCAAGACATTGGCGCGACGGTCGCCCAGTTATTTGACAACGGCGTTTTTCAAGCAACTCAGTTTCAAGCCCAGAGAGTCAGTCCGGTCGGAACTGTGCAAGCCGCCGCCGGCACGGGGGCAACCTGCATTGTGGAACCCAACCTCGCGGTGTCGGACATGTCGGGCCGGGTGACGTTGACGACCGGGACAGGAGCCTGGAGCTCCGGGCAGCAATGCACGGTAAGTTTCGCCAACGCCTTGAGCGGCTGGGTGACCCTGACTCCCGCGAATGCGGCCGCCGCCGCGGCAATGAACGCCCGGCAGGTCTACGTAGACGGAAGCCCTCTCAGCAGCCAGTTCTCTATCTCCTTTGGAGTGGCTGACACCGCCGCGACCACGTACCTGTTCAACTGGCATGCCATCGGAAACTTCTGACTGCCGCTGCGGTTACAACTGTCTTGGCGCCGCCTGAGCCTGGCGTGGCCGCCGGCCCATCCATCCGCGGGGCCGCTGCACGCCGCTGGGCGCAAGGCGTGCTTTCGCTGGCAGGGATCATGGCGTGGCTTCGTGATTTGTGGAGACGGCCAAAGACTCCTCGCGGGCGGCCGCAGCGCTCTGTTTTTCGCAATCCGGGGCAAGAGCATCGCACCGGATTTGCGGGCATTCGCCTGCCAGCGGATATGCTTCCCAACCCCGCAGGCGGATCGAGATGAGAAGCCGGATCATCATCGTAAGCACAGGCTCGAAGGGACGGCAAAGCAGCCCTGCCAGGTTCAACAGGCGGTAGCGAAACGCCAGGTGATTTCGGGAAAGGCCGGCCAGTTCAGGATGCTGTGTGAAGAGCGGAGCCATCAGCCGGCGCCTTCCGCGCAAGCGTTCCCGCAGCGCCCGGGCGTCGAGGGGGTGGTAATGAAACGCGCCGGCGTTGTAGTTCAGGCGGAGAACCAGCCCGTAGTCCCGAGCGAGGCGGTATCCCAGTTCCGTGTCGTCGTAAGAGGAAAAGCCCATAGCCTCGTTGAAACCGCCCGCACGTTCCAGGAGCCTTCGTTTGACAGATACATTGCACGTATAAAACGCGTGCCACGGCGCTATTTGCGTGCCGGAGCGCAACATGAGTTCGAACCCGAAGCCGGATTCAGCCGCGTAGTCGGTCAGAGGAGATTGCAGGTCGGGATGCCAGCACACGTAGCCGAGTACGCCAACGCGCTCGTCGGGGAAACGCTCGTGTTCCCGGAGGTGTTCTTCCAGCGTTCCCGGCCACAGCAGAATGTCATCGCCCAGGAACAGCAATACATCGCCCCTCGCAGCGCGAATCCCCGCATTGCGGGCGGCTCCATATCCGCGATGCTCGCACGCTACGCTGGTCAGCGGAACCCCGGGATGCGCCGCCGCCCACTTCCCTACGGCCTCGATGGCGCCGTCGGTTGAGCCGTCATCCACGACCACGATTTCCCACAGAGACCGGTCGAGGCGCTGGCGCGCCAGAGTATC
>Ga0070741_10011733_pt1 | contig 16076 bp, 13 predicted proteins | sample Coa_R1_4_FD_66440 | JGI IMG/M metagenome (GOLD analysis project Ga0070741, IMG submission 66440) | Surface soil microbial communities from Centralia Pennsylvania, which are recovering from an underground coalmine fire - Coalmine... | ecosystem: Environmental > Terrestrial > Soil > Unclassified ...
GGATCACCGGCACAGGCTCCCAGGCATGTTCCCACGCCACCGTCTCCTCCGCTCCCAGCGCGGTCTTACTGATTGCCCGCTTCGGCGGGCGTCCCGTGATGCCGCAGAGATAGAGCTTTTCGATGCGGCAGGCATCCGCGGTCCGGAAGAACGCTCCCACGTTGTACAGGCTGCGAACGTTATCCAGCAGGATGGTTACCGGCAGCGGCGCGAGTCTGTCATACCGCTCGCCGGCTTCGGTCGCCTGAAACGGAAGACGCTCCGGTTTCACTCCAGCCCGAACGCCAGCACGGCATTGCCCGCGGCAATCGCCACTTGCTGCTTTCCGTCGCTCAGGTAGCTGATGGGATTCGAAATCACCTGCCCGCCCGTTTGGAAGCGCCACAGCGTTTTGCCGGTCGAGGCGTCGAGCGCCAGAAAATTGCCCTCATTCGTGCCCCCGAAAACAACGCCACCGGCTGTGGACAGCACTCCGGCCCACGGTGGAGAGAACAGGCGAAACTCCCACCGAACGGCACCGGTCGCAGGCTCCAGCGCGCGAATGGCGCCGTACGGCTCCTCGCCCGGAATGCCTTTGAACCCGCCGGCATTGAACAGCGAGCCGGCCTTATAGTCCGCGTCGCCCTTGTAGTAGACACTGCCTTCCTCGCGCACGGCGACATAGAACAAATTCGTCTTCGGATTGTAGGAGGGGCTGAACCAGTTCGTCGCGCCCGCGACGCTCGGATACACTTTGGTGCCTTCGGTCGAGGGATCCATGCCAGGCAGCAGGACAGGGCGGCCGTTGTCATCCAGACCCTTGGCCCAGGTTTGCCGCGCAAGCGGCCGGCCCGAGAGAAAATGGCCGTTGCTGCGGTCGAGGACATAATAGAACCCGTTGCGATTGGCAAAAAGGACGACCTTCTTGCGCTCGCCTCGAATCGTGGCTTCCGCCAGCACAGGGACCTGGACCGAGTCCCAGTCATGAACGTCATGCGGCGTGAATTGAAAATGCCACTTCAGCTTGCCGGTGTCGGCGTCGAGCGCCAGCAGGCAGTCGGAATAGAGATTGTCGCCCCGGCGCACGTCGCCGTTCCAATCCGGTCCGGGATTTCCGGTGCCCCAATAGACCAGGTTGGTTTCGGGATCGAACGATCCGGTGACCCATGTCGTCGCCGAGCCCGTCTTCCAGCTTTCGGAGTCCCAGGTTTCGCTGCCTTTTTCGCCAGGAGATGGAATTGTCCAGAATCGCCAGACGCGCTTGCCCGTGCGGGCATCGTACGCATCCAGCAGTCCACGCACCCCATATTCGCCTCCGGCTACGCCGACGATGATCTTGTCGCGCACGGCGAGCGGCGCGACAGTGATTGAATAGCCGGTCTTATAGTCGGCGACTTTGACGTCCCAGCGAACAAGGCCTGTGCGGGCATCCAATGCGACAAGGTGCGCATCCACCGTGCCGAGAAACACGAGGTCATCGAGAATCGCCGCTCCGCGGTTCACCTGCCCGCAGCAGACGCGCACATCCTTCGGCGTGGATCGCCGGTAAATCCAAAGTTTGCGGCCGGTCCGCGTGTCCAGCGCTGTGAGGTTGCTTGGAGGTTCGGTCAGATACATGATGCCGTCAACGACCAGCGGCGTCGTCTCCAGCTTATGTAGCGCGTTCACCTGGTACATCCACACCGGCTTCAGCCGGGCCACATTGCCCGCCTGGATCTGATCGAGGGGCGAGTGCCGGTGACCGCTATAGTTTCCCGAATAAGTCAGCCAGTTACCCGGCTCTGATTCGGCGCGAACGATGCGCTCGAAGCTGACCTGCCCGGCCAACGGCCAGGCCGCCAGTAAAATGAAAACGATTCGCTTCACGACTCACCTCGCAGGGAGATCAGGTAAGCCACCAGGTCGTCTAGCTCGGCCGCGGTGAAAACACCGTCGAAGCTCGGCATTGGCGTGTAGGCGCTGCTTCTGCGCAATTCGCTCAACTCGTCTTTCCAAAGGGAGTGCAAGCGGTCGGAAAGGTCGCGAACCTGAATCGAATATGTGTCTTCATTCAGGCGAAAGCCGGATAGCCGCGAGCCATCGCGAGTGACCGCCTCGACGAATATGTACCCTTCGGGAATTTCAGCATCCGGACGCAGCAGCTTGCGCCGCAGAAAGGCCGCGCTGCGGCTTCGGCCGACCTCGGTCAGGGCCGGTCCCATGCGCCCGCCCGTAAAGCGCACGGTATGACAGGTGAGGCATTTTCCTTTTGTGCGGAACAGATCCTCGCCGCGACGGGCATTGCCTGAGATGCGCTCCGCCGCCCGCTGTCCCAGCGTCTGCACATACGCAGCGACTTGCCAGATCTCGCGGTCGATCAGAACCCATGCACCCGGCATCTCGGTTCCCGGAATGCCGTCGCGAATGATGCGGAACAGAGCCGAATCAGTGGACGCCCGCGGAAGCCGCGGCCGGGCGAGATTGGCTCCGCGTCCTCCGTTGCCGTCCGGGCCATGGCACGGAGCGCACTGGGCCAGGAAGATCTGCTTTCCGCGCGCGCGGTCGGCGGCTGAAGTGAACGGATTCCGTTCCAAAACGGGCTCATCGGAACGATCCTGGGCCGCCCCGGCGAGCACGCATGCCGCGAAAACAGCCATGAACCGGACCATTAGTACCTCCGCAGAGGGCCTGAAGTATACCATGAATCGCGGAGCGCTGCTGATGAATCCTGATACACTGAGACTTTACGCGCATGTTGTCCATCGTCATCCCCATTCACAACGAGGAGCATTCGATCCTCCCCCTCTATGACCGGCTCACGGCGGTATTGGAATCTCTTGGCCAGCCGTACGAAATTCTATTCGTCGACGATGCTTCGACGGACCGAAGCTTCGAGCTGCTATCGAACCTGGTGGAGATCGATGGGCATTTGAAAGTGGTCCGCCTACGGCGCAACTTCGGCCAGACGGCGGCCCTCTCGGCAGGCTTTCACGAGGCTCGCGGCGACGTGGTCATCGCAATGGACGGCGATCTCCAGCATGCTCCGGAAGATATTCCAATACTGCTGAACAAAATCGAAGAGGGTTACGATATTGCCAGCGGCTGGCGCAAGCAGCGCGTGGACAGCGCGCTAGCGCGCAAAATTCCTTCCCGCATCGCCAATTGGCTGATGGCCAAAGCTTCCGGAGTCGAGCTGCGGGATTTCGGCACAACCTTCAAGGCGTACCGCTCCGAGATTCTCAAAGACATCAATCTCTACGGTGAGCTCCACCGTTTCATTCCTGCGCTGGCCAGCTTCTATGGAGCGCGGATCGCGGAAGTACCCATTCAAAATACGCCGCGAGTGTCGGGCGATTCGCATTATGGAATCGGCAGGACGTTTCGGGTGCTCTTCGACATCCTCACCGTGAAGTTCCTGCTGAAATATTTCACCCGGCCAATGCATTTCTTCGGCTCGCTTGGACTGGCGGGAACATCATGCGGCAGCCTGATTCTCGGCTATCTCCTCATCCGAAAGCTCACCGGTACCGAGATCGTGATCGAGCACGGGCCGCTGATGATTGCCGGCGGGCTGCTGCTGCTGGCCGGCCTGATGATGTTCAGCACGGGATTGATCGGCGAAGTGATGATCCGGACTTACTTCGAGAGCCAGGACCGCCGGATCTACGCCGTCCGCGAAATTTTGACCCGCAAGGAGCGCGGAGTGGCCGGCGGAGCGCGCTAGCGCTGCGCTGCTTCCGAAAGACTGTAGCCCCGGCGCCAGTGGTCTTCAAACAAGCCCTTCATCGCTTCGCCCATGCCCGCATGATTGAAGACGACTGCGGTCCATGTGGGGCGCGTGATCACAGGATCAAGCAAGGCGATCATGCCTTGCTGGCCGTCAAAGACCGCAAGCTTCATAGGCAATGATTCTGCTTGCCGCACCTGCACGCCGCTCGCGGCATACTCCTCCAGCCGTTGCCGGTGCTCTTCGTCGAGTGAAGACGATTCCAGCAGCAGGCGGCAGCTTACACCGCTCAAACGAGCCTGCTTCACCAGCTTTTCATCGAGCGGGTCTACCGCGTATGGCGGCCGCGAAAATTCCAGGTATTCAGTTTTCACCTCCGAAAGCATGCGCCGGTATTCGGCAGCGGTTTGCGCGGGCTCGGTGACGATGCGCAGGTAATCCAGAGTGCCCCGGCCGCCCTGGCCCTCGGAATACAGCGCCTTCAGATCGTCAACCAATCCCATGCCCACCCGGCCGTGATCGGTGAGCTCCTGTTCGAGGATCTGCCGTTTCCGCGCCAGGTAGCCGGGGATTGCCAGCGACGGCTCGACTGCTGAAAAGAGCTTCGTCTTCTCCTGCACAACCTGTGCGAAACCCTTCTCTACAAGGCTGTCCAGCACTTCGTAGATCTTCTGACGTGGCACGTGCGCCCGAGCCGCCAATTCCAGTGCCTTAAACCGGGGATGCCCGAGCAATACCAGGTAAGATCTCGATTCATAAGCGTTCAAACCGAGTTGCTGAAGCCGCCGCCAGAAGCGCTGAAATTCGACTTCGGCCAGTTCTTCGCCCATAGCTTAACTAAAGATAGCAAAGCGCTCTAATCAATAGATAAATCTGTTGGAAACTATCGTTGTCGTCTATAATTGAGTACTGGACGCCCTAAGTCCCAGGGTGGGATAGGAATTGACGTAGTACTGATGGGACTCTACAATTGAGCCCAGAGCGGGCATTTTAGCGGTAGAAGAATTGTATGTCTGACAACAGTATCGCGGTAAACGGATCTTCCGCAGTGGAACTCGGAAGCACCCCTCCTAAAATTCGGATCGTCGTCGCCGACGACCATCCTATCTTCCGCGACGGACTTTGCAGACTGCTCGCTTTGGAGCCGGACTTCGAAGTGGTTGCGCAAGCCTCCGACGGCCTGCAGGTGCTTCAGATTCTGCAACAGCACGACCCTGACGTTCTGCTGCTGGATCTGAAGATGCCGAACCTGGACGGGCTGGCGACCCTACAGAAGCTGCAGGCGAACCGCATCCGCACCAAGGTCATCGTGCTGACCGCCTCGGAAGATAAGAACGAGTTCGTGCAGGCGATGAAGTTCGGCACGTCCGGGATCGTTCTGAAACAGACCGCGACGGAATTATTGATCAAGAGCATCCGTAAGGTGAATGCGGGCGAAATCTGGCTCGATTCTCATACGACTGCGGCAGTGATGCGGCAGTTCGCCAATGTGGAGGAGATGCCGGCCACGAACGCCGTGTCCCGGGAGCGGTCTCCGCTTAGCCAGCGCGAGCGCGAGATCGTGGCGCTGGTGGCGCAGGGATTCAAGAACAAAGAGATGGCCGAGAAGATGTTCATCAGCGAGCAGACGGTGAAGAATCATCTGCACAACATCTTCGACAAACTGGGCGTCTCAGACAGATTGGAACTGGCGCTCTACGCCATTCACAACAATCTGCACGTCGGCAAGTAAGCGCTCAAGCGCCTATTCCGAATTCTTTATTTCCGTATTCCTTAAGCTTGTTGTGCAGTGTCTTGAGGCTGATCCCCAGGATCTCGGCCGCGCGTGTTTTGTTGTTCTTCGTGTGTTCCAGAGTTCGTAAAATCAGGCCCTTTTCGGCTTCCTCAACCGTGGTCCCGATCGGGAACCGGACATACTCATTGTCTTCGGGCGCGATGGGAGCAGCGGCCGCCACCACGGTCGGACGTTCCTGTAGGAAAGAGGGTAGGTGCTTCAGTTCAATGGTCCCCTCGCCTGCCAGAATGACCGCGCGCTCCAGCACGTTCCGCAGCTCGCGAACATTGCCAGGCCAATTGTGACGCTCCAGCACCTCCATTACTGCCGGCGAGAGATCTCCGACCCTGCACTCGTGCTTTAAATTCAAATCGGCAATCAGTGATTCGGCGATCGCGGCGATGTCTTCGCGGCGTTCGCGGAGCGGCGGCAGATGCACATGGAAGACGTTCAGCCGGTAAAACAAATCTTCGCGTAGATGACCGTTGCGTACGGCCTCCTGCGGCACTTTGTTCGTTGCAGCGAGCACCCGGACGTCCACTTCAAATTCGGCCTTACCGCCCAGGCGGCGCACTCTGGAGTCTTCCAGGATGCGCAGGAGCTTCGCTTGGGTCTGCATCGGCATTTCGCCGATCTCGTCGAGAAGCAGCGTGCCGTGCTGCGCTACCTCAAAGCATCCCGCCCGGCGCTCGGACGCGCCGGTGAACGAACCTTTTTCGTGGCCGAACAGTTCACTTTCAATCAAGGTTTCGGGAAGAGCGGCGCAGTTGATCGCAATGAAAGGTCCGTGGCTTCGAGAACTCAGCGCATGCACCGTCCGGGCGACCAGTTCCTTGCCAGTTCCGCTCTCGCCGGTAATCAGCACGCAGGCTTTACTGGGAGCGGCCTGCTGTAGCAGAGCGAAGATTTCGACCATTTGCGGCGACCGGCCGACAAGCTCACCAAGCGAACCTTTGTAGCCCAGTTGCCGCTCAAGATTCCGTTTCTCCGTGCGCAGGCCGGCGTGCGCACCGGCGCGCCGAACCAGCAGCTCGAGCTCGCTACTTTTGACCGGCTTTTCCTGGTACCAGTACGCGCCCAGCTCATGCACAGTTCGTACCGCTGTCTCCACATTGCCGTAAGCAGTAAGTACGATCGTCGGCGGCATATCGCCCATCTCCCGCAGTTTCTGCAGGAAGGCGAATCCATCCATGCCCGGCATGTTCAGATCGGTCAGAATCACGTCCGCCGGAAACCGGTTAAGCTTCTCCAACGCTTCGGCGCCTTCCGACGCGCTTTCCGCAGTCATTCCCCAGGCAGATACCATCGCGGCGAGACCGCTGCGCTGACTGAGCTCGTCATCGACGATCAAAACACGTAAGGGCTGTTCCATTCAGGTGGGACTCTTCTTTCATTGTACTGCGGCGGGCCTGTTCGGAGTGGAATTTGCAAATACTGCCCGTGTGTTTCACAGTTCCCAGACCGTACTCCCAATCGAAAATGATAGGATTAAAGCGAAGCTGGATTCCCGGCGATTCCGTACCAGCCGGGGGAGCGTACAGTTCCGTACGAGGCAGAATGCTTTTTGAACTCGTTCGCCGGGCCCGATATCGCTTCCTGTGCAATGAAGTTCTGGCGCAGCTTGCCTATGCTTTGAGCGCAGCCTTTGGCAGTGTCATCCTGCTGCTCCTGCTGGGCACGCAGATCCTGGATTGGCACTGGTTGATTCTTCTCCCCGCCGTCACACTGGGCTGGGGAGCATACCGCGTCTGGAAACGGATCCCCTCTAATTACCGGTTGGCCCGAACGATTGATTCCCGTCTGCGATTGGCAGACACGCTCGCGACTGCGGTTTATTACAGCAGTGCTCCGGGTGCGCGCGTATCGGAATCGATTCGGCTGGCTCAGCTTGAACAAGCCGACAGGCTTGCCGGCCGTGTCAGTCTGCCCGAGGCTGTTCCGTTCCAGGTACCGAAAAGCCTGTACGCGATGGGACTGCTCATCGTCGTCGCCTCCAGCCTGTTCGCGCTGCGATACGGATTGAATCGCAAACTCGATCTTCGGCCTCCGCTTGCGCGCATTGTTCAAGAGCGATTGGGGCTCGGCGAGCCGCGCCCCGATGCGCAGGTTACACAGAAGCTTGCCAAACGCCAGCGGCCTAGCCCTCTGGATCGCCAGGTTGGTCTTTCGGTTCCCGAAGCCCGGCAGGGAATGACACAGGAACTGGATCCGGCGCCCGATTCCGCGCTCGAGACCTCGCAGATTCCGGATGTGGACAACAGCAAAGCGGCAAGCTCGAAGGGCGACGGCAAACAAACCGGCAAGGCATCCAGCAGTTCGGAGGAGGGCGACCGGTCAGGCGATTCCGAATCGGAAGATGCGGAGAACAGTTCCGGCGGGAAGAATTCCGGTGAGCAGAGCGCCTCTAAGGAGATGCCGAAAGGCCAGGCGCCGGGTAACGGCGGCTCGCCTCAGACCGGCGGCGAAAATTCAAGTCTCATGAATAAGTTCAGGGATGCGATGTCGAACCTGCTGTCGCGCATGCGGCCTTCCGGAGCAGGTGGCGGGCGGCAGCAGTCGGCTGCATCTCAGAACGGCCGCGAGGGCCAGGCGGAACCCGGAAGCACCGGACAGCGGGGCAGCCGCGGGGAACAGGCCGGCACGCAGCAGGCCGGCTCCCAGGACGGCGAAGCCAGTAACGACGGCCAGACCTCGGAGAGCGCGCAGGCTAACGGATCGATCCGCGGCTCCGAGGAGCCTTCGAGCAAACAAGCCGGCAGCGGCGTGGGTAAGCAGGACGGCAACAAGGACGTAAAGTCAGCCGAGCAACTTGCGGCCATGGGCAAGATCAGCGAAATCATCGGGAAGAGATCCGCAAACGTCACCGGCGAAGCGACAATCGAAGTGCAGAGCGCCACGCAGCAGTTGCGAACTCCATATTCTCAGCGGGCGGCCCGCCACGGCGAAACGATTGGTGAGATCAACCGGGATGAAGTGCCGGTCGCGCTACAGCCCTACGTTCAACAGTACTTTGAACAGATACGCAAGCAGAGCGCGAGGGAAAGCCGCGGTTCAGAAACTAAACCCAATGTCCCGGAAACAGCGCGTCCGCAGCCGGTTCGCCCCGAACTGCCCCCTAGAGATCCGGCTCGCGGACCGAGCTGATTACTGCTCCCAAACCCGCTTGGGCACGCCTGCGTCGCGGTTCTGAACGCGGTCGTAAAGATAAAGCGTCGAGACGGTGCCGAGCGACTCGTTGTATAAGCTGGGCAGTTGCAATGCTTCCTTCAGGTCTTCTTCAAAATCATGCAGCGCTTTGAGGTCGCCTGCGAGCGCGGGTTTACGGGCGCCTGACGGGGCCTGGAAGAATTTCTGAAAACCGCCGTCCACGAGGACCCCGATCTCATCCCGCATCAGAATGCCGGCGCGCTGGGTGATGTACGGCTGCCCGTTTCTGTTCTGCACGATAATGGCGCAGGACCCCCGGCTAACCCGTACTCCGGACGGATCGGGCGCGACCGCGAATCCAGCCTGCCGAAGGCTATCCAGCCGCTCTTCAAACGTCAATACCTTCGGGCGCTCCCGGCGAAAGAACATACACGGCCATTATAATTCTTCCGATGCCATACATCCTGTCTTTGGACGAGGGCACGACCAGCGCCCGCGCTGCTTTATATAACCGGCAAGCCCGCGCCATCGCTCTCGAAGCCGTGCCGATCCAGTGCCAATACCCACAGCCGGGATGGGTAGAGCAAAGCGCGGAAACCATCTGGGACGCACAACTGGCGGCCGTTCGGCGCTTATTGGAGCGAACCGGAATATCTGTCGGAGAAATCGTGGCGGCAGGCATCACCAACCAGCGCGAGACCACGATTGTGTGGGAGCGATCCACGGGACGGCCCATTGCTCCGGCAATTGTGTGGCAGTGCCGCCGGACTTCGAAGCTGTGCAGCGAGCTGAGCGCGAGCCCGGCCGCGGCCCGCATCTCCTCGAAGACCGGACTGGTGATCGATCCATACTTTTCCGCAACAAAGATACGATGGATTCTCGACGAGGTGCCCGACGCAGCGCGCCGCGCGCGAGACGGCGAACTCCTGTTCGGCACCGTGGACACGTGGCTGATCTGGAAACTGAGCCAGGGCAGGGCGCACGTAACCGATGTGACCAATGCGTCCCGCACCATGCTGCTCAATCTGCGAACCGGGGAGTGGGATGATGACATGCTGCTCCTCTTCGATATTCCGAGGGCGATGCTGCCTCGGATCATACCGTCCTGCGGCGTGGAGGCCACAATCGCGGTTGAGCTTCTGGGCCGTGAGATTCCGATCGGCGGCGTGGCCGGAGATCAGCAGGCCGCTCTGGCCGGACAGGCCTGCTTCCGGCCGGGGCTTTCCAAGAACACATACGGCACCGGCTGTTTCGCGCTCCTGCACACCGGCGGACAGGTTCCTGCCTCGCGTCACGGGCTGGTGAGCACGCGCGCGGCAGGCGCCGATGGCGAAGCGCGGTTCGCCATCGAAGGCAGCGTCTTTGTCGCGGGCGCCGCCATTCAGTGGCTGCGCGATCAGTTGGGGCTGCTTCTGTCGGCATCCGAATCAGAGCCGGTGGCCTTGTCGGTGCCCGACACCGCGGGCGTGTACCTCGTGCCGGCCTTCGCCGGTCTGGGCGCGCCGCACTGGGACGCAGGCGCGCGCGGTCTGATTACGGGCATCACAGGCTCCACCAGCCGCGCCCATCTCGTGAGAGCTGCGCTGGAGAGCATCGCGTATCAAACACGGGAGCTGGTGGAAGCGATGGAGGCCGATGCCGGCTCGCCGCTGAGCGAGCTGCGTGTAGACGGGGGCGCCGCTGTCAACAATTTCCTGCTCCAATTTCAGGCCGACATTCTGGACCGGCCGATCGTGCGGCCCGCAGATACTGAAACCACGGCGCTCGGCGCAGCGCTGCTCGCCGGGCTGGCCACAGGATTCTGGTCTGGCCTCAGTGAGATTGAAAGCTTCTGGCGCGTCGACCGGCGCTTCGATCCCCGCATGGCCGAAGGCGAGCGCCAACGTCTATATGCCGGCTGGCAGGAGGCCGTTGCCCGCTGCCGGTACAGCCGACAGTAAACGCGTTGACCCTTGCGGTGGTCCCATGATGTAATGCTGTCGGCCATGATGACTGTGTCTCGCAGAAATGTGCTGCGCACGGCGGCAGGGTGGAGCACGAGTGCGTTTTCCGCTTGGGCAGCGGAGTCCAAAACGTCGATTTGGGACCTGCACTGCCACCTGGGCGCCAGCGCCGGCACACCCACGGAAAAGCTGGCCGCGCTGATTCGCGTGGCAGACCGGATGGTGATCGAACGGCTCTGCGTCTATATGGGATTCCCGTTCGATACCGATCCGGCGCCCGAGACCTTGCGCGCGCAGAACAACCAGGTACTCGAAGCGATCGGCAGGTTTCCGCAGCGCACGTTCGGATTCGTCTACCTGAATCCGAAACATCTCCAGTTCAGTCTGGACGAGTTCAACCGGTGCGTGCGCGACGGTCCGATGGTGGGCGTGAAGCTATGGGTCGCCCAGCGCGCCAATGCCCCTGCGCTCGATCCGATCATCGAGCGCGCCGGCGCTCTCGGCGCAGTCATTTTTCAGCACACCTGGTTCAAAACCGGCGGCAACCCGCCCGGTGAATCGACGCCCGCCGATCTGGTCCAGCTTGCCCAGCGGCATCCTTCCGTGCGGATGATCTGCGGACACACAGGCGGCAATTGGGAGCTTGGGATCCGGACCATCCGTGCGCACAAGAACCTGTACGCAGATACCGCCGGATCCGATCCCACATCGGGATTCGTGGAAATGGCGGTCCGCGAGCTTGGCGCGGAGCGTGTCATCTACGGCAGCGATGTTCCCGGGCGCAGCTTCGCCTCACAGCTCGGAAAGATTTTCGGTGCTGACATCTCCGCCGCCGCGCGTTCGTTGATTCTGGGAGAGAACCTGCGCGGCTTGATGCGGCCGATTCTCAAGGCGAAGGGCATATCGCTGTGATCGATGTCAACGTGTCGCTCTCGCGATGGCCGTTTCGCAGGCTGGTGGGGGATGAACCTGCCGAGCTCGTATCACGCCTCCGCCGGAAGGGAGTCACGCAGGCATGGGCGGGCAGCTTCGACGGGCTGCTGCACCGTGATATTGCAGCCGTAAACACGCGACTGGCGGCGGATTGCCGCGCGCACGGGCCGGGCTTCCTGGTGCCTTTCGGGACAGTCAATCCAAAGCTTCCAGACTGGGCGGACGACCTTCGGCGCTGTCACGAAGAGCATCGGATGCCGGGCATCCGCCTTCATCCCAATTACCACGGTTATAAACTCGACGAACCCGTGCTGCGCGAGTTACTGACCATGGCCGCGGCCAGAAAGCTGTTGGTCCAAATTGCATTAGCAATGGAGGATGACCGGACGCAAAACCCGATCATGCGCGTGCCCCCCGTCGATCCGGCGCCCCTCCAGAGCCTGGCGCGTGACATTCCGAATCTGAAGCTCATTCTGTTAAACGGAAATCGCATTCCTGGCAGCCGCGAGCTTGCGCAGACGGGCAAGGTATATTTCGATATCGCCATGGTCGAGGCGGTGGCCGGCGTTGGCCGCCTGGCGTCCGAGGTCTCGCCCGGCCGCGTAGTGTTCGGCTCGCACTTCCCGTTCTATTATCTGGACTCCGCCATTTTGAAGACTGTTGAGGCCGCATTACCGGAGGACCAGCTCAAGGCGGTTGTGGAAGGAAATGCGCGCGCCCTGCTGGAATCAAAGGGGTAACACAGTGCGGCGGCCCCCGCGAACCCCTGCGTTACAATAGCAGTTAATGTCCCAGCGGGAAACAACGTTAGCCCCGCCGGTTGCATTCCCGCCGCCATCGCTGTCGCGCCTGGTAGAACTCGAAGCGGCATTACAGACGGCGATTCGCGGAAAGCGCGAGGCGGTGAAACTGTCTCTGGTGTGCTTGCTGGCGCGCGGCCATCTCCTTATCGAGGACGTGCCTGGCGTGGGGAAGACTACGCTCGCGCAAGCCTTGGCCCGCGCCGTCGCATGCAGTTTCCATCGCCTGCAATTCACCAGCGACATGCTTCCGAGCGACGTGCTGGGCGTCACGATCTACAACGCTCATTCCGAGGAGTTCGAATTCAAACGCGGGCCGATCTTCACTAATTTTTTGCTTGCTGATGAGATCAATCGGACGACGCCGAAGACGCAATCGGCGCTGTTGGAAGCGATGAACGAGGGGCAGGTGACGATTGAAGGCGTGACGAACACGCTGCCGCGGCCGTTCATGGTCATCGCCACCCAGAACCCCGTGGAACATCACGGCACGTACCCGCTTCCTGAATCTCAGCTCGACCGTTTTCTCATGCGGATACGAATCGGCTATCCGGATCAGGCAAGCGAGCGCGAAATCCTCCGCAATTTCGAACATTTTCCGGCAGAAAGCATTACTCCGGTGTTGACCGCCGAAGATGTGGTCTCAATTCAGTCCGCCGTTCATCGCGTGAACGTGGAGGAATCGCTGGTGGACTACATGCTCGCGATTGTGGAACGGACTCGCGCGCATGACTCACTGTCGCTCGGAGTAAGCCCGCGCGGCTCACAGGCTCTCTATCGCGCCGTGCAGGCCCTGGCGGTGATCGAAGGCCGTGACTACGCAATTCCAGATGATATAAAGCGGCTGGCTGTTCCCGTATTCGCGCACCGTGTAGTTATTAATACCCGGACGGCGCTGGCGCAACGGCGCTCGGACTTAGGCGAACGGATTATCGACGAAATCCTGAGCCAGGTTGACGTTCCTCTCTAATTCTTTGCCTCTATGAAAACTGCCATTATCGGTCTGCCCATGGTCGGCAAGACGTCGCTGTTTACCATTCTGACGGGCGTGCACCAGGAAAGCCGCATTGGTTCGACCGCGGTCAAAACCGGTGTTACCAAGGTTCCGGACGAGCGCTTGGAGAAGCTGGCCGAGCTGTTTTCACCTCCCAAGGTGACACATGCGACAGTCGAATACCTAGACCTACCGGCAATTTCCAAGGAGTCCCTGCGGGATCCCGCCTATGTGGCCAGTTTGCGTGTGGTGGACGCGTTCGCGCACGTGCTTCGGATGTTTGAGGATGACACGATTCCCCACGAGAAAGGCTCGGTGGACGCAGTCAGAGACCTGGAGGACGTACAGATGGAGCTGATTCTGAGCGATCTGGTGGTAGTGGAAAAGCGGCTGGAGCGGCTTGAAAAAGATCGCAAGAAGATAAAGAGTCCGGATCTCGATCACGAATATGAAGTGCTCGAGAAATGTAAGACGGCGCTCGAAAGCAACACCCCACTGGGTCAACTCGAGCTTGACGCGGAGGCCTCCAAGCGCATTCGCGGCTTTCAATTCCTTTCGCAGAAGCCGATGTTGTGCGTGTTAAATCTCGGAGAGTCGGATGCCGGCCGGCTGCACGAGCGGGAGCGGCAATTCCGCGCAGGCCCGCTTGCCGGCCGCAAGCACATGGATGTTGCGGCAATCTGCGGAAAGATCGAAGCCGAGCTCGTGGAGCTGCCTCCGGAGGAACAAAAGATCTATCTGGCCAGTTACGGCCTACAGGAGTCCGGGTTAGAGCGCCTGATTGCGGCCACTTACCGGCTGTTAGGATTAATGTCCTTTCTTACGGCGGGAGAAACCGAAGTGCGGGCGTGGACCATACCGCTCAACAGCACTGCCGTAAAAGCGGCCGGGGCGATTCACTCTGACTTCGAAAAGAAATTCATTCGCGCAGAGGTCGTCAATTGGAAGACGCTTGTGGAGCTTGGAGGTTACCCTGGGGTTCGCGAGAAAGGTTTATTACGGCTGGAAGGTAAGGATTATGTCGTCAAAGACGGCGACGTACTAGTTATCCGTCACGGGTAACCGGAGTTGCTCGGCATGCGTCCGAAAGGAAAATGAGAGTCATAGATGGCAGCTTCAGGGTTGCGCTGCTCGGCATTTTTCTGTCTGCAAGCTGGTTATCGTTTGCGGCAGGCGGGCGCGGCGGACGATATGCATTAATTCTTACGGATGACGCGGTGGCCCGAAGCGCGCCTTCGCGCGCGCAGTTTCAAATTCAAGCTGTCACAGAGCAGCGAAGCCGTGTGGAGCGTGCGCAAGCCGGTTTGCGAAGCAGCCTGGCTTCGGCAGGCGTGCGCGTCACCGGGTCCACCCAATACTTGCTGAATGCGATATTTGTTGAGACGACGCCAGACCGTGTGGCGGAATTGCGCGCCCTGCCCGGTGTGAAGTCCGTGGTTTTCCTGCCGCGGGTGCGGCGCAGTCTTAATCGCGCTGTGCCTCTGGTAAACGGACCGGCCGCATGGACAGCTCTCGGAGGGATTCAAAACGCGGGCCTCGGCATCAAGATAGCGATCATCGATAGCGGCATCGACCAGACGCATCCGGCATTTCAGGACGATTCTCTGCCAGCGCCACCAGGAGGAGTCAAATGTAGCGGCTCCGATTGTGCATTCACGAATAAAAAAGTAATTGCCGCTCGTAGCTTTGTGGCGCAGCTTGCCGCTGGCTCGGCTCCAAACCCTGCTGCCGATTCGCGTCCGGACGATCTTTCACCGCGCGATCACGTTGGCCACGGCACTGCGCTTGCCATGACCGCGGCCGGAGTGACGGTGACCGGCCCCGCGGCAACTATAACGGGGCTCGCGCCCAAAGCGTATCTGGGAAGCTATAAGATTTTCGGCTCGCCGGGCGTGAATGACTTCACGACGGGCGATGTTATTATCATGGCGCTCGAGCAGGCTCTCCAGGACGGCATGGATATCGCTGTTCTTTCGCTTGGCAGCCCGGCTTTTTCCGGCCCTAACGATACCGGAGCGATATGCGGAGAGACCGGCGCGAACGCGTGCGACCCGGAGGCCCAGGCTGTCGAGAACGCAACGCGCGCCGGCATGACTGTCGTCGTGGCGGCCGGGAATGAAGGCGATATCGGGCAGGAATTGCCGACGCGGGCGACGATTGCCTCGCCGGGCACTGCGCCTTCCGCAATCACCGTTGGCGCTTCCACGAATGCTCACGAGTTTGTTCACAGTGTGCGCCTCGCCGGCAGCGATGTACCGAGTAATCTTCAGCGAATCCTGGCGCAGTTCGGTGATGGTCCGCTTCCCGCGAGCCCTGTTTCCGCGCCTCTGCGGGATGTGACGCAGCTTGGCAACGATGGTTTAGCATGCCAGCCATTGCCGGCGGGCTCCTTAACGAACAGTTTCGCTCTGATTCAGCGAGGCACGTGTACCTTCGCGCTGAAGGCGCGCATGGCTTCCGATGCCGGCGCAACCGGGGTTGTATTTTATCTCCAGCAGGGGCAGGAGGATCTCTTCCAGCCCTCCGGCGTGGCGGGCACCGGGGTAGTTGCGGCTTTGATCGGCTATAACGAAGGCCAGGCTCTTAAAAACTTTCTCGGCTCGCATGCGAATTATCCGGTGACGCTCGATCCCACACTGGCCGAGTCACAGAACGTAACCCCCGACGAGATTGCAGAGTTCTCGTCGCGCGGCCCGGCAATCGGACTCGCTGCCCTGAAGCCCGAACTCGTTGCAGTGGGAACGAACATGTACATGGCTACCGAACGCTACGATGTGAACGGCGACATGTACGACCCGTC